>Ga0179591_1294030_pt1 | contig 11599 bp, 8 predicted proteins | sample CZOMad2_1_08_16f_FD_182891 | JGI IMG/M metagenome (GOLD analysis project Ga0179591, IMG submission 182891) | Vadose zone soil fungal communities from Angelo Coast Range Reserve, California, USA - CZOMad2_1_08_16fungal (PacBio error correction) | ecosystem: Environmental > Terrestrial > Soil >... | reverse complement strand
CTTTTTCTCCTCCGGTTTGTGCTCTAAAACCGTTACTATCCCAAAGTCCGAGCCCCGAGCAAGACCCCCCTTTGAAAGCCGATTTACAGAAACATTTCCGCTCGGGATTCTCCCCCCTCTGCCGCTTCCCTGTCAGCGGCGGGGTCCTACCTTCCTTCTTTTTTTTTTACTTCTGGGTTTTGTCAAGCCGTTTCCAACTCCCCCCACCGGTCGAGCTTTGTTGTGTTTTTCCGTGATTTTTTCCGAATTTCTCTCTCCCTCGTCGTCTCTCTTCCCGAAAAGTCTCGGGGGTGCTCGGCCCCCCGCTGCAGGTTTCGGTTTTCGAGGGGTTAATCCCCGTTCAGGACGTTTTGTGGGGTTTAGCGCTGCGCAAGTTTGTAGGCAGGGTCCTGGCTTGGTGTTTTTTTTTTTTTGTTGCACCTGATCCAGTTATCGACGTTTTTCGGTTCATCTATGCGTTTTTTAGATCTTTTTTAGTAGGTCTTTTCTCTGAAACCTTATAACAGATTAGCTCGTGCCTCTAGTCCCCCTCTACCCTTCTTCCCCTTTTTCCCGCCCCCCCCTTCAGATGGACGCGTCCGAGAGCAGGCCGGCCCGGTCCTGCCCTTTCCCCCTCTCGCGTCAGACCGATAAACTCGCCTTCCTCCGTCGTTTTTCGTTCCCCTGTTCTTTTTTCAACACCCGCACCTCCTCCGGTGGGTTCCTTGATCTTTCCCTTTCGTTTTTTTTCCTGATGACGTTTTATGTTCTATAAACGACAGCCCTCTGGCTCCTCGGTATCCATAAGGCGCCTGTTGCCCTACGGTTCTGTGTCCCCCCCAACCTGAGCGGCCCTTTGGTCCTGTCCGGTTTTCTCCTTCTCCCTTGGTGTACGGGTGATTTCGAACTTTGCGTTTATGCTGAGTCGGTAACCCCTTTGTCACGCCGCTTCCTAACCTCGCTACTTTAATTGCATGCGTCGCTGTTTTCTCTTTTTTTCCCCCCCCCCAGGGCGTGTGATCTACCCCGTCCTCTCCCCGTCGGCAGTTTTGCTCGGTTACAAGGTGCTTACCGAAGGCTCTTTCCCCTCATCTCCTTTTTTTTTGTGATAGAGACTTCTTTTGTAACCGAGCTCTCTGGTCTTTCTCTCCCCTCCTGTATCCTTTGATCTACTCGCATTTCATAGTTTTCCCTACTTCTCCTTTTTGCTTGACTAAAGTTTTGTTGTGTTTTTTTTGGGTTTGTTTTGTGTGCGGAACTCTTCTTAAACTAATTGTTATCCCGCACGGTTCTCCCTCCCCCCCCCCAGCTTTCCCCCCATAATGGTATCGCTTCTACACCAAGTCCGGAAAACCCCTTTTTCGACGCATGCCGTATTTTTTTTTTGTCCACGACGGTCGTTTTGACCTGCCCGGCGGAGTGTTACGAGGTTCAAGCGGATGGTCCCCTTCGTTTAGTGACACCTCTCATTCCTTCAAAACCCCCTCTCCCGCCACGATCGCGAACCCCCCGTGAGACGTTCTGATCTTCTGCTGTGCGGCACACTTATGTATGCCTTTTTGAGTTTCCTGATTCTTCTCCTCAGATCGATTGGGGTTGTTTTTCCTTCTGAGACTTCAGAATGTTTTTCGCGGACGCTGGCGATGCTATTTTCGGTCGCATAAGCGTCCCCAGCTGGCGTGCGACTTCCCGCGAGGTTGATTAAAGGCTGTTTGGCAGCTGGCTTTTTTTACCTGAGAAGGAAACGTCCCTCATATATGCTTTAGGGCACGAGGAAAGACCCCCTTCCTCTACCTGGTCAAGTGTTCCGTAACGAAGCCCGTTACAGCCGGGCGCAGTAGCCCCCATTCCTTTCCGGACGTGTATTAACCAATCGAACATTCCATGGTTCCCCTAAGACCCGTACCGTTTCGGCAGAACATGCCCTCTTTTCCCTCAGACAATCACGAACATCACTGCCCGCCCACCCCCCCCCTAGATGGTGGCAAGTAGGAGAACCGTTTTCTCCCACAGTTCCAAGAAACAAGGAAGAGTTAAACAAACTTTAAATCCCCTTGGTTCCTTCGCCCTTCCTAACCCTGGTCGGTGGACGCGTTTTATTTTTTTCGGCTTTTTGTTTTTTTTCTTTTTTTTTTTTTCTCTTTTTCTCTCTTTTCTCGTTGATTTATCTCCCCCGTCGGCTCTCAACCGTCTCCCCAATCTTTTTCTTTACCACTTCCGGCGTCGGATTAGACTGCCCCCCTTGGTGGTTTGTTTCCGTTTATACGTTTGGACAGTAATTCAGTTTATTCCTCACCCCCCGTTAGATTACGTTTCTTTTCCACATTTATCCCCCCAGTTGGTGGAGAAAGCGTGTCCAAAGGATGATTCTTTGCTTGTTACTCTTTCCGGTAAACACCCCCGCTTCCGCTTCTCTTTTCCGTCCCTCCTCCCCTTCAGCTTGATTCACCGGGATTCCTTTACCATTTTGTCGTTTCTCAATCGTGTGCGATGACCTCGTAATTTCCCCCAGGTGTTCTTGTTGCTTTACGTTAAATTGCGTTTGACTCCGTATCCCTTACTTTAGGCCCCACGACCTCGACCCCCCGAACCCCCCACCTCCCAGACGCAAAGTGTTTGACAAGAAGAGAGGAAACTCCTTTCCTTTTGTTTTTCCCTGCACCTTCTCACTGTTGTACTTCTCCTCCGGTAGGATCTTCTTTTTAAGCTGGTCGAGGCTTCGTCCCTGTTATAACATCCTTCTCGTGGCGCTGTTTACGGACCAATTCTCTCCTGATTCCGTGGACCTCCTCCCTCTCTTCGTCGTCTCCGTGATTGCATAGTTCTCCTTAGCTTAAACCTTCCCAACCCGACCTACTGGTCGCTTTTCCCACGTTTCTAATTGCTAGAACACTTGTCAGGCCTACTAAGCGTCTGGAGTTGCCTCTATATCGTGTGTTGTCTAACTTTCTCCTTTTCCCCTTTGCGATCCCCTTTCATATTTTCTTAACTTTTGTAAAGTGAACTTTCGTCCCGGGGGGCGCCGGTCTCGCCCCTTGTATTCTCGATTTAAACGTCATTTCCCCCGCGAGCGCGCCCTGAAATATCCCCCACTCGACCTCATTCTGGTTTCTTTTTCAGTTCTTCCCCCCCATCCCACATGGTCGAGTAGCCTGGCATTTTAGCAGGTTTTTTTCAACCCATCTCTTCAATCCGATCTTGCGGCAAGGCCTCGTTGCTTTTTGCCTGCGAACGCTTGATTTGGTCAGTCTTGACTTCTTCTTTCCCATCCTTATTCCTTGTCGTAGTCAGGTCTAGTTTTCGGCTGGAAGGGCTTCTCCCGTAAATCCCTTTACACCGAGTGTTGGCCCCTCTGACCCAGGCCTTGCCTGCCTTTAACACCAGTCCCAGCGCCTCTCCGATAGTGGACTCCTGTCTCTCTCACAACTTCCGTTCCTTCCCCATCTCCTTTTGGCTTCTGCTGAATGTCGTCTAAGGAGAACTAGCTTTTTCTACGTTAGGCGCAGTTGTCTCACGTAATCTGTCTTATTCCTAATTCCGCAGCGCCCGTCCTTTGCCCCCCGGCGAGGGAGCAACATGGAACCGCCTTTTTTTGACCCCTGCTTTGGGAGTGCTTCTAGTCAGGCATTGTCTCCCCTCGAAGTTTCCCTTTCGAAAAAAAGTTAAATTCGGCGTTATCGTCTGTACGAGTCCCCACTTTCGCTAGTTTATGCTTTCCTCCCCCAACCCCCTCCCCGAATAGTCTTTTTTCCACCAGTTGGGCTCGCCACCCGCGACATCTCCACCTGGGACCAATTTCTCGACTCGGAGGTTCAAGTGGTCTCCGACGGTTTGAAGATCCCGGTCAGTTGGAGATGAGAACATTTCTAGTTTTTCTCGTATTTGACCCCTTCTTCCTTTAGGCCTTTTTCCAGTCTTCGGGTTAGAGTTTTTGACCCAGGGTTCTCTTTCCGATTAGTCAGCCTCTTTTCCCGGTGTTTTCTTTTGTCTCATCCCACCCTTTCTAAATAGTTCTCATCTTGTTTTGGTAGAATTCTCGATGGACCGCGGCCCACTGCTCTGAATGCCGGTTGTTTTGACCCCCGCGCTCTTCATTTTCTTGATCTTTCCTCAAGAGAGCCTCCCCATCTTATCGGTCGCTGCGATTCGGCCATGCTGATGCCCTTTGAAGTGAATCAATGCCTCGTTCTCTCTCCCCTGGCAGTCAACGACTGCGGCCCCAGGCTCTTTCGCTTAATTTTGTAGTTTTTGTGCGTCCCCCCTGATCACGCTCTGGCGTGATGACGGCTTTCAGTTTATTTGTCAATTAGCGCAATCCTTAATAGCGGACCTCCGTCGACCTTCGTCAGGCCCTTCCCTTCTAAAATGATAGACCCTCTCCCTCCCCGAATCCCTGTCCTTCTTCCGGGTCGGCTTTTCTCAGTCGATAGGCCACACCGCCGGAAAGAGTTTCCTCCCCCGAGGGCCAAGCTTTTCTCCCTGATGTACTTTACTCGATATTGACCTCCCTGAAGAGAATCCCCCTTGCCAGGCGCCGCCCCCTTTTTATGAGGGAGTTTCGATCCCACGATGGAACTGGTATGATTCTTTCTCGGGTCCGTTTTGATCGAGGGAGGCGCTCTTTTCGTGGATTCTTGAAGATTCCTATGCTCCACTTGTCGGACCGCGCGACGCCTTGTCTCCCCGTGGACATTTTTGCGTCCACTTTCCCACTTCCTTCAGGAAGACACACATTGTTCCTAGCCCAACTTTATCTCGACGTAGTAGTATCCCAATGGTCGAGCCCCCTTCGAACGCTTCTGCGACATATTGGGGCCGGTTTTCTCTTTCCCCCCAGTTTTTTTTCTGTTCAATCCCCTAATCTTTCTTCCCTCTCCACTTCCATAACTTTTTTAAATTCAGGAGGCCTTCCCCAATGGCCGAAACAGGGCCAGGCGCAAGCGGGGAGTCACATTCGCGACCTGCTTTTTCAAGTCAGCCTTGCCCCCTCCCGCCTACGACCGACTCAAAAGGGTCGCTTCCACTTCCCCCCCCCCTCAACATTGCGGGTGTGTTGCCCGTCTTGTGAGGGGTCCTTTTTTCCTTGGGTCTGCGGTGTGTTTTTTTCCGAGCCGGTTTTTGCCTCTCATTCTGGTGGGGGGGGTGGGGTTTTGGGTTTGGGGGAAACTCACTTTTCCCCCCCCCCTCCCCTCCCGCCACCTCTTTCCTGTCCCGTCGATATTGCTCGCTTTCTTTTTCCCCCCCCAGGTGTTCCAATTGCCTCCCGGGATGCCCTACTTCCTTTGGGGCAGTCTCCGTCACCCGTGCAGATTAGTTTTGCTGACCCCCGTTCACATCCCCCGATATCCTTTTTCCCGCCTTTCCACAAAAATTTTCTAATTTGGGAAAAACCACAATCGGGTAATCTAACTTTTGACCGTTCGGGACACCCCCAAGTGCCTTCATGACTCGCAGAGAAACGTAGGACTTCTGCGATCGACTCCAGGTTTCCAATATCCCCGCTGTTGCGTCCCCTGGTGTGTTTACAGATTCTATTCCCCCCCCTTTCCACTCGTCAAGTCCAAGAATACATGAAAGAAATCGCGGCCAGACATTTTCCGTTCTCGGGGCCTGATGAAACCCAGATTTTGGTCCCTCTGTTTTGATTTTGTGGTGTGTCCTTCCTCTAGTACGTTGGACTTTTCCCGGTGCTCCTGTTGCCACCCGGTCGGCGGTTTTGAGGGATCATGTCCTATTGAGTGGATTCTTTGTCTTCGACCCCTAATACCTTCGTCCGGGTGGTCTTCCCCCCTTCGCAGTCCATTTTTGAGGGGTCTACATTTACTTCCCCGTAGCTTTTGTGGGGGCGCTCTGCGCCGGTGCGGGTTTGTGCAGGCCCCGGACCAAGATCCCGGGTATTTCCTTTCCTTTGCGCCTTTTTTTTTTTCCCGCCGGTTTGGGAACCAAATCCGCGCACAATCGGTTTGCCTCGACCTCCCTTTGCCGCAACATCCCTTCCCACCTTACGCACCCATTTCTTTCGAGAAGAAGTTCCATTCCGCAAGTCAATCTCTCGCGACCCGTAAACCCTCCTGACTTTTTTTCCGCACTTTCCGACGGTAATTTTTTGGGCCGGGCTCGTTTTGAGAGTTTCCGGGCCTGACTTTTGTCTTTTTCCCCCCCCACGCAGCCCCGCTTTTGCTCGAGAACCATGAAGAAGATTACTACTAATCTGTTTCCAAGCCGTGATTTTCCTTTCCATTCCTTGTCCCTGTGTGGATCCTCGATACCATTCTTTTGGTTGTCGACCGTGGAGTACGCTCGCCCCCCTGTAATATTTTCGAGTTTGATTTCCCCCCCGTTCGTAATCCGGATATTCAAACTCTTCCCCAATGCTGTCGATTCTCGACCCCTCACCTGTTCTCCTCCGTCAGCGAATCTGCGGCGGGAACCGTCAGTACTTTCCCTTCCTACTCCTCCCTCCCAGGTTTGTTTTCTCTCGATTTCCCCCTTTCCCGCAATGGAGATGTTCCCTCCATAAGGTTTTATGAGTAGATGCTCACGCCTTTTGGAATCGAGAGCCTCACGTCTCTTCACTTTTTCCTTGATAGCCGGCTTCTTTTGGGGAGGTACAGATGCCGTACCCCCCAAGGTGTTTCAGCGCCCCAAGCCCTTGAAAATAAACCTATCATGGTATCTCCTTCTACACCGCAGGCCCAGTGCGTTACGACCTCCTTCCCCTTCGTGGTGCCCCCCGCCGGTCCCGTAGGCGGGCTTGGGCGCATCTTTAGTTGAGATCCCCCCCTCCCTTCCGGACCTCCCAGCGACCTTAGTCCCCAGTGAGCCCTTCGCTTCCTTCCCTGTGGGCTGACCCCCGTAGGAGTTATCTTTTTTCTTTTGACTTGCTGGACTTTTGAAGCCTGTCTCTTCCCCTTACTGCTATTTTGGTACCCCCTCTTGGTCAGTTCTGGGGTGAGATGTACCCTTCTTTCGAGCAACCGGCTTTTTTTGGCTTTGGTTGTAAAGCAGAAGCCCCTTCCTTTTCTTTTCGTCACCACTTAAAGCCCCCCCGTCTCCCAGGATTCCGGTGCTTTCTGCCTCCTGCAAGCACCACTCGTCCCCACGGACGTGTATTCCAACCCCTCGCCCCTTCTCTTTTCCCATGGTTCCCCGCAAACAGGCGGAATTCGGCCTAGAGACCCTTTCAGACTTCCCCCATCGTCCCCTCCCTTCTGCCCGTTTACCTCCCCCCCACGCCCTCCTGGTGGCAAACGTCTGTATTGCCCGCCCCATCGAACGACTAGGTTCCACCAACGGACCCTCGTCAAGGCCTCGTTTCCTCAGTCTTAGACCCTATCTCCTCCCTGGGTCGTGGCCTCGCGGTCTGTCGACCCTGTTCTGGCATTATGCTCTCTTATCCCTTGCACCGCTCAGCTTTACTTCCACTCGGAGTCTTTCTTTAGTGTTCGCTTGCTCGTTCTCTCGCGCTGTAAGTTAATTCACTTTCTTTCCTACGGCCATTTAGTCCCTTACATGTTTTAAACACCCAATTGGTTTCCCAGCGGGAACAAGGATGCTCGATGGCTTTTTACTAGTTGCAACCCAGCACAGGCTCCTTCCCTAGCTCTTTCGTTGTGAACTCTTCCTTCTAGGTTTCCCCCCACAGTTCGCTTTTTGCAATCCACTTATGATTTCCCCTTTTTTCCTCGGTCTTCGTGTGGTAACTTTTACCTTTGCTGATAATACTTCGCCAGACGTCCTTACAAAAATCACTGCACCTTCCCCCCCCTCCCTCTAGGCCACACGTTTTGGAAGTTGGGTGTCTTCTTCCTGTCCTTTCCTCTTGATTTCCCGCTGTATTTGCGCCCTTATCCCCCAGGGGGGTTTTGAAATAACTTCGGATGAGACCGAACCCCCCTGACTCTTCTGGAAATCGTGATAGTGCTACCTCCTCTTGCAACCGACCACCCCGGCTTCCAGTTTTAGAAGGCGGAGGCCCTTCTGAGAAGGTTCCTAGGTGGTCTTATTTTCTCTTTTCAAGGTGGCGGGGGTTTCCCCTTTTCTCTACGGCCGTTCTCCTCCCTTCTGCACGGTTTTCTTTCTTGATCCATGTCACCTGATTTTAGCGAGACTACCATCTAAGCTTTCGCATGTCAAGCCATCCTCCCCAATCAAAATGGCCTCGGGCCCTGGCATCGCTTGCCCTTCCCGCTGATTACCCCGTGCAAGGCCTCGGCCCTCCCGATGTGTAAGTTTTTTTTTTCATTGTGAATTAGAGTTCCTTCCTCCGGACCCCCCAGTTTCGTTCTTCGAGCCTTTCCCTATCAGTCGTTGGTCTCACTTCACGACCTGCGGCATTTTCCCTGGGAACCGTCCCGCCGCCCGCGAAAGCTAGTGTCTCCTGTCCCCTCCTCCCCCTAACTCTGGGAAGCGTATCTCTTTTTTTTTTGCGCTTCACTGAGAATGGTGGCTTAAGTGATTCCCCCTTTTTTACCGAATAGCTCTGGCTCTAGTGACGGCCCTCCTCACTCGGACATTCACGCTGGTCATGCGGGGCGTGCGGTGCAGTTTCCCCCCCTCGCGCACGATCCGTCGACCCCCGGCTTCTTTTTCTCCCTTTGATGATCTTAGTACGATCTCCCCCTCGCTTAGGTGTTTTTTACGCGAGGCACTTTTTTTTCCCTTCGCACTCGACTGACTGGACCACCGGTCTCTCCTTCAGAGTTCCAAGCGGTTCGCCGTTTTTGTCATCTTCTCTTTGTCGTTGTTGAGAACAGTCGCTTACCTTGCCCTTCGGGTCAATTTATTCTATGCGTCCCAACGTTTGCCCTTCGTTCGAGTTTTCTCATTTGCCAAAATACTTCTGAGCGGCGTCCACTCTCACCTGACCAGACTTCGACGTCAGTGATATGTCGTGGATCGCTCCAGTCCCCCGCCCGGGGTCACGCAGGATAGTCAAGGTCCCCTCTGATGCGTATAAGGTTAGCGGTTCTACCATCCTAGATTGGCCAAAATGCAGGTAATTCTCTTCGGGTTGACATGCCCCGCCCTTTCGTAGGAGCATTCCGCCTTATCTTTCCGTCGAAGACGCCACGAACCTTCGATCCCGCCCCCCCCCCCCCGCCCCATCCCACTTCCATGCGGGCAGGAAGGAAGCTGTCCCCCCCCGGCCCGTCTTAAGCTATTGACGCCATCTTGACGCTCGACTTTGCGTTCGCCCCTGTAGTCAGTCTCTCGAGGCAAACCTCCAGTGCTTTTTCCTTGACTCTCCTAGGCACTGCCGCCCTCCTGCTTGAAGTTTTAGACTGAAGAGGCGACATTTTCGGGGAGACACCCCTCAACAGACCGCCCCTCTGTTATTACTTTCCGCCCTCTCGCCCTTTCCCCCCTCGTAGAGGTTGCATGGAAATTGAAAGGCCCCTGTGTCACGCCCCCCCCACGTCCCCGGGAAGTCCAGCAGCCCCCCCCCTGGCCCCCCCTCGAATCATTCCAGTCACACACGATCATTGCCTTTTCCGTTCTTCTTCTGTTCATGTCGACGAGACTAGTGACCCTTCCTTTTTTTTTTTGCCTGATTTCGCGGATCACGATCAGCCCGACTCCGCTTTGCGGCCTTTTAAGCCGCCTTGCCCCTTTCTTTCCCCAGCTCACCCCGCCAGGGCTAGCATGCCCCCCGACCGCCTGACAGCGTAACGACCTGTTCAACCTTCCGTTTGCACCCCATGTGTTCAGTAGCAGCGTGGACAGGTTTCTTTTCGAGAGGTAGGGCTTTCCGAGCCCTGACCTCTCCCCTTGAGTCAGAATGTTTTTTACTTTGGACGACCTCCACCAGACGGCCCAGTTCCATGCAGATAACCTTTTGGAATGCCTCCCGGGTGATGTCCCCTGTTTTCAGCGCCGCGATGAGTTCAGAGTTTTTTCAGGTTTTGCTTACCGTGCTATTCCTCGATCTTCTCCTCTGTTTCTCCAAAAATGCTGGAACAAACGTAATCCCCGTGCCGGTCTGCAAATCTTTCATTACTTACTGGAGAATCAACAGAGGAGGCGAAGCCTCTGGTTTCCCCCCCCCCCCGGCTGGCGTGTTCCGGTCCCTTTGAGAAAAACCTAGCAAAGCCCGTTCACAAATAATCAGTCCCCCTGACCGTCTTCCCGACCCAGGTTGTCTCTTTCGAGGTCGTGAGGACTAGTTCTTCGGCGTTTCTAAATTACTTTTGACTTGACCTTGGGTCCGGAAGCTCCTACGTTGCAACACGTGGTTTTTTTTCTTTATCCCTTTTTAGGATTTTCCCGACTTTTTTTCACCCAAAGTAGGACTGCCCCCTAGGTGGCGGTCAACCCCCAGCTCCGAGGTGCGGGTTGAATACAGCACCGTTACTGCTGGTGTCTTTGTGCGCTGCTTTGTTCAAGGGATTACCTTGCCGCCACTCCTTTAGCTCGGGTCCCCAGAGTCACAGGGTGCTTTTTCCTTTTCTTCTTTGACCCCCACCTCGCGCAAAAAGTTTTCTCCCCTACGTGACCACGACAGTCTGGGCTATACCCTCAGCGCACCCGATATCCGCTCCTCTCAGAGTCCATTCTCCTCAATTCCACTATCCCACCCTCGACTCAGGACCTTGCTCCCTTTCCGCCCACAGACATGCACGTACTCACTGTGGTAGGTCCGGCGTTGCTGCGCTGGGTTCCCTGGTGCTCCTTCTCAACGATCAAGTTTCTTTCCCTTGCAAACCACCTGCCCCGCGCGGGCCCCTCACGATTTGCACATGAGGCGGTCGAATAAATGTGGACTGGCGTCTTCTCAGCGTTTGTACCATCTTTTTTGGTAAGGTGGTCTTTCCCTCCCGGTGCTGGTAATTTGCGTCTTTAACCCCCCTTATTTGTACGGCCCTCCTTTGTCCTAACTTCGCCCCGTATGGTACGATGAACTGGTATTTAAGATTTTTTGCCTCAGGGATTTGATCCCTCGTCAGGACCGGCTAGTGGTTCCTCCTTTCCGTTGATGTACCCGAAGGATCTCTTTTCCTCTCCCTGACATCATTTTGGTTTATACTTCCCAGGCCAGTCCCTTTTAACATAGGCCCAATTTTAAGACTGTCTGATGCAAAGAAATGGTTGCTAGAGCGACGCTCTGTCATCTTGGGTTACGATAGCGGTGTATTGCCTCCTTTGTTTTTAAACGAGGCGTACAAAATCCTTTTGTTTCCCCCCTCTCTCTTTACCCGCCCCGGAGTCCTCAAACCAGTACAAACCCCATAATTCCCTCCCGCTATACCCCGGGACCAAGGGATTTCGACGCGTGTTGGTTCACCCTGAAGGTCGGGCCCTTTCTCCCTGGCGGCCTATTTTTCCCTTCCCTTAGGCGTTTCTTTTTGTTATCTACCCCTTCAGGCAGTCCCTTCTCAATCACCAGTGCAGTTACCCAGTCGAACTTAGGAGGGTTCCAGCTGTGCGGCTCAACCCGAGTCGGTGCGTTGAGTTGATCCCCCCCCCTTTTTTTTGTCGTGATTGGTAATTTTGTTCTTTGAGCTGGTATCTCGCTCTCGGACGCTTTTTTGAATTTTTCCGGCTTCCGACCGAGTGGTCTCCAGCGGGGTTCTCCCCAATCGTAAACTGAGTCAGATTCTCACCGTCTTTTTCAGGAGGT
>Ga0179591_1260605_pt1 | contig 11599 bp, 8 predicted proteins | sample CZOMad2_1_08_16f_FD_182891 | JGI IMG/M metagenome (GOLD analysis project Ga0179591, IMG submission 182891) | Vadose zone soil fungal communities from Angelo Coast Range Reserve, California, USA - CZOMad2_1_08_16fungal (PacBio error correction) | ecosystem: Environmental > Terrestrial > Soil >... | reverse complement strand
TGTCCTCGGAGTTTGGGAATCTTCCCGATCGCAACTGCTCTTCTTCACTCTGGTTTAAAGCCTCAACTGTTTCCTTTCTACTGTCGATACCTCCCTTCCCCTCCGTTCGTCTTTCATCTGGTGCTCTTCAGGCCGCCACCTTGCTTCTATAATCCTTTTTTGATTTAAAAGGCCTCATTTCATTTCGCAACCCCCCCCCTTATTCCGACGTATTAGCACCCGGCCTCGAAACCCCCCCGGACCTCCCTTTTTTTTTTTTGTGGTGTCCGGGTTTCCGGCGGGAGATGTGTTGCAGTTTGCGCTTCCCCCCGTGAACCCTCGCGCTGGAGCTTGGAGTTACTTTCATTTTCTCTGCGGGGAGCTCACGTCGAGTCAGCGACGGACCCTTATGTTCCCTTCCCTCAAACCGTTTTTAGAGTCCTTCGCTTCTCGGTTCCCTCTTTTTAGCGAAAAGAGGGCCAATCGTGCCGCTGGTGAGGCTTTTTCCGTTGAGCCCTTCCCTTGGTGCCTTGCCGCCTCTGTCAGGCTTTTCTTTTTGCTGATTTTGCGATCTTCAGCATTACGAGCCCTAGTAGCGTGAGCCAGGGCATGACCCGATCGAGGCGACCCACGTCTCCCGCACTCCCCCCATAAACCCAGCTTGGCCCTTTTTTTTTCAGAACGTGGAGACTCGAACAGCGTAATCTGTAGCTGGCCCCAGGGTTTTTTCCCTAGACTTCCATGGTTTGACGCCTGAGCTCCCCCTCACTTCTCCTGCAGCAGGGCGCCCCTGGAATTGGGTTGCGGTCGACTACGTCTTCCTTTTTTTCCCCTTTGGAAATAAGCGCCTCGCCCCGGTCTTTTTTTCCCGATGCCAGTCCACGCCGCGCTGAGCTCAGGCGAATTTCCCTTCAAAACCGCAGGTTAGATGTTGCCCTGCACCCCCTTTTTTCCTTCACACCGCGCTTTGACAAGGTCTGTGCCGCCGTATCTTGTGACCCTTTGGCCCGCAGCCAGGCTAAATTGAGGAGCCCCTTTCCAGCTGCTCATTATTAGTGTGGCGGTCAGGTCCCCTTTCTTTCCCCCCCTCCCCTTTTCCGTTGTCTTTTTCTTTAAGGTCAAGCTGTCTGCGCCGGGCTTCCTTTTGAGCCGAGTCCCAATTACCCGCCTCGACGTCCCTCTTTGACCTTTGCGAGATACTCCCTTGACGCCTTTCTTTTTTTTCAATCACGTTTCCTTCGTGACCTTCCCTTTTCAGACGCGACCCCCACCGTGATGCCTTGAGCCTTTTTTCTTTTTGGAGGAAGGAGCGGACCCTTGCCACACGAATTCATACCACGAGGGTGAAGGGTTGCCTTTTTTTTCTTTCCGTTCAATGGCCACGCAAGCTTCCCTCCTCCCAAGATGACTGGTTAGACCCAAAATTTGTCATAGTTAAGATCCACCTAGCTTTTTTTCCTCCTCTTGGCAAGATTCCCGTCCCCTTCGTTTGGAGGACTTCGAAGAGTTCCCCCGAGCGTTTCGGCTGCTGTTTGGTTCGTTTCGCCGAGGGAGATTTCCCCCCTCTTTTCCTACTGCGTTGAAGACGTCTCGACCCCCTTTTCACCCCTCTCCGCTGAGCGTTTTGGTGGCTTTTCCTTTTAATCAAATCGGTGCGAGCGAAACCTTAGAAGAGAAAATGTCGGCGCTCAGCTCCACAACTCGAATGTTTTATTTTTTTTTGTCTGGCAGTGCTTGCCTTTCTTTTCTCGCGCTGGGCCCTCCTTTTCCCTGACGCGTCTTCTCACTGTCGGCTAACTTGATCGTTGACTCGTTCGAAGACAAACCCATCTCAGGCCGCTACCGTTGTCAGATTTTTTTTCCTTCGCACGCATTCGCCACCCCCTCGACTCTCTTTTTTCTGTGCCGATTTTCTTCTTCACGCGGCTTCACCACTCTGCCGGTGCTATCCCAGGTGCGACGGTTTCATCGCATGTTTTATGCTTATTTTTCTTTGCTTTCCTTTTTTTAACATGGCGGGTTTCTTCTTCCCCCAAGTCCCCCAGGACTCGTCGCCTCCACCAGCGCTCAAAGTAAAACCAATTTGCACGTTTCGATTCCCACGGTTTTCTCCGGAACGCCCGATGGGCGCTTTACTCTCCAACCAACCGGCAAATGCAAGTCTGACATCGCTGCTTCGAGTTCGAATTGCGCCCCTTTTCCCCCCCCCAATGGAAAAGACTATGCCTCGCGAGGATTTCGGGCAGTCCCCAAGTACATAGCCGGAGGCCCTTTGAGTCCTGCGCTCTTTAGTCCAAGAGTGACGTAGCTCCAGATGACCCTGCCCGGCTCAATGATCTCTCTTCCTCCTATCAATTTATTCCTCATTGTCCTCGGTTATCTCAGGAATGGCGTGAATCTTTAATCTCGTGTCTCCCCCCTAGATTCGTGGGGAAGTCCGGAAACCTTCTTATTGAAAGCCTCTTGATTTTGGGCTCTTTTCCACTTTTCCTTATGACCGATCATCCGTGCGAGGAAGGTTCATTAGTTTTTTCATCTCCCGATTCCAAGTTTCTTTAGAAGTTCATTTAATCCCGCCTTTCCTTCTGACCCCGGAGCATTTGCCTATGTTGATTTCTGATCGAAAGACTTCCAGATCCCTGCCCAACTCCTCGATTCCCCCCCCACCCCCCTTTGGGTTTACAGTTTTCGAGCTGTGAGTCCCCGAACGTAATTTTCGACGTGAAACCCTACACCTCGCGCTTTTCTTTCCTCCCCATCCTCCTCGCTCCCTCTTCTAGTTGAATGAGCCTTCCGTCGCCGGCTTGCCTGGAGAATAGCACCGTGCCGGTGGTAGCCGCGTTTTTTTCCTCCTATCTGTTTGCGTAAACACGGGCCATCTGCTTCAGCAGGCTCTATTCCTGTGAGAAGCCCTTTCAGAGGTTGACTATGCCCTGTAGGTTTGCTGGTTTTTCCCCCCCCCGATGAGTTCAGATAAGTTATCTCCGTCCGCCCCAGTCTCATACAGCCCTTCCCCCCCCTTCAGCCTACGGCTTTGAAGGATAAAACTGCCCTCCCCAGACGCTCGATACTGCCCCCAGAGTTCGAAACGACTTAATGTCGAGCTTTAATGGTTTTCCCCAAGTACCTGGATGCGCCCTGAGAGAAAAAACGACCGGCCGATCGCAGCCTGGATTCCCCTTCCGAAGGAGAGTATTCAACAGGAGACGTCCATTTTTCCCTTTGGGCAGAACCTCTTTTTGCAGTCCTTTCTCCCCACTTTGAAGCTGTATCTCTTCGAAGTTCATCCCCCCAAAGAAGCGGTCTTTTCTCTGTTGCCCAGGTTCCCCTTGCGTCCCCCACCGAGGAGTGTTTTAGTCTATTTCCATCGGACCTCCCTCGCGTACGTCTTGACAAGTGCCTTTTGCCAATTGAGTTCTCCTCACCGCCGGGTTCTCCCTGAAAGAGGGGAAACGTCTCTTTGTCGGACTTCTCCTTTTCCAAATCGATCCCGGTATCACCCTGGTCGCAAGCGGCAACTGCTTTTTTCTGTGCCCGGCGACCTGAGGCCAATGAACATTGACTTCAGAAAAAACTAGGAGTATTTCTTTTACCCTAATAATACTTTTCCTTTCTTTGATTTCCCTTCAGTTGGTTTTCGGAGACCTTTTCCCCCTTTCCTCCGGAGCATCCCCTGCGCTGACGGTATTCTGGAAGAACTTTCCCACTAGTCACGTGATGACCTTTTGGAGTTTGCGCAGGAGACGTCCCTCCCGAAACGTCCGAGCTTGTCCTTTCTTGAGTTTTGAACTCCTCAATGGCCGGCCCTTTTTCTAAGCTGGTCACGCCCCCCTAGCCGTCCCTTTTTTCATTTTGCAAGCGCGGTTGTGATTCTCAATTTCAGCTCCCTCCCCATTGAGGTGGTTGTCTTCGCCGAGACTCTTTTTCCCCCCAGGTGAGGATGATGACCCGGTCGTTTCCTTAGTGGAGATTTCCGGCGGTAAGAAGTAGCCTCAGACCCCGTCCCCCTTCTGTCGAGCCGGGTGGCTTTTCCTTTAGCACCATTTTACTGTGCGAGGCGAACCATTTTTCTTCAGAGACCATGCCCCCTTGCGCTCCGCTTCCCCGGATCTTCTTCCCGTTTCTTTAGAGTCAGGCCCAGATTTTATTACCAGCGCGTTTTATTTTTTTCTCGTATGGTCTTCTCCCACCCTCCCGAACTGAGGATGGCAGCGTCGAGAAATTTTTTCCAGAGAATGAAGAGTTTCGCCTCCCCAAGGCGCTCAGGCCCTCGGAGGTCTCTTCTAAACGGATTAGAAGAAACCTCAGTCCCGATCCCTCTTTTTTTCAATACCTGATACAACTTCTTCCCCTTTGCCTATGAGCCCCCCTCAAGCCGGCGAAGGTACGTTCCTCATGCAACTAGCACTTCGTTGACGCCCTGCGCTCCCTGGTTTCCCCCTCCTTTCCCAGGAGCCGAGTGGATTTTAGGACTTCCCCTCCCTGCTCCAAAGTCTCCCCCCTTACCCAGGGAGTTCCCGTTTATTGTAGAGGCAGGTGTTCCGCCCCCCGACGGCGTGATGTTTATCATTACTGCCCACGACGGTGATATCTGAATCTTTCCCTTCTCCCCATGCGACATTGGCGATCGTCATGAGGAAAAGTGATCCCTCGCCTTCTTCCCCTGCTCAACCAGGTATCTTCACGCCGGCTCCCCCTTCCTTTCTTTAACGCGTTCGATTCCTTCCCGAAATAGTGCGTCGTCTATGCCGACGCCCTGGGAGAGTTATGATCTTTGTTGTTGGGGTTTGCGAGAGATTGTCCAAGCGCCTTTTTTTCGTTCATTTTTTCCACTTGTCTCACGAAAGCTCGCACGCTTTTCCCTATGGTGAAAGCCTTCACCCCGGTATCCCTGGTTCTTCTAAGCTCGAGTTATTCTTTCTTTTTTTTGAGATAAGTGCTGGCGCAGGATTATCCCTGATGCAGCCCGCCTCCCGGAATCTTTGCCGTTGATCGAACACGGGTTTTCTTTGACCGACTTACCTGGACGAAAGTGTGGACGGTGACGGCTGGGAGTCCAGTACTTTTTGTTTTGACCGCCGGAAACCTTCCCCGTAGTCCTTTTCCTCCAACGATCTCGCGCCATTGCAGCAGATAAAACTCTTTTTCCGTACTTCCTGGATTATCCCTTCCATCCGGTGGTAGCCGCGTCTGAGGGGATGGTTCTCGACCCTCCCACTCGAGGGCGCTGTCTTTGAATGCCCTCAAATCCGGTGAGCTTCTGCCGTCGCCATTTTTTTCTTTTGCATTGGTCTGAGATTCTTTCTTTCTCTACGACGATGGCCGCAGTCGCGTCGATTTTTATGAAAGCCCAGCTCCCCCCTCCCTCACCGGCGAAACTATGTGACGGATCACATAGGCCCTGACGAGCGATTTTTTACGTCAAATTTGATTTCCTTCCAGCCCTTTGAAGCTCTCGGCTCCTGGTTCGCCTCTCACATGGATGCGACTGCTCGCCGCCCGACCGTTTCTCAGACTTTCCTTTTGGTCGGGCGACGGCGAACGTCTCACCCGCGATTGGCCTTTCCCCTGGCCGAAAAGCCCTTCTTTTTTTTCCAGAATACCCTCGCTGCTGAGCTCCCCCCAGGTAAGACCCACACGCCGGGTGTCCTTTTTGACGGTTTCCGCGTTTCGGCCTCCTCCTTGTGCCGAAGTCCCCTTTGCGTGACAGGCTGACCGCATCAAGGCCGGCAAGAGGATCCCGCGGGGGCGTTTTGTTGACTTGTGGTTGCCTTTTTCCCTTTTTTCCCCAAACTCTGGTCATTCAGCTTTTTTCGCAGTTAGGCCTTCGTCAGCGAACTGTCTGCGCGGGCAGTGATTGAGGAGCGAGTCCTTCTGGGCGCCAATCAGTCCTCTCATTTTTCTTGATAGTCGAGTTGTCTGTGCAATTGTCTTTTTCATCAGTATCCTCTGTCCTTTTTTTTTATTTCAACTTCCTCCGGTCACTGATTGACCCGTAGCCGTTCTGTTTGGAGGAATGGCGGAAGGCTCGCCAACCCCCTCCGTCCCTTTTTCGCCCCAGAGAGTTTGATCCTTTTTTTTTTTTTTTTGAGGTGCAGGGGCGAAGTTCTTCCCCAGATTACGTTTCGCCTTGTCATAGGCCGATTCCAAGAGCGGGTTTTCATCTAACCTCAGATCACCCCCCGTTTTTTTTTCTAAGAGCTGGCCAAACTTTTTGCCCGCGCTAGTCGGTTTTTCACGTGTGCCTTTCACGGAGGGAAGACGTCGCCCCCCTTTGACCCGGCAACCCATCCATTTTTTTGGTCGGGGGTTTCGCTTGTGTGTTCCCTTTTTCCCTTCGACTGCACCCTGTTTTCTTCCTTTTTTATCCCCTCTACCAACTGGCAGTTTTAGTAGCTGTTTTCCCCGTTAGAGCCGTCTTCGATGCTGCTTCCAAATTTTTGAAGGGAGTTCGAGATGGGGTAATTTTTCCTCCTCCTCTTGATTACTTTCCCCTTTGAGAGTTTCGCCCACCCAAGGCGCTCAGGCCCGCTTCCGTGCTTCACCTCTCACAGCGCCTATTCTTACACACTCTAGACCTTTTTTTAAACGGATGTCCCCGGTGCTATGAGACCATTTTTCAGAAGGAGACGGTAGCCCGTTGTCGTCTGCTCTTCTCTTTCTCGGTTGTAAACTCTTACAACTCATGTTCCTGGCGGTCAGGAAGTCTCCCCCCCAGCCCCGATCAACCGTCCCACCCTTTTGGCCGTGTTCCCCTATTCGGCAACGGGGTCCCCGACGGCTTTGGGATCTCAGACGCACAAGTGGAAAATTTCCCGTGCATCTAGTGACCCGTGAGCAAAGAATTTGGCTTGACGATCGTTTTACCCCCCCATGATTGTCCCCCGAATGCATTTTTCTGCTCGGTCATGAGCACGTATAACCTCCCTTTTTCCTCCAGTTGAACCCTCTGCGTTCGATTTAGTCACGCTTTAGTCTGAAGATGCCCAAGCCTGAAAGGCGCTCCCCCCCTCAATGATCTCATCTCTTTTTTCCTTTGTTCTTTTCCTACCTTGAAAGCGGTTGATCGCGGTCCATTGCCTCCTCCCCTTCCGCAATCGGGTCCACCTCGCGAGCAGGAACTCTTGGTTGCCCACTCCTTCCTTGTATGCTTTCTCTGCCCTTTTTTGTGCTTGAAGGCTCTGCCTTTTTGTCTTTAACTCATGTTGTGCGATTGACAAAGTGATGGAGTTGATTAATCTCAAAATCTCTTTTTTCATGGACACTTGAAGCTGATTAATCTTTTCTCTTCGCTTTTTTTTCCCTTTTAAACCTACAAGGGCCGCCCTTGGTGGGACTTTTTTAGGATGCGTGCTACGGTCCTTTTTTTTACCCTCTTTCCCCCTCGCTGGAGATTGTTTTTACGAATCTCCAGTTTTCCCCCCATTCAGTCCCCGGATTTATTTCTGAACCCATTCGCATAGCAACGGACATAACGTGCGTAGACGCGTGCGCATATCGGTTTTACAAAGCCTTCCTGCGCTGGTGCGCCCTACCGTGAGCCTTCCCCCCTCGGTGAGTCCACTTGCTTTTGAGAGCCTTTGATGCTGCCGCCCCTTCTGCAGGCGCGATCCCGGTAGCCTTCGTTCCGCAGTCCAGGAGGACCTTCTGCCTCACCGGCGAACTCGGATTTTTTTATCAACCCTTTTTTTTCCCCTCCAATCCGAACAGCGGCCTAGCGTTGGAGATTGGTTTGGCAAGCAAGCAGTTTCGGCTCATGGTTCGCTCGCCCTGGCCTCCCACCCCCGCGCCCGACCGGACGGGGCCTTTTTTTCCTTTGGTTGTCTTTCTTCTTTCTTGAGGTCACCCTTTACCTCCCTCGCCCTCGCGGCTTTAGAAACGACGCAGGTTTCCAGACTAAAACTGCTCACCAACGCCGGGGCTTGACTGCCCATCCCCTTTGATTAACTATCCCCCTTTCCCGTCCGGTGCGCCCGTCTCTGAGTGAACAGCTGGCCCGCCTACGGCATTGAGCTAAATGGCTGGTTGAATGAACACTCTGTATTTTTTTTCTCTTCGCGACTCTCCCCCTCCCTTCGGTCTTTGGATTTTTCGCAGTTCTGCAGGAATACCCGTACCTTCCAAATGATGAGCCGGGCCTCCGTTCTTTTGGAGCCAGGCCCATCGGACTCCCCGTCTCTCTCTATTTTCTACTCCTCTTGTTTTTTTTCGCTTCTCCTCTTGGGCTTTTCGGCGACCTTAACTTAAGAAGGAGCCTCTTCGTCTGACGGTATTCCTGCAAGAATTCGAAAACGGTCACGTGAGGTGACTGCCGGAGGTTGCGATTTTTGGATCAATCCCGTTCACCAGCTCCGTCCAGGTTTTTCCATGGCCCCACTCTGTTCCTTTTCTTTTTCAACGTCTCGGGTCGCCTGTCATAGGTATTCCAGAGAGGTGTTTATCCGAATGCTTTGCACTCTTCTTTGGTGGAGGATCTCCCTGCTTTTTTTTCCTTTTTTTAGACCTCGGATTTCTTTGCTAATAGAACGAAGAAGTCGGCAATTAGAACAGTCCCCAAAATTGGCCAATGTTTTTTTTTTTTTTTTGTTTTTTTTGTGTTTTTTTTTTTTTTTTTTTTTTTTTTTTTTTTCTTTTTTTTTCTTTTTCTATTTTTTTTTTTCCTTTTTTTTTTTTTTTTTTTTGTTTCCTAGGTCTCGCGCATAGAATAAATGGAAGGTGCTCTCCCTCCCAATGTCAGTAACCTTTGTCCTTCGTAGATAAGTTCGCGAGTATTCTCCCCCCAGAGGCGTCTCCCCGTAACACACAGTTTTTTCGGTTTTTTTCCCTTTCCTTGCATGCTAGAAGAGCCAAGGCCCCTCCTCAGAAGCACAAAGTTCTCCCCCTTCGCAGTGCTCGGCAGAAGCTCCTGAATTGATTCTAAACGGCCTTCGCACCAGCGTTTTTCACTTTTTTCATCACCCGAGAGCCTTAACGTGCTCCCCCCTTTTCCCCTGTGTTCGTTCTTTTTTTGCTCAATTTCCTTTTTCAAGATTGATCGCCGGAGAGAGATTCCTTTAAAAGCACTTTCTCTATTCCTGGCCGGTCTCCAAAGTCTGACCGTTACCAGCTACCCCTTTCGGTTTTAGTTTCGGGTCGAGGCCAACGTTTGGGAAGACCCTCCTGAACGCGCCGGTTCCTCGACTTTCCATGAAATGCCGGTGAACTTTTTTTCCTCTTTCTTTTTACCTTCCTTTGGAGGTTCATGACGCCCAGACCCTAATTCCAATTCTCGCCCGTCTATGATCCCGTCTTCCCGAATGCATCTAACGTCCTCTTCCCCAAGTCCAAGAGTTTTTTTTTTCCATTCTGACGTGAGCTCCCCGTGAGTAGATGCCCGCAACCTTCGATCCAGGATCTCTTTCTTCCATCCCCCTTTTTTTTCTATCTCAATTGCCTGGCAGTGCTTTTCATCTTAAGACGCATCGTGGCGCCGAGAGAATAGAGAAACTCTGGTGTCCCCTTGATTGGGCAGCTTTCTCCCTTTTTTTTTTCTTCCCACCTCTACTTGAGAAGGTCATTAGGTTCCTATGAAGGTTCTTGATCGGCAGCCCTTTATTTAATCCTAGATGCCATAAAGATAGAACCCCTTTCCCTTTGCCCATTGAGTATGACTATCCCTATCCTTTTGGCCAAAATGGCTCGTCCTTCCCCTTCGGTGGGACTTTTTTATAGTCTTTTTTCGACCATTTACCTCCGAAAACGGCTCTCCTGGTCTTCCTCACTAGTTTCTTCCCCCCTGATGAGTCGCGCCCGGAAAGTAGTCCTTTTGCACATGGAGCAATTCCCATAAGGTTTTATCCCCCCTCTCTGTGAGATTTTCTTTCCCTCCCTTCCAATCTGTTTCTGATTCTTTTAATTCATCTTTTGAGCTCTGAATCTTAAATGTAGCGGAATGAGCGCCTTGAACTTGCGATAGTAGCCGACGTTCCCTTAACTTCGCCATTCCTTCGAAGAGCCCTCACGGCGAACACTTTGGAGGTGGGACGGCCTCCCCCTAGAGGGACAGGAATACATTTCCCACAGCTTGTAGCGTTGTGAGTTTTTCTTCTTCCCTCCCTAAGCTCCTCTCCCTTTTTCGATCCATGAGGCGCAAAACCCCCCCAAAGACAGATCGCTTCCCCTTTTTCTGGTGCCGGGTAAAGAGACGTCTCCTCTTTTCCGTGCCCTCGGCGCTTTTTCCCCACTTTATACGGGGCAGCCTCCAACCGGCCGGAGATCGTTAGTCCTCCAACGTGGGCCCCCCCAAAATTTGCCTTCAACTCCCCCCCTTCCTCCTTTATCTTTGCAGTCCCTTTGCGTGACAAGCTGGCACTCAAGGACGGACATTGATGTGCCTCCTTTTGATCCTGCGTTTGTGTGGCGGCCTTTGGTCGTTCCCTCCCTTTTTTTCCCACCGTTGTATTGGAGGCCGAATCCTCCGCTAAACTGCCTGCACTTCTTCGTGATTGCGGAGCGAGTCCCTCCTTGCGGAGCCTTTCTCTCTTTGTTGTTGAGAGTCATAATTCTTATTTCTTTTTTTAGGTTACACAATCACGGAAGTCCCGGTGCTCTGAAGTGAGCTGAACGGTACGAAGAACTGTCTTTTCAAGTCTCCCCCTGAGTTGGGCATGGAGCGGCACCTGCAGCCCCTCCTCCCCCCCCACACATCTTGCGGTTAGATGAAGGGTCCACATCTATTTGGCCCGCGAGGCGTCCGCCCGGGTTCTCCCCCTATTCACGTTTCCTCTAATTTTTTGTTTGAATAAGCAAAACATTTTGCTTTCACTTGATTTACCTTTTTTCTTACGAGAGTCAGTTCGGTTCAGGCTGCTTTTTTTTCGCCCGAAGTTATTTTTTCACCTTACACCGGATTTCATTTCTCCCCTTCGACCCTCCCACCCTTCCCCTCACGGTGTTAGGGTTCTCGCCTTTTTTTTTCCCTCCTTTCCGGTCTGTTCCTTCCTGCTCGGCTCTCAGGGCTTCAAAGATAGGCCTCTGTTCGCTGGCGTCTCGTCTTCCCCCCCCCCTCTGCTCCGTACCCACCGCCGTCCTTCGCGGTTTGCCTCTTCTTTTCATCACTCCTTTTGTGGGGTTTTTAAAGCGTTCTTTCAGGCTCGCGCCTGATCTTTCAGCAAACCATCCAGGCCCGACTTCCCAGAGAACTCCACCCGGCATTGCCGCACAGGCCCCTTTTTTAAACCCCTTCGCTTCTCGTACCAACGGATGGTTGCTATGCGTCCCCTCAAGCCTCCTTTCCGTTTTGACACTGATTCTTACTGCTTACTGCTCCCCTCACTTTATGTGCCGGGTTTCCGGCGGTCAAAGCCCCCAGGGAAGTAGCTTCACCGACCACCCCCAGGTATGCCACCGGGGTCCCCCTTTCTGGAACGCTCTCTCATTTCCCACAACCGGCCACATTGAAATTCTTTTGCACTTCTTCTTTCATCTTCCCTGCCAATTTTTGGATTCCCTCCCCCCCTTCTTACAGCTACCCTTTTTCGGGCGCGCACCAATTTCGAAGGCATAGCCCTGGCCTCCTCGGCCCTTTTAGAGCTAGGAGCCAATAGTTTTCATTCCTTCTCTCCCCAAAGTCTCACTTTTT
>Ga0179591_1358800_pt1 | contig 11600 bp, 9 predicted proteins | sample CZOMad2_1_08_16f_FD_182891 | JGI IMG/M metagenome (GOLD analysis project Ga0179591, IMG submission 182891) | Vadose zone soil fungal communities from Angelo Coast Range Reserve, California, USA - CZOMad2_1_08_16fungal (PacBio error correction) | ecosystem: Environmental > Terrestrial > Soil >... | reverse complement strand
AAGGGTCAGTAGTAACGCATTATGGTTGGGATCCGTCCTCTCCCGGCGTGACTTTGACTTATCCCCGACCCGAAACTTTCCTTTGACGATTAATTTTGTTGGAGGATTCGAGTGCGAGAACGCTCTGGCCCATTTCTCCTGTTGGTGCCCCCATACTCGGTTCTCCCCCTCTCCTCCTTTTCCCCCTTGACAGAGACCCTGCGCCTTGATTTAAAGACTTCCCTCGTCCCCTACTGAACCCCCCCAAAACTCTCCCTGGTAATGATGACCCTGAAAATGGAGACCTAAGTTAAGTTTTTCTGCACTTGATACTTCTCCGTGTTTTCTCAATTCGCATTGTAAATATGATGCATATTTCACTTGAGCCTCCCCCCCTTTTCCTCCTCAGACATGCCAAAGCAGATCAGCGTACGTCGATCCCTTGATCCCCCCTCTCATCTTCCTCGCCCGGCGCGTCCCCCTTATCCCGCGCGTCACGGGCCACCCATCCCCTTAGGGGAGGCGCCGTACCATCACCTCGTCAAAATGATACCCCCCAGAAGAGAGAGATTTGGGAGTTCTTTGCTCTTGCCCTCATTTTTTTTTCAAAATCTAGGTACTTCCCAAGTCATTAGTTCGGGTTTAACCTCCCCCCTCCCGACCCTTAAATCTCCCCCCGCTTTTTTGGAAAGTGACGAGGATTGAGAGATGTCACGCCCTTTTTCTTTTTTTCACGACCGAGCGTGTTCGGCCCCCCGTTACTCCTCTTAATCTCCGCCCATATTAGCTCTGTCATTGAAGGTGTTAGTCTTCCCCCCCTGAATTTCTGAATTTTTCGGGCAAAAAGTGGGCGGCCGTCCCCCCACTGGTGAAGACTTGATCCTTGCCTTTTTTTTTGCTCCGCTCGTTCAGCCCTGATGCCTTTGTACCTTGCCCGCGACGGGCTTCCGTCTGGAACCCCCCATCTTCGGCGGACTTTTTTCCCTCCTGAACGTCTTTCCCATTCATGACCCCAAACGCCATTGGTTACCCCCTTCTACGGTGGCGGAAGCGTTCACTCGAGTTTCCCTCACCCTTCCCACTATCCCTTTTTTCGTATTGCGGTCCCCCCCCAAGTTCAGGAGATCACTTTCATGTTGCCGGAGGTCCGCAAATCCATCTTTTTGCTTCCAAATCCTCCTTACAGATGATCCCCTTTTTTCTGTTTTTTTCGAGAATAGGCCTTTTACCATATCGCTGTCATTCTTGTGTCCTTAGCAGGGCACTCTGAGAGACTCGTTTAGAGATCCGGCCTGAAGCTTGAGGCTCTATATACTTAGACGTTCAGAATTTTTTTCCCTGTGTGATCGACCAAACAGATCCGAGACTTCTTCTTTTCCTCCCTGGCCCCCCCCAAACCTTTCCTCCTCCAATTTTTCTCAGATAGTTCATCTAAGCGTCTGTCGGGCTAGTTTATCGACCCACTTCTCACTCCCCTTGAATCCCCGTCAATGCAAAGAATTTAAACCAGAGAGGAGCAGTTTCCCCTTCCGCCTGCCCAACAGATTGAACTCTTTTTCTCAACAGACTTCCCCGATCCATCTCTTCCTCCCCCCCTACTCCCCGTTTACCTTACCAGGTAGGGAACTAGACAGAGAGGAATCCCCGCGTGAGCAGAAATTCCCCCCACCCAACATTGCTCCCCAACCCAGTCGCCATGACCCTTTTCAAAGTAAGAGCTTAGGTGAAGAGGAAACTTTCTCGTTACAAGAGGCAGAGAGTAAATTTCCTTTTCCTGTGCCCCTCTCCGGCTTTTCCCTTTCTAATGAATTGCTTGAATAGAGAGGTTCAAATTAGAATCCAGATGCTCCCTGCCGCCTCTCTCCCAGTCTTTTTCTCCCTTTGATGATGACCTAGAAAGGTTATGAAATTGGAGAATAGTCCTATTGTCATTCAATTCCCATCTCCTCCCTTTGTCTTTCCCCCTCCTTTTTTTCTGATTAAAGATAGAAGACCTTGCTGATGAATTAAGCACGAGAGACCTTTGCCACTCCTTACGCTTCTGATCCTCCCCCCCCCTCCCGTTAGACCCCCCTACAGACGAAGTACACACCCTTCATTCTCAGACCACCCCTCAAAAACGAGCCCCCACAAAGTCTGGACACTCCTTGTTTTCTCCTTTCTTTCGTGCTTTTTCATACTTTTTCTCTCTTAGGCCCCCCTGATGGTAGACGTGAGAGCCTCCTCCATAGTTGTTTTTTTTTTGTCTCTTTGATGAATAGGATAGATCTCTCCGAATCGCATGCCACTCGGCACGCTTCCCCTTTGATGTCATCCCCTTTCAACAGCTTCCTCAAGCTCGGTCCCGACGTGTTGATCGCGTTTGTTTTCCCATTTCTTTTTCGTTTCCCTGGATTTGTCCTGACCGGTATTTCCTCAGAGTCACGGCGGTTGCTTGCCCCTTCTTGCCTTTTTGAATTCCTCGGATGCGAGCGTGACCGTTCCCGACGCTGTCGGCCTCTCAACGCGCCGGCGAGCGTTTCTGTGTTGACTTCCTAACTTCGTTTTTTCAACCATTTATAACCTGGAGAGGGTCAGGCGCAGGGTTCAAATGCTATGCCCCCCGCTTCTAGCTTCAGTCCCTTTCAGAGCCTTTCCTCCTCCTCTTAACAGATCAGGCCCCGAAAAAGGAAAGCCTTGCGGCGCGATCCAAAGGCGTCCCTCTGACTCCCTCCTCACTCCTCTTTTAGGAACAAGCTAATAGCCTCCTGTCACGAGTGAGCGTTTTTCTGGAGATTTACTGGGCGCTCATCTTGGGAAGTCTGCTACGCTGCTTTATACCCGTCACGACACCATAGTTTTTTGATTTGCGATGCCCCTCGCTTCCTTGCGCTCGAGTTGCGACGATTGAATAGGGTTTGCAGGCCTCTGACCGCCCCTTTTTCCCCTTTTTCTTTACCTTCTCTCTTTTCTGGGAAGATTATTTGTAGCGAAGCTCCCCTGGACGGCTTCGGCCCATTGAAGACCCGGACCCGGACTGATTGATTTTTCTACCCCTATGAATTCGCACTGCGTGCGTCGATAACCTGAAAAGCTCACCGCCGTCGGACGGCTCTCCCCCCCCACGTTCCTCCGCTCACTCTCCTTCCGAGAATAAGAAAGTCAGGATATGCGAAGAATGCCCCCGACGTACATAATGTGCACTTCTATGACCTTCCCCCCTAGAATCTAAAAGTCACACGTGTCTCATACTAAAGCGCAGCTGTGGTTCAATTTCCCCCCAAATTTTGTCTAAAACCCCCGATGAGTGTGTCGAAGAGATGACCTAAGCACAAGTCCCGATCAAAATGCCCTCTTTTCTCTCCTCCTTCTCCCCCCTTTTATAAGATTTCGATGCTACCAGGCGATTTTAAAAATTTTGTCTGTCTCCCATGCGTTCTCCGTTCCCCTCTCCTTCCGCTGCCCCCATCTTGCCCATTCTTAAAGAAGTCTTTTGGTCCAGAGAGGCCTTTCCCCAGGCATCGTCTCGCCTCTTTCCCGGTCTAATGCAAGGCTTCTAAAAAGGGTTAAGGCCGCACATCATTGCCTACCCCGTGTCCCCACTGCCTTTTCTGCGTAACTCCCACGGACCTTTACATGAATCGCTATTGAATGGACACTTTATCCTCTTTCCCGATTTTTTTTCCCCGGAATCGGTCCCCATATTCGAAACACAGATTTTGGCGATCCAGGACCCGCTCCCCACCTTCCAGATCCTTTACCTCAATTTTCTTTCCCTCTCAGTCGATAGAGGTTTCTTTAAAGAATCATGGAATGGCCTGTAAAGAGATGTTACTTTCTTTTTTCCTCGGGAATCGACCTCCTTTCTCTTAGCCGGTATTTACGGCGGGATGGTCATTTTGCATCCGGTGCTCTGCCCACTTCTGGTATTTGCCCTCGTCTTTCCTCCTTCTCAGCCTTCATAAACTTAAATGATATTCTTTTCTCAGGGCGATAGCTATCTGCCTTGGCTGTTCCCCCCCCGAGGTCCCCTTAAAACCTCCTTGACCCTTCAGAGGATTTCTGTTAAATTTAGAGCTCAGAAGTCAGTGATCATTTTTTCCCCCCCCTGACCTTATATCCTTCCCACTGTCGAAGCCTTGGGGAGATTCAGATTGTTTATCTTTTTCCCCGATTTCTCCGTTTTCCTTCCTTCTCGTTCTCCCCTCTACTTTGCGACCGCGGCTTGTCACCACCGACGATGGCTTCATCGCCCCTTTCTACCTTAGACTGAATAGAGATACTATTGGAGAGATTCTTCCCCCGATAGTTTGCATATACGGTTTCCGAGACTTCATATCCTACCCTCTTACCCGTCAAGTGCGATTAAGAAATGATACCACTCTCTCTCTTTTTCATCCTTGGTGTTATCTCTTTCCATGATGCCTTGAGAATTTGTTGAAGATGTCATTTCTCCTATCCAGTTCCCACTTTTCGAAACCTATCGAAGATTTGTAAGGCTAATGATGTTCTCGGTCCTCCCTTAGCTCCCCCCCCACCAGGTTTAAGGCTGGCTTAGTTGTTACACGACCTTCGCAACGTTAGTCTGCGTTGACTTTCTACCTGACCCAGCTCATGCTTTCTTCCTAATCCAGCGTGCGTTCAACGGAACGTCCCTCAAAAGGCTTACTCGCAACTATCCTTTAATTCAAGGTTTTAGGCCCCCAGATCGGACGTTTTTTTACTGCCGTTCTAGCCGACCGCTCGCCCCCATCCCATTAATCCGTTGAGTCAACTGATTTTCAGAAGCCTTTTGAACCCAAGACAGCCTCAAAGGAGATCCCTACTCATGAGACAGAAAGATATGCGAAGATATGTTGCTCTCAGGGACCGTTTTTCAGGAAAATGACCCTAATTCTCCAGGCTGTTGCTAAACCCCCCCCCACTAGACCCCCACTTCCGCCCATTCTCTCCTCCTTACCCTTCCTTCGAGAGTGCGTTTTCTGCTTGCCGAACTCGAGAAGAACTCGGGGACAGGCGTCATATTCCCGATTTCTTTACCCTTTCCCTAGACCATATGGACTTTGCTCGGATCTTTCGTGAGAAGCGCGATTGCTAATCGCCTCGCTGTTCTTAGTAGATTTTTTCTTAAATCCTTAACGGAAGAACTGTTCATGCCACCTAGATCCCCCTTTCGTCATTTTTCCTGTCTTTTCTTTTTTGTTCTGACTCGTGATTGCGCCACTTGGTATCGGCCGTCATAGGTGGGCGGTATTTTCCCTTCCCTAGAACTCTAGACCTTATCCGCCTGGAGCTTGATGTGACAGGCTTTTTAGAGGAAGATCTGGTACCCTCGCTCCCTGCCAAATCAATTGGAACCAGTCGGCCCTTTAAGCGCCCAGTGCATCTCCCTCCCTCTGCATCCCCCCAGCCTTGTTCGTTTCCGGTGTTCGGCTTTTAAAGAGGATCAGCCATCCTCATGCAGAGCCGAGTTTCGTCACCACCCCCCCCCAAAGACAACATGGGACAGGGTCTCTAGGGAGTGGGTACTCAAGACGACCTTGCACCCAGAAGTTGCAGGTGTTGCACACTAAGAAAAGGACCTGTTTGTCTCGGGACCACCCCCCTGTTCTCTTACTTTTTAAAATTGGCGTTCTGATGATGATATGGTCTCCTTTTACTTTTTTCCAATATAGCTTTTACTGATTTCCGCTGAGCTCTTTTCCTTTGCATGGAGCCGGTGCGCGTTTACTCTTTGTTCTCTAAGATCCTGTGTTCTCCCTTGTAGATATCTTGTATCCGTAGTGTGATAGCCCCCAAACATTGCCGAGACTTCTTAGTCATGCCAATGGCCCCAACCAAGCCTAGACTCCGGTCCTCCCCCCCTGCCCTTCATTATAGGCTAGTTCTGAGAGAAACAGCTTCAGGAAAGTCCCCCCCCGATGCCTCCGAATACCTAATCCCTTTTCCAGAGAGAAACAGCTCGACGCTTCCCGATCCCTTTTGCCTCCCCGCTTTCCCCCTTTTCCCCGCAGAAGTAGCGTCGCATCCAGAGAAGACCCCTGCCCTCCTCAACCCTACCCTTATTTTTTCCCATCGAAAGAGAGAAGAAGAGGAAAAAGAGAAGAAGGCTTCCCTATCATTCCTCTCACACTCTTCCCAGTATACCCCAAAAAGCCAGACGAAGGAGCTTATGAGAGTTGCGAGAAACCTTTATTTCCTTTTCAACAGCCTATCTCCCCGTGTAAGTTTCGAAGATTTTTCGGCAAGAGAGCAGATATTAGAGTTTTCGGTTGACCTGCACATCTCTACCCCCACTTCCTAGAGCGCCCCGAAGCTCGTAGAGCGTCTGACACTGATCTCCACTCCTTCTTAATTGTGTTCAACAGGGGAGTCATCCTCAAGTGTGAAGTGTTCCCCCAACCGGCGTTCCGTCTCCTTGTATGTAGGTCGCTGAGGGACCTTCCTTCGCCTTTTCACTTACCTTGATGCATTCCCGAACGAAGAGCCCCTTCTCCCCTTTGATGACTCCCCCCTCTGTCTCCTTAACGAAAGTCCAGCACAAAATGAAAAGCTTCGACCACCAATTCATTTTTACGTCCCGGAAACCTAGCAAAGCACACCCTGACCACAGCGCTGTTCTCGTCGCAGATGTGCGCCAGACTCTGAATAAAATAGTATTCCTAAGAGCCCCCCCCCCCCCCCCCCCCCCCCCCCCCCCCACCCCCTAGATTTTGGGAGATATCCTTGCTAGATTCGAGCCGAGATATCTTTTCATAATCAATCCGTTGTTGTTGTTTTGAGAGCTTGCCTCCTTCTAGAATTCTTTCGAATCGGTCCCCTATATGCAGAAAAAGCGCCCATAGAGAAGACGAAAGAGGAGGGTGGTTCCCTGACGTTTGTTTTTGAGTGACTTTCCTTTGGGAAGTAATTCTTGTTTATTCATTTCAGTGAGACTTCCTGCGTCCAGAGAGCAATTTTTAGAGGTGAAGACTTTTGTGTCGATCGTTTAGGGTAATTTCACCCTCCTTGATGTCAGGCGACACGCTGTAGGACATTATGAAAAGAACGGGAGTTCTCGCCACTGCACGGTACCTCTCGAGAAACATTTCTCAGAAAACGAGAGTTTTCTCTCCCGCGATCGTGTCCCTACGCCTTTGGGCGCGGCTCCTTCGCGTGCGTGGGCTCTCAGTTGCTGATCTCCCCCCTAGCTTCAGGCGAACGGACCCCCCCTCTAAACCTTTGCGGCCACCTTGCGGACTGAAATGACGATTTCTGGACTCCCCAGCCATTACCCGATCTCCTTTTCGTTTCTCGTAGTTGCCTGGAGGGATTGGGACATGGCGGCGCTTTCTGTCGTTTTGGCTAATTGCGGGTGTCTCAAGACTGAAGCTCGTGTTGTCTCCTTTTTTCCGGATGGGCCTCTAGGTTTTCTCTTTTCCCGTCGCGGCGCTCGTCTTACTGCGTTCGCAACACTGGCATTTTCGTGCCGGATCTTTCCGCTCTTTGTCTGCAGCATTATGCCTTTCGGCCCTCGTGAGGCGCGGCCTTTGTTCTTTTTTTTTTGTAACCCTTTCCAGGACGCTTCTGCAAATGCAGATCTCTAAAGGTTCTCGGTCTTAGTTTTTTATAAATGGGCCCTCGCTCTTCTCCTTCTTTTGTAGCCTACAAGGAGATCAACCCCGTCTTACCGATTCTACTCCGCCCACACCTTCAGACCGACTTCTTTATCTTCCCAGATATCTCCCTCCCTTTGATATGCGGCAGCTGTTACCCTGAATATTTTTAACCCCTTCCCTGACCGAGTTCACGATACAGACGGAAACCAGTGCTCATCTCGAGACCTCTAAGTTCGTCAAGGAACCAAGTGGGCAAGGGGAGTCTGAGTACAAAAATGCAACTTGGCAGTCTTTTTCTTTCACACGCGAACCCATGGATTTCTTCCCTGACTCCTTTTTGCAGTGGCCTTAAACGCTACTCCGCGAGCAGCCACGGTAGCTTAAGCTTTTGGCTTCCGATCCTGCCCCCCTTTTTCCGGCTTCCTTCTCTGTTTTCCTACTCCAGATGCTTCAGCCGGATGGCCTTTTCCTTCTTGCTCTTCCGCTTTCTGCGCACCGCATGTTTCCTTTCCCGCTCAAGACCTTGCAAAAGTCCGTACCATTTTTCTGTACCCAAATATGACATTGAAAAAATTGGAGAAAGGAATAAGTCGACCGGCCTCCCCCCTGACCTTTCCTTACGCGAGAGTTTCATCTGAAAATTTATTAAGAGGTGTTTTCGGTCCCATTTTCTAAGAACAAGCGATTGGAGTTTTACAGTCATACCCTCTTCTCAGCATATCCTCACTCAATACATGGACGTTCTCCCCCTTCTCGGAGGGTGAGAGTCCCCGCTCAACTATGTCCCTCTGTCCGAGAGTCGCTTTCTTTTAGAGAAGACCTCCTCCTCCTTTATATCGGCCTCAGTGGAGTATTCGGGGACGGAAGAAGGACCCCCTAACGATTCCGTCCTTTAAGAATTTAGAGTTCAGCCTCGCGGCCCTGGCTCCGGCGTATCTACACCTGCTGCAACTTTCTTTTTCTTCCCCCTGTGCCCGCCGTAAGAATATGGAAAGGTAGAGGGAGGCCCTTCTCTGGAGCTAAGTCCCCCTTCTTGAAACAGCTTTTAAAAGGAAGTTATCGCATCTTCCGATCATGCCTTTTGGAGTCTTTCTTTAGTTCGTCGTGACAGAGGGCGAGCGTCTTAGCCGCGGGTGGGCCCCTGTTCTTTCCTTCCGTGATCTACTGTGGCGAACGCGGTTGGTCACAAGACGCATACGCCGGTGCAGCATTTTTGCCTCCTCCTCGATCAATCTTCTGAATCGTCCCCCAGAGCATAGTTTGGTCGACGGCACACAGACATGAGCCTTTGGTCCGCACATCGTCATCAGAAGTTTTTACGTCCTATCCCTCTCCTCTTACTCTGTTTTGTCTCTCTGGTCCCTTCAGTCCTTAAGTTAGGGGGGAAGTGTCTATTCGCGTTCGGCCTTACCCTCACTCAGATCGAATTCTCAACGATTTTCGAATTTTCCTTTTTCAATGGCTGAAGCGTTTCGACCCCTTCTGCCTGCGCTGACTGTTTTTCGTCGCCCCCCCTCGCTCGCCTCTTCGTGCATTCGAGCGAGAGACCTCTCCGAGTTTTACCTCGATGGAGTAGTCCCAAAACTCCCCCGTAGAAAAGGTCCCCGATCTTTCCCCTCCGTCCCTGCGATTTCACTCCGTTCTAGATTTAAACGCTTAGAAAGGATTCCCTAAGACCAATGTGCCCAGCCCTTTTGGAAACCTGATGACCGAGTGGCACCGGATTGAGCGGTCCCCGAACGCCCTTTGTCCTACTCCGACAGAGACTTCTTTCGATTTTTTCCTAGATGATCGAGGCGTGAAATCGTCCCGCGAATTCCTTCCGATCTCTCTAAGAGTACGAAGCCATCTACCTTCGGATGCCCTCGAAAAATGTAGAAAATCCCAAATGACATCCGCGAGCGATACTTCCCTAGCTGCGTGCGCGTCGATTCGCGCCAAGTTTTAATAACCTCTCGGTTCTTAACCCCTCTCTCCTACAAAGAGCACAGCCACTGATCCTTGCCTGCGGTGACCCTTCCGCTTCCCCCCGTCTTTGCCCTGCGATATCCCCCTCTGGTTCTAGGTGTCCGTTTCCAGGCTGCTCAGAGCCCTCCCAAGAGTACTCATTCCTATCCTGGTTCCGTTCTTTAGTTGAGTAGGTTTTAGCCACGGTTTTTTTGGTCTCGTAATAGGTGGGCGTTGGCCGGGACATGGTGAAGACTCCATCCGGTTTTTTTGTTTCTTTTTGAGGAGGTCGCCATGCAGCAGCCCGATTTACTTTGTCCCTCCGTGAACGCAGTTCCAACTAAGTATGCCGAAAAGCGAGTTACCAGCAGCTTGCAGGCATCAGCGAAGGCAGATCTTTTAATTGCGAAAACGCCCCCCGCTCCTTAGGAGATAGATGACATGCGCCGGAGACGCGTCGTCCCAAAACCCCTACCTGGCTTTCCTCTTCCTCGTCCCTCGTGACCCCTCTAACCCCCTTTGTTGACGGAGGTTGTGTTTTTTTTTTTTTTTTTCTTTTTTTCCCTCTTCTGAAAGGCCCATTGGATGTTTCCCAGCCCGAACCACAAGAGAAAGGGGAGAGGGACCCAACATTCACCCCTGGGAAGCCGAGAGACCCTGTTTTTTGTTTTTCGGCCATAGCGGGGAATTAATCGGCTTCAATTTCTTCCACGACATTCAGGCGCGAATATCCGGATTTTTTTTGGCTTTCAATCTCTTTTTTCTTGCGTGTTGCGAGTCTTATCGTGCTGTTAGGAGATTCATGATCAAAGTAGACCTTCGTACGATCTTTTTAAGCTGACGCACCCCAGAACTTGAAGAGATTCAGTCTTCATTCCCCCGGTTTTCAACCCCCAAGAAGAATTAGCAGTTTGTTGATGAGTTGAAGCCTGCCCAAAGCTCTAGCAGCCCCACGACGACCCAATCCCGACGCCGGCCATATCAGCCAGTACATGAAGATCATCCACAAACAGACCCCCGGACCCCCCAAGACACAGCACTCAAACACCAGTCAAGAGTAACCAAAGGAAGGAACGACCCCACAGGCAAGCTGCCCTCACCCTCGCCGACGCGGACACGAGCGAACCACTAGGACAACCGAACAAGCACGCGAAACGCTAGGTGGGCGGCCAGAAAAGAATGGAAGAGACAGACCACAGAAGACCCCCTTGAACCCCGGAATCCCCGACACATCCCAAACCAGCCCCCGAGGAAGACCTAGGGGAGGGGAAACGCTCGGAAAATGGCGCCCTTAAGTTCAACAGAGTGAGGCCCCCCTCAACTTTAGCCCCCCCCTCCTGAGACGTCCCAACAGTATAAAGTTTTCTCCACCTCCACACCCCGCTCACCCGTTACCCGATAGAGGTTTAAGCAAAATGATCGTTCCCCAGCCGTCCAGCCAGCAGAGTAACCCCCTAAGAGGTTACATTGTTTTTCCCTGGAGTCTAAGAGATACACAAAGCGACCCTTTTCCGAGCTTTTCCCCCAGCGCCTGATAATATGGGTCCTCCAGCCCTCAGGGTGAATAATTCCTTCTGCCCTCATCGAGCCGCCTAGCCTTCCTCCTATATGCCGTCTCTCTTTTGTTTTTGGATCCCCCTGCGCTGACCCCCCTAACCAGCCCGGAATGAGCGAGTCTAGAGCCGAAGACCTCACTGAAGTATCTTCCAAGTGGCCAGGAACTTCCCGACCGGATCCCCTCACCCGGTTAGACATCCCAATGAGGCCTGAAGGCAGCTATTCTGAAGTCTCACTATTTAGTACAACTGCCCAGAAGATCGGATGGATGACCTCCCTTCCCAGATCAAGAGAGAGCAAAGGGCCGGGTTTCTACTCACACTCCCCCTAAGGAACCCCCAGCTGATGCAGACCTAAATAGGGTTCGCACAAACCACCCCCGTCAACACAGAAAAAGGGACTGCCCCGCCCACCGCCTGCGACGACCCCACAACGGTTACCACCGCCCCCTGGTCCTGACTTGTGTGCTTTGGTCTGCCAGTCCTTAGTGGTCCCTTCCCTGAAATCCGCGTGGAGGAATATTCTTTCGAGCGCTCCCCC
>Ga0179591_1345803_pt1 | contig 11600 bp, 12 predicted proteins | sample CZOMad2_1_08_16f_FD_182891 | JGI IMG/M metagenome (GOLD analysis project Ga0179591, IMG submission 182891) | Vadose zone soil fungal communities from Angelo Coast Range Reserve, California, USA - CZOMad2_1_08_16fungal (PacBio error correction) | ecosystem: Environmental > Terrestrial > Soil >... | reverse complement strand
TCCCTATATTGGTATACTGCTTCCTTCCCTTTGTCCTCCTCCCAATCTTAACTTGAAGCGTTCACGAATCTCACCTCTTTGTTACGAAGATCCTATTTGTTATTGATTATCACGTTTGCGCTCGTTACTGTACTCATGCCATTTGTCATTCTGATATTTTGTCACGGGAGATGCCCCAATTTTTATTTCACTCCCTCGTCTCAACCTCAATTTTCTACTTACCTTTGTCCCCATATCAGAGGTCTTTTCCCATCTTTCCCCACTTTCCTACTGCTTTTAACAAGGCACACTCCCCCCGATGTCCATTGATCGACGAAGGCACTTCCTTCCTTTTTTTTTTATTAATTACTCCCCTCGTCCCCGATTTAACCTGTTTTTCTTCGATTTAATCATCATTTTCAACTGTCTCTATGAACCGCGGTCTTTCACACGTGTCGAGTTTCGCCGCTCGCTTTTGCCCCTTTTCGGACCTTCCTTAACCTTCCTTCCCGCACCCCCCCTAGCTCTTCCTTTGCAATTAGGATTCAAAGGTAAAACGTCTTTCTTCGTTCTTTTTTACGACCTTGTTTTTCCCGCTTCATTCGGGTATTAAGGTTTTTACTTTGTCCTTGCTTCAACCCTTACCCCCTGCAATACAGATTCTAGCCCACGAAGTAGTATCCTGGTTCCTCTTCTGAGGTCGACTTCCCGTCTCTCAAATAGCCCATCGCACTGGACGCTCCCCTACCTTCACCTTTTTACCACTCATATGTCTACCCCTTTTCATGTCTCCTGGATCTTTCTATTCCCTACAGTCTCATTGTCGACACTTCACCCATTCTTCCATTTCTTTTCCAACGGCTCCTTTTGTGACTTCCTCCAATTCGCTCTTAACGGAACTAGATTCCCCCTCGACTTTCTCCTCCTTTACAATTTAACACTCTTTTTTGAAATCGTAGCTTCGCCGATGTCCAATAAAAAGGACAAACATTTTTTCCACTCCACGTTTTGTCACCCCTTTCTCTAGTCTCCTACTTCCTCAAACTCTATACGTCAATAGAACCTACCCGTACTAAAACTCATTCTCGGAAAGAATTAATGTCTCACCTTGTCTTAAGTATACTCACGGCCATCGTGCCTTTCTTAACGTCATATCTGTATCACGAGGTTGTTGCTTCAGACGTCGCTGTCTTGTCCCTCCTCCCCATCTCTTCTCCCTTGTCTCCGCTTAGGCAAGTCACACCATTTTTTTTTTAAACGTTCTACCTGTGTCCTTTTGTATAAAAATGGCTTCCAAAGCTCCCTCGTCTCCTTCTTACGCATCTAACAAACGTAACCATCCCTCGTCTCGTAAAATTTTCCCTACAGACTTGATTATGTGCCACAGCCTGCGCATTTTGAATCTACTCTTGTAAACTTATCCCCACTCTGTTTGCCTATGCCAGTTTAGTTCTGTCGTAGAGTTCAGGTTCAGTGTGTACCGTAGAATTACGCCTCTTTCTCTCTTCACTCTTCACTCCCTTTTCTTCCCCCATTTTCCCCATTCTAACTAACTTCACATAAGCATTCCCTTACATACAGTCCCTTGAAGACTCCCCCCCCCCCTCTCTGTGTTCCATGTACCGGGAACCCCGCCCCTACTCTTTGTGTCATGCTCCTTTCTAACCACTTAGAAAGAAATAAAACATCTTTCGACACTACCAGTACACACATGAACTTCCCTGCCCTTCCTCCACTCATCTTCCCCCTCATACCAAGCCTCTTGTTCCAAATGGCATGGTTCTATTTTTTATACCTTACCCTCTTTTCCTATGTCGCTGGTTAATGCCTTCTCGTACCTCTTTACCTGAGATGACGGAGGGTCTTTTCTTCCCTTTAACCTAAGTAAACGTATTTACCCTCTCAGTCCCCTTTAACAGGTAAAGTATGCGTCTACCACCCCACCGACCCTCTTTTTCTGTTATTCTCGCTCCCCATGTGCCCTTTAAAGATGCCTGTGTCTCCCTTCGTGTACACAAGCTATGTCGTTCTGTAGAAGTTCTTTTTCAGACATTTCCTTCCCCAGCTTTATTACGACCCCATACAAGCACCTTTTGACTATTACTCCTCTTGTACATATTCCTTCCTTTCTTCCCTACATTTTCTCTCTCCGACCCCTCTTTCACGATACATTTTGATCACCTCCAGTGATAGAGTAAATTACCCTAACCCCACCCCGGCCCAGCCTTCCCCTTTTGGCCGGGCTTGCCTCTAGCGACCTTTTCCTTCTACTATCTGCCCCTCGAATTAAAGAGACAGGAGGTCGTCTTGACATCTACTGACTTGCGCGGCCAGCTGTACCCGTCACCAACCCTGTATAGACCTGTGGAAAGGAACGATCTTGGAGAAGGTCCCCTCCCCCTTCCCCCATCCTCAATAAATTGACCTCTTTTACCATCTTCGTCCTTTAACTCAGGCCCACCTGAAGCACTACCACGGTATTTTTATCCCACCTTCTGCCAGACATTACGACCTCTTAACTCTATATTAGTCACGTCCCATACTCTTTCCTGAACCGTTTCAGGTGAATCCCTGTTGGTACCCTTGTGGTTTTCCTTTTCTTCATCTACAGATTAGCTACATGTTCACTCCTCGTGCCTTCTCTCTCTATGTCTCAGACTTAGAAGGCCACACTCCCACCCCCCGATCCCCTTCTCTTCTTGTCCTCTCCCTACTTTTCCCAGCCTCAGAGAGTTTTGCGCTCAATCTCGCCTTGAGGTCGTCCAAAAGGTTGTAGAGAAACCAGGTTCCTTCCTTTTAGTCACATCACTTTTACACCTTAGACATTACCGCAGAGCGATCCCTCCATTCTTTAGCCCTCCAGATTTAGAGATGACGCTTACGCTCGGCCCCATTAACTAAGGAAGTGCGACCGTACGGTCTTCGCTCATAGACATTCCCCTCCTCTCACCCCTCCGGTGATAGACTTTCTTCTCCTCTAGAGTTGAACGAGATGGCCCCGTCTGCGTTCAGAAGTACAGCGTCAACAACCCCGCGCAGGGATAAGACTTGGCATTCTTTTTGGGACCGCGACACCGACCTTTGTCTTCTTTCGTTTTCCTATAATACTGTATAGGGCTTGCGTTGTTTTCTCCCTTCCAACTACAAGTCCCCTAAAAAGAGCTTTTTCTCCTACCCTTTTAGCAAAGGAAGGTCGCGCCTCTTCCGGTGGTGTCTTCGTAGTCGAAAAATATACTTTCAGTCTTTCGACCCGTGTTCTTCTCCCCTATAATTATAGCCCCCCTCGCCTTGTCTCCCGACCGTTAGACAGCCGTTTTTTCAGTTCTACGGGTCCAGTAAATTCAATGGGAGAGTCCCCTTTCACGTTGTCAGAGTCCGCCAACTCTTCTTGGTCCTCTTACTTAAGTAAGTTTATAGGCTAGCCCTTCACCCCACAGGAGTGTGGACACAGTTGTTTACGGGATTTCCCCCCTAAAGAGTCGCTTCCTCCGGTCCGTATCCGCAAACTTGAGAAAGGATTACATTCGAACAATTATGTGCCGACAACCCACTCATAGAGGATCCCGCCTCTATAGGGACTCTCGACTGTCCCTGTCAAACATACCCCCTCCCTATGATCTTCTTTCCTCCCTCTTCTCTTCCAATCCTGTTCCTCGCTGTCTCGTCGTCCCCCGATTGTTCCAAGACGGAACTCCCAGATATTACCTCGTCCTTGCGCATTCGGTTTAAGATGTTTGCCTTTAGCCTCGTACGGACGGATAAACATCCCAGTAACGGACACACTCACGCGACGGGAAGATGTTCTTTCATACCTTTGATAAACAAGACAAGGGAAGAGCAACCATATGCACTAGTTCCAACCCTCCCAATCTTCTTCTCTCCCCCCTTTTTCCACCCCCCTTTACCTCCAATGTCCCCATACCCTGCCCCCACCTCCCCTCCTCGTCATTCTTCCATTTTCCTCTCCCGTCCGCCCAGGCGATAGACACGCTCCACCCCCACCTTCCAGCTGACGAGCAGACACACGATTCCTACTCATCACCGACCGCTGCCTGCCCACCCGCTCGGTACCTCCTTCCCTCCTTTCAATGGAAGCCGAGAGAGAAAGCCGGCCGAAATCCCTACCCAGCAGCTCCCTCTCCACCTTCTCCCCCTCACTCGCTGTTCACACACTCTGAGAAGAGAAGTAGGCACACCCGTACGTTAGCTTTTCTTCCACATTTGTAAGTTCCGACCCAGCTGGTTTTAGGATCGAGGGAAATAGCACACACTTATGCAACATAGAAGTTAGGCACGCGCATAAGGCACAGCCAGTACAAGTTTCGCCTCAGCCCATGTGCCCGAAGCCACTTGGACAACAACAAGATATCTTGCCCCGGTCACGGAACAGTAACATCAGAGTGATACAAAAGGGCTGGACCCAATTCCCCCCAGAGAAAGCCACCCGTTAACCGAGCTCCGCGTGCCTCCATAAATAATCCCGAACACCAAAAGTCACACCAAAGTCCCGCTTCACCCTTTCATTCCTTAGACATCAAGCCTACAACGGAAAGCTTTTCATGGTTTCCTTACTGGTATAACGTCCCACCACAGGGAGTTTACACCCAACCCTTACCTTTGGCACTGAATTATGGTTCTGTGAAATCGAGAGAACACGACTCCTCGGATTCTTAGATTGCCTCACCCACGAAGGGAGATTTCGCTACTACTATTAACCCTCTGCTTACCCCCTCTCCCTGTCCGGAACCTGCGCCCCCACGCGTGCTCCTACACTCGAGCCCCCCCCAGACAGAAAAGTATACCCCCCTCAATTTTCCCTCCCTTCTTTCACACTTACCCTCCACGTCTTGCGTTCCCCCCCACCCCCCGCCAGCCCGCACTCCCCCTCCCCCCCCTGCTCCCCCCCATTATCCACTCCACCTTTCTACCCTCCCCGCTCATCGCGTACCTTCTCTGCCCTCGCCCTCCTTCCCTGCACGCCCTCCTCCCCCTCTCTCCCTCGCACCCCCCGCCCCACCCTCCATCTCACTCTATCTATCACTCTCTCCCCACCCCATCTTCATGCCCCCACGCACGTCCCTCCCACCCTCCTCTGCCTCCCCTCCCTACGCGATCTTCTTCTGACCACATCCCCTCCTCTTACCCCTACCCTCCCCCCGAACCCCTCCCTAATGCCGCCAGAACTTTTCCTTTCCCCCCCTTTCTACTTTTCTCTCTATACACCCCCCCCTCTTCGACCCCACCATCCCCAATAACCTACCCCTACCCGACTTACTCTTCTCCACCCTCAACCGCCTCCTCTCTCATTCCGCGTCTCCGTCCTTTCTAGCTTTCACCACTTCACCCTTCCTCCTCTTTTTTTCTCTCGTCCTCACCCGCCTCCCACTTTACTTCCCTCCGCCGCCATCCATAACGTCGACCTCCGCCGTACCCCTTCCCTTTCTATTTCCCACCCTATCCCTAATCCTCTCTCGCTCAACCTTTCCTGTCCCCCCTTATAGTTTTTGACCTGTCTATTCTAGGGGTGATTCACTGCTATACTGGTTTTCTGCTTCCCAACGAAGACGATTTATCCCTTCCCCAACTCCACACTATTCGATGATCGATTGTCGTCCCAAGCCCATCCAGACGCGTGTCTCTCCCCCTTCCTTTTTCCGACGTTCTAGCTAGAGACCATCCGGCGTCCACGTCGTTTTTTTTGTCGTGCACAGCTCGAGGACGTCTCTGGTGCCTATCCAGCTCTTTTCATGTTCCGGGTGCCCTCGTTGACACGGTCCGCGTAACCGCCCTCATTAATCTCTTCCACCCTTCGTTGATCTTTCTAGTCTCGCCGCCCCCCTATTCTCTAAGTCCATGTTGGCTTCAAAACTGTGCGCCCGCTCCCTTTGCGTTTTGTCAATCGGTTACGGACGTTAGAGGACTTGTGTAAAAAGACAAATGAGATCAGTCTTACCTCTCCTTTTCTCCTTCCTTTCCCTTTTTTGTTGTTTGATTTTTGCCTCCTTGTTTGTGGCAGAACAGTCCGCCCCCCCCCACTCCGTCTTCCCTTTCTTGGACCCACGCGAACTGGCGTTGGCCTCATTTTTGGTCCCCCCTCTTGCCGGATGATCTTGAGGCGATTCCTCCCTCCCTCTCCCCGCGAGTAAAGGAGGGCCACCAACAACAACAAAAAAACACACCCCCCCTCCCCACAACAACAGGCCCCCCCCTCCCCACCAAACCACAAACCACCTCCATGCAACACCCACACCCCACCCAAAAAAGCTCCCCCCCCCCCCCCCCCCCCCCCCCCCCCCCACACCTCACCCCCCCCCTTGTTTCACCCACCCCAACCCCCCCCCCCCCCCCCCCCCCCCACCCCCCCTGGTGGCATGCGCTACGTGATCTCGTGCAGCGGTCAGTTGTCCGGCCTCGTACGGTCCTCAGCTGAACTCGCTGCTCTTTCCCATTTGTTTTTGCGAAGGACGTAGAGGTCCTGCTTCTTTCCCCCTCTCGAGCCGTCGAATTCTTTTCTCCCCCCCGAGCGATCCAGCTTGCCTTCGGGATCGTTTGGGAATTTTTTAGTCGTCCATCCTCGTGGGCGTGTCCGCCCTTCTCCCCCCCGGTCTCTTCTTAACCCAGTAAGTAGACTCTATCGCTTCAGATCTCCTAGGCCGATGTGATTATTCACCCCCTGCCGCTTTGCGCGATTCACGATCCGTTCCGTTTCTAGATTTTTCTTCTTTTCAGCGGAAGGATTAAAGTCTCGACTCCCCTTTTTTTTTTACATTTATGTGCTGGCCGTAAAGGTTGTGCAGGTCTGAACTTCTTAGTTTTCGCAGATGTCTGTACTGTTGGATGGCCCTCTGGTTGCTTACCTATACTAGATTCTATCCGCATGAGCGCCTTAAGCAGCCGAGCTACGGGTCCCTTATTCTCGATATGTCCTGTTTGGTTTTTTGTCTTAATTTTTTCTTTTTTAAATCAACCTTGCCCCATGCCTCCCTTTTTATTTAGCCTTAGCGTTGGGAAGTGTGTTGTGCCTCATTCCTGACTTGCTAGCCCTTCATTTTGCGTCAACTCTCTTCGAAGAGGAGGTGAATGCGTTTTCCACCCTTCTGTTGCTCTGAGTCTTTCCTCCCACCCGATGGAAAGAGTGCAGAGTAGTCGGAGAGAAACTCACCCCCCCCGATCGGGTTTCCCTTCCCATGAGGATCCGAGGGAGGATTCCCCTCCTGATGTCGCATCCTCCAGATGGGGAAAGATTTTGCGTAGGACTCCTCAAGCCCGTGAAGCCTTTCGGCAGATAGCGGTGTCTTTCCTGTTCTAAGTCCCTGTTGTCAACAAGCCGTTTTGAGTCCCCCTTTGGTATCCAGCCCCGTACATACGTCACTGAGTACCCTCCCTCGTTTCCGCTCTTAATTTTTGGACGTCCCCGCCCAGTTAAGTTCGTGTTCCTTCGAACTGCGCCTTCGGGGCTATTTTTGAGAGGTGTTTCGCCCAGATTGCAGAAGGAAACATTCTCGGTAGCTAACCTCTCCTGCAGACTATTTTTTCCAAAACTCCCCCGAGCCACGGGCCTTCTGTTCCCGAACGCATGTAGGAGGTTAGTTTCTTCGTTGTGATTACAAGGTCCTGGATGTCGAACATTTTCAGCCCTCGACGATGAATATTCAACTCTACACATTTTGGTGCGTTTTTTCTTGAGGACTATAATGATGGCTTGCCGTCCCCTCCGTTTCGGCCTTTTCGCTCAGGCTGAGTAATCGTGACCTAGTCTCCGCCAGAGAAGCGCCCGCGTTTAGTTCGGCTATTCCCTCTTTTTTCTCTACCCCGCCTCGCTTTAGGGGGTGCGACGAATCGTTCTTTTTCCCTGCTTTCTTCGCTCTATAGAAAGTTTGTCGCGATAGGTTGCCTCGCGGTTGCGGGTCTTGATCACGTTGTCCCCTTGGTTATTTGTTTACTCCAAAGTCGGGACCTTGGTTCGCGACACTCTGGTTTCCCTTTCCCGTTCCCCCTATGCGGTGAGTCGTGCTTTGAAAGAGGTAGTCGGATCCTTCTTTTGCCTTCTGCCTAACGTTAATGTGTCCCGTTTAGGTGTCGATCCACAAGGCCAATTTTTAGAGGTTCTTGACCTTTCGGAGTAGAAGGTCTTTCGCTTGTTCGGTATGTTATTCCTTGGCCTTCTGGCGAAACAGTTTTTTTCTAGTGACGGCCGAAGATCGGTTTTGCACCTCACTTTTCCCTTTAGCATCCTAATTTCGTCTATGTAGACGCCCTGTTGCTTCTTCGTTGGAGACCCGTTTTAGCTTCTCCTCCCGTCTAGCCCGACTGGAGGTTGTCGATACTTTCTTGGCTTTCCACCCAACATCGATGAGTGACCAGGTAGCGAAGTTTCGTCTTTTTGTCGGCCCTTTCGAGTCCGTTCCCACCTAAAGGACCCCCCTTTCTTCCGACTCTAACTTTGTCGTACTTCATCGTGACGTCCCCCTTTCGACTTTCTCTTTTCCGTGGGAACTGTTCCTGATAATTCCCTGGGTGCCGACCATCTCGGGTTCTTTGCACAAACGGGCTCCCCATGATTAGTGCGCCCTTGTCATAGCTCTTCTTCCCATTGTCGATTAATTCTCGTTGTACCCGCGCAATCAAAACACCACCATCCTTTGGGGTTAAGCGTTTCCCTGTCCTCGGACTACAAACACCTGACGGCCACCGAAGTTACTAGCTCTGGTCCTCTTCTTGCAATTTTGGCCATCTCTCGCGTTCCTCACTTCGGCGGGCGATTTTCCTTTTTTCGCCATTGGTGGTTCGACTGGAAAGAAAAGATCTTTTCCACGGTCTCTCCTCCCTCCCTAGCCCCGTTAGAGTACTTCTGACAGAGAAGCTTCGTTTCCTTTTCGTTTTGGTTTTAGTAGTGGAAGTCCTCAAATTTGTAGACTGCCATTTTATCCTTTGAAAGCTGCGACGTCTGGGAGCGTGCGTAGTTCCTCTTGAGAAATCAAGTATTACTTTCTTCACGACCCAGTTTCTTCCCGAGATTCCGATTAGGCTAGTCCGCCTCTCAAGTAGTACTTTTTCCATCTAGATTGACCGAGCCATCCACGACTGGAGAAGAGATCCTTACGAGCTGCCCCCCCTACCTTGGCCCTTCCAGAATACCTCCTATGGAGGTTCTACGTCGATATGCATTAGTAGGCGTTTACCCTTCCTACAGTAGGCCCGTCCCCTTTATTGTAGCCTTCGCGAAAAGGGCAGATCAGTTTTTTTCTTCCTTCCACGTGTTTCTAGAACATGCTCACGATCTCCTTCAAATCTCTTCTCATCACTGGTCTGTTGGAGACGTGAAGACTGTCTCCTGATATATAATCACTCCTTCCTCCTTTGTTGTGTTGATTTATTCTCCTATGTAGTCGAATAACCCCATTCCCCCTTAAGACTTAGTCTTTTGAAGTGATTCTTGTGCACTTTTTTGTCGTTAGTATCCGGATAAAGATACTGTGTGTGTGCTCGCCTCCCCAACATCGTTTTTTTAGGCCAGACGCCCCGAAGCCCGTCTTATTAGTGATTGTATGTTCCGTCTGAACCGCAGCTGCCCCCCCAGTTGCCGGTAGCTGCGTTACAGGATTTAGCCCCTCTTCTTTCGGTCTCCCCGTCGGGAGGATCAACTTCAAGTTTGTCATAGGCCTGCCTGCGTTGGGCGCCGTCATGTCTTGTCACCCCGATCCGCTCTTGTAATGATTGGGGTCGGCAGGGCGGGCCTCGCGCTCCTTTTATTCGAGTTTTCTATTTATTGTTTCGGTAGGCGCCTCACAAAAAGAGACGCAGTTAGCCCCTTTTCCCGGCCCTCGCCTCCCAGGACCTTTCCTAATTCCCCCTCCACGTCGACGGCCATCCTTCTTGCGTTGCACGAGATAGCTCTATTCGTCTCTCGGCCGGTTTCCCCCGAGATATGGGCTTTTCCTTTTTCCCATCCCAATTGAGCGTTAACCCGTACTGACGATATAGGAGTTTCCCCCCCGCATTCGATCATCTTTTGATTTGGAATCGTCCCGAGACGAGCTTTTTGCTTCCTTTTGTCGATCGGGAGTCTCGGCCCTCCCCTGGACGGAGGTCGGAACTCCCACCCATAAGTTCGGTTGTTTCGCGGGTTTTTTTACCTCCAAGATTAATCTTCTTCCCGACCTGTCCCCAAAGATAGCTAGACACATAATTGCGACCCTGGTTCACCTTCTGGTTTCGTTACAAGAAGTCTCTTCTTCCCTGGTCCTCCAGCCTACGCGGCCGGTCAGATGTATTTCGTCCTCCCGTTCAAAGTGGTTGATATGCTTGTTTTCCTTCACCAAATTTGGGTGTGCCGTCTCCTTAATTACAACACCAGGTCGAACTCTCCCCTTTTCTGATAGGCTCTTTTTTCTGAGGAGACTTCCCAAAAAAGGAGCGGGCTTCTCCCCTCCCGCATCGTCGGTTCCTCCCCTCAAATCGCTACACTTTTTTTCCTTTCGACCTACAATGACTTGCTGGTCATTCCGTTATTGCAATTTTCAAATTGCCCCTACGGTTTCGTTCCGGTCGAGAATCTCCCAGACGGAGACGCTTTTTCCCATCCCGCGAAGAAGTATAGCACCCAAATACTCTTTTCACTACAACCTTCTTTAATCTTTTTTGGGGATCCAGAACTACTACTTGTTAACGTTCCTTCCTAGATCGCCCCCAGCCTTGTATGCCGCCCGAATCGTTATGTTGAAGGTCAATGACGTTAGCTGTCCAACCCTGTTTCTCGCACCGTTCCGAATGTGTCCTCCCCTTTTCCAAGTGATGATTAAAGAAGACGCGCTCCCGATCACTCTCTTTTTCTATTTAGTCCTTCCGAGTACTATCGTGCACCAGCCCCGAATTTGTTTGACGCAAGTAAGCTGCAGTCATCCTAAAATGAGACGGAGCCTCTCCGACGGTGCTCTCTTCTCTTAGTCCTTTGTCTTCTCACCTCCCTCTCGTCTGAATTCACTCCAAAGAATGCGCCTTAGTCTTTACGCGTCTATGAGATTAACGCCCGACCCTTTGCCTTTTTTTATTTTTCCTCTTCTAGCCGTTCTTGCTTTTTTTTTAAGCAACGGATCCAAATCTCTCCCATCCCCCCCTCTTCCCCTGGGTCCTGCTCCTCTCTTTCTCTTTGGCGTCTTTTTCCTTTTTTCACCTTCTGTATGCTGGTTTTTGCGTCTACCCCTCCACTTTCTGGAGACCCTCCGTCAAGGGTCCTCATTTTCCGAGCTTCCTGGTTCTCATTTAGCAAAGATCACGCCCATTGTCCCCCCTGACGCACAGTTGTGAGAGCTTCACCCGAGGTCTGGTAATAGGCCCTGCTTTCTACTCCCTTGTCTCTTTCCACCCAGCTTTTTTTGCCCCCGGTAGTTGAGTAACCTCCCCCTCCACCCCCTAGTAGAAATCTTCCGTCCTCCCGAAGTCCTTTTTCCTTCTTCATCCGCCATGTCCCCCTCTCCTTGACTCAGCGACTGAGCAGAATCTATCGGCATCGTGCGAATTGGGAAAACCCGCTAGCATCTTCAGCTCCCCGACTTATTCCTCGGTCCTCATCTGCCCTGCTTTGAGAACAGAGTGTTACCCCTCCGCCCGAGCTTGACTAA
>Ga0179591_1263201_pt1 | contig 11602 bp, 8 predicted proteins | sample CZOMad2_1_08_16f_FD_182891 | JGI IMG/M metagenome (GOLD analysis project Ga0179591, IMG submission 182891) | Vadose zone soil fungal communities from Angelo Coast Range Reserve, California, USA - CZOMad2_1_08_16fungal (PacBio error correction) | ecosystem: Environmental > Terrestrial > Soil >... | reverse complement strand
CCAGAGTGATGTTTCCGAGCACCCCTCCCGTATGATGGAAGCGCGTTACCCCCCTAATAATCCCACCTCGACGCGGGCCACTTGGCCGTCGGCGGGGCAGTTCTTTGAGAACGTCCAGTCCAGAGGTGCTTTACCTTTCGACGGCCCCCCAAGACACAGTCAGTAGTGTCCTTCTTTACCCTCCCGTCTCTTCAAATTCCTGTCGGCCCCCCTAAGGCCTTTTTCATTGTCGCCCGCACCTTGAAGTACTCCCGCGGCGGAACTTTTGTGCTCTTCCCTTTAAAAGGATATTCTCCCCGCTTTTGAGTCCTTTTCGGCCAACAGAAGGTACCGACAAGTAGGTAGGGGAGGTCCGCAGTTAGTGCCCCCTCCTCCCGCACCCCCCCATCACCCCCCCCATCGCCAAAGCTCCTACGACGCCTAGGCCTACACTTCTTCTCAGTAGATACAAGATCAGCCTCTTGAGCGGTCCCTGATCTAGGACTGGTACCCAGCTTTCCACCAGCTCCCCCGATTCTTTATGAACCTTGCGATAAGGCTTTCGCCGGGTCCTTTGCGTGTTGTTCTTACTACTACTGTTCAAGGTCTCAGGTCATAGAGGAAATTTCCCCTCCCCCGGTCCGGACTCGAAGCCCGGAGTTCCGTCCTAAACCCCCTTTTGAGGATTCTTATTTGTCAGACAGTCCCTTCCAGACCTCAGACAAAAATGGACGCATCTTTTCCTCTCACCTGGATTGAGCTTTTCATAAGCGGGTCGCCTCCATAGCCCTCTTTCGATCCGACATTTTGACAGCAGCTCTGTCAAACTACCCTAACCTTACCGTCTTTCCCCTGCCCTGCTCTGTTGAGCACCTGCCGAATCCCCCGAGGTCCGACGTTGGCGTTTTCTTCCTTCTCCTGTCCAGCTTTCAACATAGGAGAGGCGTAGGACCCCACAAGTCACGCGCGCCGCGCTCTCCTTTCTTAATGTTTCTTCCTCGACTGGTCTCTCCCAGGGGTCTGGCAGAAGCCCTGACGTCTTCCTACACTAACCCTGCCGCCCAGCTCTACCCCATCATCCCCACTCGACTTCGTCACCGACCCCCCCCCCCCCGATTCCCGAGTCGCCTCCTGATATTAACAGTTCCCCTCGGCGATAAGGCGCCCTTCCCTGTGGTTTTCCTCCAGAATTTTCCCAAGTTCCCGATAACGTTGATCCCTGGCCTAACGAGCGAGTGGCCCCCCCCGCTCTGCCCTCTTTGCAGACTCTTGCGTATCCCGGCGGTCTGCCCGGCCAAGAATTGACACGACGCGGACACCCAAGTCACGGGCTTTGAGGGGACCTTTTCCCCAAAATGGTGTTCCCTAGAAACTCTGCGCATTAACTGCAAGTGGATTTCGTTTTCGGTTTCCTGCGGCAATGTCTTAGAGAGGGTGGCCGGGACAATGTCCGGGCCCCCCAATGTTCCTTTCTGTACCTCCGAGCTCCGCAGCCAACTCTTTTTCAAGCACCCTTGCCGTTATATTACCTCTCCATGCGGGGTTGGCGGGCCTCAATCCACCGGTGAGGGCTAACCAACGGGAAGGCGGTCTGCATTTTTGCCCGTTACAACCCACGCCCGAGGATGTCCCCGTGGGCAGTGCCGGCCTTTTTTCCAAGCACCGCTGCACTTAGGTGATACCTTCCCCGATTCTCCGTTGTCACGGCCCAAAGGCAAGTGCACGGTAAGATGACCCGTGACTTCAACCCGGAAACCCTCCCTTTGGAGCGCCCCCCTTTGAGTTAGTTCTCGTCTTGCTACAAGACTCAGGATTCTCCCCGAGCACTATCCATCCCCCATAAGTGCGTTCTAGCTGAGCCAGGGCCATCTTGAGCTTTAAGGCCAGATGCCTCCCCCTTGATGTATATAAGGTTGGAAGTTGTTTAATCGTGTGGGTCTGGGATACCTTGTTCTTAGACGAGCACTCATCCATTTTAATGGGAGACAGGGCAAGTATTAGTAAACGGGGAACTCCCGCGGACGGTGCCCGTAAAGCGGGTTTTCGTTGGGGTTGGAAGCAGACAGTTGTAACGTGCGTTACGTTGAAGCGGGCCCTTCTATTCACCCATTTTGATTTTTATGGAATTGCAACAGCCGCAAAGAGCGATTGTAAGTTTGCTTTTTCACCCTCAGTGGTATTCCTCTCTCGAGCTTCTTCAATAACCAGGTGGAGGCCCCCTCGGTGCCTAAGGTTATTCCGTCCGCGATGGTTTATGTCAGGAAAATGACCCCCAACACGGCCTGGCAGTTGATGTTACTAGCATTATTTTTGTTTCCCCTGATCAATACAACCGTCACCCCCAGGCTGCTTGTCCAGTCTTGCTCAATTTGCGTGCCCCCCGAGCATCTGCGCGCCCCTTCTCTGCAGGAATCTTGTCCCACCTTTTTGAACGAGTCTACCGTGACCTCGGAAAGTGGCTTACCGTATTGCTCTTGAGCTAACCAACCAGGGTCCTCTGGGCCTGTATCCCTCCCCCCCCCTAGAGGGTTCTTCTCACATTCTTTGATCTATGACCCATCTCTAGTAGGGTCCAAACAGGGGATATTTCCCCTTTTTGAGATGTATCGAGTTCTTTTTTTCTAGACTTCCTAGATTATTTTCCACAGTGCTCCCTTGTCCCGCGAACAGGCCAATGAATAAAAGAACGGGGCTTTGCCTTCTCTTCGCTCACGTCGGCTATCTACGGCATCTATAATCGATCTTCCAGTTTGGATTTAAGGAAGGCGATGATCCGAATTTCGCCGTGTGTATTTGGATGATGCTTTCCAGTCTCTTGGCGAAGGCTCCGTCCAGTTCTTTTCAGGTCTTTACTTTTCCCGTCTATTTCTCGTAGTTCTTTTCACCTCTTCCCCCTGACGGGGATGGCGCTCCAATCTTCCCCCCCCCCCCACCCCACGTTAACCGCCCTTTGCAGTCCCCTTTCTTTGCTGGCAAGGGCGTATCTCCTCCTTTTTTCTTACCCTCCTGTACTGTGTAATCCTTTTCCCCCCTTGTTTTGCGTCCTTCCATCCGCTTGACCAGAATCGTTATTTATGCGGGCCAGTCCGCCCTCTGAAGACGTCCTACCCTGTGGAACGCTCTTAGTCCGAGCCTCCCGAGAAACCTTGGAACCTGCGGAATCCCTGTTTAATTTTTCTTCCCCCCCTTTTGTTCCGCCCGCCGGTGGTGGACCGGCTGTCCCCAGCGCCCGCTCATCCGCTCTCGAGCTTCTTGGCGCCATGAAGTTTGGTTACAACTCGATTTTCTCCCGAGTCTGTAGGTCCGCGTCCGTTTGGTCTCTTTTTCTCTTTGATGGTTTGTTCTTGTTCGGTTGGACACCCCCCTGTTACTTTCCCTGCCGACCCGATCTTTCTAAACCGTCCTTCCCCTTTTGTCCTCCCACCTGCTTGTCTTAAAGTAGACGCGGGAACACCGGATTTTCACGACACACTCCTTGGCACCGATCAAAGGGACTTCGGATCCCCCTAGACGTATTTTCCTTTCCTTTCCATAACCCTCTTGCAAGTATTCCGTGACCAACAGGTCCCATATCCTGAGGACGTCCCAGACTGTCGGCCCCCGTTTACACGATCTTTAATCCTCCTTTTCGGTTTCTAAGGCGAAAACCGGCCCCTTCACACGGCACCCGATTCGCGTCAGATTCTTCCCGTTGTGCACCCGACCTCGATGGTCAAGATCTTTCTCCTCGTTTTCCCAGGGCTTCCTTGGATACTTCTTTCAAATCATAAGTTGTTTTTTTTCTCTATCTCCCCTTCCCACAGAAGAGTGTGTCACTTCTCCCACCAGCACGTTTCGAGTTGCACCATCCTTTCGTGCAACAACGGATTCCATGACTTGGAGTTTCGACGGTTCATGTGTCTCCTAATCTTTTTTCCTCCCGCCTTTCTAGTCCCACCTTATGAGGCCCTTTGACACCTTCGTCTTTCCTTGGCCCCCCCTTCGCCAGGTTTCTTCTTTGTTACGGCACTACGGCCTGGTTTTTGGAACAGAACTCAATACCTATCTTTTTCCTTAACCGACTTCGTCCGGTGCCTTCCTTGGACCTAAAGGATGTTGCACCGACTTTTTTGCCGTTTTTTTTTCGTCCCGCTACCTTTGTGCCACATGGAGGTGCGTTTTCCTCCTGCCCCGTTCTGTGAATTTCGTGACCCCCATGGCAAGCAATAGCGTCATACCCACCCTTTCCCCCTTGAACAAGACCCCCTTTCTTCTTTCCCAGAATTCATTGCGAGATCCACTTTTGAGCAAGCCCAGAGATTGTTTACTTCCTTTTGACCTGAGCGGGCGGATTTACATCCCACCCTCGCCTCGGATTTCCCCTTTGACGATTCTTTCTTTTTTTAGCCTTTTTTTCTTCTTTGGGGATAATAATAGGGACCTCGTCGAAGTTTCATCGAACCTGGCGCATCTTCTTTCGCTCCTTCCTAGGAGTCCGCCCCACTTGGGGGTTCTGAGGAACCCCTTTCTTTTTTACTCGGTTCAGGGAGCCCTACACCTGTCAGAACCAGGACTTGCTGCTCGGACGCTTTTATCCTTTTTTTTTTGTTAATAAGTGTTTCTATTCCTTTTCGGTTGCGACGGCCCGGTCATCCCCCTTTCCTCCCCCGGCCCTGATCTCTTCTGTATCACTCCCTCACAGCCGGATTACTCGTACAATGCTAGGTGCCCTGTTTTTTGCGGCAGCCACCCACCTCTCCGACTTCTTAGAATCTGCCAAATGCAAAACTTCCCTTCGTCTGCTCAGAATGCGATTTTTTCCCCCTCTCCCGTCGCCAAGAGATTGTTTCTGTTTATCGGCAGGTTTTCAAGGCTACGGGAGTTGGCGCATTTCGCTCAAGGATGTCTCATACCTTTTAGCCTTACCTTGAGAGGACCTGTGCCAATCTTTTGAAAAAGCGAGCATCTCCTTATACTTGCCAGCGACGTCTTTTCAGCAAAGAATTCCCCGCACACAATCCCCCTCCATTTTGCTTCTAGCAAATCCCCTTTCCCTTATCAAGTTGCTCCGCTGACCCCTCCCCCGATCCCAGAGCCGTTTCATCAGCTTTTTTTTCGTGTCAGAGGATCGGTTAACTTGAGGTGGCGCGCTAAATTCCCCAGCCGGCAAACCTGGCCCTCTGTGGAGTGGTTCTTCCCCTTTTCACCCCCACAATTTGTTTTTGGTCTCCCTCTTCCCTCTAGAAATGAGCCAGCGTATCTTTTCGTTTCTTTCCTAGGAAAAAATAGAGCCTTTATCTGGTGTCCGGGCATTTTTTTAGACTGGTGCTTCCAGAGAGACTTTGGGATCTTTTTCTCCCCAAGAGGGTGTCAAATTTCTCCTTTTATGCTTTCTTGGGATGGCCTTTTGCAAAGACAAGAAAAACACACCCCCCCCCCCCCCCCCCCCCCCCCCCCCCCCCCCCCCCACACCCCCCCCCCTGGGAGGGAACTTTTTCCTTTGGACCGGAGGGAGCGTCTTCCTTCAAGTAAAAGTTATTAATCGCTGGCGCCATCTGAAAATTTCCTCATTGATGGAATACGTTTTACTCGATCCTTTTCCTAGGTCATACGACCGGACACCTCTTTCTTTTTTCCCTCAGGAACGTCCTGGCCAATTCCCTCCCAGTAACCCTGCACCCTTAACCATGCCAAAGGCGACCCTGACCGGCATCTAGCTGGATCCCCGCAAGTTTTTTCTCTTGCCCATGTTCCATAAATACGTTTTTTTTGTCTATTCCAGGGAACATGACTGGGATTCTTTCCTTCTCCCGTGAGGGGCTCAGGTGAGTTGGGTTACTCTTTTCCGGTTTCCTTAATTGATGAGGACGAGTTCCTAAACGCTCACTCGGGCATCATCCGGTTTTCCCGGGGCGAGCCCCTTTTCACTTCCCTTTTCCTCGAGGGAGTGGCAGAACTCCTTTCCTTCTTTTTAGCCATCTGCCGTTCCTTTTTAGGGAAAGGCCGTTTTGCGTTTTAAAGAAAGACCCCAATAAGACCGCGCTATCAAAAGCCGGTTTCCCCCTCGTGTGGGTCTTGAGTGAGCTTTCACCTCCTTCCTTAAGTTTCTTCCCCCACCCGGAATAAGACTCTCTTTTGCCTTGCAGGCGGATCCCTGAGCCGAATAAAGATTTCGGAAGTTTTTTTTCTCGCAACCCTTTTTTCCCGGACGCGATAACCTTCCCTCTTTTCTCTTTTTATGCCACGTCCTTTCCCTCTTCCTTGTCGTAAGAGAGAATGCTGCACTTCCCTTGAGAGTAGATTGGTCAGCTCGGTCGTTATTGGGCACTCACGTGAATCTTGCCAGTTTTCCCCTGTCCGTTCTCGGACAACACCCGATCTGCTCCTCCCACCTCTGAGTGGCAGGTTATTCGAAAATTAGTTTTTTCACCTTTCTTGTGAAGATCAGGGACCCTTTTTCTTTTCACGTGATGAGCGACTTTTTCTTTTAGGCCCGAGTGTTTGAGGTCTTCTTTTCTATGCCGGGGGACAGGGTAACCGGCCCTATTAACTCCATTCTCGCCAAGCGAGTTTTTTCTTTTTTCTTTTTTCCTCCCGGACAGCATCTCCTCGTCTGTCACCCGGCTCTGATAAGCTTTCCCTTCCCCTTCGAAGGGTCGGGCTCTTCCCCCCATTTTTTCCTCCAGCTTGCGAAGGTGAACGACGTGAGGTGAATTGGTCCCCTCATTCTCCGTCCGGCGTGTTCTTTTACTGCCGACGTCGGTGATGGAGATGCACTTCTTCCCCCCCCCCCCGGACTGGACCGACCTTTTTTTCCTTACCTGTCTTTATTTCTCCGTTGTAGTAGCCTGATGACCCCCGTACGCTTGGTGTCAGCCCCACATTTTTTTTGTAACGGAAACTACTCTTGGATTCCGGGTTGTCCCTTTCCCCCCCCCCTCCTCTCCTTCGAGCCCTTTGTAGTTGAATCTTCCCCCAACAGATGCCAATGACACGGCTTCCTCCCTGCTTTCGTGTCTCTCTTCCCGCGAGGTGCGCGTTTTTCAAATTGTTCCACTTTCCTTGCAGTTGACCCCGAAACGATGTTGGCTTTCTCGTGGATATTGGCTCATTCAATATCCTCGTTCTCCTTTTCTTGCTTTCTGTCGATGGTGGAGGGTATTTTTTATGCTGGCGATTGTGTGATTTTTTTAGGCCTGCCTCGTTTTTCTCCCCAGGAAATAAGTTCCAGGGTCCCCTTGTGTGGAAAGAAACCCTTCCACCTCTTTGTACGACCTTCCGCCTGTGAAGAGAAACCCAGTTTTATTCCCACCAAGATGAATTTCTTCTTTCTGCGTTCCAGAACCACGATTCCTCCTGTTTCCTCCCGATGGATAGAGAAAGACATCTGTCTTTTCCCTCGATTAATTGTGTCCTTTTTCCGGTGGAGGACTCACCAAGGAGCCTGTCCTTCTTTAGTCGCATTATCAGTGATTTTTTGACGATTCTGCGCTCATAAGTGAGGGTGCTACATACCTTTTTCTCTCTCTTTTTTTTATGTTGTGAGAGAAAAGGATCCCCCCCCCACCTGGTCGTGATCAGTGATGTCAAAGCGTACACCCCTCCCTTCTTTCCCATCCCCTTCTCAGTGCAAATTAATTTTTAATTCCGCCTCCCTGGTCCGGCAAAGCTGTGTCCTGCCGTGTTCGCCCTACCCCCGGTGCTTGCCCCCCATTGATCTGAACAGAACTAAGAAAGGTCTGGAATGCTTTCCTCCCTCTCTCCCCTTTTGCGGCCCTCTTCCTCGTCTCTGGTTATGGAAGAAATTTCCCGTCGTCGGATTTCCCTTTCCTCCCCGTGGTGATAGGAATGGGATCAACTTCTATGTTTCTTCGTAGATTTAAGTCTTTCTTTCCCCCGTCAGGTGCCCCTTCCGCCTTGCGGTCCTTTGTCGATTCTTTTCCCCGTCTTCGACTGTGAAGCCCGTCCCCCCAACAACGAGCCACCCAATTTTTCCCGGAAGAATTTTCCAACCTCTTTACTGCAGAGGGATAACTTTTCATTCTCCCTCCCACGCGCATCCCCCTTCCGAGTTCCGTTCTCTTTGCCGAGAGGTTGGGAAAGCCCCTATTACCAACCGAGAAACTTCTTTCTTTAACCTTTCCTTCGCCCTACACTCTTTTTCACGAAGGGTACTGTTTTCTCTTTTCCTGACTAATAGGGAAAGGTAGGGCTCCCTTTTTGCTAATAGAGGCGGTCAATATACCGGTCGTTTCCTTAATAGAGCCCCCTCCCTAACACGGTGGAGGGAGTCACTTGTATCGGGCGCACTCACTTTAGACCTCTACACGGACGCATCAAAGGAACTTCACCCTGGCCAATGCTGCTGTTCTTGGTGCGTGATCATTTTGTCCTAGACCACTTTCTTCGCGACATTCATTCCGCTCTTTCGGTCAAACCGCCCCCCCCTACTCCCCCCATAGGTAGCCCACTCCGTATTCAATTTTCAAGCATAAGACTCGTCCCTCCTCTTTGATAATCCCTTCTCCCTTCCCTCCTGGCAGAGAGGAGATGGATTTGTCCTTTTCTTGGACCACATTAGACGACTTTCCTTCCCGGGATGGTCATTCATCCCGGCGGTTTTCCTCGGTAAAAGGCCCGGTGAGTTTTTTTCGCATCGATTTCAATCCTCCCCCTTCCCTTGCCGTACAGGCCGCGCTCCCAAGCCTGGTGTGTCCCTGTATCTTGCCCAAGTCCGCTATTGTGACCCCTTATTTCTCACCTAAACTGTAAAAGCTCGCCCTCCCTTCCCTCCTTCCGTTTTTTTCCCGCCAACGAACCTTGGATCCCCCCTGAACTTTTATACTTCGTGCCCCCAACTTATTTTACTCTGATATAAGTTTTAGATGCCTGCTCTTCCCCCTTTCTGTGGATCTTCCCCCCTCGTGCAAAAGAAGCTAACCCTGTCGAGTCAAGGTGGATTGAGAGGCATAACCAAAACTGGGTCTTTTTTTTTTTTCCTTTTCTTGGTTTTTCCCTCCAGAACGCACTGTTTCCTCTTTAGTACGTTCGATTCTGTTCTTCTCTTCACCTTTCGAGGAGGCGAGTCGTTGTCAGGGTCACTGGAGGGCCCTGTGATGTAAGAGCTCCTGGACTTTGAGTGACAGCCTTCCGTCTTTACTATCTCGATGTAATTGAGAGGTGCTTGCCCTAACAGGACCCCTTGCGTGCCCGGACCCGCCGGCAGTTTTGTAGGACACCTACAGTTTCAGAGAAATTCTTGCTGCGTCCCTGAACTTCTCGTCTGTTGTCCTGACCGAATCTTCCCCTATTTTTTATTCCGACCAGATGCGGTTCCGTTCTCGCTTCCGCCCTTTCCAAGGACCTCAACCGGAAACCCGCCCAAACAATGCCTGAGAGAAAAAGCACCTTTGGAAGCCCAAGCTAATTTCTGATGAGCATTATCTCTACCCTTTTTCCCCAACTTTTTTTTTCCTTTTCTCTAGGCTTTTTTGCCATTCCTGATCTCTGTATCTTCCAATAGGTGAGAGGGCTCTACTTTTCCTTTTTGGGTGGCTGTTCTGAGGGCTCCCCAGGGGCCGGGCCGTGCTTGAGCACCTAAGAATCTGGTAATGTCGGATTTAACAGTTCTCCAGGATACCTGTGCCCCCTGAGAGACCGGTTTTCCTGTGCCTTGTCGTGGCGCCAAGGTTTCCCTTGCGGGAGTCCGCCAGCCAGAGTGATTCTTGGCCCGCGGGGCGTGTGCCCTGCAAGCCCTACCCCCTCAACGCAAACGTTTCCGGGATGGTCACTTCTTCTGTGTTGCGGCGTACGCACTCTAGCCCCCCATCACCTGTAGGCCCTTGTTTTCAGGAAAAAAAGCGCGAAGGATATCAAGACTCCTCTCACTATGTTTTCCGGTTCTCGCATGAACCCCCCCCCCAGGGTTTGGGCAGGACCGTCCGGCTCACTCCACGTGACCCTCCTCTTTTCCCTTTTCGCGGATTTGTACCGACGAGCCCTCCCACCGCCGGGTGATAACGCCACGAAGCGGACGGTAGTTGACGGGAACCATCTCGGGCCTGTTTCCCGCGTATAGCCGCTTTTCCTCCAGGTCGGTGGCTTTCCGGCCACCACCGGGCCGCGGCATACCCTTTTGCTCGAGTGGCGGTGCCCAGAGAGCAGATGGGACACGATTTTCTTATCCTTTGACCCAGTAGCTTGGGGGAACAATGCGTTTGAATCTTTTTTTCCGGTAGGCTCCTCTTTGAGGTATTCCTTCCTGAGCCTTCTGTCGGACTCTTTTTTCGGCTTTGAACTGCCGCTTCACATGCCCGGGGCGTTCCCCAGCGCGGATTGAAGTAGGATAGTGGTCCTCCCCGGCCCAGCCCGATCTGCCTTTCCATGGGTGCTTCCCAGGCTCTTTCGCACGTCTTCGTCCGTGGATGGGCCCATTTCCCTGACCTCCCTGGCGAAGGCGACTCCGTTTCCCTTTTCCTTTTTTTCATTGTTGAGGTGACAAGAGGGGACGTTCTGTTTTTCCCGACCAGAAGTACCTGCCGGGCGATGGGCTACCTGAGTTCACCAACCCCAGTCGTTGACTCGCTTGTCCCTTCAGGGTGTCGTTTTATGGATGGCTGACCCTCTTCCCCTCGTGTCCGCCGCCACCACGGTTCTGTAAACGTCACTCGAGGAGGCTCGGCCGACGCCGGGATGCCCACCTCCGAGCTCGCGCGACCTGGCCCGAGCTTTTCCCTGAGCCCCTCCCAGACCCTGCGGAACTCCCGGGTTTTTATTCCTTCCGGTGCAGCGCCGAGGAGCAGACTTTTTTTCCGTTTGTCCGATCTTTCAGGCCCGCTCTGGACCGCTTGGTTTTTATTTCCTTTGCCATGAAGTGCGGTATTTTTCGGCGTCGTCGTCGGCGTCTTCTGGTCGAGGTTTCCTTTGATTGTGTTTTTTTTGCTTTTCCAGGGGAGGTCACGACTTTCCGAGAGGACAGCCGCGCCCCCCACACAACAGCCAGGTGCACCGACCCTTTCTTGTTACCCCCCCCCCGTCACACAACGAACCGCCCCTGAGGCGACGAACATCCCCCCCCTTCGCCCCGGAAGAGCCCCGGGGAGTTAAGGGCGACACCCGTCGATTGCTTCTCTTCCCTCCATATTATGTGCCTCACCAACATCGCTGGACGGAAGAATATTAACTTTCGTCGGGGGGATTGACCGAGATTTTTTTCCTCACTCCCAGTCTTCCCCCTGTCTTTGCGTGGCACCGTCAAGGCCCTCTTGTCCCCCTGCAAGTCTTCCTTATTTAAGTTGGCCCACTCCCAATGGGACCGCAGACTTCGGTCTTTCCGTCAATTTTTCTCTTGATAGCCGATATACTTTCCTCAATAAGTTTTTTGTTATATCTTCCACGGCTCCTCTTTTTAGTAACCCGCTCACGAAGTCTGCGGGCTAAATCGCCTATTCCTTTCAACATGTCCTCCTCTACAATGAATTATATCTGGCCTTTTTAAGGGTCCTGTTTTCCTCCTCACTAAAGAGCGGGTGTCCCCCCATCTCGGAGCCCCCGCCTAAAGTTTTCTCGAGACTTGTCCCCCATCGTCATTTTTCCCCCTTGGTTATGTAACACGGCCACCGCCCACCACCTCCAGTAATACTTG
>Ga0179591_1224550_pt1 | contig 11604 bp, 9 predicted proteins | sample CZOMad2_1_08_16f_FD_182891 | JGI IMG/M metagenome (GOLD analysis project Ga0179591, IMG submission 182891) | Vadose zone soil fungal communities from Angelo Coast Range Reserve, California, USA - CZOMad2_1_08_16fungal (PacBio error correction) | ecosystem: Environmental > Terrestrial > Soil >... | reverse complement strand
TATTGCTGATTGTGTCCCTCTTGATACACTAAGGCATTGCACCCGCCCCACCTTCCCCCCCCGGACCTAGGTGTTCTGCCGCATTCAACGTAGATACAAATGGTGGACCCCTTCATTCGATCCTCTCCACCCCACCTTACACTTCAACGGACGGCTTTGTTCTTTATCCGAGTGAAGCATGCAACCCAGTTCCCGTCTGACCAAAGTCTTTTTTGCCACTTCACGAGTCAGTCTGGCCCCCTCCATCTATACTTCTTCTTCGCGCTTTACTGGCGCCAACTAGTTTGCCTTTAATCATTTTTTAAGCGATAAAACACAACGTATTGCCTTGGCATGTTTATGGATGTGAATAGTTCGGAACATAAAATTATTACTTTGGTATGGTTTTTGTTTGGGGTTGAAAGTCGCTTCACGGAGGTAGTGAACTACCTTCATTCAGCCCTGATTTACATCAGGGCTTAGGTGGCCTGATTGTTACGTTTGATAGGTTTTGAACAGGTGTATACCTCCCCAGCCCCGTTTCAGAGAACTTACCCCCTTGTTTCTGTTTTCCCTTTACTTTTGTTTTCTTTGATGGGGGGCTGGAGCGGACTCAACGGAACCCTTTAACTTGTGCCAAAAAGTTTTTCTTTCTCATTTTCCCTATTTCTCAAGAAACTGACACCCTCCTGCGACCCCGCCCCAACGGCGTAAACGCCCCACATAGGAACGAAAAGCATTCCCTTGTTAGGGGTTTTTGATTTCTCCCCCCTCACAACTCACGGACCCCGACCCCACCCCACGGCCGTGGACACCGAAGCACTTGTCCACTCCTCCTACCCCTGACCCAACTTGTTTATTTCGTTGTCTTTTCTGGGCGGGAGCGAATTGCCGTGTTTGGTTGTGATCGCGCAAATCTGCATTTCTTTTTCCTCTCCCGGTACCGTTACTCCATACTCACATTGTCCGCGTTGTGGTTGGGAGGGTGTCTTTCTCTTGTTTTGTTTCCTCATCCGTCTGTGCTATGGCCGCATTCCCTACCCCTTCTTTTTTCACTGGTTCTTCTTGAAGGAGTCAGCATGACGCAGGGCCAGTAGTGTAGGCGCGAGACTCCGACCCTTTTCATGCACATTTCGCCCTGCCACTTCTTTTGTGGCCGGTGAATGTAGTGATCAGCGTGTCAGTAGGAGTGTGGAAACTTGAAGTTAAGCCTTGCAGTTTTTTATCGTACTTCAACTGCATGTGCAAGTACAGACCCGTTTCAAAAAGGACCTGACGTACTGCGTAGCGGGGTCGGTGGTGGAATTTTTGAAACACCTAAAAACCCAAATCCGAAAAGCACTCCCCCAGACCCGCGCTGGAAGGCTTAGCCCATGTATTTTGCCCCCTTTCAGTCGCGTCACCATAACTTCTTTGGCGGACCCCGGGGCCAAAGAACGAGATCCGAGGTAACTTATCCCCCCCTCCGCCGCCCGAACTGGGTGTCTCCTTGCTTTTCTGGCACCTTCAGACGGAGAATTGGAACCCCCATTAGCGCCTGCACACTTCGTATGGCACAATGTCTTTTTTTAAAGTGTGGGGGCTTTTTTGTGATTCGTTGATTCGCGACTCAAGGTTTCAATACCAGCCCTGTATTTGTCCAGGTCTAGGAGGCACGTCTTCGATACCTTTTTCACTAGACGTGCCTGGCGTGATAGTTGGCGCCTCCAAGACGCTCCCCGATCCCCACACGCACCATACTTAACCCTAGATTTGCCGCGTTTACCGGCTATATAGATGTCGACGCCGGTTTTTTTTGGAGTCTCTCGGGTCAGGACATGTCCGGTTCCGCCTTTTCTTTTTTGCCTTGAGGCTGACCGTCCGCCGAGGAATCTGTCTGGTAAGGCGGCCCTTTTTGCATGGCCGGGGACACTCAACCTTTTTCTCCCCTTAACCCTCTTTTTTCTCTTTGCTCATCGCATCCGCCGTGCCGTCAACCCCCCATTTGCCCATTCCCGACAACGACGATGCACCAGTTCGGCACCCGCGGAACCGTCACTCGACGCCCTTTTCCCGGTGTGACAGAGCGGGATGCGCTACCCCCCCCTGCTTTTTTCGTTCGTGCGTGAGCTCCAAGTGTTGCCTAATCGGGAGATCTGGACTGTCCATCTCGCCCGAAGCCCAACATTTCTTGTTTTTCCTGGAGAAGTGAGGAACTAGGACGCTTCTGTCCTACTTCGCCTGTTTGGTCGCCGCCGTGTGACGCGCACCCGATAAAGGAACACTTATTGCTTTGTCATAGTTCGCACCCAGCAAACGTTTTCGGTTTGCATTTTTTCCCCCACCCCTTATGTTGCCCGACCAAGGTTGTTTATCGCCGCCAATCTTTGCGCCGTGGCCTCGCTCTGACCAGAGACTGTTACTTTTTTCTTGTGCCCTAGACAATGAGAACGGGGCTGCTGTGGCCGCGCCCTACCCCCATTGCCCCTACTTTCTTCTCTTTCCGCCGTCATCACCTCACCCACCTCCATTAGTCAGAACTTTTTTTGAGAGGGTGGACGGCTTCCGGCTGAAATTTCTTTTGTTACCCCGCAGTTTTTTATTGCCCCCATAGTTATCGGATACTTTTCTTTCTCTTCCTATCGTATTTTCCCCCGTTGGCCAAGCCACATCATGTCTCTCCTGATGCCTTCGGAGGCTTCGCAACCCCCCGCATCGCCTGCTCCCTAGTATGGAACGGACCTAGGATTTTTTTTACCCGTTTTTTTTTCTTTTTTAGGGCCGCACACACTCATGTATTCTCAGGTTCGGTGCCCTTCCGCCGAGAGCGTCGGGGAAGGCCACGGCAAGGTTACCGGTCTGGCGTTAGTTTTGAACGCCTTCGTTATACTATTTTTGCTACCCTTTTTTTTTTCCTTGTTTGTGACATCTTGCCGCGTGTGGCTAGGGGTTGTCCGGCGGCACCCTCCAGAAATCGTCTTATGCTTGCAAGACGTCGTTTCTTCACCGTTCTGTCGGGGGTGAGCCAACCCCTTCGGAGCCTGAGACTGACATTTAACCCCTGTCTTCTGCGACGGATAACATCTCGAATGTTTCTCGGCCCCCCGTGACGCACGAACTTTCTCATCATCGCTTTTGAGGTCTCCTGACACGACCCCTTACGCCTTAAGCGAGTTAAATCGCCTTTCTTTTGCTTTTATGTCACTTCACTGGTATCTCGTTCGACCGTTACCCGCCGTGCGGCATTCCCGCCGAGGTCGTGCGGAGTTAGCACCTATGTCTGTTGAATTGGCGGATTTGGCCCCCCTTCTTTTAGTACCCTTTGTTTTTGACTGTTTACGGAGTTTCCGTGTCGCTCTTGTAGCCAAGGACGAGGTGTTGCGCCCGGTACTACACACCTCCGCAAGATTCAGTTTGCGCGTCCCAGTTTTATTTTTTTTCTACCCCAGAGTTGTTTGAATCTACGCCGTCTCTGGAGTGCCATTGCAGGCTGGGTCGACATTCCTGTTTCCTCTGGCACTCGTGTTTGGTAGAATGTTGGAGGGGGTGCCTTGTTTTTCTATGTTTTAGGCCCTTCTTTTTTTTGTTAGGCCTGGTCGAGGGGCCTGCCCAAAGTCTGACGCGTTCTACATTTCTAGGTATGTCCAACCCAGACGTCACGTGACTTACCCATATCTGTCCGTCGCCCCGTTCTTCTTTCTTTTGTTTTTTGCCGTGCAGGGCTTGCTCGTCGAATCACGCTACTGGCGCCAAATTGTCGGCCCCACAGGACATGTCTCCAGAGCCACCCGCTTTTTAACTGTTTTTTTTCCCTGAGTCACCCCTCTTTTCTGCCTACCGGTGACCAGCCTTTTTTTAGGTGGTTTGCGTCAACGGGTGCGTTGCGTTTTATATCACGGCGAATTTCTACGGGGGGAATGTTCTTTTTCCCTTTCCGAGGTTCCTTTTTTTGTTCCCTTAGGATTTTACATTTCCTTTTTCTTTCTTTTTTGAGGGCTATCCTGTTTGGAGTTACCAAGCTTGGGAAGGCTTGCACACTCCTGCTAGTTCCACTGATTTACTATTGACGATTTACGCCAATTCTTTTTAATCCAACAATTTTTTTTTTTTTCCCCTTTGTCGCCGTTTGGGTAAAAATGTTGGACGGGATTCCTAGGAAGATTGCCGATGCTCCAATTAGGTGACCGTTGTTACTGGTCCTGAATATTAGTCTACACATTTTTTTTTTTTTTTTTCTTTCCCACCCTCATACAACATTATTAGAGATCCTGAGGGGCGGACTGAGCGACTACTGCCGTCAAAACGTTCTTTGACTACTTCCCTTTTTTTTTTTTTTAAACCGCTGTGGCCGTGAGCGGAAACCTTCCCAACACTTGAGAGGTATCCTTTTTCAATTCTTAACTATTTTCTTTTTTTTTTTTACCTTTGATACTTGCAATCCCCTGGTCTGGGCGCGGGCATGGCAGTTGTTGATTTCTGGTTGAGCGCAACCACGATCGCCCTGGCGCCCCATCCATTTTCCTTTTCCACTTTCACACTTCTTTCTTTTCGTAGCCTCCCCCTCCTGCCGAAAGGCGTATTTGACCTATTCCGCGGCGCTCTGCCGTCAACAAGCTTAGTCCCCCCCATTACGTTGAATTTTACGTTTGTTTCCCTCATCTAGTCTTGACCGGTCCAACGAATCTCCCTTTCGAACTTTTTCTCTTTGGTGGCCTAACAACACCTAATTTTTCTTTTCCTAGGGTTGTGTGTTTTTATACAAGGCCGTTCTTTTACGTTTCCAGTTGACGATTTTTCGAACGCCTGCCACTGGAGGTCAGCGCGTTGCGATTGATGAGGTGGCAAATGTTTTCCCCTGTCACCCCTCCCCGCCACGTTTATTGTTGACGTTTTAACTTTTCCTTTTTGAGGCACTTTGACCCTTTCGGAGCCCATCACAAACCCAGAAAGTGACCACACACGAGCGACTACAATTTACACTCCTCGCACCGTCGGTGTGACCCGACCCCCCTTCCTTTGCTTCTTCGTCGAGTTCCCCCCCTTGGTGGTTTTTGGGCCTTGTTCCTCGTCTTTCGACAGCGTTCGACGTTTCATTTCTGGGTTTCGTTGTGTGGGTTCTGCGCCTCGATGTATTTTGACCTCGATGTAGAAACCCCCATCCCAAGCAACCCCCTTTCCCCCCCCAACACTGTTTCCGTTTTTGAACCGTCTTCGGGCTTTTTTCGGAAAAGTCCCAGCACGATGTTCGTTCGCTGGCTCATGATATGGAACGGGGGGGGCGTGATTATTCGTACGAGGTGAAGGCCTGAATTGCCTGTCCCTTCATGTTGAACCTGAGTCTTTAGAATGTTTTTCCTTACTAAATCGCGCCAGACCTGACTCGGCGGGGGTGCTTGTCGTTGTGGGTTTTGGACCGCGGAACGATTTGTAGAGGATGGAATCTCCCCCAATGTCCTTTTTGTTTCCTTTCCATTGTTTAATTACCGATCACCGGCAAATCCCAATCCCTGACCTAGTTTTCGGCCTGCTTCTGACGTTACGTCAACCCCTTCTTTTGTCATTCCCCCTCCCCACGCTCTCGCTGTGTTTTTTTTGCACCCTGGATTCTTCGGTTTTTTTGCACACATAATGTTCGGGTTTGTGTTCCTGGCGAGGGGTGTCACTTGTTCCTTTTGCGCTATTGTTTGAGACTTTTGTGGTGCCCCCCAGGGGGTCCACGTCCCAATTTTTTTTTTTCCTTGTTCGTTGTCCCTCTTTAGGATAACAAGGAATGGGCGGAGTTGGTTCCCTAGGCCTGAGATGGGACAGTGATCGGTGAACTTTGCCGAGGTGGGTGTGCTTGCCGTCTTTGTTCGCGCTCCCCCCCCCTGTGAGATCCCTCCCTGTTTCGTAAGGTCTGTGATTGCGAGCCGACGTTCCATATGGATCTCCGTTTTGGCGAATGGGAGTTCCACCTCTCATTCCCCTGAATACTTTTTAGGATTTCGGCCCATGCTCCTCCTCCCTCAGTCTTTTCCTTTCCTATGTTTGCGAGGATCGTCTGCGATTTCGTGGGGATACTTCTTCCGCCCAGGTAAAATGAGGACTCTTTCTTTGGTTTTTTTTCACTCAGGCCTCCCACCCCCGTTACCGAATCACAATTTTTTTTTACCCAGAATAAGGAGTCTTCTTTGCACGGCGTGGCGTCTACCATCAGATCGATTGCACCCCGTGCCCGTTCTTCTTGCTCTTTGGGTAGTTAGTGAGGACGATTGGAAATGTTCTCTTCACCAATTCCGCACCAACATTTTTCTTTCGAACTTTGCTTCTGTGCAATTCCAGGCCTGATCTCTTCTTTTGGGCCCACTTCTTCGGGCTCATCCGGAAGCCCACTCCCCCCTCCACTCTGCATTGACCCCCTTTTTGGTCCAGTCCATGCCTGGTTGAATTGAATAATTTGGGTCGCAATATTTTTATGAGGGGTTAGTGGACAAGACTGTTTTTTTCCCCCCCACCTCCCACTTTTTTCCTACCTGACGGCCCTTGTTGTTAACTAATTTCTGTAACGTCGGCTCTTGTTAGGGGGCAGTGATCAGTTCTTTTCTGGGTTGTTTTGTCTAAACTGGTTTTTTCATACCTTTTTTTCCTCTGTCCCCTTCTCCCAACCTTTTCCCTTTGTTTGATTGGTATTTGCGGTGCACAAAAACCCTGTAATGAGACCTTTCCGTGTATCAACCCCCCTTTTTTCCCCCCTTGGTCCTCCACCCCCCAGCGATTTTTTCGCTGATTAATAAGGTTGGGGGGCGCGAATGCTGCCAGTCGGTAGTGACTCCAGCTTTCCAAATGCTTTTTCTTTCATTGGAATTACCCACTGTAATACTGTTTTTGCTTGTTCTTATTTGTTGTCACGGGAAACGTTTTCTCTGCTTCTGGAGTTTACTTTCCCCTGTAGGACTTTTTGACCAAGTCCATCCTGGTTTGACTCCCCTATAGTGCAGGGTTGCGGGCTTTGGTGTGGGGCTCGGACAGTGGATTGGTTTTCCTCTCCCCCCCTCTGCCGCGGCCTGACCCCCCCTCCTTATTGACTTTAATTGCGTCTTCTGTTGTGTGGGAACCCGTTTCTTTTTTTTTGGTGTCCCCGTATTTTTAGATCTAGTCTCCCCCTCCCTGCCGGCCAAAAATTCTCTTTTTCCCTCGCGGGCGGGCCGTAAATTGTTGAACCGTCTCTTTTTTTCAGACGATGCCTTCGCGGTGGATTCCCAGTTTTTTGGAGTGGGACACGGTGGTTTTGCTCAATTCCAGCCACAGAATTGTCAACCCCGTAGTAACCCTCTCCCCCCCACTTCCGTTCCCCTCTCAACCTTTGTAAGCCCTTGCTTCGAGTCGCGTGGATGTTAATAACCGGGAAAACCTAACCCCAAAGCTGCTATCATCTCAAACGACTTTAGTCCCCCTTTCCTTCGTTCCCGTAACCCCCAGTTTCTTGTCCATTGTCTTTTTCGCTACCAAGTCTTTGGTTTAGGAGCAAACACCTCCCCCCTCATCGAGCTTTGGTCCCTATCCCTTGTCTCAACACAATTGATTCCCCCCGGGTTCCCCTGCATTATTTAATGTCCTTCTCATGTCAGTGAACGCAAATTATTATTTTTTTATAGTTTCATTGTGAAGTATTCCGATGGTAGGCATGGACCCTTAAAAAACAAAAAAAAGCCGTGGAAGCCCATTTTACCGTTTAACAAAAACACAATCCCCATAGGTTTTTACCCACAAAATACCACCGTACCCCAGGTATGAGAAAAATTTGTAAGAGACGAACAAGCTCCACTCATACTTCTGTTCCACCTCACCCCCACTACGCTGGGGTCACCTCCTTTCTCTTATTAGATAAAAACTCCACCAATTTACCGCCACACAAAGCCCCCTCCTTCCCCAAACCCCCTCTTCCCCTTCATTCTTTCCTCCATTATAGAAAGTGTCCCTTTTGACTTTGGTCACAACAGGCCCTGCCCATGCCCCCTCTCAATTCAAATATTGATCCCCTTCTTCTTGGGTCCTTAGCCTACTATCACTCCTCCCTTTTGAACCTGTTCTCTACTCCCCCCATGATTCCCGTGGTTTTTCCCTTGTGACCTTCCCTCTCCCCCCGCCCCAAAATTTACCCCTACAGTTGCTTTCACCCGTTGGCAATATGACCGGCCGTCAACCACCCAATATACCTCCCCTCTCACCCGACGATGTGACCCCTTTTTTTTCTTTTCTATTTTTTCCTCCCCCCCCCCCTCGCACAGGTGGGATGTCGGTCACTTCTCCACTACCTACACAATAAAAACACAATTGATAAAGGAGTGATGTCGCTAACCTTTCTGTGACCATGTTTGAACTTAATCCCCTTTCCCAATCTTTCCCCCCCCCAACACCTTCTTGGTGAACCTCTTGGGCTTTTTTGCAGATAATTGTAATATCGCACCAACCTTGGAAAAAGAATAAGACGGCTCCTTAGTACCGGTCTCTTGTTCCTGCCAAGGGAGGGCCTCCTTGACTCTCAAACCTATAAATTAAACACTTCATGCCGAGTTTTCGGGCATCGTCGCGACAAAACTCCCCACCTTCTACTAGGATTTTCTCCGTGTTTTTTGGCCCATCCTCTTTGTCAACACTAATTGCGCGAAGGATTAGACTTGACCCCTGACTGACCCCCCTTTTCCCCCCCCGGTCCCTGCCTTTTGTCCAGTGCTATCCGCCGCGATGCATTCCAAAAGAAAAAATCTATTGTGAGATCTTCTTGTTCCCCCAGAGGGAGCCCCTCCCCCCCCCCCTTTTTACCTCTACTTTTTTCTCCCACTTGGACGAACCGGCTTTACTGGCTCACCCCCCTCTCCATTTCGCCGCATACTTCTTCTGCCCCTGTTTTCGTTCCCCGAAAGTCCTTTGTATCTCTTCATTTTTGTTCCCCCCCAGCCCCCCTTGCCGCACAGAAAATTCCCCCTCAGTAGGCAGAGGAATTCCGTAGAATCGGCACCTTCCTTCTACGAAGCTCCAAACCTCTTCCCCGTGCCCAAATTCCCTCTTCATTTTAACCGCGTATTCTTGGTTCGTGTGTCGTCGGCGAGAACAGCAACACCACGTCCCCTTGCGAATATATTTCCGGGAACACGTCCTTTTTAAGAAATTAATTCTCCCCATTACCCCCCCTTATTCAGGTTTTTTGGCCTTCCCTTTTTATCTGGCTGCGGCGAACTATGAACCGGCGGTTAAACTGGCGTAATTCGAAACGAAATTCATCCGGCTAGGTTTTTTTTTGTCGTTTTTGTCGTCGGTGTATTTGCCTGGCCCCTTCATTCTTTAATTTCTAGGGGGCTTTTCCTATCCCCCTCAAAAAGTCGGAGTGTGGGAGTGTGTAGTGGGTGAAAGTCGTTCTTTCCAGCGGCGAGAGACCTGTGCGAGAGTACCTTCCTGTTCTTGTAATGACTTCTCTTTTGTTTTTTTTTGTGTCTCTACCTGACACTAGATTTCTTTCATTCCTCCCTTTGTCCCGACCCCACTCCCTTTTCCTCCTTTTAGGGGCCTTCACTCTAGCCTTAACCGTAACGGGAGCAAACCTTCTGCGAATTTCCTTTTCTTTCTTCCCCGCGTTTTCAGGGACTACTTGCTTTTTTCCCGCCAGGTGTTTTTAGATCGTCTTACTTGCGTTTTTCTACGAACACCAGAGCCCTAGTTTTAATTGGCGGAGGGGCCTGGACGGCGGGGCAGAACCAGGTCGTCGGACTCCTCCCTGTTCTTCGCAATGCCTTTTTCCTTAGTTTTTTCTTTCCCCTCCTAACAGACATCCGCCCCCCCTTCCCTTTTTCTCGGTCTACTGGCCAGGCGACTTGGCGGTGTTTCTTTACACTCGATCAGTTCTACGAAAAAGTGCTTCTAAAGTGGCGCGTGCAAAGGAGGGGTCGACCCCTTCTCGGGTCCTTTCCTTCCTTTCCAATATTTCCTCCTTATTTCTTTTTGGTTGAGCGTGCCGCGGCCTGAAGAAAAGTCTCGGTTGCAGGTCGAGGCGCAGGTCCCCGTTTCTATTTCTCCTGATACCGACGCACGGTTGACGTTGTTTTCCCAATCATGTCTAGTCTTTTTTTTCTTCCCTTTGGATTTGCTTTTTTTTTCGGTCGTCAAATTTCATCCTACACTGGGGCGCAATTGGTCCCCCTCCAACGTTTTTTTTGCTTTTCGTCGTACGACTCCTCCCCCGGTTTTTCCACTCTTTTTTTTCCTTATGGTTCCGCTTTTCTTTTGGTCTTCGCCCAACTGCTGAATTCTACGACGTTATTCTTCCTCACAATGACTCTTTGCCGAATTTTGACATTAACTCTCCCTCAGTTTTTCCCCCCCCTGGTGATTCCCCCACCCCGATTCCAACATTTTCCATCCCTGTTCACACAGAGGGCGTTCCGGGGATCGTTTCGTTTTGCGGTATTGGCCGCCACCGTCGTAAAAGGGGTCAGTTCGTTTCTTAATTACCTGGTTTGATTTCCCAGCCGGGGGTTCCCTTTCTGCTCCCAAAACGGCTCGGGTTTTGTTTGAGGGCGAATTTCAGCTTCCCAGCGCTGCCCTTGCCCGCCCCGACCCAGCCTAGAATTCCCTCGGGACGTCTTTTTTTTTTTTAGACAGGCGGTCGGGCTCCGGCGGCCCTCCTTTCCCCGCGTTTGGTGGAGGGTATTTAGCGGTTGTCCCAACCACCACGCGTAGCAGAAAGCCAGTGCGACGGTATAGAGTGTTTTCGTTCTTGCGCCGATTATTTTCTCCCTCAAAGCCCTGTCTAGACCAAATTTGCTCCAAATTGTCTCGGATTTCTTTCTCATTCTACAATCACGGCTTCCGAAAACTTCTTCCGAACGGGGCGGCGGAACACTATTCGCTGCTTTCGTCTTCTCCCCCTACATTTAGGTTCCCACCTCCCCTTCGGAGAAAATCGAAATGGTTCACGACTTTATGCCGGCCCTTCTCACCCTTGCCTTGTCATTCCCTTACATTTTGTCTGGCGTTCGATTGTTTCGCTCCGAAAAAGCGGGCCATCTCCCCCCACTATGTCTCTTTCGTGTAGGTGACGCCCGTTGCCGGCCATTAAAAGACCCGCCATGGACCAACCAACCACCACCCCAAGGAGGCAAATCACCCCCCTCTTTTTTGGGTCCCTGCGGGCTTTCGGGTGAACCCCCACCTAAAAAAAAAAAAAAACACCCCCACCCCAGAAATCTTTGGGGGGTGTGGGGGACGTCTCGTTTGCGCTCTTTCTTGCATAACCCAATAGGGCTAAGCTTCTTCTTGTTCTCTGTTGTCGGCAGAGTGCGTTTTAGGTCGGATGTACTTCTTTTTATTCATCACCCCCGCCTGTTTCAATACTGTTTCTTTGGGGGGGGTGTTTTTGGTTCTTTTTCTTTTTGGGTTTATCCCACAGACAAAAACCTTTTCAAAACAACGGTTATATTTGTAGGTTCGGGGGGCGGCGTTACATGGGGTTTTGTTGGCGTTTGGACACTCATTCCCCCTTTTTCCATCTAAAATTGAACATATTGACCATAAACAAAAAAGATTCTGGTATTACCGTGTTTCCTACGGGGGGTGGCGAGTTTTCCCTCATGATTTTTTTGGGTCTTTACCACAGTCCAACGGACGATTCTA
>Ga0179591_1322213_pt1 | contig 11605 bp, 13 predicted proteins | sample CZOMad2_1_08_16f_FD_182891 | JGI IMG/M metagenome (GOLD analysis project Ga0179591, IMG submission 182891) | Vadose zone soil fungal communities from Angelo Coast Range Reserve, California, USA - CZOMad2_1_08_16fungal (PacBio error correction) | ecosystem: Environmental > Terrestrial > Soil >... | reverse complement strand
GAGTCTTTATCCCTTGAACATTCCCATTGCGGAATTTAAATGGAATTTTGTTTTACCTTGTTTTTTTTCCGTCTTTCCTGGATAGTCCCTATTATTCGCCACCCCCTTTCTCGGCCACGCCCCTCAAAGCGATTTTAGAAGTGAGGGTTATTCCCCACCCCCCGATCTTGCGGAATTTGCACCCACCTTTCTTTTTTGAAGCCGCCTCCTCGGAAGTCTTTTTCCTAGAAGAGGAAAAAGCGCGTTTTTTTTTGAAGACGTTTGCTTGGTTTGGAACGTTTCCCCTTCCAAATATTTTCGTGTCGACCCCAACAACAAATGATAACGGTTATTGTGTTCGTCTCATAAGGCAGTTTCTTTTTTTTTTTGGCGCCCTGTTTATTTCTCCCCCCACCCTTATTGTCTCAATTGCCGTGCCTTAGGCATTCCTGCACAACATCTGGTCCATATGAAGATCACTATACCTAAAAACAACCTATATACGGCGTGCCTTTTCCTTCCTTAAGGTTCTGATTTTGCTTTGCATAGGTTAGATATCTTTTTCATTAGGAGCTTGAGACTCCCTTATGTTTTTTTTGTTACGTCTTGTTTTAATGAAACCCAGCCTTTTAGGCTCCTTGCCCCACACCGTACTACGGTCTTTTCACACGTCCGGCTAATATCCAAATCTTCTGACGTTTTGTTCCATTTCCCTTGCCCCCCTTGGGTTCCTCCTTTTCAACCCCCTTAAAATCCGACCCCCCGACGGAATTGATGAAGGGTTCTCCCCCTGCTTGAGATATACACCGTCTATCGCCACCCCTTCAACTGTTTTCATTTCAAAGTCCAGTCATCATGTCTGTTTACTGGTAGGTCATGATAGCGTCTTTCCTCCAAAATCTTCCCTGCCCACCGATATATTCTTTCGACAGGCTGGCTCCTTATACGGATGAGCTGTCGGCGTTTCTCCACTTTTAATGCGGGCGAAACACAACTTGCTGGTGCCTTCTAGGGATTTCTCGTCATACCTTCGCAGTGTGTGGCTGGTTATTTTAGATGGAGAGTAATGTTCCCGAGGTCTTTCTCCCCCCCTACATTTTGATCGCTTGAGACGATGTCAAGGTTAGTTAGACGGCGAGAGCTAATATGGGCTCTGTTAGCGGTCTTCCTATTAGAAGGGAAAGAGGTGTTGACTTCCTATTGTCCGTGAACGGTTAAGAGAGTGACTTTATTCTATCATGATTCAGGGTTTTTTTGTGTATGCGTTGACAGAATGATGTCCCTTTAGTCGTCTTGCGGTTTTATTGCGGCTTTTTCCTTTCTTTCACAACCCGTTCGTTTTTTACCATTAATCAGCGCTTTTCTCCCATTTAGATTCCTTCACTTGGATGTCTTCCCCGTCGATTCCCCTTTTTTCTTCACCTGTCCAACCCCCCCCGAAAGACTGGTCGCTCCCCCTTCTTCTGATGCATTCTCTCACTGTACTGCTTTCTATCCTTCAACACCGTTACACCCGTTACCAGTAACTTCCTTTATTCCTTCGAGGAATGTAGTAATACTTCTTTCATCTTCTTTAGAAAGTATGACGATTTTCCATTCTTCCCGGGCGAATAAATTTCCACCCGATTTTTTTCCCTCAAATCGTCACTGTGCCTCTACCTTTCATCCCCTTCCAGAACTTCCTTTCAGATTTTCCCTCCCCACCTTAGGATTGCTGTGGTCCTATTCACCCCCCAAAAACTATGTAATGTCCTTTCCTCGGCAACCAAAAAGGATTTGATCCCGAAATCTCTTTCTCCCCAGCCCCGGTATTTTTATGTGCCGCAAGCACTTCTGCCTCAGTCCAGGTGATTCGAGCCCTCTCCAACCCCTCTCCACCTCCCCAAAGGAGAAATCGATCACATGTACTTGAGAGAGCTTCTTCTTTTTTTTTTTATGTCAACTTTGCTGTCCCTTTTTGTCCTTCCACTGGCGATCCGCTCCAATCGTTTTCTCCTGCTCCCCCCAAGCCTTCAAGAACCGTCTTGTCTATTTGATCTATCCTGCAATAGCCTCTCCCCTTTGATGAACGAACCCCCACTACGTGTTCTCCCTGTATCTTCTTACGAAATTCCAGATCCGTTTTGGCGCCAGATGTGTTCCCCCTTTATTTTTTCGATCTTGTTTTTTTCCCCACCACCCACCATATGTCCTTCTCGCACGTTTCCATCATTCGGACTTTTTTCTGCTCATCCTTGCACCAAAACGACGTTCTGACGCGTGATGGTTCTTCGTGAAGACCTTTTTTCTCCCTGAACCCGACCCCCACCTCATACCTGTTCGTCACTAGCTCGAACTCCCGTCCTCTTTTTGTTGGGGAGCCCTCCTCTTGGACTACTATCCGCGGAATCGCCCCTGAGCGTTAATTGAGCCTTTTCCGCAAAAATTGGAATTTTTTTTTTCCTTGTTCTTTTTGCGTTCGGGCCTGGCTCCACTTCAGAACCCTCATTTGAACTTCAAGAGATGAGAAACTTTGATTAACACGCCCCACCCTATCCTCCTTTTTTTTTTCATACTCCTCCGTGTGTAGAGAGATCTCCCATTCATTTGAATAGTTCCTCTCTTTCTTTCAACCAAGGACCGGTTTCGATACCCTCACTTTTTGTGTCGCCCGGTAGCAGCCGAAGAACATGTTCACCACCTTTTAAAATTTCTTTTCCTCGCAAGCTTTTCCCCAGTTCCCTTTTTTCTGAGTTCACTCCATGTCCTCCAATATTCCCTTTCTTTTCGAAAAGCGAAAGATCGCTTGCTTTCGAGTTTCGACCCGGGTGAAGGTGCGTTTTGGCTTCTGCCAACTAAATTAGCACACGGCATCGAGCCCCTTTGTTTGTCCCCTCGTAAGGACACGGTTTTATGCAGGATGCCGCCTTCTTCTCCGCTTAATCCTTTCCCCCCTCACATCGACATTTCATTTTTTTGCTGCGTTCTTCCAAAATATAGAGTTTTCCCATCTCGCCCGGATCTGGAGAAGTTCCTGTTTTTTTTGGATCGCTACGAACCCAAAGTTTGTTTTTCCCCCTATAAAATGTTGACTTATTCCCTTCTTTCTTCATCACTCTATTGTATTAAATCCGGAAAGCCTTGACTGTTTTTTTTTTTCTCGGAGACCAACCTCTTCTAGTTGTATAGCCTGTTTACTTCAAGGGTCAGTGGGTACCCCCCCCTTTTTACACTCCCACTAACTATTCCTCGCCCTGCTGTTCCGATATTTTTTTTGTCTTTGTTTAGATAACCCCTTGCCCTTCCCCTTGAAGACCCTTTTGCGGAAAGAATTCCATACGCTTTTCTTCTGGAATTTCTTTGGTTTTTGTTATCCCTTCCCTTGTTGTTGTCAGTCCGCACTGCCGCCCTTCCAGAGTGTTGGTTTGTGATCGCCACCCGTTCCCCCCCTACGAATTTCTTTTCGCAAATCTGGTTCCCCCTCCGCATTTTTCTAGGGAAGCAAAGTGACAGTTCTTTCTCCTGGTCCGAAGGTGCTGTCTGACCCATAGTACCCATTTTTTTTCCGACCGTTTTCGAGTTGTCCACCACTGAGAGCCCCCCTTCCCCTCTTGTGTGTTCGCAATTGCCATACGCGGCGGAGGATAAGGGAGTCCTGTCACCTTTCTGGTCTTTGAACTGTGTGAATTAATTTCCTCTTCAGGCTTTGTGAGAGACTGTCTCCATTCAAAGTTTTTGATCCCAATTTCCTTTTTCTTTATGGATTTTCATTAATTCCGCGCGGTTGCCCCATCAAATGTTTTCCGCAATGTCCGCTGCTCTAGTGCCGCCCCCCCCCCCCCCTTCCTAGTATATTTTTTTCAAAAACGCCCTGCCGTTCCGATGCACTTCTTCTCCGACCCACTCCACGACAATCCTAAGCCACCGATGACGATTTTCTTTCCTTAATGCATCTCAAATACAGGAGCTAGGCCCGTTAAAGGCACGCTTGGAAATTTTCCAACCCTTTTAGAACACCCACGCATGTCTCACGGAGCGTTTTCGTCCGTTTTTTTCCAAACGTAGACCACGATAGTTTTACACCTTTCATTGACCTGACCCTTTGCATTTCTCACTGCGCAAGTTAACTTTTTGTAGGTGCCTTCATTCAGGACTTTCCCCGCCAGCTACCCATTCCCCCCGAAAATACGCTGGTTCTGAGCAACCGTGTATTCCCCCCTACATCCATCAATGGATTGCTTTTCCCGCAGTTTGTCCCCCGCACCTACCTCAGATCAATGCTCGCCTGGTCGACCCCCCGATAACTGCCTTGGAGACATGGTCTTTCCCCCCGTAATTTCAACTTTTTTTTTTGACCAGTACAATCCCAGATGAAAAAGTCTCCAAATGACATGACTTTTCATGGATTTGATCCGCCCGCAGATGGAATACAGAACCACCCCATCATTTCCCCTTCTAGTTTCATTTCATCTATTTTGAGGTTCCGGGGCGGCCGGAACACCCCCCCAATTTTCAGGGAATTTCACCAACCCATCGTGCACGGACTAATGTTTCTTAGTGACCGAACTGCAGTCCGAGAGCTTCCCTGTTGCCCCATTGGATATCAGTTGGGTTTTTTCATTCCAGAAGTCAGCCACAAACCACCCCATCATGGTATGATAATACAGCCTCAGTTCCATGATTTTCCTACCCCGAAAGAAAAAGCCCCGAAGGATTCCTTTTGTTCCCCTGTCCCAAGCTGAGATCTTACCTCTTCTCTTGACGTCCCCTTGTGTTCCAATTAATTTGCAGGCCGCTTTGCGCCCTTTTGTCACAATAACGCCCCAAACTTCTTTCTTTCCCTCGTCTCCATACCAGACCACTAGACAATTTATCGTTATCCTTTTAACCCCTACTTTCCAATCACCTTTACGATACTTCGCTTTCGCTCCCGTTGGTCGTCCCCCCCCTTAGCACTTTTTTTTGTTTCCACCTGACCCTACGTGTGGTGTCGGAACTCTCTCCTATTCCGCTCTACTAGCTGGGTTCCCATCCACCCCTTTTTCACTTAATTTCACAACCCTGTCATCGGACCCACCCAAAGTTTAAACCCCAAGGGAGTGATTTATCAATGTCCCCGATAAATTTTCTTTCCTTCTTTTCTTCTTTCTTTTTACTAAGTTTGGTGTGAGAGCGATGAGCTTATCTAACGTGGTTTAGACTCCCTTCCCTGTCCGGTTAAAGTGCATGACATTGCTTGTTACTATATCCCCTTTGAGTAGACCGCGAGGCGATCGTCTTAGAGATGTCTCCCCCTACAGAACCCCTTCATCTTCCCCTGCGTGCTTATTGTTTCCCTCCTCCCTAAATGCCTCCTTTGAAGGATGGGTCAGAGTACAGTTTTTCGTTCATTGCTAGTCCCTTCCCCCTGGTGGCAAAGGCGGAACCACTACTTTTTCCCCCAACCCACATGACCGGTATTTGTCTTTAGTTCCCCTTTTTGCATTTATTGGACCCCCCCCCCCTAAAGGTAATTTTCCTTATCCAACAGTCTTCCGTTTAGAAAAGTCCATTCCACCCATTCTCATGTATTTCCCGTTCAGCGTCCCTCTTTGCCTGTTGAGTTTTTGACAGTATTGTCTCTCGGGGTTCGTATTTGTCCACGCCTTATGTTGTTCTTCCTCCTGTTTTTCAGAACCCAAGCCTAGATCTTTTTAAACGTCGAGTCTCTGTCTAATACAGTAGGCTCAACCCATTTTCACATGAATTACTTCAGATGTTGGCCACCCCACCTGAATAAATTTTGGGTTGACAGTACTCACCTTATAACATACTGACGTTCCTGTCATTGTCTTTCCCCCCATCTCCCGCAGATAAATCCTCGCCCCCCTTTAGTTTGCATCCCCCGCACCCTAATTAGATTTAATATTCTTTCCTTATTAGGCCTTTTGCGACCCCCCAAATTTGCTCCTTCACTCCTATCGTGGCGCGTCTTTCTTTTATAGTTTTTTGCCGGATATTAATACGAAGTCCCCATGCGCCCAAAGTGTTTTTCGCTCTCCTTACCAGGACTACGCTTCCTATTTCGATTATGTGGATTACTCATTAATCCCCTTCATTTAACTTTTTTGGGCAACCCCTCCATTTTCTCTTTCTATAGATACCCCTGCTTTCCGTGGACGATGTCAGATATTTCGTTTCGCCCAGTTTTTAGCCCCCGTCGAACGCCCTATTACGAAGCCCGGTAAAGATGGGTGGCATTCTCCCAACGGTTGCACTTTTCGGTGCATTCTGCATATCCTATTACCGTTCCCTTTATTGACACAGATAGTTATCGTGTCTTTATGGTTGTTCGTTAGGCTCAACTTTCAAGAAACTTTCCTTCTTTTTGAACAACCTCCGCCCCCTCTGAGGCGTGCGCTCATTCACGTCAGTACTTCCTTCGATGCCAGTTCTTTTAACCCCTGCCCCCATAACGCAGACGTCACGAAACCTCCCTGACTGCATTAAAACACCTCCACGCCCCCTTCCATCTTCACCTTTCAATAACTCCCGGTTTTAACTATTATGGACTCCTCCTCAGTTGCCCCCCCGACTTTTTGCTATAGAAAAGCCTTTTCCCGAGAACGCAACGGAGGACAGACCCCCACGTCTTGGGTACGTCACATTCGGCACCGGTTTCCTCCTTGCCCCCCCCTGGTTTTCCTTTCTATAACGAAAACTTTTCTTGGACCCATTGGGGACCCCCTATTTCACTTCGGATTTTGCCACACCCAGTTTCTCCAAACCCCCCCACTCGAGGCTTAGTCATGGCTCGGACAACCCCCCCCACAAGGGCCTTTTTGTTACAACCCCTGACCCTCTAACGCAAAAGCGTATGGTTTCAAGCACTGCGAGGTCACCCCTTTTCATGCAATGTAGCCCAGTCTCATTTCAAACACCCCACCCTCCCCATTCTTTTTCAACATGGGAAGAGTCTATCTCCTAGATATGTTTTTTGTCAAATTTTTCACAATGACGGCATTCCACACCCTTTGCTTTGGGAGACCCCCCACTGCCTTTTCGCTGATCACCCCCCAAAGACTTTCCTGTCATCTGTGAAATCAGTTTCCTTTACTTGCCGTCTCATAGCTCCCTACCCCTTGTCCCCCTACTACCCCCATAAGTCTCCCTCTCCTTCTACCCTGACCTTATCCCTGGCTCCACTTTCTTTGCCAGCTCGTCTCTATTGAGACATGACCCCCCCCCCATTGATTGAACGTATGGCCATGTTCGAACCACTTCGATTGCCTAGCCCGCATCCTGTAACACCACTCTATCGTTTTGCTCCCTCATGTTTCCCTTCCATAGTTAGGAAGCCCCCTTCCCCGCACCTTCACTTTCTCATATCTCCCCGAACCTCCGAGAGACTCTTTCCGGTGCGCTCCGGCATCTGCGGCCGACTTCCCGGAGGAAGATTCGGAAAATTCGCTGCGGATTTCACTCCCCCAGGGACTTTGGTTCAAAAATGTTTCCTGTTTTTGCCTACATGGCTCAAATGCTTTGCACCCGTAATTGGCACTTTTCAATAGTCCGCTACTCATAAAAACACCCCCCTCTTCTTCTCCCTTTTTCCCAATAAGGGTGTTATCTCGACCCCCCTCACTTTTTGTTTATATGTTAACTTTCCTCTGCTGATTCCCAAGTCTCGTTTTTTTGCTGTAAAGAAGTACGGTAGTAGCCCTTCCCCGACAACCCGCAACACCCCCCTCCCCCCCTTTTTCTTGTCATATTCCCCTTTCCTTCTCTTGATCGAGTCCCAGTTTCGTATTCCGTATCGCCTGGCAAAGAGTCGCGCTCTTTGTCAGATAGCGACCCCAGGTCTTCCCCCTTTTTTGTTTTCCAACTCCCCCGATGCCACTGAAATCGAGCATTCCTCTTCCCCGCTTTCCAGTTCCCCCTCATTTCTGCAAATATGTCTTCGCACATGACTCCTTTTTTTTGGGCTTATGCTCCTCTAACCCTCTCTATCCTTTGTCCATTTATGTCCCCTTTTTTAGTCCCTAGGGCCCCGATACTGGAGGACCCGCTTTTAACACGTCTTTTTTCGCTCCAATTTATAGCTTTGCTTTCCCCAGCAGATCTATCCTTCTTGTCGTTAACTCCCTTTTTCCCCTGAAGTCGTTTGAGCGCCGTGCGCAGATCGGGGCGTTCTCGTCAAATGTTGTGAATCCCCCAGGGGCCGTGTTGTCCCAAATCCACTCCACCTGTCGCACTCCCCTGGAATCGATTTTTCTTGTTGGCCCTGACTGGTTCTTCTCATTCCTGACCTTTTTGAAACTCTCGGCTTCGCCCACAGTCACTTCAAAGCTTTTTCTATAAGCTTTAATTTCGGGCTTATCCCATTGTTGTGTTTATCCGTTTGTGCGCCCTTGAAAACCTCGCGTGTTTTTTTGGACAGCTTGCCCCATAATTCTGTTCCCCCACCTCCTTCCTAATTCGTTGTAAGCCCCTTGCCCCGGCGGCCCCTTTGAGAACGTGGAATGCGGTTCACTTCTTACAAATTATTAGGTCCGCGTTGCCGCGCGTGAATGCTGTCGTACCCTCGCATTGACTGCGGTCTTTCCCAGTTATTCATGGAAAGGTAGGTTGTTCTTACACTGAGGTGAGAACTCCTTCGGGATGTAGCCAGGTCCCCTTTTTTTTTTAGCTCAAGGTATTTCTTTTCTTCCTTTTCCTTCTACTGTGCCCCCCTTATTCCCCCACATCCTTTCATGTTTGAAGGTTTTTACTCTTAGGTATTCTTTTTAAAAACCTAACTGGTATGTCCCCCGGTCCCCACCCCTTCTGAGCCTGAACAAAGAATACCTAATCACCAGCTTACCCCTCTTCTTCCTCACGCATACCCATTTCCCAGGGAGCCTTTTTTATGCATAATTAAGAGAGGCACACGGTTCGACCCGTTTAGATGCCCCCCCCCAACACCGAGGCAATGCTAGGTCGCTTTCTTCAACCGCCTCAAAGATGCTTTACCTCCCGGATCCCGCGGTCCCCATTGTCTCGTTTCTAAAGTGTTGGCCCATTTATCCGGTCTGCATTTGACTGGCTGCCCTTTCGCCTCGAATCACTACCAGCTGACCCCAAAATGACCACGCCTTCTTCCGAGGGGTCTTTCCCCGGACTCCCTCCCCGAAAGCAAGTTGCTCGCGTGTATCTTTTCCGCAAAGCAGAAGCCACAATCCCTCCTTTCGTTCCTCCCATGATCTGTGCATTTTCAAAGGGAGAACGCATAGCTTGAAACGACCCCCCCAACCTTCTTCAAAGCTGTGAGACCTGCCCTTAAGGCGATAGCTTTTTGCCTATCCTCCAGATGGCCTGCATGAAAAACACGGGCTCCCTTTCCTTCTTATTCATGAATGATGGCATGGTTCCTTCTCCCCCAACACGTTTCACTTGCTTCCCCCCAAGGCTGTTCCAAAGTTGCTTTCCTGCCATGATGGAGCCCGTTCTTCCCGCGACCTTTTCCACTGATCTTCTGTCTTTTGTTAAGCCCCCCCTTCTAAGCCCCCCACACCACTTTTTTTTTAGACAGACAGTCACCCAGGATCTCCTTACCCTCCTCCCTTCCCCCCCCCCCGGTAAGAGGGGTGTCATAGTACAACGCCCCCCTGTTGTTGGAATGTTCTTCTCCGAACTGCCCTGTTGTTACATGCCTGAACGCCACTTCGTGGCGCCGGGTTTTCCAAGAAAGAGCAAAAACGAACCCCCATACTCGGTCTCCCTCAATGGAACTTTTTTTTTTTTGATCCACTACTTGAATGATAGTGTGGTTTTCGTCTTTCCCCCTCTTTAACAAACCCCCCCTTACGCTCTCCTCTTTCGCCTAATTAGTTTCCGCCTTTCTTCGTCGCAGCTTAAGCCCAACGGGATTGTCCCCCATTTCGTCTGGTGTCGTGTAGGTCATGCTCGCTAGCTACCGGATCGCTCCCTCCACCTTTTGGAGAATATCGGTCCCACAAGCCCTTTCGGACAACCAACACTTTTAAAACCTTACCACAGGTATGAGGTCCGACCCCGTCCAAGTCCCTAACCCCCCTTTTTTTCCTCCACTCCGTTCGTTGGTTGGGGGTGTTTTCTCCGACTTTCTGCCATGTCCATTGTTATATTCCCCTGTGGTTCCGTTACAGTGTGTTTTTTTCCCGGATGCTTCCCCCCGTCGCCCCACCCCTTTGCTTATCGCGCGGCTATTGATTTCCTTATGTCTTCGACCAGAACCCCCCTCTAGCAGTGAAGTTGGCACAATCCTTTCCTGAGCCCCTCCGAACCCTCTGCGACGTATGGTGCAGAAAGCCTTACCCGCAGTCTTATTGGGTTTTTTTAGTTCACGGAAAGTTAGTAAACCAACCTATTCAGGTTCCCCAATTTTCCGGTATGTCCTGTATACTTCTTCCTTTTTTGCGTCTCCCCCCCCACCGCGCAAAGCGCCTAAGTAGGCATTTTTCGAAAACCAGGATGGATCTATCCCTAGAGGACCCCCCACTCCCGGCGGTATTTCCCTTGCCTCCCCTCCTTACTTATTGTTTTCCAGCTTCGGGGTCGATCTTTGGCTTTCTTCTTTCTTTCAGACCTTCCATGGGTGGGTTGCTTTAGACTTTGGCCCTGAACCCCTTCCTACGCCTTTTACCCCCAAACCGGGCGCTCTTTCCACATTCCGTGAACCAATCAAACTTACGGCATTTGTTTTTTGAATTCACTTGTCTCTTGTTTTCTTCGAAGAACCCCCTCATACCAAATCTCGACCCTACGGAATGCTTCCCCTGGGTTTTTCTCACCATCGCGGCTGCTATAAGATTCCCCACTTCATGCCGTCGCCCCCACGCAGTCTGTTAACTCGTATCCTGTCGGTCAGAGTCTTTCCTGCGACCAACCCCCCCCCCCCTTTAGGAAAGATTAGTTTTTTCCCTCGCCTTCAATTTATCTGTTTCTGGCGGCTAGGAAGTTTTCTACCACGCGTACTCAAAATTGCCCTCTTCGGTTATGGACGGTTTTCCCCCCTCTAACTCTTTTTCCTATTTTTGAGGGTTATTGTGGAATTTTTCTGCTGGAGGAAGCATCACATTCCTTAATTAGATCCCTTGCTTTCCTATTAGGACCTCTGACCATCCTTCGGTAGTTTTCTGAAGGCGTTTACTATCCTCCTTTGTTCTCTGTCCTTTTTCGAGCCCCTCTCGAGGTAAACGTCTGTGGTTCCTTTTCTCCCCCTTAGTTGAAATTTTTTTCGTCAGCTGACTAGGCTTCTTTCCTGATGGCCCCTTGATATGCGTTTCCATTCCAGACGTTCCATCGCTGAGTTTTTATGAGGGACCACTCCCTTTACCCAAATACCGGCTTTGTTTTCCCCCAAGTAAGCCGTTATTTGACATATTCGCCTTCAAGAAGCTCTTTCACCTCTAAAGGTCCTTATTCCCCTCAAAATACCCCGTCCCGTTTACCTGCCTTCCCCCATTACGGATGCATCCCTTACAATCCTAGAAGCTATACCACATTCAAGCACTACCCTTTTCCATCCATTATGTCCTTCCTGAAGCGACGTTCCTTCAAATCATCTTCATCCTCGAAGCATGCCAGCTCCCCCCTTCAAAGGCTTCCCTCCCTAGATTTTGTCGTCACCTAGGCAATAGCCCTTAAC
>Ga0179591_1367816_pt1 | contig 11606 bp, 18 predicted proteins | sample CZOMad2_1_08_16f_FD_182891 | JGI IMG/M metagenome (GOLD analysis project Ga0179591, IMG submission 182891) | Vadose zone soil fungal communities from Angelo Coast Range Reserve, California, USA - CZOMad2_1_08_16fungal (PacBio error correction) | ecosystem: Environmental > Terrestrial > Soil >... | reverse complement strand
TCCCCCCACTTTTCTTTCTTGTAGGTCCCCGCACGGGAAGTCCCTCTCGGTATGTTCTTTCTCCCCAGAAGCACCCCCCTGTGTTTAAAGGTTTCCATTTTTCACTCCGTACCGATCCGGATAACTGTCTGCTTTTTCCTTTGGGGGACCGACCAGGGTCCGTAGTCAGAGTTGCGTCTCCCTTTTTTTTTTTTTTTTTTTGGGTTGCCCGGTCAACCTGGATCTGCGTCTAGTCACTCTTTCCCCTATTTAGTCGCGTCCAACAGATGACTGCCCGTCCCGGCCTGAGGGACCTCCCCAGGACTTGTTACCCTTCACTTCTTTTCTGTCACGTAATAGAATTGGTTTCAAACCTTTCTTTCTTGGCGTAGGTTCAGAAGTAATTAGCTTTCCCTATTTCACCCCCTGAGTACTCTCACTCCCCTGCTTTGAAGGCAAGTCTACTTTTTTTTTTTCCCTTCTTCTTGAGACCATCTTTTGAGGAAACTGATAGATGCCCCGCTTCAGCTCTGCTTTTTCTTAGTCTTTCGTCGAGCCGCTCGCTTGCGACCTTGTACTTTTTTCCCCCGTACCTCCCATGAACGTGAAGGGCGCCGCCCCACTTTCTCGGGTCCTTTTGCTGGAGCCGAGACTTACACCCCTGCACCATCTCTGGGACCGAGATCGTACCCCCCTCCACCTAGCCCCTGGATTTTTTTTGATCCCGAAGGTACCGTGGCGGTTTTCCCTATTTTAAAACCAAAACAAAAAAGGAATGGAATGTTCTTGCCCCGTCCCCGTTAGAACTGTTTTCGTCGACGCTGCTGTGAAAGGGAATGCTCCGAAGTACACAGCGCTCGCCAGCCCGTTTCCTTTGTTCTTTTTTCCCACCTTGCAAAACTGTTGAGCGCAGCCCCCCACCTTTTCTGCGGAGCTCGTGATCGCGAATTTTTTTTGGTATGGATAAGGTTGATAAGGTTTTTTTTCTTTCCCTTTTTTGCTCGAGGCGACCCGGCGACAAGGCCCCTCCCCCTTCCCTGAATGACGACCGAAGCAAGTCAGCCAACCCATTTTATTTTTTTCCGGGTGCCCGCCCATTTCCCTCCAGTCGCTCCGAGCAGCGTTGCTCGGGTCAACCCGAAGGACTCCTCAGCCCTTATGAGGAATTTATCTTCGAAGGAGATTACCTCCCCCCTGTTCCCCCCCCCTGCCCCCCTTTTTTTTCTCGCTTGATTATCCGCGTCCCCAGCTAAGGTGGACTTTTTCCTTCACGTGATCGTGTCGGGGACCTTCGGGGCAGACTGTCTGCGGCTGCTTAAAGGTGAATACCGGCGTGAGGTTTTTTTTTTTTTTTTTTGCTGGGCCGTTGGCAGGTTCCTTTTGACAACCTTTGGCCCAACTTGCTGTTAAACCACTTCAATTACTTGGTAATATGATCTTTGACCTTTTGTCCCAGAACCCCTCACGGGGGGGTCTTTGGGCGTACCCTTTCCCCCCGGAGGCTGACAAGTTACTTTGAAGGCGTTCCAGAAAGCATGAGGCCCCTTTTCTAAGTTTTTTTAGTCCTTCTATGCGGTACTTAAGATTGACACCCATGTGGCGTCACGATTAACAAGGTTTGGAAACGAGGACCTTTTCTTTCCCCCGATTACACTTGCAGCTCAACTTGAGGAGACCCCATTAGCTCTCCTGTGTGGGTGTATGAGAAAAAACTTAGGACGCTTGAAGTCCCCTTCAGTCCGGAGTGGCTTTTTTTTTTTTGCGTTCCTGAACTTCATCTATCCGCTTCAGAAAAAATTTTTTTCCTTTTGGAAGCATGGGAACGGTTTTGTCACCCCACATTTCTTAGTCTTTTCCGGGCGTTCTCCGCATCTTTTTCTTCCTTGCTTTCGTTGTGACGTGGGTCCTTTCCCCCCCACAAACACCCGGCCTTGCCGTGTTTGTGCAACCGGCCTCAGCCCCCCCTTTTTATTCCTTGGGCCTTTTCCGCGATCAACCGAGTGGCCAGGCCGCCTCGTTGTGCGTCTTTCCCTGTGCTCCTCAGATCAATTAGGTTTTTGTTTGATGGCGACGCCCGGGACGGTTGGCTTCCTTTCCTCTCTTGGACTTGTTACGCCAAACAGAGCCCCCTGGTATTTATGGTTTCTTTTTTTCCGTTTTTTTCCCCCCTGGGATACAGGGTGCTTCGCCGGCGCATATTCAGAGGATCCCCAGCTCCTTGTGTTCCCATTCGGTAATCCTAAAAAACCATTCCCGAGTTTTTTTTTTTTTCCACGCAAAGTTTCCATGACTTTTCTTGGGCCTGCGCCAGTTTCAGTCCTCCCGTGTTTTCCCCCTGGACCTCTCTTCAGCCTGATGCCGGGAGGGTTTCTTCCCGTCGACGAATTCAAACCTCCTTCCCCAAGCGGTGAGGCGGGGCGCGACCACTCTGTCCCAGATCCGGGAACGAGGTGTAAGAAATGTTCTCCCTTGCCTTCTTCAGACACGAGCTGGCGTTGGACGTCCTGAATTTGTCCCCCTTTTTCTGAACCGTGAGACGTTCACTCATCGGCGGCGAAACCGCGGGTTGAGCTCGGCGTGTGGACTATCCCTTCCCCTTTTTCCTTTCCGAGCTTTTGGAAGGATTCGTCAGATGGTTTTTCACCCCGTCTTCAAGCGGCTGGTTTCTTCCTTCATTTTCCCCCCTCTTGTAACGCTGCCATTTTCCCCCCTACCCGGGGGAGTCCTCTTGGCCGTATTCGTGGTTATTTACTTATCCGTCGACGAGGGGGTTGGTACCCCCTTCGTGGTCATGCTTTTTTACGCCATCCAACCGGATTCTTTCTTTTCCTCCCCCGACGGCAGGTCTTTACCCCCCCCCCCATCCCCCCCCCGTCAAGTGTAGATGGTTGGAAGGTTGTCCTTCGTTTTTCCATATCTTCGGCGCAGCTAGACGGATGGAACGGGTCCGAGTTTTTGGTGGTGTTTTTGTCATCGTGGCCTTCCGCGCATTTACTATTCGTCCGTTCCCCCTTATACGCTGGTCTTAGGTCCAAGCGTCCCCCAGCCCCCCAGCGTTCACCCCGCGTCTGTTCCCGAAATTCGCTTTCCCGCTCCCGTTTTGATGACCGTGTTCTCATCCAGCCCTGTACGGGCCTTCAAAAGACCTTTTTGGCTTTTTGGCTACTGATTTTAGGGTAGAGTAAGCGATCCTAGATTTTGTTTTTGACTCCGACTGATTAGTTTGCCCCCTCCCCGGAACTTTCATTTTACCATAGATCAAAGATGCAGAACCTGAGATTGACCCCCTATGTGTGTTCCGGGCTTCCCACATTCGAATTTTTTTTCGTCAAATCATCTTTTTATATTAATAAGACTCCTGCCATATTGAGTCCCTCCCCCCTTAGTCGCTTTCCTTGATTTAGGTTGAGGTGGCGGTTCGGATCCATACTCCTATTCTGGGCCTCGCCTGTTGTGCGGGAAACTTTATTTTTTCTTTGGGTCTGCCGGCACGCCTGTAGACTGTCACAGCAGTTTTTACCCGCCCGTTTTTTTCGCAGAAGGGTCTTCTTTCCCTTTCTGTCGGTCCTTCCGCGGACGGACCTCGATCCGGTGGTGCCTTCCCTTTCTCTTCTTACCCTCCCGCCACGTAGCTTGGTTCGGGACAAACCCGTTTTCTTTTCTCTCCCCTCGATCCCTTATGGTTTCTTCTTTCATCGATTGTCGTTGTTCGCAAGCTTGGACGGTGCCAGAGGTTTTGGTCCTTTTTGGCCGGGAACCCCGAGGTGGGGCCGTACCTTTCTCTTTCAGACTTTTGTCGCGCAGTCCTCTCTGGCTTCTGGCATTCGAAATTTGTCCCCCTTTTCTTTCGTCTTGGCGCTGCATCGACGACCTTCACCGCTTGCCTATCCCTATAGGGACCCCCATCTTTTCTTTCCCTCACGTTGTTTGTTGTTTCTCAAATTTTTTTCGATTTCTGTTTTTTCATATTGGCGTGTTTTATTCCCTTCGATCATGGCAACGTTTTCTACTGCCAAGAATCGTCTTCTTCAGGTTTCCTGTCTGACGACCGTTTTTGTTTTTTCGCACCATGCTGCTCGCAGTATCTGCAAACATAGGGTGCCCTCGTCAAGCTCCGGTCAAAACCTAGGACATTGCTCCCCCCTCTTCTCCCACTTCTGTCGACGACAGGCTTCTACGCTAGGGTCGGCGGCCCCCCTTTTTTTTTAGACGAATGGAACCCCTTCCGACTGTCGCCCCAATCGCCATTTGACCTGTTTGTTTTTTCTTTTTTTTTTGGGAGCTTCTCCGCTCCATTTTCGCGGCACCCCCAAAAAATTCCGTTAGAGCGTAAGAAATCAGAAACAAAGGATGTCTTCAGGGTGACCCCGACCAAACAATATGCTGCGTTTTGGACCCCCTTTCTCTTAAACCCGAGTTTGTCCATTCGGATTCCGACTGTTGTTACGGGCATTCCCACCCTCTGCGAGAGTAAGGCCCCACCCTCTTCAGCCCCCGAGACAGCACCTTTGAGTTCTTCTCTCCCATGACACAACCCGCCAACGGAAAAATCCAATGGAGCTTTCGGGTTTTTTTAGTCCGACCCCTAGGGGGACCCCCTGCTTTTTGGCCCGTGGGATTTCCTTTAACAACCGGGCTGGCGACGAACTCCAAATTCGACTTTTTAGTTCTCTTTTTCCACGCAAACAAAGGAAAAATCGCTGGTTCCCGTAGTTTTTTTTTTCTTTTCCCTTTCGCTTTATATGTATGAGGATTGTCTTTTTCAAGTCGTCTCGGGATTCCGCCGAGTTCCCATTCGACTTTGGTTCCCTTTACCCTTTTTTTTTCTCTTTTTTTCAAACGATCCCAAATGAACTCTCGTACTCCCGCAAACAAGAACACTTCCCCTTATGACCCCCTTCCTTTTCCCCCGGTCCTCCACCCCCCCGCTCTTTATTTTGATCATACAAGATGGATTAAGGGGCTAGTTCTTCTTTACGGCCCCCGTCCCCGGACTTTTCCTTTCAACCGTCAGAGTCGACAAAACATGAGGGGATTCCTTGGACCTCCCCTGAAAAAATCCTTTCTCTACGGAGCTTTTTTTCTTCGTTTTTGCGACTTCTCTTGGTTTTCCTCCGTGGTCTTCGGCGGGAACCGTTTAACTTTTTCCCTCTACCGTCTCTAAAGGGAGAGCTGTTTTCTTTTCTCTCGAGCAGAGGCGTTCCAGCCCCCCCCCCCTTCTTACTCGGCCCCTCCCATCGACGGACCCACCCCCTTACCTTTTTCTTTTCTTGTGGGTACGGCCTTTCGGCGGGCTTCAGCTTCCGTTGCTTAAGCTGTCCTTTATTCAGTTTCACGCATCCATTTGTGAAGATCCCCCTTGGATCACCCGGACCTCGCCCCTCCCCGGGTTTTCATGAAATTGTTTTTCCCCCCTTAGCCGGCCTCAGGAGTGGCAAGCCACTCTTTTCCCCCCCCTGGGCGCCGTCAACTATCCTCGCCACCAAGTACCAACCGTTTCACTTCCAGAAACCCCCGCTGCAGGGTGATACCCTGAAGATAGGTCCCTTCACCGCGGCGGGAACAGCCGAGTCGATGCTCGCCGTCCCCCCCCCCCGAGATCAATTCGGTCGCGCGATTTTTTCCGATTTTTTCAGTCTGTTCACTGCGCCACCTTCTCATCCCTTCCCCCCCCCCCCACCCGCTAGTTGGGGCTTCGATTTTCCCCCCTTTCCTCTCGACAATCCTGTTTCTTGACACTGTTTTCTTTTCCTCTTCTTCTGGAGTAGTGGTCTCCCTTCTTTGATACCTTTTTTATTTCTGACGATTTCGCTTTCGCTAGTCATCTTTTCGACCTGTCCCCTTTTGCGTTTTCTTCTTTCTTATACCTTTTAGTCTGGGCCCCTTGGATGATTCTGAACCTGCTCCAGGCCCCCATTTCAGGAAGTTGGTCCTTCGGCCGCGTGCGATAGTGATTGTTTTTGCCATGTCGCGACCCTGGCCCCCCCTCTCCTGCCATTCCACCTTCACTGTGACGGAGGTGGCCCCCGGTTTTGCACCCCTGCGGACGGCCCAAACCGAACACCGTCATTTTTTTTATGGGGCGAGTTAGCGTTCAGTACGACGCGGTACACAAGTCCCAACAAGCCTCTTTGTCCAAACCGAAGTCCATTTTACTCTTAAAAATTTTTTCAATATCTTCTTCGGACATTTGTTTCAATCCCCAAAAAATAGGGGTCTTTTTTTCCCCCCCCCCCCCACTTTCTACTGTGTTTGTTTTTTTTTTTTTTTTCTTTCTCTTTTTTATCCCCTCTGTTTGGAACACGTATTTAACGGGGCGGAACGAGTGTTGTTTAACCCATCACCTTAACCTTGTTTGTTGCTGACGGCACGTCACCCCCCACCGCCATTCAAAAGGTCCGCTACTATTTTGAGGGACCGCCGGAGAAATCTTCTCGACGATGGTTGACCCCCCCATCGAGGTCCTTCGGTTTTTCCCCAATGGAGTATTCTTTCCTTGCTTTTCGGAACCGGCGACCTTCTTCTGCTCGTGGTCACCCCCAAGATCCGCCAGCCGAAACTTGGGGGGATTTTTCACGCGATCTACGATCGGTTTCTTCACCGCCATAACCCCCCTTTTTTTCCGACGTGACTTTAACCGTGCCGCCGATTCCGTCTTTTCAACCCAAGCCCTTTTGGGAGTGCTTCTCTCCATAGGGGTTCTCGGGGATATCCAAACTCGCTGTCGACCCCTTTCCTGGGAACATTCCTCTGATACCTACTCCTTCAACCCGTCTCCCCCCCCTCTCTTGGTCTTTTTTTCCCGTTTTCCCCCCCAAACTTAAAACTGGTTCCTTTCCTTCTTTTTTCTTGTATGGCGGCAAACCTTTTCCTTTTCCCTGCCTATAACCCGCGATCATGTCCTTTCCTGCGATTGCAGGTTTGGCTATACAGCCTTCCTAACTTTTTTTTTTTTTCTGTTTCGCGTGAACGTACCCCCCCCCCCCTTACGTTCTCTTCCCCTCCGTTCCTTTCCGACGGTTTAACAGTACCCTGCCCCCCCACGACCCGTGGTTATACGGCGAGATTTTCCCTACACGATGAATTCCTCCCCCCCTTGTAGAGGCCTGACTTTCCAAAAGGAAGTGGTCGTTCAGCCTACGAATCACTTCTTCCTCTTGCCCATTCGGTCTCGAGCTTTGTCGGGTTGTAAGAGGGTTCTTTCCCCCTTTTGACCCCCCGGCCTGCATGGCCGGCCCCCGACAGGCGCTGGCAAATGTTTTTAGGTCATTTCTTTTTCACCGAATTTCAAATGGTTTGGCGTCCCTCCCCCTTATTTTTGATTGGATTCCGTTGTGGTTTTTCTTCATCACGGTCCTCCGGCCTTTTCTCCCCCGGCAACCTCGGCTGAGCCAACCGTTTCTTCTTCTTCCGATCCTACTTTTGTTTTGCTTTTTCCTCCCGCCGGTCTTTTGACGTATATCCCCCCAAACTTTTCCCGGTGTTCATTGAAGGCGGGCCGCCTTCTTCTTCTCCGGCCCTGGCAGAGGAGTTTTTCTTTTTTTTCCCCGTTTTTTGTGGCAACGGCGGACGGCCAAGTCCAGTCTATTCCCTCTACTCCTTGAGCGCCGCCCTTTCGTTGTGCGTTTCGCATTGACCAAACGTCTGCTAGTTCCCGGCAGAACTTTCCCGGGCACGATTTGCGTTATTCTCTGGCATTCCCTCCCCACCGGGTCGGACCGGCGCATGTTTTTGTCCCCGCATTCCGTTCATGGGTGACTCCCCCTGTGTGCAACCATTCGAGCCTCCCAAGCGGGAGCTCTCCCGCCGTTGGGCATAATTGGTCCATTCGACTTAGCGAGGGTTCCAATTACCCCACAATGTCGCGGGTCGACACCCCCCCCTACGGAGTACCGTTTTTCCCTTTTTTTTTTCTTCTTAGGGGTAAGCTTGTGGCGCTGAAGTTTCTTCGTTGAAGCCTAAAAACTTTTTTCCTTACGTCCTCAAGACGCTGGTTGTTTTTCCACCTATCAACGGTTTGGGAAGCCATATTTCCCCAGTCCCCCTGAGCGGGTTCTTTCTTAACGTCTTCGGCGGGGGGCGGCGGTACTTTTTTCCTAGCTCAGACAACTTACTCTGGAATCAAAATATTTGATTCCCCCCCTTTGTTCCAGGTGAAATGTTACCCCCCCTTTTTTTTTTTTTTCGTTGCTCGGGAACGCCGCTGACCCGGTGGGGACCCGCCACAGCATCCAGGCCTGGTGTAGAATATTACGCTCACCATTTTTCGTGACTTGCCTATGACCCGAAACCCAAGCCCTCTTTTCCTTCCCCCTCCCTTTTTTGAAAAATACTTGGTTGCCTTTCCTCTCCCCCCCCCGTTGTTGTGTTTTGATCTTGAGTCACTTTACCCCCAGGGATGGTTTTCCGGAGCGTGGGATTTGCCGGCAATCGGTCTTGTTCTCTGTCCTTCCCCCCCCCCTGTTTTTTTCCCGGCTAAGTTCTTCGTTGAAACTAGGTCGACAGATTGAGATTCATGGGTTTCCCCCCCCCTTTAAACTTGCCGGTTTACTAAGTCCGTGTTTCTCCTCTGTGCGGCTCTTTGGCGTCTTCCCGTATACTGCTGTAGTGTTCCCTTTTTTTTTTTCTTCATTCGCGAAACCCCCTCCCCCCTATCCCCATTGTTACCGTCAGAGGGTCGTAAGGAACATTTTCCTTTTTTTGCCCTCTTCGATTGGGCGTAACCTTTCATATGATGGTTGCTTGTCGTGAAGCTTTGGAGTCAGGCAGCCTCTCCTTTATTCTTATCTTCAAAAAGGTCAAGTCAGCGTCTCCCCCCCCCTTGGCCGTTGAAGTTGTTGGTGCCTCCCCGGCGCGATTGTGGGAACTTTCCCCTCTTTCCCCGGTCGAGTTCTATGCGACCTCCGCGCTGCGTCTTCTCTTTCAGAAGTTCTTTTCCTTCACTCACGTCATTCCCACCCTAAAGGACGTGAAGCCCTTTTTCTTAGACCGGGCGTTGCGGATGGTCCTTCTCTCTCTTTGCTCACAATCTTTTTCGGGGGTAAGAGCCCCTTTTCTCAGACTTTCAGCAGCTTAATGTCCTTTGACCCCCCCCCCTGATGTAGGATGCGGGATCTTCTGAATAGACTGCTGGGACCCCCGTCCCCGTGAAAACAGTTTTTTTTTTTTTTTTTGGGTTAAGCGCTGCCTTCCTGATGATATTTCCCAGTTAAGTAAACCCCACCCTTCTCTCGACCTCGTTCATGTTTGTTTTTTCCCCTTCCGGCCCAGTCTGTGAGAGTAGACCCGCCACCGGCCTTCTTCTTTTTTGGAACCTTCCTGTTTGTCGTTATGGTGGAGGACGGTGGCCTGTTCCGAGTTCCCGCTGTCTTCAGAGACCCCGTGCGTTCTCCCCCCCTACAAGTCTACTTTCCTCCGACCTCCCCGCCCCCAAATTTTCGTTTTTTTTTTTTTGCAGTAACTAATTGACCCCTTCCTCTTGCTTCCCCCGTTCTTCCAGGGGACCTTCGACACCCCGGACAAAGCTGATCCTCAAAGGAGCTTGTGCGCCTTTTTAGTTTTTTTTTAGGTTTGGGTCGCGTAGACACCCTTTTGCTTCTTGACCCCTCTGTCTTATCGGTTGAAGGCCCATTGTGAGGGTTCGAGTGGCGGCACCGATCGTTTGTAGGTCACATTCTATCTTCCCCCCTTCGTTAAGCTTATTGAACGCGGGACTACTTCCAGTTTCTCGCTGAACTGACTTTGAGATTTCTGGACTCGCCCCTGCATACAGATCCCCCCCTGATACATTCTTAATAGTCCTTGCAGTCCTTAAGACCCCGTCCCCCCTTGGTGGCGTCGGGCAGTTCTGTACTATTACAGGTGACCTGACGGGACAGCCCCCCCTTGAGTTAAGTTTACTCCTTTTCCCCCTCTGATATGCCGGTCATAGCACGTTCCGTGAGGCTAGTGGGGTATTCCCGTTAAGCTCTAGCCATGTCAAGACACAGCGCACCTTTGGGTATTTCGCTCAACCCTGCGGCGCCCCCCCCCCTTGATAGATTTTCCTTTCTTTTTGGGATTTGAGCCACCCCCCTCTTTTCCTGATCACCGCACCGTCCCCCGTAGTTTGGTGCGTGAGAGATTTTGCCCACCACCCGGACTCCGAGAGTCGTTCTTATAGCAGTCCCCCCACCCTCCGAATTAGGCATGGACCCACTCATTCTTTTTTCCCCCCTCTTTGATTAAGGAGAGTTCTCGATGTTTTCCTGAATCCCTTGCTTTGTAAGTGGGTATCCCCCGGCCACCCCAACACACGTGCTGTGTTTGTCGTTGAAAAACCCCCCCTATACAGTCTTTTATCACGTTTCCCTTTCCCGTCTCAAACCGTAGTTCCCCCCCCCCCCCCAGGTCAGTGCCTTTTTTCTTACTTTTTGTTTTGGAGGGACCTGTAGCAGCATGCATAGGCCCTTGATGGTTTTTGTTTTTTTTTACGCCCGGGTTGTTTGGCCTGCGATTCGAAAGGCGGTTCATGTTTTCCCCCTCTCTCCCTAGCTAGCTTTTCAAGTTCGGCGGTTTGCGTTTCTCGTCATCAGTGCAACCTCTTTGGGCCCAGCTCTCCGTCGTCAGATATTTTTCACATCCTCTTTCTGTGTCAGTTTAATAGACTATATTTCCCACCTTCCCGCTTTCCGTCTCAGATCACAAACGTCCCCCCCCCCCTCCTATGCAAATGGAGAAGTTTCCACTCCCTGCGTTAGGAAAAGCTCTCAGGAAGAAGGCTTTTCCCACCCACGGGCGATATGCTTCGACTTGGCATTTTCGTCAGGACACAAGCCCTTTGTGATGTTCTCCCTGCCCCTAGTGTCCAGATTTATGGCCCCTCTTTGTCATTTTTTGACCAACCTGATAGAGATTTGGCAGTCTAGTAACCATTTTTTTCGTACGACAAATCTCTTTTTGGACCACTCCAGAATCTTGGTGCTCTTCGTCGTTGGCGGCCGGCCCGCCACGTAAAATGTCCTCCGCCTGGCCTTGGCTCGGTGCAGGGAGATAATATCCTCGTAATGGCGATTACCGCTCCCTTTCTCTTTTTCCAACGTTCAGCGGAGGGCCTGTGAAGTACCCTCTCATGTTTTAATGCAGATACCCTGTTGACTCTTTCGAGCAACCCGGCGTCTCCAGCCGAGGCGCTTTGTGCCTCTTTGGTAGCATTACCATCCCCCCCCCTCGACGACCTTTTTTTTTTGATCAACCTTTGAGCCGGATCATGTGCTCCCCACGGAAGCTTCCTTTTCTATCACCCTCCCGCCGAAAACAGGAAGACCCCTCCTGTCGATTTCAAAGTGGTAGATTTTTTTTTCTTTTTCCTTAGAGGTCTATCCTTTCCTTTCGCCACCCGTCCCTGACGGTGAGTTACGGGGTTTTTTCGTTAGTACATCGTGACGGCCGAGATCTCTCATTCCCGATCGTAGTTTCCCGCTGACCTTTTGATAACAGTTTTCCCCCTTGATCATCTGAGGTTCATCTGGTCTCCGTTTTCTTTTCTCTCCCCGGGTGGGCTTTTTTTTGACCCAGTCCTTTTACATCAAGAAACTTTTGAGGCCCTGGCCTGGCTACGTGAGTTAAGGCGTTTTTCTCTTTCGTTT
>Ga0179591_1282525_pt1 | contig 11606 bp, 12 predicted proteins | sample CZOMad2_1_08_16f_FD_182891 | JGI IMG/M metagenome (GOLD analysis project Ga0179591, IMG submission 182891) | Vadose zone soil fungal communities from Angelo Coast Range Reserve, California, USA - CZOMad2_1_08_16fungal (PacBio error correction) | ecosystem: Environmental > Terrestrial > Soil >... | reverse complement strand
CTTGCGTCCTCCCTCTTATTCCTTCATGTTATCATCCTTAACATCTTCTTAGCCCCCTTGCCGACAGAGCGGACGCGCTCGCCTTTTGTCTACCCTTCTTCTTCTGATTGATTTCGTCCGCGCTTTTCTCTGATTCTCCTCATGCCCCTAAAGCTGTGATCAAAATTGAGGACTTCGCGTTCTCCCTGATCATCGACGTTTTCTTCCTCACTCTACTTGTATCTCGATCCTCCTCCTTTCCTTGTCTTTGGCCCATTCGACGGCCTTTCCGGTGGTATACAGTTGTGATTTATGGTTCTTCTTCAAGTCTTTTGGAGGCGCCAGGCAGTCCGCTTTGACGGCCACCGCCTTTCAGTTTGAACTCTTCCCCAATTCCCTTCGACTACCGGATGTTCGAGCTGGCTTCCGGAGAATTCTCACTGTTACCTCCTCCTTAGTAAGCCCTACGACTCCGGACTACCCTTTTTCGTTCGCCAGACAAACCATGCGAGTACCGTCCCAAATCCCTTCCTTTGCCTCAACGATTTCCTCCCGCTTCTCCCTTTCTAGGTCATCTCTGTTGTAGGCAAGGTTTATTTGACGAAGCTCCCAAGATGCAAGTCTGAAGCGTCTGTTTTCTCTCTTCCCTCCACTCCCGTGGTCCTCGACGACAAACAGTCCAGCCCCTGACTTTGACATCAATTTCTCGCAACACGTTAACTCTTAAGAATCCCCTTCTATCTTCCGCGATGCCTCCCTTTTGTCCCAAGCTTGACTTTTTTACCGCATCCTGCTTTCAATCCCTATGATTGTTTCAGTCCCTCGCCCCTCTTCGGTTTTTTCGTCGCGTGAAGACCTTGCCAGCCGCAGAGAGCATCTTCCTGTCGTCTTTCCCACTATTTTTGACACGTCGGTTAGCGACGAGCTCGGTCACCTTTTTTTGTCTTTTTTTTTTTCTTTTTATCCCCGCCACAACTTTGAGCATGGTTTTGCTTATTTCCTCTCGACCCCTTCCCTTTTAACCCGGTCACCGTGCTGACTCTTTTCTGTCCTGAAACCAGGACAGTCATTGGGGATTGTCGTCCAATCCGGCGCTTTCGTTTTTTTGCGTTGCCACGTCTGACGATGTGTGTCATTTGTGAAACGCATAAAGCGGTCGGTGCTTTCCGACCACGCTTGCGTTTTTCGAAGGCTCAAACGTTCTCTCCTCTTGCGACGTTGTGGTTTAATCTTCCTCATTCCTTTCTTTCGAGCGAGTTCCTTACTCTTTTTCTCTTTCGCTTTTTTTGCCTTGGGGTTCCTCGAGATTCTCGGCTCTTCCTAATAGCCCGGACTAGTGCAGAGACTGCGGCGTTATCTCCATTGTTCTTTACGTGCGCGGAAGCTTCGGCGGTTTCTTGAAAAGCGGGTACGCGAGCATTCCCTTTCTTATTGTCCTGTGGTTCTTCGAATTGGTCTCTATCCTGCCACGACGGTTCCTTTCGTTTCTCGAACCTTCAAATCCGAGCGAGGCCACTTGCTCTTCCTCTTAGAGAAGGGGAGTCCGATCTCTCCTCTCTTCTAGTCCCAAGATTTGTCCGTTGCATTTCAGACCCCGCGTGATGTTCAGACGTATGATTCCATTCACGCGGCGTGCGGGCGGTTTTGCTCTTTCTTGGAGGGAGGGATTTGACTGCTTCTTGTTTTCTCCATCGTCGGCTATTCATTGGCTCGGCGTCCCACTGAGTCTCCTGCGTTCGAGGCGGAGAAAGAGGTCTCGCTTAGTAGTCAGAGAGAGGTTCCCTCGAGTTGTTGATCCCCCACGTCCCTCTCTTTCCTTTTTGATGAACTTTCAGTGGCGCGCCTCCGACTTGCCTGGCTAGACAGGCCACCAGGGAGGGAAGAGCGAGATGTGCCCTCTTATTCCTTTTTTTCAGCCTTAGAACGATTTCGCGGGTCAAGGGCCCTATTGCGTCTCTTCCTCCCTCTTAGCTTTCCCATTACCGCTGTTCCCTGCTCCTTTCAGCGTTGTCCGGTGGACGCAGGAACACTCGTCTTTTCTGGTCGATGCGTTCCAGATAGTCCCGCTCTTCTCTGCTGGCCTAGTTTCCAGTTTTTTATCGATTTGCAAGCCTCTGAGTCTCTTTCTCGGACAGCGCCTAGACTTATAATAATAAGTTGTGTTGTTTATGATAATTTGCTCATCGCGTTAGCATCTTCTTTCCGGGCTTGGCCCCCCTTCGATCACCTCCCTCCTGTGACTTCCCCCAAACTAAAGGCATGATCTTGTTCGATGAGGTCGCCTTTAACCTATCCGGGATCGACCCCTCTCGACGGTCCAAATTTAAGAAGGCAAACACTTCTTACAATTTAGTTGCTCCTATTTCTGCCACTCTCTCCGGCTACGTTCTTTTCTCCTCTAAGTCTTTAATACCTCCACTAATTCCTTTACAGAGGGCACATCTTCCACCTGGAAAGAAAGCTTTCTAGCCACTCCCCCGTACCCGGCGAAAACGGACTCGTCCCTCTCACAGAGATCGATCGTTTAGTGGTGCTTTACCCTCTCTCTCCTGCATGCTATCTCCCCTGCGTTCGCACGCTCGCTCTAAGCGATAGAAGAAGTCCCTCTCTCCTCAGCAGGCTTACCTCCACCCTACTCTGCGAGGGTATGGCCATACCCTGCCCCCTTCCTCCTTACTTTTCCTTTTTCGGGGTCCCGGGATCCTAGGTAGTCGGACCTCCCGCTTCGCCCAGGTACAGAGCTTTCCCCCGTTTTTTAACATGTTTCTCGTTCACAACCAAAAGTTCGTCGCCAGGTCTTCGCTTTCATCCTGAATTTCATGGTCCGAATCTTTTTTCCGGCGGTCGAGCGAAGAGACGGAACCTTACCGTCTCCTGACTTCGCGGTCTCACCCCCGGTCAAAGAATTTTTTCGCCGCCTGCTTTTTCTCTTTCGCCCGTTAAGCCACCGCTTTGCGCTTGGGGAGCAGTGTTCTGCCCCTCCGTCCGGATTGAACTCCTGGTACGGCCTAGGTCCTTTTTGTATTCGCTGATTGCTTTGGTTTGTGCTCTCGAACTCGCACACGGTGCAAACACCGCGATCAGGACTCGGAATGTCAACTAGCTCCCGCGCCGCTAATTATGCGTTTACGAGAGCCGACTTCTGCCCAAAAGAGACTTTTTCTCGTTTGCCCTCCTCTCCTTGTCCCTTTTTTTGCGGCCATTACGTCCGTCGTTCCGACGAGTTTTCCACTCCCTTCCCCCCCCCCCATTCGGTGCAGTGAGAAGAGGAATCAACGCTGCGTTGCGATGTGAAGAATGCCCCTCTTCCTTTCACTTTTTTAACAGCAGTATTCATCCTTGGTGCACCTTCCCCTTTCCCGAGTTCGTAGATATCCCGCACCCTTCTGCCGGTTCGTGGGGTGGGTCTGCTGAGCGGGTTTGACTTCTTCTCAGACCGTCTGTAGTTGCTCTCTGCCCGATTAAGGTGCGCTTCGTCCCTTTCTTCCTGCGGGTGGGGTCTGTCCAGAGAACCATTCGGTCTCGTCATGGTCTCCCAGCATATGATCGCTTTCGCGGTTTCCCTGCTGTTCGGCTCCCATGACGTCTTACATATTTCCTGTCTTCCTTTGTCCTCCCTTTCTCCAGCACCCCCACCCCCCCCCCCAAACCCCAACACACCACACCCACCCAAAACCAACAAACCCCCCCACCCCCCCCCACAAACCTTCGTCGTGCTGGGCCCCTGAAAGTTGTGTTTTTGATTCTTGAACCCGCCGCATTTTGTCCCCCCGTGCTTCGACGGTTTTACTAGCGCTCTCGGTCCGACATTGAACCCCCCCCCCTTCACATTTGATAGTGAAAAGCTTTTCGTCTTTTTGCCATGGCGGGTACGGTTTCCCCATGGTGCGGGCCTTCTTCGTGCGATGTCGTCTTATCTTCGTGTTCCAGAAGTTGCTCTCTGCCCACCCTTTCTGCGCTTCTTAAGACGATCGCCCTTTTCTCCCACTTGAATTGAGAGTCTTCTTCGACGTTGCCCCATTCTCCTCCATTTTCTACTCTTATCTCGACTTTTCCTCAACGCTTGGCTACAAAATTGAGGCCTTTTCTCGGTATTTGCTCGTTTTGCCGACTCTCTATTCCTCCGTTTTTTTTTTTTAGCTCTATGTCTCCCACTCTTTCCGGCTCACTGCTCAACTGCTCGACTGCTCCCCCATTTGGTCCCCGCTTGAGGATAAGGACTTCTCTCTTGCGGCATTTGCGTGGATTTTTTTGACAGGTCCTTCCTCTTACTACAGGAATCAAGTCCTCTTCTGCTCTTTCTTCTCCACGCATTTGTTCGCCGGATTTCGAGTCGCTGGCTGCTTGACCTCAACTTTAAATAAGAGAACGCTGATCCCCCGTTCTCGAGAAATACCCTCTTCTATCCCCGCCAAAACCGATGTGACTTCCATTTCCCACTCCCCTCACAATCGACGCACAAGCTTAAGACCATTTTCGTGATTCCTCGACTTTTTCGTCCCCTACTTGCTCCTCCATACCCGCTTCTCAAACCTCCCCGAAAGCTCGCCCTTCTGAGAGGTTCAGATCTCAACCTTGCCTTTAACAACAGTAATACGCCCTCAGGCCTCTTTTACCGTTTATCACGTTTTCCGTTGCATCACGGGGGATAGTATCGGCGCTTGGTCAGGTTTTCTACCCAGCCCCTTCCCCAGAGTAACCCCTTGGGCGTTTCCCTTCCGTCCCGATTCGGTTTTATGACCCCCCCTACCGAAGTGAAGAAGACTCTCGAGCCCCGGCGTTTGCTTGGACACTCTTTTTCTCGACCGAGCTGAGCTTCGTCCTGCTCCCACCCCCACCTAACCGCTCCTTTTTCTCTGTCTCTCTCGACGCCCTTTCCCTTGTTTCAGGGACCGGCTCGCTGCCCTGCGACTTGTTAAAACCTGTTTTCCCGGTTTTTATTCCCTTCGGGTATATTCAATAGCATCCTCACGGATCGGTTGATGGCCTCTTTTCTCACTTCCTCCCTGAGGATTAGGATGCACCTCTGTTCCCCCCGTCCCCCGAGGAGGAGATTGTCCCGCTTTACGTTGTTTTTCGTATCCGTCACCAGATATCTCTTGCGTTTGTCCCTACTCACTTCCGCCTCTCTTGTGCGATCGATTTTCAGCGGACCTCTTCGGGGCCTTCCTTCCGCTTGTGAAGGGGTGTTCTCTTTTCGAGTCTAGAGATCCCTGAGACCCCTCACATCCCTCTCTATTCTGAGACTTAGTCTACCTTACCATTCCTTTCGCCAGCGCGAGCGCTCTTGAGCGGGATGAGAGAAAAGAGTTTGCGGGGGTTATGACCAGGAACATGGACCTCGATAATTTTGTTGGTTTTGAGTAGCCTCTCGGCTAGCACCCCAACTTTCGTTCGGCGTGGTAGGGCGCAGCGCTTCAGGCCCTTGAACTAATCTGCTCTGCCGGTGGCAGTCGAGCTGGTGTAGCTCTTCTTCGCGCCTCTCTTCTTCCGAGGCTTGGAACTGGCTCGCGTGTCATCCCCTTTTCTTCAGGCACTGTACCCCCTGCGGTCTTGGACGCGTCGGATGGCGTTCCTTTTGGGATTCCCTTGGTTTCTGATCGGCCTGTTGAGACGGAGCTTCTCTTCCGCCCTCGAGCGCTGTCGCAGAATCGGAGGAGCATTTGTTTAGCGCCCTCTTCCTTGCGATCTTTAGAGTTCGCACACCCTTCTCTAGGATCGGGACCGTTTGCTTCCTTTTCTTGGCTCGTACCGGCAGAACAGCTGGCGCCTCATTCGGTTTTGTTGAGTCTGCGTAAGCCTCCTTCGTAGGACGATTCTGTTCCCATAGATCCTTCTTCTTCGTCGACGCGGCCTTCGATCTCTAGGGAAGCAAATGTACGCCGGGTGCCCTGCTCTCTTTTTTGTCCGTCGTCAGAAGACATAGCTAGGGCTCCCTGAAGTCGATTTGGTATGTCGACCTCCTCTCTCGTGGTCTGGGTTCCTCCCCTGGCGGCACTCCATTCTCTGCAGTTCTCCTCTTTTTTTGCCTTAACGCACGAGGATTTTTTCCTGTTTGTTGTTTTATTCTAAGTCCTTTCGCAGCTTGATCGCAGTTTTTTCGAGACCGGCTCTTGCTCGTCCCAACCCCCTCCCCGCTCAATTCTTTCTATTGATCCCCACTATTTCTTCTCTCCCGCGCGAGTCGGCGTCAGGAACCCCAGATGAAGTCTCGAAGTTCCCCGGCGTACTCTGATAGTGAGACTAGAGGAGCCTCTTCCTTCAGCGCGATTATAGTACTCTCTTTTCAGACTCGTACATCGGGAACCTTTTTTTACTTCCCATGTTCGAAAGATTGGTGTAGAGAAGGTCCCTATCCGCCGTCGTTTCGCCCCCCCCCCCAACTCCAACACCCCCCTGCCTTCCGCGACGTTGATTTCGTGTTCCGCATTCGAATTTCGCTCTCCAGTCTCCCTCGACCCGCGTTAGAGAGGGCAGTAGAGCAGTCTTAGTCCATTTTTTCTTCGCTGCCTTAATAAGTGTCTCCCGTCCATGTCGAAAACCGCAGACCCCCCCCTCGCCCGGCCTCCCCCAACGCCTACTCTTCCCTCGCCGGGTTCCTCGTGTCTGGAAAGCAGGACGTATTGACCGCGGTTTCGGCCCATTTCAGGCAAATCTGATACTTTTCTGATTAGCCTCTTCTTTCTCTCCGGCCACCTTTCCCTTTAGATGTGTAGGTGGATCCTGCGCGCGGTTTCCCCGGCCGGTCGAAGCCGTATTCTGACCCCCCCTTGGTGTTGCGGTGATCCGCTCCACTACTCCCCGTTCCCCCCACTAGTCTCGTTATCTGGTTTTCGCTTTCTCGTCGGATTAAAGCTAGACGAGTCCCTCCGTTTTGACCCTCCTTTTTCAGCTCTGTCGTCTTTCGGCGCGAGGGCTGTTCTTTCCCGTGATTTTTTCGACCTCTGCCAACCACGACCCGTCCCCCTTCTCTTTGAAACGTTCCTCTTAGAAAGTCAGTCTGTGATTTTCCCCCCCGATTTCATTGCCAAAGATCACCCTCTTTGCGCATTTCGACACTTCCACGCTGTTTACCTCAGCCGCGTTCTGGGTTTTTTCTCTTGTTTGGAACTAATACCAATCTCCGCGGTAGAGGTTCGTCTCCTCGTTCCCTCAAAAGCAGCTGCCGGTGGCTTCCTTTATGACAAGTCCCTCTCCTTCTTACTGTCTTTTTTTCCGGCATAAAGCGTCGCGTTGCCTTACCCCCTGGTTCCCGGTTGGCGGCCTCTCTGAAAGAGCGGAACCTTGCTGCGGTTTTGTTTCGTGTTTCGATGTTGACGGCAGCTCCCCTTTTTTCGCTTGTCCCCGGCCTTGTCCTATTTCGGGATGCCAGTTTCGTCTTCGTCGTCTTGCACTGGCTGTAGGGGAGTCAAGAGAAGAAGATTAGTCCTTTGGGACCCCCCCCCCCGCCAGAATCTTATTTCGTTTATTATTTAGTTCGCTTCTCCAAGGCTGACAATTCCTCCCCGTCCTCCCGGGGATCGGGCTCCTTCCCCCTTTGGGATTAAGCTCGGCGGAGTTCCTTCCGATTTTTGTCCGATTCCCCTAGCTTTGGCTCTGACAAACCCGTTGCTCTTTCGCGGCTCCCTGAGATTAGATACCTTTCCCTTGTTCCCCCGAGATCCTCTCGCCTGCAGTTTTTTCTTGGCACCTTTAGCTTGGGCCCGCCTCTCAGGTGAACTGTTTTTCGTCGAGCGCCCTATTTGGTCATACTCCGGTCGTAACTTTCCGGTCCCGTCCATCCGTGACCCTCTTCTTCGACTTCTATTCTCCCTCTTCTTGGTAAGCGACCTGACTGGAGTTCTGATGGCATTTCGTCTGAGAAGGTTTTACTTGGCGCCCCCGCCTTGCAGAGATTCGCGTCATTGCCCGGCTAAGTTTTTTAGCCACTTGAGTCTTTCTAGGGCTCAGTTAACGTTCCCTTTGGAGTATTCCTATTTTAATATCGTTTCGATCTATTTCCCGAAAGACCGTTTCCGTGAGTTCCCCTGACACGTGCCGCAAGGATTGGTCAAATTATCCTGGCGGCCTCTTCGGAAGCCAAGCGCTTATGAGACAGGCCCCCGGTCTCTCTCTGACGGAAATCCGAATAAAGTCGGTGACTCGCGTCGCTCTTTTTTCTCCCCTCAGTCGCTCTCCTTTAGTGACCGTTGGACGAAATTCCTTACTCCGTCGGAAGTAGCCCGCCTCTTTTTTTCGTAGACTCCCCGTCCCTAAAACTTCAGCCGAACCTGCCCACCTCCCAGTTTCCCAGTCTTCGACTATGTTTCTCCGGTCATCTGATTGACCCAATCGTTGATCGACCGTACTATCACAGTCCTCTCCTTCTGCACCTGAGAGAGGGTGATCTGACCCCCTCCGGCATTGCCAAACTTCCTCCCCGATTCCCCGTCAATGTCAAGAAGTTTTGAAGAGCCTATCCCCCTTTTGAGTCGTCCGATTCTCCGTGAGTTTCCGCGACAGCCCGCACCTGACCCTTCCTTAAAGATCTTCCTGCGCGTCTCGGTTTTTTCTTTTTTAACCCCCTCCGTTGACGACTTACGCCTCGAGAACAGTTCCCAGTTGTTTTTGCCCGCCAACTCAGGGGACATCGCTTTTACCGCCACCCTCTGCTTCCTCGTAATAGGCCGCTATTTCCCACGTTTACTCTCCCTGGTAGTCTGGCGCTATCCTGACGTAGTCCCAGGTTTCGGGCCCACCGGCTCTGTAAGCTAAGAGGTTGAATCCCAGGACACCCCCCTGGTTATTTTTGTGGTTTCTCCGCCCCGGTTCCTTTGAATCAGATCCCGGTTCATCCTTGATTTCGGAGTCAACGCGTTTCCTCCCTACGGAGGGCGATGCCCTTCCCAAGTGCCCCCTTGCGCGGTGAGAAGGCAAACTGCGTATATATTGCGTCCCCCCCCGGTAGAGTGTATTCCTCTCCTCGGTCCTGTTACGATAGCGAGCTGAGTTTCCTTTTTCGTAGGATTAGCGGTGGATGGGTTTTTTCGCGATTTCGATGACTCGCCCCCCTCTTTCGCGCCTAGAAGAGTCTCCGTTTTGAAGGAGGTCGTGACGATCGAGGCCATTCTGAGCAGCTTAGTTGCACCCTTTGAGGTAAGAGAAGTCATATGCGTCCCCTCTCCCTGTTGCGGTTTCGGTTGTGCGATCCGGTCATAGGAAACGCCGGTTCTTCTTCCTCGCGTAGAGTCACCGGTTGACTGCGCGGCTCCTTTTCTCCCCCCCTGAACTTTCTCTTTTTCTCTTTCCGCTCTAGAAGCGGCTCGCCGCATTTCCTATGTCTGTTTGGTGTGGTTTTTGGGGGGTGTTTTTTGGTCGTCTTGGGGGAAGATGGTACCCTTGAAGTTTTCCCCCGTTCCTTCCCCTTCTCAAGCGAGGTCCCCTAGGTAGGGCCTTTTTATGGCATCCTTTTAGTTTCCCCAGCCCGTGGCTCCTTTCTTGTTGCTGAAAGACGCCCTGGAGACGGAGGAGATTTTACGGCTGCGGGTTGCCCTGTCTCTCGCCTGCGTCGAGGCGCTAGGGGTACCAGAGGTTCGATTTAGCGCTCGGAGAGCGGAGTAGAGTTTTCTCGCCGCACAAACAATCTATATTTTCTCTAAGCTTTTGGAGCTGGGCGTTCAGCGACTTGGCGTGCACCTTTAACCTTTTGATGTGCCCTCTGTGGAGTTTCTTGAGTAGTAGACGACGTCGATTTGGGAGTCTGAGGCGAGCGCTTCTCCCTTGGAGACTTCTTCCTTTGTGGATTCTTTTAGACCGTGGTCCCCTCGACGCCGACATATCGACAGACCGTGAGGATGGTGACGATTTCTCCTCCGAGACCTGCGCGTTTCTCTCTTCTTCGTGACGATTAATCGTTTGACTTGCCCTGCGAGCATCGACCAGATCCTTCGAGCCCTCTCTCTTTCTCCTAAGTTGTGGTTGTGTGAGGGTATGGCCCGTCTTCCCTCGTAGTTATTTACGATCAAGCCGCCTTTCTAGCCACGCCGACCCAGCCGCACACGTCTCTGGGAAATCTACCATCATCCTACTTCTGGATAGACCGCGCTTTTCGTCTTCCACCTCTTCCCCGATTAGACGAAACCAAGTAGATGGGTACCGAGATGATTCTTGGTTAGCAGACTATTATCCGTTACGTCGACTTTCCTTACAGCTTTCATATTGCCTCCAGTTTGAGGACGGTCGGAACGGTCTCCGGAGCACCTTTCCCTTCACCTTCTAGCTGGCGTTGTGGTTCTGCGGCTCTTTGACAGCGGACTTCCCGATTTCGCGATCCAGTTGCTTCCAACGGTGTCGCTTCTCGAGTGGCCCTCCTCCTGAACTATCAGTCATAATTCCTTGTGACCCAACCCAGACTCGGTATGTTGCCCCTACCCTCCCCCTCCGGCGTCCGGAATTTACGCAGGGTACCGAGTGCATGGCGCGGTTTTTTAAGCAAGCTTAGTTCCTCTTCCTTCCACGCTTTCATATAGTTTCTTATCCCATCCTTTCCCCAGCTTTACCTAAGGCCAAAAGATATGACGAGGCATCTCCTTAAGGGATCCTTTCTCCCGACCTTTTCCTTCGTTATGACGCGACCTTTGGACTCACCTTGAGTCTTCCGATACCTTTCTTAGAAGGTTAAGAACCCCTTCAAGGTAAGTTTTAGGATGGCGCTGGTTCATCCCGATGAGCCTGCGACCTATCACATATTCCTCTCCCTCTGAATGGTAGACAGACTTGTAAGTTTTCTTTAGAAGATTCCTCGATGGATTGTGTGTCTTTCCTCTTCATTGTAGATCAACCCTCCAAGAGGCCGATTCCTTAAACTTCGATCAGAGATAGACCCCATTTGTCTGCTTTCTCTTTCCCCTCTCATTGCCCTTTTTTCGTGTGGTTCCCTCTCCTTTGAACTACTTTTCTTTCCCTATCCGTCTTTTTTTGACTCCACTTCTCCCCTCTCCTTCGTTAGCGAGGACGCAACGACTTCAGGACTTTCTTCTTCCTCTTCCTCCTCCAAAACGGATGAAAGGTTTTATCTCAACCGCTTTCTCTTCAGACGCAGGCTGACAATGGGCGTAGACTTCGCAGTAGCCAGGGCTGCTTGTTCTTTGGGTGAGTTACTTTACTCCGCCTTCTTTGGTCGCAGGAGCCCAGATTAAAGCGGTGGAGCTTCCTCCTGGCTCTTTCGCGCTTGGCGGCACTCTTAGTGGTCTTCAGACGAACATGTTTTCCGGTCTTCTTACCACAGTTCATCTCTTTAAGTGTGCCTCTTCCCCCGGCGACATAATTCCCTAATTTTCTGTTTTCCTTCACCCTTGGTAGAGCCTTGCTTCCTTTTCCCGTGTAGTTTCCATTGACGGTCGTATTCTTGGCCGACTTTGACTCTCCTCTTTCGTTTGGCTTAGCTTTTTGTCCTCTTTCTCCCTTACTTTTTCCCAACGCGATTACTCCCCTGCGCTCTTGGCGCTGCTTTCGTCGATGGTGGGTATTTTTTCCCCGCGCCGAGGTCGTTCATCTCAAATTGTTTTCTTCCCTTCCTCCTAGTTTCGTAAGTTTTACTTGACTACTTTCTTCCTGAATCCAAGCGTTTTGTCAAAGGCTCTTGCACA
>Ga0179591_1313110_pt1 | contig 11607 bp, 11 predicted proteins | sample CZOMad2_1_08_16f_FD_182891 | JGI IMG/M metagenome (GOLD analysis project Ga0179591, IMG submission 182891) | Vadose zone soil fungal communities from Angelo Coast Range Reserve, California, USA - CZOMad2_1_08_16fungal (PacBio error correction) | ecosystem: Environmental > Terrestrial > Soil >... | reverse complement strand
CCCTCTCTTGATCCAGTAGGCTTTGAAGATGGTAGAGCTTTCTTCCCTCCTTTCCTCCCCTATGATAGGAACAGCAGAATCTTCTTGAAAGGTCTTTTTTTTCCCGACTTGTCAAAGGAACGGATTCTTTTTTCCCCCCCCCTACGTTAGTGGAGAAAGTGACATTTTTTGAGGGGGATGAATGTTTTCTCTGCTCCCCCCCCGAGCTCTGCGGGTCTCCTTTTCTCCCTTGCGAAGGAGGAATGGATACCCTTCTGCCCTTATAGACCGGTTCTTTTTCTTTTCGATTGAAGCCCCCCCCCTCAGAAAGGTTTCAAAGCTCCCAGGAAATTTTATGACTTCCCCCTTGCCAATGAAGATATTTTCTTCCCCCTCCTTTTTAGCCCGGCGAAAGTAACCCCCCCTCCTCTTTCTCTCCTCCTTTTTGCAATAGACGAAAGGGAGACTTCCCCCCCCTTGGACGAACAGCATTCGCCCCTGTTGCGACCCCTTTTTTCCCCCCTTCGCGAAAACACCACAAGAAGCAAAGGTGGCTTTTTCCCCCCCTTCGATAAGAGAGGTGTTGAAATCTTTTCTCCCTTTTCGTTCTGTGAAAAAACGACGGTGCAGAAACAATCTCCCCCTTTTGTGGACTGTAGTTAAGAGAGTTTCCTCCCCCCCCCTCCCCGGCAAAAGGGTTGTTGTCTTCTCCCGCGGTGTTGAAGTCGAAGGGACGCGTACCTTTTCCCCCCAGCCTTGACGAACGGCGGAGTATTTCCTTTTTTTTTCCCCCCCCATTTAGAGAACTGCTGCCCGTGAACACCATTTCTCCCCGTTTGGTCTGTCGTAGAGGAAGAGAAGATTTTTTTTTCTTTCTTCTATCAGAGATAATGAATGGTAGTTTTCCCCCTCCCCATTTCGAAAAAGGAGGGAAGGTCGACACTTCCCTCTTCCCCCCCCACAAAGCCCCCCATATATTTTAATCATACTCCGTTGTTTTTTTTCTCTTCTTTTTTTTCCCTCGGTAAGGTAGAAATGGACTTCTTTTCTCCCTCACCGGGGAGAGGTCGGTCCCCCCCTCCCCTAAAAAGAAGTAGGGAAGAAAGGCCTTTCCTTTTCTCTTCCCCCAAAGAGATAGGTCAGGATTTCCCCCCCCCGGGGCGGACTTTTTTTTTCAAGAAGGGTAGACATGGTCTTCCCTCTTCCCTTTTCGTCACGGAGAAGCAGGACGTTAGTCTAAGCTCGACTTGCAACAAAGAGTGATAGGCGCTCGTCCCTCCTCCTCCCAAAAACCCGTCAGGATGGATGTGTTCCCTCCCCCCCTACTAATGGGAACCCTCTCCGTTTTCGGCAACGGCGGGGTCTTTTCCCAAGAACTTTTTTCCCTTCCCCCCTTTTAGCAAGATGGAAAAACAGCGTCTCCCTCCCCAACGCCAAAGGGGCGGCTTGTTGTTTAAGTAGCGCAGGGTAAAATCTCTCTCCCCCTTCCCTCCCTTTTGAAGAAATAGGTTGGGGAGTCTCCCCCCACCCGGCCGTGATAGGAGACCCGATGGGTAAATTGTTCCCCTTCTTCCTTTGTGATTATGATAGGGGATAGAAATGTTTTTCTCTCCTTTTCCTTCCCTTTTGATCAGTAGGAAAAGGGATGGAGCTTTCCCTTCCTTTATCGGAAGAAAGGTAGATAACGGCCTCCTTTGCTGAATGGGTTTCTCCCCCCTCCCTTCCTTTTTTTAAATAGTTATAGAGAGGCCCCTTCCCAATAAAGATTCGCGGGCCTTCTCCCTAAATTTGAGAACCTTCCCTTGGAAGTTAGTTGGGAGCGTGGAAGAAAAAATTAACCCCTTCTCCCCCCCCCTTTTCCTCGAAAGTGAAAAAAACGGTGTCTCTCTCGGTGACGACGAAGGAGTTTTAAGGCGTAAGCTAAACCTCCCTCCTTTCTCCTTTCCAGTTCTCGCATTGAAGGTGACGGTCGATTTCTTTTTCCAGGCATCGGTTTCACCACCGGCTTTCTTCTTCCAGCGCCGCAACCGTGAACCTCTGCGAGTGCAGTCTTTCCAGCTGACAACCTTGCCGCACAACCAGCTTTTTTTCCCCAACACCACCGAAAGGACGGGGCCCTTCTTCCCCGAGAAGAGACAAAGTCACCGGTCCCTTTTCCATTCTAGCCAGATTAGGGGTCTTTTCCTTTTTTCGCTATGGGAAGATTAACGGCCCTTTTTCCCGAAAACAGCTTTAGAAGTTCTCAAAAACGCTTTAGAGTTTTCTTTTCCTTTTTTCTCTCAATAATAGGATTTTCTTTAGGGAAATCTCCGTCACAACCTCCCTCCGGGAAACGGGGAAGCTTTTTACCTTTTCCCCCCCACTGTAGAATAAAAGGGTTCTCCCCTCCCTTCCCTGGCCTTTCCTTTGGGTGGGTCACGACGAACTCGACGGTATTCTTTTAAGGGACAAGTAAGGTTTTTTTTTTCCCCCCCCCCCTTACGGTGTAAGATAGAGAGAGTCTTCCCCCGCGAAAACTGGGCAGCTCCGCTTCCCTCCCCCCCCGGATCAAAGGGAAAGTTCTCCCCTTTTTCCCCCCCCTTTAGCGAGGAAAAAGGGGAGAGCTCTCCCGGTTCTTCAGCGTGGGGGTTGTGGGCACCCCCCCTTTTTTGAGTTCTCTTTTTTCTCATAATTCGGCCAGAAGGATGAAAGCCATTCTTTTTCTCTCCCGAATGTCGGGTGGCGCGCAGGAGCGGCTTTTCTCTCCTTTTTTCTCCGAATAGAAAGCTCGCTCCCTTTCTTCCCCCTGTGGCGGTGGACCCTCGAGCTGATTGAGATTCCTTTCTTCGATGAACGCTTCCTTTTTTTTTTTTAAGAAAGTCTCTTCTCCCCCCTCCCCCTTGCGAGTGACCGGAATGAGAAGACCTCTTTTCCCTTTTTTCTTTACCTAGAGAAGGACAACTTTCACGAACGGGAAGAGGGTCTCGCATCGTCTCCTTCGGATCCTCGTGCAAAGGATAATTGGTTTTCTCCCCTTTTTCCCTTTCTCGATAAAGAGAATTTGGGGCCCTTTCTTTTTCTCCTGACTAAGAGACTGAAGCGGCTCCTCCTACGCCCGTAGTGACCCTTTTTTTTCTTTTTTTTCGTAAGGTAGACGTCTCTCCCCTTGCGGGGGCGGGGAGTAGATGATGGGCGACGTCTTCTCTCGGCTTTTTTGGAGGAGAGGTGGTGCGATTTTCCTCCTTTTTGCGCGGTAGAAGTGGAGGCTCGTGCCGTGGGATACGGCGCCTCTTCTTCCTACAAAGGCTTCGGAGGGACCCCTTTTCTTTCTTCGTAAGGGAAGCTTTTCCTTTTCGGGGCGATACTACGGGTGAGCCTCTCTTCTCCGGTTTTCCCGAGGCGAAGGTGGAGCTTTTTTTTCTTTTGTAGATAAGCAGTACCCTTTTCCCGTCTGTTGACTGCTGATGGACCGATAGGTCATTAGGGTCTTTTCCTTTTTTTCGAGGTAGCTTTTCGGCAATAGGGTTTTCGTTTTCCCCTCTTTTGGTTGGGCGAGTGGTAAGTGAACTTTTTCCCCCTTTTCTCCTTTTTAAAGGTAAAGCGTAGTTTCTTCTTCCCTTTTCGTCTAGAAGTAGACGGGCTGCGACTCTTTTTTCCCCCTTCCTGGAGTGTGTGAGTGTGAGGGAGTGGCTCCCCCTTCCTTTTTCCTGTGGTGGAACAACGACCCTTCAGGAAAACTCCTTTTTTCGGGAGGGGACGTTTTTCCCCTTGTCGGAGGACCCCCCCCCACCCCCACCCCTTCTCCTTTTTTTGACCGTCATTCCCGGGACAAACGCTTTCTGCGCGCGCGGTCTTTTTTTTTTTTCGTTGCGATGTCGGTTTTCCCCAGCGATGATCGGCGGCCCCTTGGAGTTACAACAAAAACCCCCTTTTTTCCCCCCCGGCGCGGCGTTTTCTCGGGGTCGACCTTTTCCATATGCGACGAAGCTTCCTTTCTTTTTCCCGAGGGTAGAGTTGCGATGTCGCTTACAGGCAATACGGACCTGACTTTTTCCCTTCTTACAAAAGCGGACTTTTTCTCCCCTCGCTCGCGAGTAGAACATGAGTCCCCCTTTCTTCTGTAAAGGAGCCGCCCCTCCTAGAAGCGGTAGAGCAGGGGCGTCTCCTTTTTTTCCTTTTTCAAAAAGTCTCCTTCCGGTCAAGTTCGACACCCCCCGAAACGGGAGCCAGTGTTTTTTCCCTCTTCGGGATAGACCTCCCCAGTGGATAGAAGTTTTCCCCTTTTTCTGTAAAGCTTCTTTCCTTTTTACTCCAAAAAAGGAGTTTTAGGCGTCCCTTTCCAGAGGCACGGTGATAGAAAGGTAGGTTTTTTTCCCCGCTCGGGTAGATGGTCTAAGCCTCCCCTTCCACTCCACAAAAATACGCATGTGTCCTTTCATTTTTTTTAGAGAGGCTACCTAGGAAGATGGAAAAACTCTTTCCCTCCCCCCCCTTTCTTTTTAAATAATAATAAGTTGTTGTGTCCCCCCTTTTTCCCGCCTATCGAGAGAGAGTGTTTCACCCTTTCAGGGAAACAGAAGGAGTTTTTTTTTATTATAGCGGTGAAGAACAGATTATATCCTTCTCTTCCCTTTCTTCCCCCCGAGAGTGTGAAAAAACACCAAGGGAGATCACCTTTTCGGAATCTCAAAGGAGGAAGAAGGAAAAAACGTCCCTTCCCTCACGGAGAAAATGGCGCCTTCCTCTTGACCCAGTTTTCAAAGAGAGCTTTCCTGATTAGATATCCACGTAGAGCCCGATCTCGTGTGAAAAACCCCCCTTCCCTGGACCCTGTCGAAAAAATCAAGAAAGACCTATCCAGGGGGGAAAGAGGCTTCGCAAAGAGAAGAAACCTGTAGAAAGGGGAGAACTTATCTGCTAAGGGTTCTCCTCAGGCGAAAGGTGAAAGGGAACCCTTTTCTAACGAGTCGGGAACCCCCCCTCTCCCCCCCCTCCCGCTGGTGTAGTTTTTCTTACCGGAAGAAGATCATTTCCTTATTTTTAGTAGGAAGACTTCCCCTCTCCCACCCAGGAAAGACCTTTTTTTCACCGGAAACAGTGCATCCCTCCTTCGTACCCAGGATGGGTTCCCCCTTTCCCCCCCCCCCCCTAGCGAGTTTCAAACCCACTCAGCGAAATTTTTTTTTTGTTGTCCAAGGTCCCTTTCTTTTTCAATATGCAGACCCCTCTAAGCTAAAACCCCCTTTTTCTTTCCCCAAGACCGAGCCCCCCTCTTTTGTAAATGATGATGTCAAGGTAGAAACTCCTTTCCCCTTCCTCCTCGCATGTAAGAGAACGGATCGTACCTCCCCCGGTGGAAAAGAAAAGACCACCCTAGAGAGGACTTCCGGTAGACAAACACTTTTCCCTTTCTTTTAGAGAAGGTAAGAAAATAAAATCCCCTCCTTCCCCCTTCTTTCCCCCTGAAAAAAATATTACCGTTGCAAGGAGAGCGACCATTAAGAGGACAAAGGTCCTCCCCCCTTCCCTGGACCGGGACCCCCCCCAAAAAAAACGGGCCCTCCTTTTTAAACGCCCCCGAGAAAAAAAAACCCCCCTTCTTTCCTGTCCAACAGTTTTTGCCTCGGAGAGACCAGAGAAAGACAGCAAAGCCCCCGAAAAGGACCCCCTCTCTCTGCCATGAAGACCCCCCCCCGCACAGAACGAGACGAGCCCTTTTCTCCATTATAAGAAGGAGAGACCCCCCCCCCCTCCCCCTTCTGCCAATTAGAAGGAAGACCCCCCCCCCATTAGGAGAGGAAAAGACGCACCCCCCCCCCCCAGGAAGAAGATACATTCCTTTTTTCCTCAAAAGGAACCATTCAAAGAATCCCCCGCTGGTTAGAGTTCCCCTTTTTTTTTTCTCCCCCCGGCACACTCGCCCCCTTCCGACACGCGCCCGCGGCAAAACCCTTTCCCCCCCCTCACCAACACATCAAAACGCCCCTTCTCCCATCATTTCCCCCCACGACCGTACGGTAGTGCGACTAGGAGAAATTCCCCTTCCCCATCATCGGGCCCGGCTTTTAAGAAAGAGAGAGAGACCCCTTTTCTCTATTCCGGACCCTTTCCCCTTTGCACAGGAGAGGGGAGCGCTCCGCTTTCCCTCTCTTTCCCCCCCCCCTGATACCGGTGAAAATAGGAGAATGGATGCTCTTTTTTCCTCTTCTTCTTCTTTTTTTTTCGTGATTAAGAGGGATTCTGCGCGAGGGTAGTTCCCTCCTACATAGTCTCCCCTTCCCTGGGCAGTGGAAGCCCTTTCCTCTCCTTTCGGACGTACGGCTTTTTTCCCCCTTTTCCCGCGACCCCCCTACTCAGATCATCTACAAGTCTTTTCCCCTTTCCCCACCTCCACAGTTAGAGTGAAGTCTCTCTCCTTTCGGGAGGAGGGAGACGCCATCCCCCCCTCCAAAGTCCGTGTATGTAGGCCCCTCCCCTCCTCGCAACAGAAAGGAGGAGTTGCATCTTTGATTTAAGACGGGCTGGTAATTATGACCCTTTTTTCTTTCCCTCCCCACAGTTGATATTGGCAGGCCCCCCCCCCCTCCTCTTTTTCCCCCCGAAGAAGGCGAGAGCAACTTCCCCTTCCCCGATATTTAGAGGGTTTCTTTCTACGGTAAAGGCGGAGGTCTTGTTCGGGAAGCTGGCGGCCCTTCTCGGTTTTGGGAAGTTGCCCAGGATATCGCTCTCCTCTTCTTTCCTTGGCGTGAAGTTGAAATTCACGTAGGGAGTGCCCCCAAAAAACTAATGTAAAAGATATCACTTTTCCTTCAGGGGAGAAACCCCCTTTCAGCTCGACGAGCTCTGTCCAGCGTGAACGCTGCGGTTTCTTCGACAAACCTCGATAAGTTCTCCCTTCGTATGGGAGAGCACCTCCCTCTCATGGAACTTTTTTCCCCTACGACGCCGAACGTTTTCCCGCCCCCAGATTAGTGCCTTTCCTTTTTCCCCGAGATATTATCCCGAAGCTGGCTCTTTTTTTCCCCTTTCCCTTTGGCGCCTTTTTTTTTTGTGTAGGCTGGGCTGTGTACCTTCCCTCGGAGCTTTTTGTCAGCGTGGGCTTTTTTTGGCCCTTTGGTTGCCCCCCTCCTTCCCCCCGTCGCAATGCCGGAGGGGACGTTAAATTTAGGAGCTTTTCCCTTCAACGTCGATCCCGTGGGGTTTTAGTTCCTAGTAATCTGATTTTACCCAAGGAAAGAAAGTTCCCCCCCTTAGGCGAGAAGCTCTTTTCCTTCTGCTTCTTTCGTGAGTGAAGCCTTCCCTCTTCCCCCCGTCGTCACCGTCTTCTCCCGAGTCCGCAGTTGGGCCGTTTAGCGTAGCCCTTTTTTTTTTCGAAAGGATCTTTTGTGGGCCACGCTCCCTCCCCATAAGGGTCCTTTCTCCCCGTGAAGGGCAAGCCCCCGTGAGGTGGGGAGGAAGGGGAGCCCCTCTCCCCCGCTGCGAAAGAGGTTTTTTCTTCGGAAATTCCCACCCAGCAGCACGGCCTCCTTTAGTTATCTCCTCTCTTCCTTCAAGCAAAATAAGAAGAAAAGTCCCTCTCAAAGACCTGGTCCTCCTTATCAAGTCCGCCAGTGAACTGAAGATCTCTTCCCTTTTAGCAAGAGAGCACATGCCGTCCCAAGGTAACCCAGAGGTTGCGACATGAAATCTTCCTCGAAAGAAAGGGCGTCCCCCCTGGGAGATCACCCCTTGACGTCCCAGATTCGGCCCATGTTCCCTTCTGAGTAAAACACCCACCCCCGTGGCGTTTGTAGTCGTCCTCCCCCCTAAGTCAGAGCTTGTGCCATCGTGAGAACAGGGCAACGCTTCCCCCTTTAGCTTTGTCAGGAACCAGACCTTCTTTTCCCTTTCTGGGTCAAGTCGTTAAAGAGAGGATCGTGCACCCTCTCTCCCCGACCCCAAGTGGGTGTGTCCCTCCTTCCCTCCGGTGTGCCGTAGACGGGACATCCTCCTTCTTCCCTAACGGAAGGAAGGCGCTTTCTTTTTCCCAATTAGACCCATTGAGTCCAGGCGAACACGACTTCTCCGCCCATGTTGGCCCTCCCTCCGACGAGCGCTTGTGGCGTAGCAGAGATTTTTTTCCCCCCTTCCCTTGGCGGACAGCCCCTTCCTTTCTGGGTCAAGGTCGACCCTGACCCGCGGGACCACACTCCTCCCCCTCTTATTTTCCCATAATAAGTTGTTGTTGTTCTCTTCTTTCGGTAAGGGTCGACCTGGACCCCTCCTTCTCCTTCGGAAAAGGGCATGTCGGAAAGATACCATTCCCCTCTTTTCCTACGGAAACACAGAGATAGTCTTCCCCCCCCTCCCCAAACAGGGGGGGGGGTTTTTTTTCTTTTTTTTTTTTTTTGGCGGAATGGGGTGTTAAAGATCTTTCTTCCAGCGGGATAGAAATTGGTCTTTCGTTCGTCTCAGGGCGGGAAGAGCTGGTCGCTGTCCGGCGCCTCCCCCTGCCCAAACAGCGTTGATAGCGAGATCCGTCTTTTTTCCTGCGTGGATGTTAACACGCTCTGGACCCACAGCAGGGATCGAATTTTTTCTGCACGGCGGGTCCCTTACCCCCCCTCTTTCGCCAGCGGTGAAAGGTAGCAAAGCAACGCGCTGATAGCGGCCCGTTCTCCCTAAAACTAAAAAGGGCTTTTTTTTTTTCCGCGCAAGGGTTCCCCCTTTTCCCCCTAAGCTGGTCTAAGTGTTGAAGACCTAGGTTTGTGCCCCTCTTAGGGCGATGGCAAAAAGCAGTTGGTAATGGAGGAAGGCAGGGTGTTCTTTTTTTTTTCTCGACCTCTCCTTACCTTCAGGAAATGGAAGTAGTTTGACAAGGGCCTTTTCCTCCCTTTGAGTAGGAGTCCCTAAGGATCTCCCCCTCCAGGTCGATAACGGTCTTCCTTGAGAATGGGTTTCCCTTTTTTCTTCACCTAGTTATAGAGAGGATCTTGCCCTCCCCACCTCAAATAGCGGGCATCCCCCTGGGCCTCAACGAAAGTGCCCTTCTTTCTCCCCCCTCAACGTCCTGTAGGCCCCTCGCCAGTTGACCAACGGTTTTTCTTAGGGAGGGCCGATCTAGTTTTCTCCCTCCTTTTTTTTTTTTGTCAGCTAGAAAGCTTAAAGACACTGCGTCCTCGCCTAAGTGAGGGACGTTCGGGACTTTTTTTTTCCCTCACGTAGAATACGGTTTTAACCCCCTTTTTCTCTCCTTTCCCCACGCAGCAGACGACCCCCCTTCCTTCTCTGTGCAGGCGACTTTTCCCCTTCTGCAAACCCCCGGACGACCACGCTTTCCCCCCCTTTTCAGGTACAAAGCCCTTCACCACAGAAATGCCCGCCCTCCTGACTATCGCAAGCTTAGGGGATCCTTTTTCTCCCTTCTTGTGACGATTCACGGCCCCTCTCCCCCCACAGTGAGTAACGTCGCTTTCTTCTCGACTTTTTCGAGGGCTCTCCCATTTCCCTTTTTTTTTTTTCTTACGGAGCGGTCGTAGGGCCCTCTTTCCCTGGGACGAGATCGTCGAGGCTTCACTCCCCCCCCCCTCTCTATCAAGGGTTTCCTGCAAGAGGTAAACCCTGTTCCCCCTTTTTTTTTTTAGGTTAAAGACGACCCTTTCCTTTCAAAGGAAAGCAAGCTCCTTTTCCCCCAGTCACGGTAGTAAGAATATTCTTTTTTTGGGAAAAGACCCCCTTTTCCAGATAAGAGTCACGACCCCCCTTCCCTCCCCCCGAATGTTTTGACCGTTATAAGCTAACAACTCCTTTCCCCTTAGGAGGGAAAAAGGGGAGAGAGCCTGTTTTTTTTCCTCTTTTCTTTCCGCAATATAAGGTGGGGCGGTGAAAATCGTTTTTTCCTCTTTCTTTTTCTCCCATTCTTGGCAGGAAAGCCGACCTGGAGGGTGGCGATCACTTTTTGACGAGTTGATGGCGAGGAAAGCATACGAAAGCCTCTCCTTTTTTGCTTCAAGCCGTGGCGGTGGAATTCCCCTCTCCTTCTTTGGTGTTTTTTTTTAACAAAAAACCCTGCGGTTAAGGCCGGACGTCCCCCTTTCCTGGCAGCATCAAAGGAGAGGGACTTCCCCCTTCTTCTTTCCTTCCTCCCCATTTTCCGAAGGAGAAGACCTCCCCTTCTCTTTCAGACGACTTTTTTCTTGGTATAGGCATCCCCCCCTTCCTCAGAGGTGCACGGGTTCATTTTTCCTTTTCCCGCGGATCATCGAATTGTGCCAGGTAAGAAGATCCCCTTTCCCCCTTTTCTCCCTAATCTGAGATAGAGAAGCTCTTATCTGGTTTGGTTCCCTCCCCCCCCCCTTCTCCCTCCCTTGCGGAGGGAGGGGGAGTAACTGATGAGGCTACTTTCTTTTTTTTTTGTTGATGAGGAGTTCGGCTTTTTGTTTCGCGGAGAAGTGATTCTCTTTTGGAGTGAAGATTCTCCTTTTCACGCGAAAAGGGTTGCGGCTTTTTTTTCCCTGAGTAACCGTGGGAGGTCGACTTTCCCCCTTTTCGTCGGGGGAGATCATCTCCTTGTTGTCGGAGGCGAATTTTCTAAGGGGCTCTCTTCTGTTCGATAAGGAGTATAGGTTTTTCTTTCTTCTTCAGAGATATGGTAATTCGGGGGCTGCTTTTATTCTTCTAGTAGTATAGGAACCCTTTTTCCGAGAGGGGGTTGGTGCTCTCTCCTCCGTGAATGGAAGTTTGGGTGGAGAAGGGGTTTCCCCCTTCCCTTTTTCTTTTTTTCGGGGAAGATAAAGTTGTAGCTTTTCTCTTCTTCTCCCGATGTGGTAGGAGGAGGAGTTTAGTTGCTTTTCTTTTTCTTTTTTTGGGAGAGGGTCTCCTCAATTCTCTCAGTGTGGCTCCCCTTCGCTCGGGAACGGCTCCCCCCCTTTTTCCTTTCGTGAACTTCTTTTCCCCCCTTTCCCGCGGGAAAGTTATCCGGCGGGTCGCCCCCTTTCTTACCCCAAGGGAAAAAGCTGTTTTTTTCTTTTTTTCGGGGTTGGAGCTTTTTTTCCACAAAGAGCTGATCGGCTTTCCCTTGGACCACAACACCGTAATTGCGTGCGTGGGTGTTTCCCCTCCTCTGGGTACTTACCTGGTAACCTCTTTTCTTTTTTTTTCCCTGGTGAAGTGGGTACCGAGGGCTTTTTGCCTCTGTCGGAAGAAGGCAATACTGGCCCTTCCGTTTGGTCCCTAAGTAAACAGCGGATTGGGATTTCTTTTTCTTCTCTGGATAGAAATGGTACAAGCTTCTTCCCGTGCGCAGAATAGGGTCGAGCCTTTTCCGGGGAGGCAGTTTTAGCTGTCGGCCGATGGTCCCCCCTTTTTTTTCTTTCGCCCACAACGAAAGGGAGAAGTGTGGGTGTTCACGTCCCTAGGATCGACGTGGTCCTTTTTTTTTTTGGATGGCCGATGGTTGGCAAAGGATAGGAGGTTCTTTCCCCCCTCCTCCTCCCCCTTTCGAAGGGGAGGGGGAAGGAACCCCGGTTTTGGAAAAGGGCCTTGTGTATTAAAGGTAGGGGCTTTTTTTTCCTTCTTCGGTTTTCTCAGAAGGGACTCAGATTGTAGCACAGGATAATACACCCCCCCTTCTTTTTCTTCTTGGATATAGGAGATGGGAAACACTCCCCC
>Ga0179591_1288891_pt1 | contig 11607 bp, 21 predicted proteins | sample CZOMad2_1_08_16f_FD_182891 | JGI IMG/M metagenome (GOLD analysis project Ga0179591, IMG submission 182891) | Vadose zone soil fungal communities from Angelo Coast Range Reserve, California, USA - CZOMad2_1_08_16fungal (PacBio error correction) | ecosystem: Environmental > Terrestrial > Soil >... | reverse complement strand
CGCTCCCCGAGGCGCTGGCTTTGTCGCATTTTCCCTTCACCGCTACAAAAGCATGGCATGAAGCACTTTTCCATTTCTTGTAATTTTTCGGCTCCATGGGAGTTCCCTTTCCCGTCGTGCGCGACCTGCGAAAGGTGTTACGCCCCATGTCATTGTCCCTTTCCCGCCTGTCATTACACTAGCTTTTTTTTTTTTTTGGAAGCAGTATTTTTCATCTTGCTTTTCCTGGAAAAGGTGTTTTCTTCCAAAACCAACTCTCTATTTCCCCTTAGCCTTGTCGGGCGTCGGGGCATTCTTACCTTATCCCTTCCTTTTTTTCATCGGACTAACGATTATTGGTCGTAAGCCTTCCTTTCTTCTTTTTGAACCCAGCATTTGGGTGTATTATAATATTGCGTTTCCTTCTTTTTTTTCTTTGTTCGATGTTTACAGGCGGCTCCGAATGTCCCCTTCCTCTTTGACCCTTAGCGAAGTTTCTCTTTTTTTGGAATTGTGATGACGGACCGATTTCCGCCTTCGTCGGGTTCTCACCTCGTATTATCCGGACGCGAGATTCCTTCCCTTTTACCCTCATCTAAGACGGATATCTCTCTGACACACGCCAGTCGGCATCACACCCGCCGAAGGGTATAGAGAGCCCTGTCCCCCTTCTCCCTTTCCGTAAGATCCTCCCTTTCTGTTTTTTGCTAGTGTGGGGTATTTTTACTTCTTTTGTGCTATCCGATGATTCTCCCCCTTTACATTTCAGCCTTTTACTCCACAAATTCGCGGAGTCGCTGTCTTTTTTTTTTGCTTGGCTCCCTTTCCACTTGAGATGAGCGGCGAAGATTTTCTTTACATTCAAGCGCGAGCCCCCACTAAACCCCTTTTTCTCCCTTAACTCGCGCCTCTCTTCCCTCTACAGTTTAATGTTCAAAAGGATTTGCACTCTTCTTGCACGCTTCTGAGTACATATCTAGAGGGACCTCCCTATTTCATTGCACATGAAAATGGTGACGTCTTCCTCTCTTTTCTCTGGTGGGCTTTAGTCTTTTTTTTCCCTTCGAATGGTGGGTTTTGCTAAAGGATGGCGTCTCAGATGGTTCTTCTTCCTTGTCCTCTCGGAACAACCTATGACTCCCCCTTGTAATGCAATCCTTCACCACGGCAAGTTCTGGTCTTTGCGTTCTCAGCGTTTTTTATTTACGTTACCAATGTCTCTTTTTCCTCGCTGGACAGTTTTCTCCCCCGGTTGATACCCTTTAACCTGAGAATAGGCAAGTCTCCCTGCTTCTTTTTTTTCTTTCACCACCGCCATGTCCCCCCCCTTTCCCCTCCAAAAGCCGTGGCCAACAGCCGTTGTTTCTCTTTTTTCCGGATTTTTTATTTTCACATAAGCGTACGACAGGATTATTCCCCCTCTTGAAGAACCCTTTTCTCCGATAATGTCGGGACTTTTCTCTTTTTCCCTCCGGGCGCGTGGTTTTTTTGTTTTAGATTCCTTTTTCGTTACGCGGTGATTTTCTTTTTCCCACACCACTACCTCTTTTTGTGTAATGGATGCGTTTCTTGGAGCAGGTGTGCGTTTGTCATTTTTTTTTATTTCATTCTGCACGACCCCCAGGCTTGTCAGTTGCGACCCTTTGTAAACTCTCTTTGCTTTGAGTTCCTGCCTTTTCTCCTCCCTGCCTTTTTCCAGAAGGATAACTTGCGCCGTCTTCCGCGGTGTCCTTTCTTCCTCTCCCAAAAGAGCAAGGAGCAGGCCTATTTTTCTTCTGCGCTGCCGGAAACCCTAACCGTGCGCCCCTTTCATCAAGAAGGACTTTTTTTTTTGATTACTCTCTTTTCCGACGCTTCTCGCATGATCCCCTTCTTTCTTCTGGCTCATTAGTTCTCGCCTGAACCGCCCCCCTCTTTTTTTGAGTATGTCTTTTTTTCCCCTGAATTGCCCTTCCCTCACATGCAAGATATGTCCCTCTTTTTCCCCCCCCATCGTCATGCGTGGCTGTCTTTTCTATGAAGTTCCCGGACAGGTATGCAATTCAAGGTTTTCCTACCGTAAGACACTCTCCCCCCTTTTCACCGACACAGTATTTGCTGCTGTAAATTCGTCCTTCTCCTTTATAAAATTCCCTCCCCCCATCCGCTCTATGTCGATTTTCTCCTCAATGCCAGCTGGATTACTTTCCCGTAAAACCGTCTTCTTCTTCTCCTCGAAGCGCAACAGGCGCGCGCGCCTCTTTCCCCCCTCCTCCCCTACTGCAGCCGTACCCCTTTCCGAGGCCGCCAGCAAAAATGGAGCTGCTGCCCCCCTTCCCCCCGCCACAAGGACATTCTCCCTTCTCCCAGAGCATGGCCGAAGCCCTTCCTTCCTTTTTTTTCCCTAGCTCCGTGAGCAGACCTATCTTAGTTTTCAAAGTAGACGCCTTTTTTTTTCTTTTCAGAAGTATGGACTGATTATTCCATCTTTTCCTCTCCTTGGTGATGCTGGACTTCTTCAAAAAACCGGTAGTTTACTGCACCCCCTCATGTTTTCAATATTGCGATGTGTAGCCTTATTTGTCATAGCTTTCCGTTGCCATTTAAACGACCCCTTTCTTTCTTTTTTTTGTAGAGGCAGTGACCTTTTTTCCTCTTTTCTGATGGAAGTACTTCCATCCCCGGTTGCAAGACCTGAGTTATTTTGTTTTTTTTCTTTTTTTTTTTTTTTACTTTTTTTTCTTTTTTTATCCACTGGGACAAAAACCTAGTGGTTCACGAATAATTTCCTATCCCCTCTACTTGACCACGTCGCCCTTCTTTCTCAGGAAGCGACGTTCCTGTCCCCCCCCCTTCCTTCTGGCATTCCGGCCTGGAATCCTCTTTTTTCTTTTGTTGAAAGAGAGATCCCGGCCACGATGGGCTTTCCTCGCGACTGGCTTCTCCCCCTTTTTTGTCGATAGCTTCATTGAGCGCCCCCCGTCGCCTCTTCGACTTTTCCTTTCTTCTGATTTTTAATCTGCATGAACCTTCCTCACTCCATCAGGTCTTGCAACCCCTTTTGCTGCTTTCTTCCCTTCCTCATCCATCGAATACGTTCTCTCCGTCCCTTTTCTGTCAGCGCGCCGTTCATACCCTCATCTACCACAATAGCAATTACCCTCCGTGAGTTCAGTAACTCCTTTTTTTCGCCAATTTCCTCCTTCATAATAAAAGGTAACAATATTGTCTTTTTTGTTATTACTCATTCCATCCTTTCTGACGAAACTGAGAATAGGGGAGTCTTTTTCTTCTGAGTTCAACAAAAATCCCTTTCCGTTCTTTTTCCCCTGCTTGAAAATCTTCCTTTTTGGTCGGAATTAGGGATTAGCTGTTTTCCTTTTTCTTAAGATTTTGATGAAATTTGGGAGGCCCTCTTTTTCATGAAGTACGTAGTCAGTCCCCTACCCTCTTCCTGCTTTTTTCGAGATCAGCCGCTACGGTTTAATTCACGTGTTACCTCCTTCCTTTGATACCTTCATCTTTTTCGACATAGATCGAATTCTTCTCTCCCCTCCTTCACCGAACGACTTTTCCCTTCCCTCCCTTGAAATCGGTGACCTCTCCTGTAGCAAGATTGTTCTTTCCCGTGGCCCGAATTGTCATATTCGTTTATCCCTTTCTCCGAGACCAAAAGTTTTCTTTCTCCTCCCCGATACCTTTCTTTTCGTGTGTATCAGTGACCCCTCTTTCTTTATTAAATAAGTCAACCTCTTCTTTTTTCCTTGCAGATCTTTCCCTCCTTTCCCAGAGAGATGGAAGAGTTTCCCCCCTCCTTGGCTCCATCTTTCTCGGGTCCAAATTTTTCTTTCTCTTCCACCGTCCGGGCTTGATGCAATCCCTTCCCGTTCCTTTTCTTTCCTCCCACGCCTGGCCACTCTCCGCTCCCCTCTGTGAGCTTCGTCTCTCAGAAAACCGCCGCTCTCTCTTGTTATCCGTCTGGCACGCGCCCAGTCTCTCCTTCTTGAGGACTTTTCTCCTAGTTTTCCAAAGCTTTAGGGCCTTTCACCTTTGTAAAGAGCTCTTGAATACTGAAGACTCTTTACCTCCTCAGGACCACCGGCTCCTCCTCCTTCTTCCCTCCCCCCCTTCTCCACAGATCTTTTATTGGGTGGGTAACCCCCCCTCTAACTTCTCTTTCCTAAAGCATCTCTCTCCCGGCGAATCCAATTTTACACCCTCGTTTCCGTCCCTGCGTCCAGCCTTCCTTCCCCGTAGATAGTTTCCCTCCGCTTCTTTTCTTCTAGAGCGGAAGACAAAAACCCTTTTCCCCTCTACGCCACTAATGTGCCCCTGCTTGTAGTCTTTTTCTGGCGGTGAGTTTCTTTTCCCCTTTTCCGAGATTAAGCCAAGTGTTTTTCTCTTTCGCAGTTTCTTCCCCGTTCTCCACGGAAATTCCCTCTTTTACAGCATCTCTCCGTCATGCACGTAAACTCTTCCCCCGGTAAGCGCCTCCTCTTTCGGGGTTCCTCCCACTCCATTCCCTTGCAAACTAGGGTGATGATTAGATTAGCTTTCTTTTCTTCGTTACGAAACAGTCCTTGAGGACCAATTCTCGCTTTTCCCCCTCCCCCCGGTAGAACCAAAAATCTCCCTCCCTCCCCCTGAATACTCCGCCCACTTTGAAGCGGAAGACGATCTTTTTTTCTCCCAAAACCATAGGCCCAACACGCTCTTTTTCCCCTTCTTTCCGATAGATATGGCTTTCTCATGATCATCACAGCCTTCCTTCCTGTCCCCCCTCCTCGATGAAGAGCGAGCGACGTTTTTTTACAATCTCGCGATTGAATTTTCTCCTTCGACTCTTTCGCCAGCCTTCTTCTCCGAAAGCCATTCCCACTACCACCAGGCTACTTCCTTCTCTGTGCCTTCAGATTCCTCTCCTTTCCCTTTTGGAAATGTAGTCTCTTGTCTTCCTTTCTTAGTTCTTCACGATGGAACGACAGTCCCCCCACCCCCTCTCAGACTCCATACCCTCCTTAATGATGTTACAACGTTTCCTTCCCCCCCTTCGTGTTATGCCAACCTTCCCCTTTTCCTTGTGATGCGTCTTCTCTGCGATATACGGTTCTCCCCTCCCCCCCAATTCCTTTCCTTGAAGAATACAAGCGAGATAGTTCCCCCTCCTCGGTCATGACGTGGCCGAAACCCGACAGGTCCTCTTACCCTTATTCGACATCATTCTCTCTCTTGCCCCCAAGGGCCTCTTGAGATTTTGCTTCTGGAAACATCCTTCGACAGCATAGGAGAAGTTCCCCTCCCCTCCTGGAGGGCTTTTCCCACCGCCCTCTCGTACCCTTTCAGTCTTAAGAAAACCCCTCTTTTTTTTTCTGCGGCCCGCGCCGCCAGAGGATTTTTCTTACTCACTCCGCCACCTCCCCTTTTGGTTGGATTGCGATGTACTTTTTCCCCCCATATCTAGAGAACGACACCTGTTCTCCTAACGCTCCCTTCTTTCAACTCGTTTTTTTTTAGTGTAAGTCAAAGCTCCTTTCCTTCTCCTTTTTTTTTCGTCCGTCCACACGTAAAAATTACACCTTTTTTTCCCCCCGTAAAAAAGGAGCGTCCATACCCTCCCCCCTTGTGCCAGTGCTCTTTTTTCGGGCATGTTAGACTTCAAACGCGATGCCCCCTTTCTTGTGATCTCTCCTTCCTTCCTTTTTGAGAGAGATCCAAGAGGCGCATTTTTTTCTCCCTTTTTTTGAAGTCTACATTGCAGGATTCCCTACTAAATTTTTCCTTCCGGGCAAACATTGTGGCGAAGGTTCTTGTCCCCGTCTCTGGCCGGCTCCTTTTCGTTGTAGTGCGCGACTGCGAAAGTGTTACTCAGCCATGGTTTGTTTTCCTTGACTTACAGATGATTTTTCTCTTTCATTTGGTTTGCCTCCCCTTATTTTTCAGATTTGCTTTTTGTGGAGTTACTCTAGATAATGGGCTCCCCCCCCGCTCCCATCGCAATCTGTAAGAATGGTCGTGGCGTTCCCTCTCTTGTCCCTTTTTTTTTTTTTTTTTCTTTTTTGGTCGGGGTTTTTTTTTTTTCCCAGTGATCAAGATATGGGTTCGTAGCCTTTTTTTTCTTTCCTAGCTTCGTTTTTGGAGTGGTTGTTTCTCCTATGCTTTTATTTTCTTTTTCTCGAGCTGTCGTATGTTTACCCAGGCCGGTTCATCGTCCTTTCCCCCCTCGACAGAAGATAAGCAGTTTTTTTTTACATGTGCTTGCCTTTCTCTCGGGTTGAGAAGGGACCTTTTCTTCTGACTTTTCGCTCTTGTTTTTCTTCCTGTTTTCTTTTGTGGGCTCTGACTATAGCGGTATTCTCCTCCTCGTCTTGGGACGGTGGGACCTCACCTACTCCCTTCAGTCCTCTCCTCAAAACATATTTCTCTCCTCACTAAGGTATCGAGGCCCCCCACCCGTTTTTGGACACCTCTGATGGTAGTAATTTGCTCTTTTTGCTTCCTTTCTTCCCATCGTTTTGCCCTACCTAAGATGAAAAGTTTTTCCCCCCCCCCCATTCGAAAGGATTGTGGTTGATGTCCTCCCTTCCCATTTTCGCTATTTTTCCTATTGTTAGGGGTGTGGTTTTTCATGTTAATGGCTCTTTCTGAGTCGAGTAGCGCCCCCCTTAGATTGAACCCCACCACCCTTACTTCCATCTAAAGAGTCTTTCTCTTACGTTCTTCCCTTCTTGTGCCCTCTTCTCCCATTCCAGATGATGTGCTCTTCTCTTCTCGGGACCCGACCCTTCTTGCAAGTCTTTCTCGAAGGGGCTGAAGTTTTCCTCGTCTTGTCTTTTTGTTTTTCATCGGGCGGAGCCGTCAACTCTGTTTTTTCCCTTGTGCTGATGAGCACGAGAGGAGCCAACTTCCTTTTTCTTCCTCTCTTTTTTTGGACCAGCTATAGAACTCTTTGTGAATGCATTTTACTTTTTCTGACCAACGGCATTTTCTTTTTCTCTCTTACGCGTTTGGAGTCCCTAGTTTTACCCCTCCCCCTCTCGCTTTTCGTTCTTTCCCTGGACTCGAATTCCAATGAAGATCAATCTTTCCTCTTCCTAAGGTAGATACACTCTTTCTTCACCCTTTTATGTCGGTTTCTTTTTCAATAGTCAACCCCAAAATCGTTTTCACATCCTTTTTATATTTGAGGTCCTTCTTTTTTTTGTTCCTTATCGCTATAAGAAGGATATCCATAACTTTATCTCTCTCTAGCGAAGTTTCCTCCCTTTTGAAAAATTTAAGATTTCTCCTGAATTTCATTATCTTACGTGAAGAAGTGGAGATTCTCCTTCTCTTTTGGGTGACCTCTCCTGTCTTATCCTCTCTCGAAGTTAGCTTTTTTCGTGGGATTCCCTCTCAGACCCTTTCTTGGTGGTAATGGTGCTCCTTGCGACGGTGGGACGATTGCCTTTCGGATCATTTGAGAACGAAAAATTCCCCGATCCAAACTTTGGAATCGTTCTTGGTATTTCCTGACGGCTTATCTTCCTTCCCCGCTGCTCTTCCCTTCGACGCGGCTTTTTTTTTTCCTTATAGCCTACTCTCCTCTCAGGCTTGATCTTCCTTTGGGAGGCGCTTTCCGTCCGCCCCTTCTTTCCGTTCTATGTTTCTTTTGGGCGACAGGCTCCCTCTTCACCTCCTCCTTCCCCCGACGACTTCTTACTACCAATCGTCCATCGTCTTTTTCCCCCCGCCTCGGCGGGCGTCGGATATGCCTTACCTTCACCCTCGACTTTCCTTCCACTAAAACCGCCTCCCTTTTTTTCGTGCTAAACACTTCCCCTTTCCTTGAAGTGTATCGAGGAGATCCTTTTTTCTGCCTGGGGGGGCTGAGTCTTTTCGTGTCTCCTTTCAAGGACCTCCTAGAGGTAAGAATCCTGATGCGTACTTCGAATAAATTCACCTTCCCGAGTTACATTATTGCGGTACCTTTCCCCTCTTCAAAATGGCTCTTCACTTGTCGATGTGACGCCGTTTCTCCTCTTATCATTCTTTAACACGTTCCTCCTTCTTCTGTTTTTTTTCCTCTGATTTAGATAGCGCATCTTCCCCTCTTTTCTTCAGGACGACGACTTTTCTCCAGGAAGATGCCTCGCCAGCAAACCTTTTCTTCTTTCCAAAAACGCCCTCCCCAAGTTTCCTTTTTCTTTCCCCGAAGGGCCTGGCCTTCCATGAAGAGGAGATGGGCAGAGTCTTCCTTCTCTCTACTCCCCGACTCCAATGAGAAAAAGTTTCTCCGTTCTCTCTCTTCTTTCGCCTTTCAGACTGTATTGACTGTTTATCATTTATGACTCTCCTGTTTGTTGATGATGACTTTTTTCCGGCGAGAAAACCTCCTTTCCACTTCACCTTTTTCCCTTGTAGATATTAAGTAGTGGATAGTTCCCCTCTCACTCCTCCATCTTATCCGTGAGATGTTTCATTTGACTAAAGCCCTTTTTCTTGTCTGATGGAATTCCCCTCCTCCAAGGTTGCACACTACTCTTCTATTATTACTTTGACAACCCTTTTCTTTAAATATAAAGTATGCATTCTCATCCCAGTCGAAGATGAGGCGGAGACTTTAGTCTTGACTCTTCCCTCGTCTCGAAATTTTTCAGGATAGAAATGAATAAGCCCTGCCTTTTTCCCTCATACGTTGTCTCCCCCTCCCTGGAAGGCTGATTCATGGACTCCTTTTCGCCCCCGGGGTCGATGTCGATCGAACTTTCCTCTCATCTTCAATTCCCGGTCCGCTCTTTGATACGGTTCGATCTCTTCTTGTGGTCCAAGTCTTAATTCCCCCCCGTTCCTCCCCCCGGAGGCTTTATGTTGCCTTTTCCCTCTCCTCCTCATGTCACGTTCTCGGACGCCCCCTTTCCCCCCGATGTAGTTGAAATGCCAGCGGTTTCCCCTACTTCCCCCCCTATTGAAACATGTAATTTTCGTCCTTTTTTTTTTTTTTTTCCGCCAAGGACCGGTCCCTGTAAGTTCATCACGGTAACAATTTTTTTCCTAAAATAAGTACAATAAATTCGTTCCCCTTTTTCTTCCTTCTCCGAGAGGCCTCAGTATGAAATTTTCCCCTTTGCGGTAAAAAAACCCCCCCCTCCTTCTCCTTTTCCTCTCCTCGATTCCTCCTAATGCGCTGAAGGATTTTACTGCTTTGCGAGTTGCTTTTTCCTCGAAAATTCATTTTTCCTCTTTTGCGGCCTCGTCCTTTTGGCTCTAGTTCCGTAGTCTCTTCCCTGAGAGAAGTTGAATTTGAGCCTAAATCCTTTTTACTTACAAGTGTTCCCTTTTTGCCTTTTACAGTCAATCTTGCCGGCTTTCCTTTTCAAGAGAGTCTTCCTCCTTTTTTTAGCGAGCCCTTCATTTAAATAAAGCAACCTTTTCTCTACCTAGGTCTCTCTCGTTTTTTCGCCTCTCCTAGTAGCCTTTTCTACTGCACCTTTTGAAAGTGATTGCATATCCTTTTTCCTCCCTTTCCTCGTACCGACAGCCCCCTCCCCATTTGGTAATGTCCTTTTGTCCCTTTCCCGATTACCTCAGCCTTTCTTGTTTATAAAGTGCAAATTCAGCCCTGTTTAGTGTTTGGAATAGTCCCCCCCTTATCGCTGGTGAGGTTGCTACCTCGCGTCCGCATATTGAGCCTCCTCTTTTTCTCCTAATGAGGTCACTTTTCCTTCTTTTCCAATATGGACTTTTCCCTCGCAAAACCTTTCTCCCCTAGAAGTAAACTTCCCGTCCCCTTAGTTCCCCTGGCCAGCGCCCCTTTCACGTGATAATCTCTGCGCTTTATTTATTACAGAGACAACCCTCTCTATCGGCGAGTTCTCCGTGTCCCAGCGCCGCCCCCCTTCCGGCAGGAAACCTCTCTTTAAATCTTTCTTTTTCCCTTTAGGAAAATTTCCCACCCCCTCCTCGTTAAGATGCCTTTGGTTCTCTGAATAAAAGCTCCCCTCACCTCTCCGGCCAAAGGCCTCCCAATCCCCTTCCCTCCCTTAACACCCGGTAGTAGGGATGTTGTCAACCCCCAAATCTCCCCTATGAATAAAGCTCCCCCCCACCCGCGCAAGGGCTTTTCCCTCTCCCCGCCATTATCCTTTCCCAGTGTTCAACTTCATCCCCCCGCCCTCTATCTTCCTCCGCTTATTGTACCGTTCCCGAAGACAATACCAATCCGCCCGCAAAGATCCCTCTCACGGATTTTGTAAGTATTTTTTCCCCCCTCTGGCTTCCTTTTCCTCCTTCCCACAGAAAGACCTCTCTCAATCCAAGTGGTATCTCCCCTTTTCTTTTTCCTGCATTTTTTCTTTGGATCCACTTTCCTTCTCCCCCTTCAAGCGACACACCAGATCGCGTTCCGCCGCTGGGCCTTTCCCTCCCTTCCAAAAGCGCGAGCCCCTCCTTCGTCCGGGTCAGCAATAGCCCGCTCTGGCAAACTAGTTTCTTCTTTAATACTTCTTCTGTTACTTACCCCCCGTCCGTATGACATACTCTGAGTGCGCCCGTCCCCTTGTAGAACCCACAAATCGCTTACCTGCTCTCTAATGACTGAAAAGGACCCCCCCCAGAACGCGGAATTTCTAGATCTTCCGCCCTCACAATGTTCATTGCATGCCCTCTTTCCGATAAAGATAGGGTCCTCGTAATTTTCCTCCTCACCAGCGAGCTTTCTTTTTGGGGGGGGGGGGTTTTTTTGGGGTTTTCCCAAATCCTCGCTGGAAGAGAGACCGCTCTCTCTTCATGTTGTATGTTCACTTTGATTGCCTGCGATCCCCGTCATCGCCCTTGTGCCGCGTTCCACACACGAAACAATCTCCCCCCCCTTCGCCGCGAAAGGTTCTTTCTTTCAGGGAACTTTTTTCTGTAGATTGATGGAACTTTCCGGAGGATCTGCCCTTCTCTTAAAAAATACACCACTTCCATCACGGTAGTATCTACATCCCGTTCTCTTTCCTTTTACCCTTCGGTTCTGCCCCCCCCTTTAGCGATTTTCTTTCTATCCGGTCTAGATGATCCCCCGCCCAATGAAACTCCCGCCGGTTCCCCACCGCGAGATTTTTTCCCCCCCTTTTTTATGTTGTTTACCCCCCGAGTCCTTCTTTCCTCTCACAATAACTTTTTGCTTCGCGAAGGGACCCCTGGCCCCGACCGATTTTCTCTTTCTCTGGTAAAACATCGCCCGTCCCCCGCTTCTACTTTTCCACTCAAGAATCAGCAAGGAGCTCTCCCCTTCCTCAAAAGTCTCACCGCTTGTTTACGACCCCTCCTTTCTTTGCACGATTAGCGGTTCTTCCAAGCATTACAGAAGAAGCCCTCCCTCTCTTTTTTTCTTCTCGTTTTCTAGTTGTTTGGAAGAGAACATTACTTCTCACTCCCCCCCCCCTTTTTCCCTACAATCTAAACACCCGCTATTTTAACTTTCTCTCAAATCCAGCTTCCCTTGTAAGTCAAAGTAGAACCGCCTTTTTTTTCCTTCAACCCCGTCGAATTTCTCCTCCCCCAAATTAAAAATAACAGGGTATCCCCCTCCCACAAGAGAGGTACAAGCCTCAACTTCTGGTGCCAGTGTCATGCAATTAAATAGGGCAAGGTGAGACTTCCCCCCTCTGTTTCTTCCCAATCCCC
>Ga0179591_1287159_pt1 | contig 11607 bp, 14 predicted proteins | sample CZOMad2_1_08_16f_FD_182891 | JGI IMG/M metagenome (GOLD analysis project Ga0179591, IMG submission 182891) | Vadose zone soil fungal communities from Angelo Coast Range Reserve, California, USA - CZOMad2_1_08_16fungal (PacBio error correction) | ecosystem: Environmental > Terrestrial > Soil >... | reverse complement strand
TACAAGCGCGACCTGAGCAGTGCCCTCCGTGCAAATTTTTCTCCAGAGAAGGTTGCCGTTGACGAAGTTCCGACTTTCTGGCTCGGAGATTGAGTTCATCGTGGTAGAATTGCGCCTTTTTCTTTTTTCCTTTAGCGTGTGAACGGCGGACTTTGCAGCTAGATCGTCGACGCAGCCTCGAGCCGAAATGGTGGGTGAGACCGCTCATCTCCCTCGAGACGCCTAATTAGTAATAGCTCGCTACTTTCTGAAAGACCTCTCTTTCCTAACTTTGGACTGCCCTTAAACAATCAGTATCCCCTGGTGAGGGAGATCCCGCTTCGACTCTCTTCCCCCGGAAGTCCCCCCCCTCCTTCTGGCACGATGGTAGTAGTGCCTATCTACTCCAGAGAGATAGATGCTATGTATAAAGAATTCGTCTCCCCTGACCAGGGTGTTGAATCGGGAGAGCACCACGGCGGCGATTCATCTTCCCTCTTTCAGATGAATTGTCTACCAGTAGCTCTAGAGCTCTCCCCGGATTCGAGACAGCTTTTAAGCTGCACAAGTAACAATACCTCATTCTCACTAATCAGAGTAGGATCTTCTTTTGAAGACCAGGGTCCTATCCCCCATCCACCAGTGCAACGTCACCGGAGCTGTCTACCTAAGCCTCTCGTTCTTAGAGGCGCGACCGGCCTCCCCCTTCTTGTGGTGATGATTTCCCTCGACTTATGGCACTCGGCGAGTCCCAGTATGCCCCTTGGTGAGCCTGGAACTAAGCCAATTTTGCCTATTTCAGTAATTTTCTTTTACGTAGTGTTGTTGGACGATTTTTCAGATTTTACCTTTTTACGTACGCCTTCGAAAAAGGTTCGTCTACCCCCCCCCTTGATGATCAGTAATTTCGTCTTTATTCCTTTTTCCTGCGCATCTCTCGATTCCGTCCCGCCCCCCCTGGCGGACGAAGCAATAGCACTAGTACTGGACGATCTTTGCCTGTTCACCGTCCTAAAATTTGACTGCCTGGGTCATGAACAAAGCTTCCCCTTACGCCCGCACCTTCCACCTACCCCCAAGGATTCTCGCGTTTACACCTGAATCTGAGAGATACTCCACTCACCCCCCTGCCCCTCTCAAACTCTTCTCAGGTGTTTTCTCCCAAGAGGCCTTCTCGGCTTTTTCTCTCCTCTACCGAGAGGTCCCTTCTCCTCCTTCGGCTAGCGCGAAATTCCTTCCACTGAATGCGTGAGATAGATCTATTCTGTTGACGACGTCATGAAGCAGTCTTAGCCGAGCCACCCTGAGGTAATCAACCTCCTTCCCTGATTCCCTGAAGGAATCGACCTTTAGAATTTATCGGACGGTTCGCTTTGAGCTGCACTCTTACCCTCATTCATCTCATGTGAGATGTTTTTTTCTACTCCGTGGAACGGCTGGCTCCTTTTTGCGTTGCTGAAAGGTGAGAGGATAGATAGAAGCACCCTCCTCTTGAATCCCGAGAAGGTCGCAGTCTATTTCTCTCGTTTTCTTTCTCGGGTTCGGGTTCTTATAAATGGGATCTACCTCTCTTTGATTCCTCGCACATGAAGGATTCACCACTCCTCTCTCTCTAAGACAGCGCTCCCTCTATATATCACTCTGCCCTTTACGGCATCCGATCTCCAGGAACAGGGGTCCCCCTTTTTCCAAAGAGTCTCAGAGTATTTTCCTTTTCCTATCACCCTCGAATCTATCTATCCCCATAACTTGTCCTATCTGTCGACTAACCTTTTCTACTCTTCTATAAGCGTATGCTAGGGTGACAACTTTTTTTCCAGACGCCTCGTGATGGAAGGTAACCTCCACTCCCGGACGATACGATTTTTGTCCCTTTTTCGCTCCAGCTTGCCAGGGGGCTAGACGGTGGCCGTCTGGCAACTCCTGGTTGTCCCTTCCCTCTTGATCCACCCTGCGCAGAAGAACCTCTTGGTCTCCGTAGACTTATAATCTAATTTCAGTCCATTCTCTTAATCTCGCCCTCGCCTTTTCAGCAATTTCGCTCACTTCGTCTCCCCCCCCCTCAAATATGGATTTCCTGCTCTTTCCGATGATCAGAGAGCCCAGAACAGTGCAGGCGGGCATCACTTCTCCTTTTCCATGGAGGTCAGCTTTGCCAGAGGTTTTGCCCTTTTATCTTGGTTTTTGTCTCACCCCCCCTGACATGCGCCAGCACCTTATATGTAATCTATCTCAAGAGGATATACATTTCCCTTCAATTAGCAGAGATAATGGATTATCTCCCTTTTTCGATCCATCCCCGCCTAATTATTAAGTCATTGCACCTGCGTCCCTACCCTCTATTTTTCTTGCTCTCTGGATCAGATGGCCTGAGGATCTTCCTATAGTTAGGATTCTTGGAGACTTTGTACCCTTGAGTTTAATTGCTAGCCCGTTTCCTTTCAATTTATTGCTTCATTAACTGCGGAAATCCCTCTTCAGGAATATGTGATTAGAGCGAATGGGAGAGTTTCTTTCCTCCTCTATGATGACAAATGTTCCAAGGCATTAACTCTTTCCTTGGTCTATTCAAGTTGTTTACACTTCCATTTGACTTTATACCCTTCCGTTCCTACTTATTGAATCTGACCCTCGTTTCTCCACACAATCAACCTGCGAGGTTCTTCTTTTTTCATGCGCTCCCTTTTCTGTGTTTCTTTTTCCTACTGGTCAAGAGTGATTATCCTCTTCTTCGTGAAAAGCCCGACAACTTTTGCAAATTTCCGTAACCTAGTCCACTGACGCCTTCTTTATTCTTTTTCTCGCCTTCGTCCTAGTAGTTTTCTGGAGCGATTATTGTTCTCTCCCCCCACGACCATTCAGCGTGCTATTGAGTTCTTCTTCTATCCTGTTTACTTTTTTTAATAGTCAAATGATCTTTCGATTTCTCGCCTCTTTGAATTGCTCAGTCTTAGTTGACTGCTCTCATTTTTCTGCATCGCCAGCGCTAGGATGCCCTTCCCGAATTTCAACGTTTTTCTCCTTTGATCGTCCATCGTAGACAACGACCCCGCTCGGTTTCCCCTGCGACCCCCCCCCCCGAAGGTTGACGGCTTCCCTCTTCTTGTCACCTCAGTATCTTTTATCTTCTTCCAAGAGATCCTTGGGTGTTTTCCTTCCCTTCTATTAGTTCTGGACGCTACTACTGTCCGTTCTCCGGTCGTCCTCAAGGGACTTCGAGCTCTCCCTCCATACCGTCGGAGATCCCCCGGTAAGGACTAAATTCTAGCCTTTTGCGTCACTCTTTCTGAGTCTTCACCTTCGTCCTTCTTTTTATTCCAAGATCCTTTCCCTCCCTTTTCTATTAATTGAGACACTACGGGTGACGCCCCTTCCTCTTTTTTTTTCCCTCATGTCCCTGCAATCCTACGCGAAATTTTTCCCGGGCTCTTCCTAGGCGCGAGTGAATTACCTTCAGGTAGGTAAAAAACCATGATCGTCCCCTTTTCCCTCCGCAGACGCACCCGGCCCTGAGTGTCCGAAGTATGATAGAACTCTTTCGTCCCCACTAAATCCATCCTCCGGCCTTTTCATGATGTGCATATTCCTTCCTCTTCCGTGTTATCGGCGACATTCTCTTGATGCTAGAGTTTCAACGGTCCCAGACCGGAATGTCCCTCTTCCTTCTTTTTCCCCTATTGGTTTTTGAGAGCTTGATGCTTCCGGTTTATGAGTTGAGTCAAGATAGTAGTCCTCCAGTTGTATGAGGTCGATCCCCGCTCGGTTTCCCATTACCATGCCGAGGTAGGAACTTGAGATTTCCTTTTTCTCTACGTTCTGCATTCCTCAGGCAGTATCAATTCTCTCAGCAGGCTTCCCTTTTCTTTCTTTCGCTCGCCTCGCAGTTGGTGTAAAAGACCCTGCTTCACGAGCGATCTATCCCATTGTGCGCTTTCTGTCCAACGAGCCAAGCTCGAGATAGTTCTGCACGTTTGTTCCTGTAAAAGAGTCTCTTCCTATCAATGGATAGTGCTCTGCAACTGAGCCTTCGTTCCTGATTACTTTTACTCCTCCTTTGGCTCGCCTTAATGCTCATCTCTTCGATAAGATTTCGCCTTATCCTTTTTTCTGAGAAGACTCTATTTCACTGGACGAGATCGCTCTCCTTCTCTCGTTTCTCCCTCCTGACGTTCCACTCCCCTTCTTCGACAAATTGGCGCTCCCCATATACCATTGAAAAGAAGGATTCTCTTTTCTTCGATAGAGTGAGTTCCCATACCTCTTCCCTCGTCCAACCTGTTAGAGTCCTCGCCGATCGTGACGCACCGAGGGTCGCCTTTCTTCTTTATGTACTCGCTCCCACACTTCCTGATCCGTGTGTCTTCAGATTTCCTTTCTGGAAACAAGCTCTCTTTCGCTCAGAAACTTCCATCCTCTTACCCCCCCCCTTTTCCTCCATCCCGATGCCGATCTCGGCCAGTGATTTGGCAACCCTAATCTCAATCAGTAGAATTCTCTCCGCGTCTTGTATATATTGTGTCCCTGTCGCTATATCATTTCCCCGGCTTCACTTCCCCCTTTCTCCGGGAGCCTGCTACCTCTTTTTCTTTCTTTTTCGGTTGCCGACCCTCCCGCACTTTCGATGATCTTGTCCTCCGGAGATTATCAGAAAGAAGTCGGGACAGTATGCTTTTCTGCACGTACTTTCGCATGAAGACCGGTCCTCTTTCGCACCGTAGGTGATTCCTTTTTTTTTTTCTGTTTTTCCAGAGGTTCAATCCCCTTCCATGTAGTAGTCAGACGCCCACGGTGTGTAAGCACCTTTGTCTTCCCCTTTTTCTCATCCTCTCTTCCATTCGGGAACTTTCTCATCTCCTCCTTCTCTGGAGACCATCTTGCCAATACCCCCTCTAGAGAGGGTGTACCTTCTCTTCCCCTCCCTTTTATCTTTTGGATTCAAAAATGCCTCCTTTGCCACCTTCTTACATAACCGAATCCTGCCCATTCTATATCAGCATCCGAAAAGCGAGCTGGATTCAGACGCTCAACTCACCTCCTCGAAACTCTTTCCTTGTCCCCGGCACGGAAGAAGGAGGCCCTGGCGCAGAGTCTATCGACTTTCGAAGGGTTGGTTTTTTGGGTTTTCGTGGGGGTTGATAGACCTTCCAGGAGCTCTGCCCCGTTGCGACAATGTTGAAGGAACCGTCCCTTCCTCAAGGTTCACTCTATAGTTATAGGCTTTTTCCACTGTCATGAATAAGGAAAGGGGATATATCAATTCCCACCTCCATGCCTCGCTTCCCAGACTTCCTCCTGTCTACCTTCTATTCTGGAAATGCCTTTTCCGGAGAGGAGATTTTCTGCATGCTCAGAGACGACTTTGTCTCCTTTTTTTTTAGACTCTAATCGCCCTTCTTGGGATTCTGCGTCGCGATAGACTTCCGTACGGCAGTCCTCGATGAATCCGTTTTTTCTAATTCTCGCGTTTTTTTTTTTAGTTTTGCGGTTCGGATGCACTGGTAGAGGCGAATCTGTTCCTCCTCTAACCTCACCAACGTTCCAACCCCCGACGTCGGTCTTGACGTTCACTCTTATAGTCCTCGATCGACTGAATTTCTTTTTCCCCCTTTGCCACTCCTCTTGACCCCTGAGTCCTACCTCTGACTGAGGTATCTCTTAGAAGAGCGACTGATCTATTCCCCCTTTCCCTCGTTTTTGTTTTTTTGACGAGAATCATTTTCCCTGTTCTTTCAGAGTCGAATTTCGGACGACGTGTAAGCTCTTCTCTGGCCTTGTACAAAGGACATTTCTCTATAGAGGAGTCTCTTGTAAGCTCAGTCAGCCCAGTAGGTCTTTGTCTCCGGCTCCCTTTTCCGCTTTCCCGCCTGTGTTCCTCTGCCCCGTCTCATGAAACTCGGAAGAAGACGAGAGTTCCCCTTCCCCATGATTTACCTCCTTAAGTCTTCTGACAGATCCTAGAATTCTCCCGCAATATCTCTCGTAAACCCCTGAAACGATATCAGAGCGGTAGCTCGAGCTAACCCAACGACGGCGCTCCTTTCTGCCTAAAGGACCCTACTGGCCCCGGCAACTTGTCCGCGTGGGCCGTGTATACTTGTGAGCTCCCGATAGCTTAATGACCTCTTTTCCCCTCCCATCTACCCGAGAGGAGCGCACCCGGTCTTTTCTCCCTTTTGCCGATTGGTCAGCTCATTCTCGGATAATGCATATCCCGCCCGATTAGACTTCTGATAAGAGAGAGCAAGGTCCTTCTTACCGTTCCCTGAAAATGCGCGTCGATTCGATTTGTCTTCTTTGATTCTGTCGCAGCTCGCGGTCTACCTGCTTAGACTCCCGTTTCTTTATTCTGTAGGAACGGTTGGCGTACCACTTTCAGGTGACTGACTGCAGTAACGGGATTTCTTTTCATGAATTTGAACGTCCACTCTTCTGTCTGAGTTCTTCTTATCGGTCGTCTTTCCCTTATGAAGAGAAGAGCTTTGCCTCCACGTGTCCCTGCCTTTTTAATATTTATCATAACGTGTGCTGTGCCCTACTTGTAGTCGTCTTCCTACTACCTGGTCCTGAATTCTTTCCCATCGTTATACAAAACCCTAAGATTTTCCCCAGGCGCCAGATCTTAACCCTTGTTCTTTCCCTTCCCTTTGCTCGTGGCCTGGACTTTTTCTTTCCTCTTCTGTCCAGTCGTGATGAAAGAGTCGTTTCTTCCAACACGAAAATTTAACATTTACGGTTCTTTCAGTCTTTTTCCGCGATCGTCTTCGGTCCTGAATTTCTCCCTTTCAGTTTAAAGGTTTATGTATCGAAGGCCACTCTTCCAGATTCCCCACAAACGAACTCGAGTGAGTCCCCGCCAGTATTTTCACTCAGTCCGTTTACGTTGCATCGGAACGCTTATTTCTATTATTCTCAGAAGTCTTCTAGATATAGGTGGTTATTTCTTTCTCTCATACCCCCCAGATACCATTCGCCGCGTGTTGCTCGTCACCCTGCCCTCTTAACCCCCATTGGGTCTCCCCCCTGTGATAAACTAGTCTTTCAACATATCAAAGAGTCCTGTGTATTCGCTCGGCGAACTAACTCTCACCCCCGAGATGCGCCCGCTGCAGTTTCCCCCTCTTGCTCTCCCCACGCAGAGTGTTCTTCCCTGTATATGAGAGTAAGGAGTGCCGCCTTCCCTCCGTTTTTTCTTTACACTGTACTCTCCGCAGAGGAACTCCAAGTCGACGGTCGATATTAGTTTAGCATTCTCGAGGCTCCCTACTCCCATAACTGTCTCCCTAATCCCCTCATCTTCAACAGTATAGCGTCCTTATCCTTGATTTCATCCCCCCGCAATCAATGCCTATAGACACCTATGTACGACAATATCTTTCTAGAAAACTCCTGGGTCCACCTCCACTAACTTTCCCCCCTATCGCTATCACTGTTTCCTCCTCACTCTCTTCTCACTTTGATAAGACTTTTTAATACAGGACGATTAGTACAACCACCCTTTACTCTCAGAGCAAGACTCCCTCCGCAAGGAGTATTTACTACTGATCCCCCTCTACCCAGGTTAGTCGCATAATCTCTTTTATCCCCTTCAAGGGGAAGGAGTCTCGGCCACAAGCGTTCTTTCTCGACCGCTCCGTTGATGATAGACTTGAGACGTTTTAACCCCTCCCCTTCTTATCCTCTCTTCTCCCCTTCCTCAATACATCTTACCCCTTGGTTTGCTTAGATATTGAGAATTAAGGGTAGAATTTACCTGGCTCTTATAAATAAACGGTGTTCTGATTCATCTCTGTTTATGAAGATTCTCCTTCCCCTCAACTGTTTGCACGCTTTCCTTAGTGTCCTTCCCTCTGAGGTCTATTCTAACTCTCCGTCGTATGACTTCTCTCTCATGATGAGACATGTGGTTGTAAGAACCGAACTTGACTTTTTCTCCATTCGTCTCTCTCTGAGCATTCTCAATCCCCCTTGCAACATCAAAGGAGAAGTTCTTTGAGGGGAATGAAGCTCTTCCTTCAGAACAGTCGATGAGGAGCATTTCTCCCTCTCCCAGGGCATTCATCCGGTTTCCCTCCTTTTTCTCAGAATCTCTCCTAATAGTCTCAACTAAAAATTAGAGTACTGGTTGAGTTTACCGCGATGCATTCCTATTCTTCCTATTTTAGTTTACCTTCTCCTCCCTTCTCTCCCCTCCCGTTCCTAAAATACCCTTTTATCTCCCTTCAGAGTGGAACTCGAATCCCCCCTTATAGAGGTGTTGCGTCTGGTGAATTTTAACAGACGAGTGCCTCCCTTCCACCCGTCTTTCGAGGTCTGCCGTCTTCCCGCCATGAGGGATTTATTCTTTTCCGCTCCCATCATGAGGAGAACAGTCTGAAGAGGGTGTTTTCGAGACCAAAGAGGGAGATGATCGCCGCAGACCCTTCGATTGGAGTTTAACCCAGTAGCGGATCTCGGAAGGCTAACCCCTATTCTTCTAGACAGCCGTCGAGTGCCCCACCCCTGTAAGGCTCCCTCATACATTATAACGCCTCGCTTTCCGGTTTTGTCCCCCTTTCGAACTTTGTCCCGAGCCAGCCCCCCGTGCTTCGAATAAACGCTGTGCCGCCTAGCTGTTTTTCGTGCAGAGGCTGACGCCCAACTTGTGTGCGGGGTTCCTACCCTCAAGCTTATCCTCCCTCTGCGGCCTGAGAGATGACCCCGTACGCCCTCACGGAATGTAGACAAAAATGCCGCTCATCCCAACGCGGTTCTAGTGTTGTGATTACCTCGTTTAAGTTTTCCCGTCCAGTTTTTCCTCTTCTCTCCCCACCTGTAGTGAAAAAAGCAACCTGATGATAAAAAGTATCTTCCCTCTTTCGTCCCGCTTTTCATCTCTTTTAAGCTAACTCCTGCGTCTTCGCTCATATAACCCATAGGCCTGACTTCCCCATGTTGACTAAACCTAACGGGCAGGCCAACTGCGTTTCCGGCAGTCGACCTCCCCCAAGCCCTTCTCCCTCCCGTCCGCAGAAATCACGAGTTCTCAAGATAACTTCCCTCCCGACATCGCCTCGAAGTAAGGCTCAAGAATGGGCCTTGTCTCCTCCGATCGCCCCAGAACCCCTCTTCCTGTTGTCCTAGATCTATCCTTCAAAATGACAACCTTTTTTAATCTTTGAGATAGAATTATAGGATGTGTGAATTTCATGTACCGAGTCTCTCCTGGGGACCGCTCCCCAGGTCCCATGGCACCCTTCCTTTCCTCAGATGAAACAGGAATCCTTCCCTGATCTCACCGGAATGTTTTTCAGTAGGGGATCTAGCGAAGCGAATACATTTCTTTTGGTACCTCACGTCAGATAGGACATTTGTCGTGAGTGCTACGTACGCGTCTATCGCCGTCCTACGCAAAGTAGATAGTGTTAAGCAATTGGAGCTTGTTTCGTCGTCTCTGTTGAAGGTCTCTATAATTTCTCTTAGAGAGTTTTCTTTCGCCTCTGAACGAAGTATGCCACCCACTTAGGTCTTCGGAACGAAGCCTCCATAGATCTTCTGACGCACGGAATTTTTTGTTATCGGACATTCAGATTTCAACGTCTGCCGACCCTGACTCCCTCTGATCTCCTCTCTCTTCTAATATTTCTCTTTTTTCTCCTCTCAGTGTTTGCAGAGATAAGGTATGCACTGATAAAGGAGTCTTGTGTCTTTTCTTCCCTCCGGTGTTCCCCCCCCCGCGACTGTGGAATGGAAAGACCCCTCCCAGATCTGCGTCGAGGGCGGATTCTCTATCCTACTATTTGTGAAGGTTGTCTTTTAGGTTCCCATTTCAATAGTTTTCCCGCCCCATGAGCTACCTCACCTTCTAATACTTGCTACTGCTACTCTTCTACCCGATTCTCCGTCTAAGTAGATACAGAGACTTCCTAGCCCCCACATGTAGACTCAGGCTCAGGTAGTCTTGACCGAACCTCTTAATCCGATATATTTCAGATGACGAGTCTACCTATGCACCCCCGACGACAGTTTCCGTCAGCGCTTAATTAGTGTTGCATCGGCTTTCCCTTTTTGACCAAGTGTATTAGCTGAGAGTCTCCCCCTTGCAGCTCTTCATGTCCGTTATCACGAGAATATCTTCTCTGACACGGCTTCCCAGTCCCGGGGCCAGTGAATCCTTCCCTCAGGCGACATTTTAGTCCTCCCTCGCCTTTCGCTCCTCTCCTTCTTCCTGCCTAATATTAAGTCATGAAACTTTCTCTCTCAGTATTTTTTTTTTTTAGAGGAGTTGCGTTCTTATGGAGCACTTAGAGTTGTCGCGCGTTTCGATCGCTTGCTGGATTATTTCGTTAGGGTATTCCACTTGACGGCAGAGTTATTTCAGGTTAGGTTTCCGACCTTGTCATTTCCCTACCAGATTGAGTGCGCTTCTGTCTTCCCCGCCTTTGCTCGTCCTGAGCTCTCTATGTCCAAGGTTCCCCTTCCTCTCCCTCTTAAGTAATAAATTTCTGTGCAGCCAGTGTTTTCGCGGAGTAAGACTACCTGCGGCCTTTTTTTTCACCTTCAGGAACAACCACTCCTGGAAAAACGTCTCCCCTTTTGTATATAGTAACGTGTTATTAACATTTCAATGCGCTCCACTTTTTTTGCTAAGTTGCTTCCGTCGTGCTTTTCTGAAGCTCTTCATTTTTTTTTTTTTTTGAACTGAAACCCTTGGAGACCTCGTACAGCATCCCTTCCTACGTATTCTCTTCGTCATTCTCACTTTACTTCGAGATTTCTTTCTGAGTCAGCGAGTTCCCCCCTAGATCCCCCCCCCCTATCCCACGACGCGGCGCCAGGAGTATTCTTCTTCGATAATGTTTTTTACTTTTTTGAAATAGAACTCGATTCGGGATAATCTGCAGTCTCTTCAGTGACTTGGGTCCTCGTCTATCCCATCGCTCCGTGTTGATAGAACAGTCCCCCCTCTTTCCACCTGGCTTGCTCTCAGTTTCTTGATTCGTCTGATCCCTCTCTGGTTATGTTAGAGAGGACTACCTTTCCCAGAAGCGGGTGTGCTTTCTTTTTCTTTTTTGAACACTCCCAGTTATATTCTCTTCATTCACCTGAATCCGTGTTTTTCATTTCCCTGATTTAGGAGGAAAGACGTAAGTTTTCCTCGTTCACGTAGCTCCGCTCGCCCCCTCGGGAGTTCTCGTCGATAGATGTCTCTCCCCGGTAAAATTACCTCTCAGATCGCGGAGGCGATATGATCCTCGGCCAGAAAACCTCTTCCTCGGCCCTCAGGTATTTCCAATTCTCCCCCTTATAATCCCAGGTCCTCTGAGCTTGCCCTCCCCTAGGGGCGTTTCAAAAGTTAAAACCCGGCCCGTCAACTCTCGTTTCCCCCTTGAAGTTGCACTCACACTTTCCTCCCTAGGAGAGATCTTTCATAAAGGCCGTTGCTTTGGAAAAACATCGCCTCTCGCTCTTACTTCTGAGCTATACCCCGCTCTCTTACCCCCAGTCTGTGATCGACCTAGTCGCCTTCACCCGTAACTCTCCTAAGAAATCTCTTAAATCCGTTTCAGTCTTTTTTTTCTAGGACTCCAAGCGATGATTCGTCGACCGCAGACCGTTATTCTACTTAATTTTCGGAATCTCTTCCGTGGC
>Ga0179591_1338961_pt1 | contig 11608 bp, 12 predicted proteins | sample CZOMad2_1_08_16f_FD_182891 | JGI IMG/M metagenome (GOLD analysis project Ga0179591, IMG submission 182891) | Vadose zone soil fungal communities from Angelo Coast Range Reserve, California, USA - CZOMad2_1_08_16fungal (PacBio error correction) | ecosystem: Environmental > Terrestrial > Soil >... | reverse complement strand
CGGCGAGAGGGTGGCCCTCGGCAAGACCCCTTGTTCGTTTTCCCTTTTTCCCCTTTTGACCAAAGAACCTTCCGTGAATTTCTGATAAAGACCTGATCGACTGGTCTTGACACCATAATCTTTGCACCGTCTTTATAGGCCTCACGTGGCGGCCCCAGCTTCTTGCCACCCCATTAGAGGACGCGCCCCGGTACGTCCGGTGTGCCTCGAACACATGCTGGCGACGACAAAACTTCTGAACATGGCGGGGCCCAGTCTACGGGCGTTTTTGACCTGAAGTTCTCCCCTTCCTACCGCAGAGGAGAATGGTTATTTTTGACGGGTCTGAACGATCCGAGTAGTTTCCCATTTTTACGGTTGGGTGGTACAGAACTCCCAAGCTGCGTTAGTTTCTTTTCGCCCCACCAGTAATCGGTGAAGTATGGTCGACTTCTCGTGACTATGACGTTGCTCGTAATTTGGAACTGCGGCCCTTTTTTTAGAAAGTTTGGGTGCTACTGTTTGCAGTCAGTGTTTCAACTCTTAGCAATTTCCACTGACATTTCCGTAGGTTTTCCCTTTCCTTTCCCGGGATTTTCCTTGTTTCTTTGAACACAAACTCCCGGCCGTTCCCTCCAGACCTTGTACGGGGTTTGTTCCTCCGCCGATTAGCGAAGTGGAGGAAGAAGAGGGCGAACGCTGGACAATCGGTCGGCCCCCGATTTTGCCGAGTCAAGTTGCCTTTGTGTTCTGTGCCCAAGGCAGGTTTCTGCTTGGCCTTTTCAAACTTAAACGTGAGGCCGTTCACGTCGCACCAAACCCCCTTTTCAGTAGTTTTTCTTACGGTTTCCTGGTTAAAAACCACCCTCTTTCTTTTAGGCCAGTTTTTTTTTTTGCCCCAGGATTGGAGGTGCGATCCGGCCGTAAGTGTTGTTCCGGACTGAAAAGGCTCAGTTAAAACTGCGGATCCTTTTAGCCGGCTGGGACCCGTCGGTCTTGCGGGTTTTTTATTCTCTTTCCGTCCAGTTTAAGGTCCTCGGGTTTGGGAGGCCCACAACTGTTCGTCCGGTCACCCAACCCGGTTTTGAGCCGCCGAACCCTTCACCATTTGGGTCTCTTCGATTGCCCTAAGCCAATAGTCAATCCCGGCCGGCCCCCTGATTTGCATCTTTTAAGTTTGCTGCCCATTTCTTCTCCAAACTTTCAACCGCAAACGGCGCTGTTATTGTGACGGCCCTCCTCCCTCCCATGCTGGGTTTCCAGACCCCTCGTTTTGGTTCGTTTTATCTTTGTAACCTTGTCACCTTGTTCCCTCCCGTTAAGTCGTTAATCCGCGGCCCCCTGGGCCTTTTTCCTTGCAATCACTTTTCCCCCTTTCGCCCCCCCCCCCTCTGCCAACCAGTTTTCGCAACACGGTCCAACTGCGGTCGCGGTTGCGGCCACCCCAGCGACTATTCGTCAAGGTCCTTCAGTTCGTTTGAACTTTGTTGGGGAGGTGTAAAAACTTACCACGCCCGCGTTGCTGGCGTTTCGAACTCCCGCTCCCAGCTGGAGTTCGTGTTACGAGCCTCCTAGTTCAAAAAAAAAATACAGGTGACAGCCGCTTTTTTTTCGGAAGAATTTATGATCCTTATGTACCCCTTTTTCAACTCGCGTGACTCGTTTTTGAATTCAAAGGTGCTTCCGGTTCCCTGTGAGCCGGTCGCCTGGGGATTTAGCGAGCTCGAATACCAGTCTGATTGTAGGCGTTGTAGACAAGTACTGCTAAACCTCGGCATCTGAACCGATTGAACTTTTTTTTTCTTTTTTTATGTTTTTTCCGGATCTCCATGCACGGCGTTGGCAGAGTTCCCGGTTACTTGAAGTTGGCTGTTTTTGCTTTGTGCGTCAAATCTGCGCTGTTTGCCAGGGAGAAGCGGGTCGATGGGCGAGTTCCCTTTTCCGGGTCTAGAATCCTAGGTTGGAATATTTTCTTTCGGCCCTGTTTTTTTGACTTACGCCCCCACCCCGACCCTCGGTTCTCCGGGCTGGGCACCAGAGCGTGCTCCTTTACTCCCTTCTAGCCGTACGGCCTCCTCCGTGAATACTGGTGCCAGGAGATTGTGTCAGGGGTCCAGGGCAGTCTTTTTCTTCAGCGGGGTGAAGCAATTAACGGCCAGGCTGGGGGGGATCTCCTTTTCCCTTCAGCTTAGGATAAACCGCTGATCCCCCCGTGCCCACCGACGCTCCCGGTTTTTAATGGTCTGCGCGTCCACACTTGAAATCACGACATTCGTTCACTCCCCTGAGCCCTGGAGGTTCGGCGGCCGTCAGTAAGTTCAGAAGTCCGAACGTTGTGGACCCTTTCATGCTCCGAGCCTGTAGATTGATTCCACCAACTGTGGCCTATGCCGAGGAACCCATCCCCCCCAGAAAGGTTTACTGTACGGTAGTTAAGTAAGGTGTTTTCTTATGCCACACCAACTCGCTCGCCCCCTTCGAGGCCCTCTTTTTAGCTCATCTGAGCCGACGGCTGGGAGATTGAAACAGGACAGGGTTTTCGTCATTCCAAGCGCTCCGATTGGCCTATAGTAAGGTATCGGGCTGTTGTATAGCCCCTAACTCCTAGAGGGTTTTCCCGTCAACTTCTCGTCGTGCGGAACGACGAGATCCGGAGTTTTAGCCCACCCCCGACGGCACCCCCATTCGAGAGATGATCTGCCTTCCCTTTGACTCCCCGTTGTGTTTCTGCCTCGAGTCGACCCGGTGTTGAACGAGGAATTCCGTTTGCGACGTGTTTTTGCTCTCCACATCCCGACCCTGCGGGCGCCAAGGCTTAAGCCGCCCCCAGCGCCTTTTCTGTGAGCTCTTGGAGCTTGCTGTCCTTCTTTTCCTCGTTCGAAATTTTCCTGGTTGTTAAAAGGGGGGGGGCACGCCCCCGGGCGATAGTGCTACCGTGCGGCCTGGCATGCGTTGGCGAAGTCTCCCTCCTTTCGTTTTTCTAAAAGAGCGGCTCGCTCATTTCCCCTTCCTTTTCCCCCGTCCCCATGAGGAGTACCGTCGCTGCACCCGTCGGTTGTGGGGTTTGCTTCCCAGTGCATCATAGTTTAGCTTTCCTTTTTTTTTTTGATAATCTTCACCGCCTCACGGGCTCCGTGGATTCCCTTGATCTTTTTCTTTCTCTCTCTGCCCGTCTTTCACGTGTTACGAGGCTGAGTTGCTTCATTCCCCCCAAGAGGCCCACCTCCCCCGTGTTGGCGAAGCTCTCCTTGTTGTCGCCGCTAGCCTCTTCGTTGAGAGTTGAAGATTGCATTACTGCAGGGCGTGCCGTTGGATGGCCCGTTTTTTTTGCCCCGATTTGCCCGGACTTTTTTTCCTCGATCGTTAGCGTGGAGAGAGTTCGACCCTCCCTCACATGGGTTCGGCCTTTTCAACCCCCCACGTCGGTGCGGCAAGGTGATGACAGGGTTCGCGTCCGGTTTAGTTTTTGTCGGAGCGTCTGTTTGCTGATTGCTTCCTTCTGATAAGGGAGCAGTCCTGGAGGGATACCCACGCGACTCTCTTCTCAAGTAGTCCCCAATGAGGATCCCCAGCTGATAGGGAGTCTTCTTTTTGGTTGCGCGTGCTCGCAGTTTTGTCTTTGAAGCTTTTCTCTGCGAAAGGCTTCTCTTCTCGGGAGGCGGGGACCCCGAGCCTAGGTTGAACAGTAGGACACCCGACCCCTTCCTACCCGGCCCCTCTTTTTGGCTCTCCTTCTTTCCCTCTCCTAACTGTTCCATTTACGCGGGTTTTTTTAGGCTCCTCGTCCGGATAGGAAATAGGGCCGAATCGGCTCCACTCTTAGGGGGCGTCCCCCATTTCTTGTTTTTTTTGCCGGATTTTGCTTTTGCACGGGACGTGCTCAATTATTCTGTTAGACCGGTCCTTCTTTTCATCCTTTTCAATCGGTTGTGTTCTTGATTCCGTCCGGTTTTCCAGACAACATTAGGTCCCTTTTTTTTTTTTTTGAGACATAGGCCGCTCTTGCCCCCCTACCAGCCTTTCCGTTCCTTTGTGAGAGCGGATTTCCCGTGGGTTGCCGAGGGGCGGGACGGGAGGAGCGCCACCCCTGAACCATATGTTTGTTCATGTTTAGGAGCCCCGTACGGCGGGGGGCTATTGACTGGCCGATTCTTTTCAGGCTTCGGTTTACAGGTTCTTTCCAGAGCAGGGTAACCGCTAAAACTCGTTTTAGGAGGCTCCCTTTCCCCAGTCCGACCGCATCCGTGTTCCTCGGGCGGTACCCCGAGATCCCAGTGCGCGCGAGCTGTTTATACACTCTAGCAGCATATTTTTTATGGGAATCCCCTCCGGATAGCCATCAGATAGGCTTTTTCCCTTCAATCTAGTGTTAACTTCTCTTAGAGCTGCCTTGTTAGTCCCGGCTTGAAGTTTTGAGCTTATTTTCTCTTTTTTCTACCAAGTGATGGATCTTTTTCCGGATCGGGTTCCCCTTTCGTCCCCTGGTGAGAGACGACTGGAGATCGTCTCCGAAGTTCCCCCCTCCTTTCTTCCCGCCCTCAGGCGCCGTGGTGGAGCGAACTGCTCTCCGATTGCTGAAGGTTGGATCGGGGAAGCGACCCCACTCTTTGGCATGTTTCGCCCCGCTTAAGATTAGGGTTTTTTCCCGAACCCCAGCACGTGCAATCTTTTTTTTTTCCCCTTTACGCATTTGATCTTCCTAGCGGACTAACGGGGCCCTCACTTTTCCCCCCCGTTGGGGTTTTTGAATTTTCATCTAGATGCGGTGCGATCTTTCTTCCCGCCCCTCTTGGTTCTCTTTTACCCTGTTTCTTTTTCTTTGCTCCTCTTTTTTAAGGGATTTGAGGGTTCCGTGGTGAGTGAGCCAGCGGTTAGTACCACCGCTGGCCGTCTATCTTTTTTTTTTGGGCTCGCCCTGAGCAAGTCTTTCCCCTGGCAGTTTTCCTCAATTTTTCTGGATCGACCCTTTCTTCTCTGCTTTCCATTCTGGACCATGGGCGGACGAACTGGTCTCGTCGGGGCTCCTCTCATTCCGCCCCCATGCTTTCCTTAGGTTCGTTTCCTGATGGAAAGGCGCCCTTTGTGTTTACCTCTTTCTTTCCAAACGCCACCGCGATTACTATCCTCTTGGTTAGTTTGTGCGACCGAGGAGGCGCCCCCCCCCTTTGAATTCCCCCCTTTGCTTTCGCTCTTCTTATTTTAGTATTTTTTTTTTACTCCCCCCCCCTCCGTAGGGATTTCGTGATGGCGAAGAGTGCTGACGTCCCCGCGGGAAGGGATATTCTCTTCGATTCGAACGGGAGTCCCGCTACTTTGAGCGCGATGAGGGAATGTGTTCTTGGCCCCCTTTCCAGATGTTTCCCGCGCCCGGGGGTTATAGGGGACGAGTTTTTTAGACAGCTTTTCTTTTCCCCCCTGAGCGAGGATATCACCTTTCGTTTTTTACCTTCTCCTGCCTTTTGAACTCTCCGACCTAATAAGGTGGTTTCCTAGACCCGGCCGACTTTGGTGACGGTTCCCCACCTCGAAACCCTTATAGAGCCACGTGTGGTGACAAACACTCGTCGCGATTCCTCCAGTTGTAAGGGGAGCGTCAACCCTTGCCGCTAGGCGGGGAGGGGTTTGAAAATGAGGTCTTTTTTGCCTTTCTCCGCGCAGGCCCCTAAAAACCGGGCTTACGGCAATAGGTCGTGTTTCGCTTTTGTTCCTACCTCTTTCCGAAGGAGATCCTCCTGGGCTGCGTGATGACCCAAGGATCCGTTTCCCTTTTGCCCCGTTTTTTGTTCCGACCCAACGCCTTCCCTTTCCATCCCGACCCTTCGATTCCCCCGTTGATAAGCTAAGGGCCCCAGGAGCATTTTTTTCCCCTTTTTGACCCCTAGCTCAACGCAGTCGGTTTCCCGTAGATTCTCAAAGGTTTTTTTTCTTTTCTCAGGATATCCCCTGAGGGTTATATTCCCCCTTTTTTCGCGGCCCCCTCGCTCGCCCCCCAACTCCTGAACGAGGCGGCCGCTGCTTCTTTGTTCGGACAAGCACGCCACCGGCAGCATCCTGCTCGGTGCCCCCCTCGGAACCTTGCCGGGGGCACTTTGCGATTCCCTCTTCCCTTTCAATGTTAGGAGGGGGTTTGGAGGATCACTTCCCCCCACTGTTTTGACCTCCTTCCCGATGATTACTCTTCCTTTTCTTCGGTCCCCCTCTCGTCCCCCCCACCGGGACCCCTGGACCCGGCAGAGAGAGTTGGAAGCCCCTGTTTGGGTTTCCTTTTTTTTTCACGCGTCTGTCGGTTTCCGCTTTTTCTGCTTACTTGATGGGCTGCCCACCTTGTTTCCCGCTTTTTTGCTGGAGGGGGTTCAAAAACCGAGGCGTTTTTACTTCTCGCCACGGGGACTCGGTAGAGCGAGTTCTTCAACGTGGTTTTGCCCCGCGCTCCGCGTTTATTCCCCCCCCCGGTCGACCAGTTCTACTCGGTAAGGCGGAATTTGGGGGGTTGTCTTCCCCCTCCTAAACGTCCCCACGCGCCGCCCTTCGGTTTGGTCGTAGTTTTCGACGTTTAGGGTCGAGGAATTTCCCTTTCTCTGTCGGAACGCTGATCGTGAGTTCTGAGCTTGGTTCGCAGTTCCCCCTATCCACGACCCAATCGGGTAGTTTCGGACCATACTTTGCGTTCCCTTTGCGTTTTGCGTTTTACTGGGACCGTGCCGTTTTTTGTCGTCAACGAACTCCGCTAGGGCCGTCCTGATATCTTTAGGGCGACTCGAAGGCGGAGGGGCAGTCTGATCGGACTTTTCCCCTGCTCTCTTGACTGATTTTTCCCATTTTTTACCATTTCATCGGACAGTTTTTTTTGACGTCTTGTTTTTTTTTCTGTCAAGGTTTGTAATTTTCCCGACTGAGTTGTTCTGATTGAAGAGAAGCGCTCTCTGTTCCCACTGGCTTGACCCGATCGCCCCCCCCTCTGAGGAGGGCCCGTCGATGTTCCCCTGTCCCGGCCCTAACCAGGTCCCTCTGCCTTGGTCTGTATGTGAGCCGTTTCGTCATTCCTCCTAAAGTGGAGCCCCTTCGTCCCTTCCCCCCTGAAACCGACCGGTGTTTTCCCCGAAGCCGCCCGAACGGACTGTGTTCTCCTTCGTCCTCGTTTTCCAAAGAGTAGTTCCCTGGCAGCATCCCTGCTTCTCAGCATGCACTTTTTGATTCTTTCTCCTGTCGGGGCGCCCTTTTCGTCAGGGGCGCCAACCGCATTCTACGCTCTAGTCCGGTCCCGAGTTTTTCGTAGTGAGTTCCTTTGTTGCACCTTCATGATAAGTTCGCAATTTACGTCCCAGTGTTGCTGGCCCCTTGGTTTTCGTGTCCCGTTCCTCCTCGGCTTTGCGCAGGATTTACAACCGCATGCGTCGTTTTCGCGTTAGCGTGACATGAGTTCTTTTTGCTTTCGTTGACCAGCTCGGGCCCGACTTTTCCATTTTCAGAGGATGTTCCTGGAGAGTCGTGTCCCCCCGATCCCCAACCTCGATGGAGCTGGAGTAGGGCGACCTTCCCCCCCTACCGTTCTCTTAGTTGACTTCTGTTTGCTGCTGCTTGACCTTCCCTGCTTTTAGCCGACGAGTGCGGGGGTTTCGGCCTCCCCCTTCGTCGAAGATGACAGGTTAAAGCCGATTGTTTTTCTCGGAAACCTTTTCCGTGCCGACCTTGTCTCGGAGTCCTTGTCTCCGGTTTCCATAATTTTTCTTCGCCTTGCTCTGTCGTGTTCTGAGATCCGGCGGTGTTCCTGGAGGTTTGACTCCAAATAGGCACTTCGTGCGATTGCCCCCTCCCCCCCCCCTGTATATTTTCCCCCTTCTTTCTTTTCCCATCGTTTGTTTTTGTGTTGGAGTCGATTAGTCTCTTTTCCTTCTGTCACTGGAATTTGGAGAGTGAGTGCCCAGGACAGCCGATTGCCCCCTTTGCACCTGTGTAACCGATCGTCCGGAGCCCCCCCTCCCCTTTTTGCCCCTGCCTCTCCGATGTCTCTTTTTTTTTGCACCCTTTTTCCTCCCCCATTTTCTTGCTTACGTGCGGCGTTTAAGAGAAGGTGACGCCTTACAAAAGCACACTCCTTCCTGCGCGCTTGGTGTTGTTTCCAGTCCCCCCCAGTTTTCCCCCCCAGCCAGGCTACCTGCGTTTCCCTTTTAGCCGGGTTAGTTCCCCTTTTCGGCCTCCCCTAATGGTTTAAGAGTGGCGTTCGGGTTTTGTACCGTGGGACATTGGCAGCTTTCGTGTTTTCCCCGTCTGGTTAGGATCTGTCTTTTCCTCTCCTCTCGGTACATCTCAGAAGTAAGGAGCGCACCTTGTTCTCTCCCCCCGGTCCCTGAACTCCCGTGGCTTTCGTTTTTCCTCCACCTACACTTTCCGCCTGGCTCGTTTGTGCGTAAGGATGAGGATACTTGGGTTTTCAGAGGTCACGACCCCCCTCCGGCCACTAGTACGGCTCGAGACTTCGCCTTGGTACTTGCTCCCCTCCGATGCCTACAAGAGGGTGACTCGGGCGATTTTCCTTTTTTCAAGTGCTCTCTTTTTTTTCCCTGCCTTTTGGCCGTTGGTTTGAACCCCGATCTTGGCCTATCCCGAGCACGTTCTTTTCATCTTGCCCTGGTCTTCCGGAAAACAGGAGTAGTTTTCCTTCCCGGTTCCCTGAGGGGGTCTCCTGCCCCGTTCAGGGGGTCCTGGACTTGCCGGTTTTTCCCCCCCGTCGGAACTGTATTAAGGATTTTCCCATCGCGCTCCGGCTCTGTTTCTTTCTTCCCTTGACTGGCTGCTGCGTGCCCCCCATAGTGTCCGTGTTTTACCCCCCCTTTTCTCTGACCCGACAAAGGGCCCCGTTCGATGGGATTGTACTGAACCCCGTCCTCTTCCTTTGCTCAGCTCCGTCTCGGGCTTTTTCCCCCGGCCGCTGTGCAACGCACTCCGTTTCCCCTTTTCGCTCTGGTGACTCCCCCATCGTCCCACAAGAAACGCAAAGGTGAGTCCCCGGCCCCCCGAGGTGTTTTTTTCCTCGTGTGAACATCCACTCTAGCTCTTTTTCGAGCTCTTTTTGGCCCGATGTCCTTCCCTCGTGTTGACCCCTGCCCTCCCCTCCCCCCCCCCCGCCTGTTTATAGAGCGGTTGCACAGGCGCTCTCCTCCGCGTCTGAACCCCCCGTGGGGCTTCACACACAAACGCTAGCTTCCTGCCCTCGCCAGAAAACTAGCTTCCTACTTTTCGTGTTGCCGTCGGATCGCCCTTACTTTTTTTCCCCCTTCCATCCCGCGCGTGTTGCGAAGTGCCCGCTCCGAGTGACCCCATCGTCCCCTCATCTTTCTTCAGCCGGGTAAGGTGAAGGTACAACAGCCGGCGGCGGCTGTGTCTCCCCCCGCTTGACGTTCCAGACTCGACGTCTGTTCGCTCCTTCCTTTCGGGTAATTTTCACAGGGTCGTTCAGCCTTTTTCTCCTTTTTCCACCTTAGGATACCACCCATATGCCCGCGTTAAGTTTTTCGCTTTTTTTCCGCGATACTCCATGCTTGGTGGAAGATTTTCCCCCGAAAGCAGGCCTGTTCTTTTGACTTGGTAACCTTCGTCTGTCCCCTTTCGTCTCTCCGAGGGTAGTGTAGATGGCAGTGCACGCGCGCTTGTTTATTTTTCTTCGGCCTATCGTGGACTTTCCCTGGGAGCATTTCCTACCTCACCACTCGTTTGTTTCCTTTTTTATGCGTCCGTTCCCCGAGGTTCGGCAAGAGTTCTGAGCGGAGCCCCCCTTCCTTCGCGAGTCCAAGGGCTTCGAGTGTTTTCCTCGTCGGGTTGGCAGGTCTGATCCCCTTTTTTACTTCCTAGTCTCCTTGCCGTCGTGGGATATCCAGGGACCCTTCTAGGATCAGGGCCGTGTCCTTTCTTCTCCCCGATGCAGTTTTTGGCTCCTGGCGCTTTCCCTCCAAGAACCATCCCGTTTTCCCTCCCCTAGCTCCGATTTGTCCCGCGCCGTCTCCCTTTTCGCTGACGGTTAGTTTTTCCCACCCTGAACGTGCTGAGGCAAGGTGATTTGCTGCCCCGTCCTTTTCCTGAGCGGTGCCTTGTTACCCCCTTCCCCGAAGTGATGGGGTCGGTTAGGTTCCTTTGTGAAGTTTTTCTCGGACTTTGCCCGTCAACGGGCGTTCTCTGTCTTCTTCCAGTGAAAAGAAGCGTCTTTCCTGCCTTCCCCGCGTTCGTTCAGTTCGAAAGCTCTGGCGAACACTTTTTCCCCTTGCCGAGCATTTAATCACTGTCCTCGTAAAGCTTCTCTTACTCTTATCTCCCCCCCCTCCGCTTTCTCTGCGTTCAAGCGCGTTCGTGTCCGACATATATGGCGGCTTGACGGTTACCCGACACCGAACCCATCGTCCTGGGTTATATCCCGAAGTCCCCCGGGTGGGGGTACGCATCTCCTTCGTTTTTTTCACAGGGCTTTTTGCACGAGGACTTCCTCGTTTCGTGGCTTTGAGGTGGGATCGCACATAACGACAGTCTTTTTCCCCCCCCATGGTTCCCTTTGACCGCCCAATAGGGCCGATTTTTCGGCCTTTTGGTCTTCCTCCTCTTTATCGCTGAGAGTTTTAGCATGTCTTTGTAACTCGCTATGGTGTTCCCTCCCTCTTGGCGTTACCGCGGCCTTGCAAGCTGCTTATCGTTCTCTTACGCCTTTCTCCCTTTTAGATGAGATAGAGATTTCCAGTCCCCTCCCTCCCGAGAATTCGTTCCTTCCCACCACCCTAGGGGGGATTTTCCGCCCCCCCCCTCTCTCCCCGTCAGCCTCGAATAACAAAGGCCTGTGATGTGGCGTTTCCGGTTCCGCTGTTTAGTGTTGCATTTCCTTCTGTCTCCGGTTCAAGATTCTGTCGTTTATTTTACACGCTTCTTTTTCTCGACCCGAAACAGAGTAGGCTTCCGATTCTCGGTTTCGGAAGCTCTCCGGAAGATCGACCTGGCTCGGGCTGCACGTTGCCCGGGCCTTAGTCTGTGGGACGGTTTTTTCTCTTCCCCTTGAGATACCAGATTTTCCCCTCCTCAAGCTGCACCGGTCGTGACCCTGATAAATTTGTCAGGCCTAATTCAACCAGAAGCTCCTTCAAAGAACCTCAGTAGGCGGACCCCCCCGGATATTCTACCGATCTTTTTGTTTTTTTCCTCTGAGATGCCCCCTATCGAGTCTCGTTCACGTCCCGGTTTTTTCCCCCGGCTTAGCGTCGCCTTCTCGTAACACAGTCCTTCCCGCGCTTTTCTCGTTGTCCGGTCCCTGTGAGGCCCCCCTTTTTAGGATGAGGTCTCCGTCTCGAGTGTCTTCGATCGTCCCCTGTTTGAAGTATTTTAAATCGACTAGACGAGACCACATCTTACACTATACCCCCCTGTTCAAACCTTTTCAAAGGTCCCAGGCGGTTTTAACTCCCTTTCGTGTTGGCGATTTTTTCATGGTAAAGGTAGGTATACGCGTTTTGTGGATCCCCATGCTTCCACTTGTCCCCTTACTTATTTTTCTTCCCAAGGTCAGTGGGTATAACCAAACCCCCCCCCCCCGTATCGGCGAGGTTTCTCTTTTGGGATACGTGCCTCCAGTCCCCCCTTTTTTTAACTGACTATA
>Ga0179591_1290261_pt1 | contig 11608 bp, 12 predicted proteins | sample CZOMad2_1_08_16f_FD_182891 | JGI IMG/M metagenome (GOLD analysis project Ga0179591, IMG submission 182891) | Vadose zone soil fungal communities from Angelo Coast Range Reserve, California, USA - CZOMad2_1_08_16fungal (PacBio error correction) | ecosystem: Environmental > Terrestrial > Soil >... | reverse complement strand
TTGGTCATGGAGCGGGTGACGTCATCTTTTTCCCGTAGTGCAATCTTTCGGACGGCCCCTCCACAATTGGTCTGTAGGAGGCTTGCTGGTTACCTTCTTCTTTTTTCCTCTTTTTTCTTAACGTTCGGATCGAGTCCTCCCCTCTCTCGGGACCAGGTGTCCCGACCTAGCCTGCCGGATCCTGCAGCTGTTATGTTCCTTTTTTCCCTTTCTGCATCCCCTCTTTTTTTTATGTAGATTTGAGGTCCCCTGATTCGAGTATAGACCGTGCTGCCATTTCTTTTTCTTAGGATTTACGTTTTTCATTTTTCCCTTTCATTGAGCTGGCATGAATTTCCTGGCTTTCGCATTTTATCCCTCTTTTTCCTGGTATCTGTCTAGTTACTATAATGAGTATGGTCGCTTTTTTTTGAACTGCGTTTTTCCTGAGCGACTTCTGGAACCTTCGGTGGCGTTTAGACGACGTAATCTCGAGAAAACACCCACTTTTTTCCCTTCCCCCAGACTTCGCCTTCTCTTACCCCCGTAGCTCTCACTGGTTGCTTGCTCGTCTTTTCCCCTCCCCTGTTTTTTTCGATCCAAGCCCCACATGCCATCCTTTCCAGTCGCTTTTCATCCTTAGATCTTCCCTGTTTGCTTTTCTCCTGTTCAAATTATAGGACATGGTGACTTTTTGCGGTCTTGCTTCGTTTTGCCTTTCCGGGCTTTGTTGGTTTGGGATTCTTAATACGAAGTTTAGCGGAAGGCGCAGCGAAGATATTTTTCCCCTGGCCGCGTCCCAATGTTTTTCGCTTCATGGCCTCCTGCCACCCATTAGAACCTGCGCGTTAGTGATGGACCCTCCTTGTGAATATTCTGACTACCTCGCGCGACGGAGATAGACCCTCGTCTTTATATTTTCCCTGGAAGTATTACCTCTTTGAGTAATTTATTATTCTTGAGAGTGATATTCTTTTTTCTCTTGTCTTCTAAGACTTATCGATTCTCTTTTTGTTTGTTTGAAGTTACCTTCTCTGTCAGACTCGCTTTCTCGAAGGGCTACGCCTTTCGGTCTGTGTGCATGTTCTTCCTTCTCTTGTTCTTTTCTTTCTTGTTCCCGGGAATTGTCCGGCCCTCCCGTCTTCTGCTTATCCGGTGCGGATTGCCCTTGGACTTTTATTTTTCGGCATGAAAAGGTTTTCGCTTGGGCTGTTATTCCCGGTCCTCCCCCCTGATTCCTCCTCTTCCTCCCGTGCGACTTTTCCCGGGCTCGTCCACACCGCGACGTGGTCCTGGTTGTTTTATGTCGACGTTTTCTTCGTGGTCTACCACACTGTATGTGGTATGGAATGACACTTCTATGTTGGTCTTTTCCTTCCGCTCCACATGATCGATTTCTATCTTTCCTTTGACTTCTTTTGTTTATTTGCTATACTGTTCAAGAAGCCCAGACGCGCTGTTGGCCTTCTCCGTTTTGCCTTTCCCCTTTCCCTCGCGATACAACAGAGTGTTTTCCTTTCCGTCTCCCCCTGCAGCTGCTGAGTTCTCACCTTCATATTTGTTGTTTTAGTCCGTGATGGATTTCTTTGGTCAAGCATTCCATCCTTTTTTTTCGCCTACGCCGCCCGTGACCTTTTTTAATTTGACTTCTCCTCTGGACTAGGGGATGATTTCGATTTTTGCCGAGACAATGGGTCCTTGTCTTTTCCGGTTTCGTCGAATCATTCCTTTCCTTTCAGCATTTTCCCAACTGGTTCTTTTCCGGATGTGTCCTTTCTCTATGATTGTTGTCCCTTAAACCGTCCTCTGGTTTTTCTCAGCTTCCTTGTCCATTGCGTCTCAGCGTTTTGACGATCTGTCTTTTTTTTTGTCTAATTTTTTGGTCTGTAGCACGCCCAGCGCTGGCTTTGTGCCTGCGGACCCCCCGCGCCACCAGGGTTCAAGTGCGTGCGCCCCCTGTCCTTAAACCTTTTACAACCACTTTCGTTTTCCTTGACAACCTCCCACTGGCTTTTTTCAGGCCCTCCCCCCATCTAGACCACCCGCTATGTGTACTTAAGGCTGCGCCGTCTTCTGCCCCACCTTCGGTCCTCTTTTCCTCTTTGCTTTTCCCCGCGCTCTCGTTTCTGCCCCTTGTCTCCCATCCGAAACGGAGAACCCCACCCCCCACTCTCCCCCCTCAAAGAGTCCTCCAACCCCGTTTCCCCTTCTCCGTACAAATTGAGGTACCCCATGTCATAATTTTTCGGTTTGAAATCTCCTCAATGCTGGTACTGTGCCGTTGATTGCTCACGAACTTAGGGAACCTTTGAACTTTCCAAAACAATTCTCCAGGGACATTGGAGTCATCTTCTCTTTTTTGCCTCCCTCCTTTGAGCCTGCGGTTTTTACTCTCGCCCTTAATTTTTGTACAGGGTTTTCAGACACGGGGTGTGCCCGCGTTAGGGACTCCGGTTTGTTCCACGCCCCAGATATTCCCCCCCCTCCGTGAGACATTTTTTTAATTTCGCGTTTTGAGTACTTTCTCCGATTATTTTGTTGCCGTGTCGTCGGCCGCAGACGTTTTCTCTTACCCTTCAGTACAAGAGCAGATGTCCCCCGGCCTTTCCCTTTTCTGAGTGTTGCTCCTATTGATTTTGGGTCATAGGTTCCCTTCCCCGGTTTTTTTTTTTTTATCCACGGTGTCTATGCTTCCTCAAAATTCTAGGTAATGCCTCATAGTTTCCCGGTTTTCCTTCCTCATCGCCACCCTCTCACTTCATTCAGTTGCTCCCGGAACCCCCCCTCCCACCTTTTGCCCTTTTGTTGACAGTTTAAAAATCCCCTTACAAAAGCCTCCCAGCTGCCTCTTTTCCTTCTCTCTCTGAGTTGCGAGTCCTTTCCCGATTTAGTCCCCCCGGTTCACTTTCCCAACCCAATTACGACTCGACCCCCTTTTGCCTTTGCCCGTTTTTTTTCTTCTGCGCGGAAATCGTTTCCCGCGTGTCGCAACCCGCACTCTCTCCGCTTAGCGCAACCATCTAGACAGTCCACCCCTACGAGATCTCGATAACGGCTTCCTTTTTACTGGCACAACCCTCCACTTTCTCTCTTTTTTCGGGTTCTCGTTAAACCCCTGCTACCCTTTCCTCCTTTTTTTCCGAAAGGGAAGGCCCCTATGCCTTCCTCTTCTTCTTAGTTTTTTCCGCGCGCCTCGCTTGTTTCTCGCGTATTCTTTTCTCCATCCCCCCCAACGTGAGGAGAATGTTTTCTCCATCGCTTGGACCTGTCGTTCTTCACGTCGTACACCCTAAAAGTGACATGAGTACACCGACGCGTCTTCTTCCCCACCTTGATGTGGAGTCCCGACAGAAGTTCCCCCCGCCTGAGTTACCGTCTTTTTCCCCCCCACGAGGACAGGTTGGGTGTTCTTTTTTTTCCGTGCTTCCCCCGTCTCGACCCTCCAACCTCCGCTTTACCCCCACCTGAGGTGGAGCTCCGTCGCCCTCGGAGCGTACACTTCACCGCTTCAGTTGCCCCTTGCGTTTTATTGTCTTGTGACCACTTTTAATTTTTTCTGAGAATCGTTTCCACGTAGCTCCCCCCATCCTTTATTCCTCATTTTCGTAGTCCTACGTTCGTTGGACCTTGAACCCCTGTGGCATTCAGCTTCCCTTTTTTATCAAGACCCTATCAGACCGGGCCTGTCCCCCCCCTCAGGTCATCTGAATACGCGGCACCCCTGAGTCCCGGCCCTTTGGAACCGTCTCCTACGTGCAAAAACCCCTCCCTTTTCAGTCAGTGACTGTAATGGACGAAAAAATAGCACTCATCTTCCATTACTCCACGCCTATGATCTGTTTCATCGGTGCGGCCGTCCCGGTTCTGATCTGCTTAGGGTGATGGCCTAGCGTCGTCACTGCGTCTTAATCGTTCAAGCTTTTTCATCACCGCTACTCCATGTCTTATGGAGTGACGTTCAGATTTTTCTCCGTGAAAAGGTGAGCCCGTCGTCTGGGTACCGTCACGGTTCGCTGAGGCTTATTTTTTTGGTTTTATGTCACAACCACAGGTCGGCGGGTTTCCTCTGCCGTCAAGCGATCCCAATTCCCTTCATAGAAGCATCTCCCTATTTTTTCCCTATGTCCTCCTACAACTGTAGGGTTTTCCTGGGCGTTCATTTTCCCTGCGGCTCTGTCTTCCCCCACCTTCGTAAGGACCTTGCTCTTGGTTTTTTTCCTTGTTTTCGCTTCCCTATCTGATTCCCAACGCCACTTTTTGTTCCGAGGTCATGGCTCGCTTCGCAAGCTTCTCCCGTCCTTTTCGCGACCTCGCCAACCCTCCCCTGCTTTTCTTCCGCCGGCGAAAAGTTTGTTACCGCGACCCCAAGTGCATTCTGCGCCTTTCTAACTCCTCGCATCCTCCTCCCCATAGCTCCGGCCCTTCCCCTTGTTCCTCGAGCTACTGTGAGATCCGGATCGATGCTTTCTAGCCGCCTTCCCCGCTTCGCACGGCGGCTATGTCAACTTTTTTCCCCCTGAGTGCCCCCCTTTTCGGCAACAGTGAGTCAATCCCTTACTTCGTACCCCTCTTCTGCCACTATTTTTCTTGTTCTTACACCGGCAAAGACCCCAAGTGCAGAGGTGACCCGATGTTCCCGTCCCCGCAGCTCATCTCCACGTCCCCCCCTTCGACTCTATGGGCCCCAAGCATTGTTTTGGTTGGTTGAGACGGAGATATTACAATTTCTGCGGAGGAATTGATCGATCTCCCCGTTGACCCTCTTCCGTGTCCCCCCAGTCCCTACAACCATCCCTTGTCTCGCGTGTGTCCCCCTCGAGTGGTTTTTTCGCTGTTCTCCCGTACGATCGTTTGTCCTCTTTTCCTCGGTCTTTTTTTTTTTTCTGTGGTAAGACCCTTTTGTTGCTGTCAGTTCTCTATAAGCATTTTTTGTTTTTCTTTCGTCTGCATTTCGAGGTCGTTTTTTCCCCGGCTGAGGAGTCCTGTGGATTCTCTTTTCGTTCTCCATGGCTCGGGCCCTTAGGATTTTTTTTTTTAGGTTTTAGGGTCCTCCTTTCGCCCCCCCTGCCCCCCCTTAAGATCTCGTAAATACCTTGGGTAATCTTTCGCAGTTTCTCAGGAGACATTTGAGCGAGCCCCTTCCCCCTTTTATGGTTTTCACTTTTCTTTCCATGGTCGACCGCCCCCATCGTAAACTTCCCTCTGCCTCAGTAACGTAGATTAGACAGTCGCGCTTCACTTCTTCCTCGCCCCCCAAGTTTCCCCTTCTTATGTTGCTATTCCATGCAATCCTTTTTCTTCGAGTCCGGATCATTCCGTAAGATTTTCTGAGGTCAGCTCCCCCCAGTTTCTTTGCGGGTCTTGCTTTTTAGTGCTTTTTTTGTTTTCTGTTTTTTCATCGACCACTGAGTTATCCGGCCGGTCCCCTCGGCCAGCAGGGGCCGCTTTCTTTGCCCAGAGCTCTCTTTCTTCAAATGCACCAGCATCCACCTTTCCTGGCGATTGTTTTTACTTTCCCTGAACCTCTTTTATGTGAACCCCGGTTTCCTAGCCGTGATCTCCTTCACCTCTGATAGCTTTCTGGTCCTCGTTTCCCCGACCGACGATTGGATTTATGTCTCTCTTTAGTGGTAGTGGATTTCCGTGGTTCCTGTTCTTTTATAGACTTCATCCCGGGTTTCCGATGGCGCCATAGTGTGTTTTTTATTAATGATAGTTTCCTTTGCTCTTGTCCCCCTTCCCCCTTTCGCCGCCTGCGTTTTTTCCGGCTGCTAGCTTCTTTTTATTTTTTTGCATCTTAGTTTGCATTGTGAATTTTTTCGTTCGTCTTTGGTATCGATCTGGCTCTCTGGTCGCTATTTTTTTTCTTCTGTCTCGAAATGCCATCCGATTTCGTTCAAGGAACATTCTGGCCTGTCTGACCCCCAGTCCCAGGGATCGGATAGGCCGCCATGACGGTTTCCGTCCCCTTTTTTCTTTCCTGATGCCCCGTGGTTTTTCCTTTTGTCTTTTTCTGTGCTCGCCCGTCTATACTGTTAGCCCGAAAACAATAATGTTCTTTCTTTACTGACTGTTTCTTAGCAGGTGGGTTCTCAGACCGGCTTCCTTCATCCTAGAGTCGTGTCGGTGTTGGAGGTGGAACTTCTTCCTGACATTTTGAATTTTCCCCCTCCTGATGGACCGTTTTTGCCCGCTAACCCTTCTCGGCTTTTTTTTGAAGTATCCCTCCATATGATGAGTACGGCCCCCCCTTGATTCTTCGTAGTCCGTATTTTTCCGTCAGCTCCCCTCAAGTCAGTTGATGTTTCGTCTCCGTGACTTCCTACTTGCCGTACGGGCTATCCCTCTATCTCACTGATTTTTGTCAGGGGTAGATCTGCCGGTGCCTTCAGGCTGGCGGTCCCTTCCCCTCCTTCCCTCTTCGAAGAGTGTCCTTCTCCAGCAAAGAAAAAAAACGTTGTTCTCTTCCGGATTGTTCGTCGCTCGTCCGCTTCTTTTCCTCCTTTGTTTGACATTGGCGTTTGTGCTACTTAGCTTTTCCCTCCGCCCGTCATTTTCCATGCCCCGAAAAGGGTACGTGGCTTCTCTGCTTTTTGGAAGGGCCCCCTGGCTCACGCCCCCCCTTAGACTGTTTTTTTTTTAATGACAAAAGAGCACCCTCTGCTTTTCGGGAACGTGACGCTGACCCTTTGTTCTTTTTCCAGTTCACAAAGAGCCGTTCTCCCCCCAGTATCTACCCGTGTAGTTGCTTTCGATCACCGCAGCACCGGTCTTTTTTTCCCCTTCCTGTCTTTCCTCGGCCATTCTCGTCGGTGCCTTTGCGCTTGGTTTTTCACCAGTGAATTCGGTGTCATGCACCACTGTTTTTTCCCTTCTCCCCGTCCCTCCCCAACGAAGTCGTGGCCCGTACCCTTGTCACGCAGCCCAGTTATGTTTGCCCCCCCCAATGTCTTAATTCTTTTTTTCAACTCTGATTTGCCTTTCCCTTGCTATTGGACTGTAAAATTTTTTTCGTAAACAAGTAATGACACCTCACTTTTCTGTTGCTGACATCTTCTCCTTTACGTTGTTTCGGTTTCCGCTGTCTTTTTCTCCAGAATGGTATTGGTTTTGCTTATAAATTCCCCCCAATGTTTGTTCTTTTGCAGGTTTTCTGGGCCTTCCGGTCAACCTTCAGCCGGCCGCGGAGAAAATTTTTTTGCATTGTTGTTTGGCGTCTTTTTCTTTTGTGGCCTCTTTTTTGCGCTTCTTTGCTTTTTTCGTTCGATGATTCTTGGTCTTTTTTATGACGTAGGGCACTTGGCCTGCCAAAATTTCCCCCTTTTTGGTGCAAGTGTTCGGGTACAAGAATTTTCGCACGTTCGCTGGACTCCCCCTCCACCCGTTCTCTTTTTTTCCTATCAATCGTTTTTAAGTCAGCTTCGAATGCGTGACCGTTGTTAGTCGCTGGCAAGACAAGCGGGGGCGTGTCTCTTTTCCAGCCAAACTCCCATCCCTCATGCCCCTTTTGGCGTGTTTTCCCCTTCGGGCTGTTTCTGACTTGAAGATCCAGTTCCACCTCTGGACCTTTTTCCTGTCCCACCCCCAAAATGCTTATCGCCCAGTTTAATTTCTTTTCGAGATTTGGTGTTTCGTCTTTTTTCTAAATCGTATCCTCTCTCTCTCTTCCCCATTGTACACCCGTCCCCTTTCCTCCCATCACTTCGCGCGTCAAATACCCCCCCGGTCCACCCCCCCTTCCTTCCCTTCTCATTCCGAAGTTGCCCGCCCGGAGTGTTTTCTTCAAAAACCGCCCACTTCCTCTCTTTTTTCGTTTTTTTTTTTCTCTGTGAAAACCTTGACACTACTATTGACCGTTGTGCCACAGACCTCCTTTTTTTTTTGCTTTAGCTTCCTCCCGCCTCCCACTCTATGCTTCTGACGGCTCGCTTGCTCTTAAGATGCGACTTTTCCATCGCGCTTTCCTTTTTTTCTTACTCAAGCACTTCACCTTTCTGCCACATCACGTTATCCGATTTGTTGAGAGGCCGGTTTCCTTTTTCAGTGCCCTGCCCCCCCCCCCCTTGCCTACCTGTCCCATGGCCTCCACTAGGCATTTGGTTTTTTTCGACAGCCCCCTAGGTCTCCAAGGACCGTGCCCACGCGTCTTTTTTTCCTCTTCCTACTGCCTCTTTCTCATTCCCCTTTCTCCCGTTGTTGGACCTCCGCCAATCCGGTTTTGTTTCCTTCCTAACTTTTTTAAACGCCGGTAGAGCAATCCTACCCAGCCTGTCTTTCTCTATTGTCCTCCCGACTCTATCCGCTCTGATGAAAATTCATTTTTCCGAGGGTCTTCTCAACTCCTAATTCTTACGAGAATCAAAGCGAGGAGGTCCGTCTCCCTCCCTAGTCCTCTTTTCTTAATTGACCCCGATGGCCTTCGCCGCTGTGAATGAGTCCCGACGGTCGTGTTTTGCTTCAACACTACGACAACGCCTTGATCAACGTCTGCTTTCATTTAATCCCTCCTGCCTGATTTATCCTTCTTGGTTTTCCTCGAGTGTTTATCTTCTAGTTCAGTGCTATCTTTAGTTCTCTCATTTTCCCCTTTCCTTCGCCTGGTTTCTTTGTCCTGTTCAATTTCGCCTTAAGTGAACCCCCTTTTTAGAGGTCCGTGACCATCTCTGTCTCTCGCGGGTCCTCTGTTGTTTTCTGCCCCCTCCCGTCATTTTTCTTTTCTCCCTGACTCACCGTTCCTCGGAACGCCTACGCCGAGATATGGAGGAACTCGACTCCTTGATCTTTTCGTGTTCGCCCGGGTTGTAGAGCCCCCGTTTACGCCTTTTCCCTTCCGTAATATCCTAATGCTTTTTTTGAGCAGGTCTTTTCTCCTCTTTTGGGGCCCCTGTCCTTTCCCCCTGCACTGGAACTTTTTCGGGTTCTCGTTGCGAGTACTCCACCTGATCTGAGATCTCGTCGCCTTTCCTTGGATAAGTTTCTCCGCGCCACTTCTTTCCCTTTTCCTCCCCAGTTTCAAGAACGTAGCTCTACCATGTCCCGACCCGAAGGTTCTATACGCATCCGATTCAGTGACTCCCTGACTCGATGTTGCTGTATTTTCCTTTGCGTAAGTCCCTTGCTATATCATTAATTCCCAAACCCTTTCGTCCCCACGGCCGTCCCCTTCCACTCTTCAACACTCCGGGACTACCCGGGTTATCGCTTTCCCCCCCCCACTCTGCTCCCGTTTTCACACCCTGCGTGGAAGCCCCTACTCGTTTTGCGCAACGTTCCTCTCCTTCGCTTATAACGCTTTCTCTCTTTTATCAAGTTGTTTTTTTGGGGGAGAGCAGTCTCGGGGCACGGTTCTCTGTCTTCCGGACATACCTGATTGGTGCTTGAACTGGCATTTTCCTCGCAATTGTCTCCCATCTGAGCACAGTTTTTTTCATCGATGCGTTCTTTTTTTCCCTGGTCTCCCCAGTTCCCTTCCATCTTTTACTGTATTTTTTTTCCCGGTTGTTTTTTTTCTCTTTTGACGATCTTCTTAAGTAGTTAGGTGTTACTTCCCCTGTCCCCGTGACTCTCCTCGTATCTTTACTATCGATGCACTTTTCTCGTTAATCGAAGGATGCTATGGTAGAGATGTAATTCTCGCCATGGATTTCAGGTGTCACTTGTATCCCTTTTGGTTTCTCGCCTTCCCTCCTGACGATCTAGTCAGATTTTGGATTTCGCTGTCGCTTGGATCGTGAAGCCCCGGCTTCTCTTCCTCGTCGGGACCACCTTTTTGGGGTTGTTTCCAGCGTCCGCTTAGTCTAAACACTTATCCTCGAGCAGTTCGGTAGACTTGCGTAGCTGGCCATTTTTTTTCTTTCTTGTTGTGCCTCCCCCCCGCCTTTTTTTCCCCCCCGCAGTACGGTTATAAGACCCAATGCCCGGCCCCCTCACTTGCGTTTCCTTTCGGCGCTTAGCTTTCTTTGATGTCTTTTGGTTTTTGAGTCGGCCCTGATGGCACCCTACCCGAATTCTGGGGTGTTGTTTTTTTATTAATCACTGAATAGGAAGTTTCTCTCGGGAACATCGGGGTTATTTTTAACGGGGTTTTTTAGCGCTTTACAGCTTGAACATTGAACAGATACTTTTTCGCTCTGTGTCCCTATGCTTCTCCTCGAGAACTCTGCGAGATTCGAGCATTCAGAACTTCCCTCGGACGTTTCTCTTCTTTTTTCACTATGAATTTTTTTGTCAGTATTTTAATCTTGTCTTGCGTCCCGTTTGATGTTCTTTATGAACCAAATTGACCGTTTCCTTTTGTCATTAATCGTGGCTGGGAAGATGCTAGGTCCTCCTTCCAGGTTTGCTAAACTTTCTTTCCCCTTCTGTTTATTTTCTCTTTTTCTTCTGATGCTTCTTTCCTCTTGCAGGGGTCTACTGGTTTTTCTTTCTTTTTTTCTCCTCTTCTTTTGCCTCTCGGTTATGTGCTTTTCCCGGCTCCCTAGTTTAACCCAGGCCCCCGTTAGGATTTTTGATTCCCCGTGATTGGTTCTTGCCGCATATGACAGTTTGGCCCGATCGGACTGTATTGTCTCGGGTTTTTGGCCTTTTCTTCCGGTTTTTTTTTGCCATTCCACTGGTTTCTTTTCCGTTTAAGAACCCATCCTGTCTTTAGTTTGCTCTGACTCTGGCTTTTTTTTTTCGCCCTTCCCTTCCTTTAAGCTTTGTAGGTTTCCTTATTGGTCTTCTTCTGTGGGGACCGACTGCCCGTGGACGAGATTTTCACAGTTCCCTCGTTCTTTCCCCCTCCGATTTTCCCCCCCACTAAGCTGCCGTTTATGTCCTCACTCCTCTCATGTTTGTCACCGGATGGTTCCTTCCTCCTGATTGTTAACCTCAATCAAGACGGAGGTTTCACGGCCCGTCTCATGGGTCATTAATTTTTCTTTTCCCCCCTCATTCGGAACTACCTAGGGCTCCAAATTTATGGTAGATCATTTGACCTTTTTCTTTTTCCGCTTTGCCTTAGGTTTTTGTTTCATGAATTTCAGTCAACCCCATGAGAAACGATTGTTTCATCCAGGAAAAATTCTCCATCTTCCCTGACTTGTCTCCTGCGATTTAAGCTTGTTTGCCATCCCCCTTTTCCCCTCCCCGTTTGCGTAGCTAGAATGAACCCTCTTCTGACAGATCCTCCACCCAGGGCGGACTTAGACGTGACTTTTGTCCCTTGCTGACCCTGCCCCCTTTCTTGTTTCTTTTTGGGCTTGACCACAGCGCCCTCCATCCCCGTTGAGCTTCTTTTGTGTGCACCTTCAACCAACCCTGGATATTTCTTTCCTTTGCCCATGTTGAGGTTTTGCACTCCCCCCCCTCCCCTACCTTGTCTTTTTTGGGACGGCCTACTTTCTTCCAAGCGAATTTTGCTCTTGACGATTGACGCGTAATTTTCCTTTGATGCCCCCAAAAGGTCTCCGGCCTCCCCTGCACTTCCCCACGCCTCCGGTTTCCACCAGTTCTCTCCCGCCTCCCCAAAGCGGTTCCCCCCCCCAAGTCCTCCTTTTTAATCTTCTTTCTTCTTGAAGTGTGGCCCTTTCCCTCTTTGCCCGGTCCAAACCGTAGCGTGTTGGGCCCAAAATTTCGAAGGAGAGTA
>Ga0179591_1341498_pt1 | contig 11610 bp, 13 predicted proteins | sample CZOMad2_1_08_16f_FD_182891 | JGI IMG/M metagenome (GOLD analysis project Ga0179591, IMG submission 182891) | Vadose zone soil fungal communities from Angelo Coast Range Reserve, California, USA - CZOMad2_1_08_16fungal (PacBio error correction) | ecosystem: Environmental > Terrestrial > Soil >... | reverse complement strand
CTGACGTTTGCGCACGCGTGTAGCGATTGCGCTGCTACTGGGTGCTGCAGTCCTCGTTCGAGTTTCTTTGAGCTGGATTATGGTCCTCCTGCAACTCGTTTCAGTAATCCTCATCTACCACCTATCCCGGATATTCCGTTTTGCGTAGTCTAACGGGCACGTCTCGCGAGCATCTCGTTCCTTGCGGTCACTTCCTTGTATCGAACTCCCTCCCGGTTTATGTTGTCTTCGTCGGATGACTTGCGGCTGCGAAGTTAGATTCCCCCGGACGAATTTCATTCCGTCGCTTATACTCGATGTTTGTCTGCAAGAACCTACGACCCTTCTTCGATTTCCGGGTCGGGTCCCAAGAGTCGACCCGGGAGGAAAGTAGCAGCACCTCTCCCCCGCCCCCCCTCCTTCCTAGATAAGTAATTCGGTTCATTCTTCGCCTGGCCGTTTCTATCCCCTCCCGAAAAGAAGAGCTCATTCGGATGACGGCTGAGTCCCCCGCGTTCCTTCCCAACGGCTCTGAGTCGACACGCTTTGGTTCTTCCCGTGTGGTTCTCTCCATCTCCTTTAGCACGGAGTCTTTTCCCTTCCCCCCAGTAGGAAGAGACTGTCCACTCCATCGCCCTTAGTTTTCGGCGTCGGGTCTCGTTTCTCGAGCGAGCCGAGTTTTTCTCTTTTTTGCCTGCCTTAACATCTCGAGATTTGCCCGGGCTCACCTGCTAGTGTCCCGTTGCGGCTCAAATCGATGCTGTCGTTAGTTTAGATGGCTAGTTGCGCCCTCTTTTTTTTTACTCAGAGTTTTTTTGATAGCCGCTTCTTCTCCCTCCCCTGAAAGGATGGACCATGCATGAACTGTTTCGTCTGCGCGTGCGCTGATTTTCTGCCCTTGCCTAGAGGTTATAAGTCAGTTTGTCGTATCGAATGCCGGCCCGGCTGGTCATTCTTGTTCCAGTGCAGCCAGGGGCGTCTGGGGTGTTCCCCCCCCACAGCGTCGACGTCCCTCTGGCGTAGACCTCTACTTCTTCTAATCCACGGACGTCCAAATGTAACTCCCCAACCCCTCTCCCCCTTCCTTCGCATGTTTGAAGTCCTCTTGCCCCCCCTGTTTGTATCCTTTCTTCCGCTTTTTCTAGAGGTGGTGGGCTGGCTAGTACAGTTTTATGCGATAGCCTCTTCATCCCCACACCAGATCTCTTTTTCTTCCTGTTCTCCTAGTGCTGAAGCATTCCTTACTAACTACGTCTGTCACCCCGTTCTTCCCCTTTGCCTCAACCATTTTTTTTCCCTTTCTTCTTTTAGAATGGGAACACTCCCTTTGCGGCGGACAACTTTAGCCTTAAGGGGTCTCGTTCTCAGTTCTCTTTGACGGCTCTCCTTGTCCACCGCTTTTCACCCTTTTAGGAATGAGAACAAGGGTGCTCCGCGTCCCCACCTCTGCTTTCCCCCCCCCCCTTTCCCCTTTGCCCGCAGCAACTCGCTCTCTCCTTGGTCCCACTTCAGCCAGCCGAGCGGTGGCCAAACCCCGAACAGGGGTTCTTGAGCGACGTCGAGGTTCTCCGCTATATTAGTCTCGTTGCCGCGTTTCAGTTCCAAGTATTGCCGTGATTTCTGCGCCGATCCCTTGAGTCCGTCTCTTCGTCGAGATGTTGCGGCCCCACGAGCTCTTCCGCTCGGAAAGGCTATGCAGAAATAGAAAACCAGTCCCCCCTTCCACTCCCTTGGGTTCTTAATTGCGCCCACGAGGCGATTTCCTCGGATTTGCGATACAACCGCCTTGTGAGACGATTCCCCAGCGCGCTCGCCGCCAGCTCGAGTTATTTCTGTCCTTCTTTTAGTTTGAGGCCGCGCGACTGCGAGGAGAGATCGCGTCCTCCCTCCGATGGGCTCGACCCCCCCCCTCCCGTTTTTATTGGACCTCTCGCTCTGTTGACCGCAGCGAGCTGCGCGGTGACGGCACTTTGCGTGCGACCCAGAGCGGCACTCTGAAGACCTCTTTATGGATCGCGTCGTGACCCTCCCCCCTCTGTTCGCGTCCAGCGCGTGAGCCGCCCTCCCCGCCAGGCCTAAGATATCTCTTTTTCTCGTCAAACGCGTTTGCCCTGTCGGTTCGCCGAGGCTGAACCCTAGACGAGCCCTTCCTGGAAGGACTGAACTCCCGCCCTGCCTCTCCTCCCTCCCTTACCCCGTTCCATGCGTGAGGTCTTTTGTGCGCGACTGAGCATCGCCTATTTGTAAAAGCCTTCTACTTTTTGCCTGAGAGCCTGCATCGCAGGCTCGCACACCGCGCGCGGGTTTATCCGTCGGCGACCCTCCCCTCCATGTTTGAGCGCGCGTGTGAGCGTTGAACTCTCTCTCTCCCCCGTGCAGTTGCCCTGAGCGGTGACTATCAACCTCGACGTTGATTTCCACCGGCACGCTTCATCTTCCTTTCCTTTTACAAATCGGCGAGCCCCTCTGCTGGAAAAAAACTCCCCCAGCACGGTTCCAACTCACCCATTCTCCCCAAGTTCCCCCCTTTTCTCCGTTTTCTTCTTTTTCCGTAGCCGATTGTGTTGCGTCGGGGTCCCCTATGTTTGCAGATAACTTCCTTTCGCGGTTTGTGGAGGTGGACCGGCTTCCTATTTTCTTCCTTTTTTACGTTTTGATTTCCCCTTTTTCCTCCCCGCCTCGATGAGGAGGTAGAAGACGGTCTTCTTCTTGCTGCCCCGATGCGAGGGCGTTCTCAGTAGGGACGCCGCGGTCTGTGATAAATATACCCCATTGCCGGCGGTGCTCTCCCCCCCTGCGCCGTTTCAAAGCCAGGTTCAGTGGAGATCCTTTTGATCCTGGCCCAGTCCCGGGTTTTCAGAGACGCGCCGGTAGCGTGCGAGTGTCTTCCTTTCGTGGCTCCTGCTTGAGAGATTTCGTCTTTCTTCCCTTTTTAGGCCGCTTCTCCCCCTTTCTTATTCCTCTGCTCGGACTGATTTCTCCGTCCGGGCTCAACTGCTTCGAACCGATGGAGAAAACAATTCTCTCTCTTTCAAGCCATCTGTGTGTTTTGAGATTCGTTCTTTTTCTTTTCTCCATTTGTTTTCTCGCCTCGCCTTTTTTTTTTTTCAGGTCGACACGTCTCCCTCATGTCGATCTCGGCCCCCCTCTTTCTCGTTCCTCGAGCTTCGCTGAGACCCGCTCTCCCCTCGCGATGGGTGTACCGCGCGCCATCTGAGATTGCACCTCCATAGAGGCGCCACGTTCGCTGCTCTTGTCGCTGATTCTGATATCTTTCTTTTCCACCTGTTCGCGTGGGAGCAGCTGGTCGTTTTGGTTTGATCGCTTCCGTCCGCAGGCGTCTGACCTCCGCCCTTCGCCCGGTTTTCCCCCCTGAAGAATTTCTTCTCTCCGTATTTTTTCTTTGGGAGTCGCACTGCATACCGGAGTCACCAAGCCGAGTGCCTTCTCTAGGGTTTCCCCTGCTCGGCGTTCTCACCCGCTGCCCCCCCGTCTACGCACTACCTTATGCGCCGGAATTTTCGACCGGGAGAGATACCTTTTTCTGTTCGCTTTTTTTAGGGTTCGTGTGAAGCGCTGCGAGCCCGTTCCGGTGTCTTTTTCGGCCCTTTTTCCTAGTTATGTGCGATTTGGGCGGTGGCCCTAGGTTCAGCCGTTTTATCTAGTTTTCTTTTTTCCCCCCGCTCTTTCCTTCTTGTGTGCTTCTCTCCTTTCCCCCCCTATCACTTTTTCTCATTCACCTCATTTGATGTTGTCCGCCGACCGTCCTACTTTCCTTATGAGATCATGCCTGAAGTGAGAGCCTCGTTCAGGTTTACCCGACTTTCTTGATCTTATCCAAAGACTCCTTGCCGCTTTCTTTCGTCTCTTTTAGATTTTCTAGGCGCGGCGCTTTCGTTTTCGTTTCTTGCCTAGTGCTTCTTGTCAGCAAAAATCTTTTCATGCAGCCTTCTCACGTTTTTTTGACGCTTCACTTCGCTGACCATCTTCGGGCTCTGTGTGTTATTGATTCGTTCGACTTTCCGTTTCCCACTGGTGTCTTTGCGCTTACATCTGCTAGATCTTTCTTCCCTTTTTTGTATCTCCCGGGTTCGCCTCTGTTGGCTTCCCCCGCAGGCTCGCTGTTCGTCACTCGGCTTCTCTGGTGCTTCCACGAGGTTGTTTCAAGGAGTTTTTTTTTTAACGTCCCTCGGCTCGCGATTCGAACTGATGTCGTCAGGTCGTTCACGGGGCTTACCTCTCTTCCTGATCCACTTCTTCGCTTGCGAGCTTTGTCCTTCTTCTCTCTCCTTTCCTCTCTGTGGACCTCAGAGGACGGCCGCCTTTGTAGCTTACCTGAAAACCACAGTTGTGCCGGATTATTCTAGTGATGATTCCGTTGCCGATCTTCCTCTCTTTGCCGTACCGGTCTCCCTGCCCGATTTAAGTGGACTCGGATCGGCGCGTTCTTAATCCTTGGTTTTCTCTTCTTTGCCAACGCCCTCCCCTTGAGGCGTCCATCTCCTGCGGTTCTATAGAACTTGTGGGATTCTGCCGTTTATTCTCTGGTTCCCTTGCTTATTTTTTTTTTCGTGTTTCCGAACGTCCGAGGATTCCCACAGTTTTGCCTTTCGTACGACGCCCTCGTTTTGTCGTTCATATTTGTTTGAAGAGTTCCTAGGCTCCTTTCCACAAGCTGGGGAGCCGCTTGCCGCCCCCTTTCCATTGCATTTGAACGCTTAGTCTTTTTTTTCACATTTTTTTCTTCTCTATCCTGTCCCCCCTCAAGTCTTCGGCCAACCATGTCACGAACGTTGCCGACCGTCGTTTCAGAAGGCCCGGCCCTCCTCACCTATTCCGTTGCCACCCCTTTTCTGCTTTTGAGTTTGGTAGGCTGCGTCTTTTCGTTTCTTCCTTGCACTACTTGCAAGCCCCACCCACGCCTTGAGACAACCCCTCCATCCGCCTTCTTGCATCCTTTTTCCGTGTCCGCATCTTGTCGACTGAATCTCCTTTCACATCTAGTTTTCTCATCGTTTTCTCTCTACCTTGGTCATCCAGACCGTACGGATCCCGCGAGATGCGTTTCCCCCCCCCGAGTGAGGATTCTCGTTTTGAATACCGCATGCAAGCCGCGATTCAAAAGGTCATTTCCTTCTTGGCCACTTTCTCAATGTCGTTACATCCGTCCCACGTTCTAGAGCCCCCCACTTAGTCGATGTTTCAGTCCGTTAAATCTTGTTCTTATCGTTTTGACTCTTTCCACCCCGCGGACCTACCCCCGAGGGTAAATTGCCCCTCTCAAGCGTCACCGACCCAGATATCTTTCCTTCTCCACCCTGTCCCCCTCGAGGTCAGACCTTGATACCCCCTCTATGAGCTGTCTACTGCTGTTGCCCGATCTAAAGAAAGCGCGGTAGAGTCTTCCTTTGTGCTCCCCGTTACACTCCCTCCCCCTCAATTTTCTAGCGCATTTTCATTGAAGTATTTTTCACGCCTGTTTCCTATGTAACGTTGAAGGATGCGAATTATGCGAGCCTCCCACCTTGACTGTCCCCCCGATCTTTTTTAGTAGATAAGGTATTTCGTCCCGCCCTTCTAGGGAGATCAGGGGGAACGCTTGCCCCCCCCCTTTTACAGAGCTCTTCCCTTGCCGTTTCTTTCTGGATAGAAATTTTCCCCGTGGGACGTTGAAGGATATTTCTCGACGAATTCTCTTTCTTTTTCGGGTCCCTTCCGCGGCGACTTCGCCCTTTCAACGGTTTTTTGGGTCCGAAGCCCCCCCACGGTCTCGTTTTCCTTTCTCCGTTTCTCTTGAAGCACATTTTCCTCTTCCCCGCAGCCTTTAAGTATGTATCGTTCGTCCCTTTTCCTTGACCCGTTTCCCGGTCTTCCTGACGCGCGTGGCTTTGTTCGCGAACCTTGGTACAACTGAAGCTTTTTTCCGTCGTAGTATGAAGAGCCCTGGTTTCTTTCTTCACGAATCCCTGCGATCTCATACGGTGTTATAGGGTTTTGACTGCAAGTCGCCCCCTTGTGGTCGAAATCCTAGTTATAGGCTTCAACTAGATGCCTTATCCAGTGGGGAGAAGCGGACCCGGCGGCGCAATTCAGAACTCGGAGAGGTTCCCGGGCATCTATTTATGCTGGGGACTCCTTCCTTCCTTTTTTGTTTGGTGCTCATTGATGATCAGTCGTTAGTGAAAGCACCTTTTTTATAAGAGTCCTTTTGATGTGGCCGGCTATACGCGTATTTGACCCCCCCCCGTGGAGGTTTAAGACTAGTGCTTGTGTGGTTTCAGCAGGAACTCGATTTCTCTGCCGACCAATTTTGCGGGGCGACACTTCTCCTCATCCGAAACCCCACCTGCGACGCATTCGTTCTGCCCTACTATGCCCATGTCCGTTCCCTTACCTTGCTACGAATGTCGCTGTCGACGTTCCAGTGTGTCTCCTCAGTTTCCCGTTGGATTCATTCGCGTCTGCCGTTTCGTTGAAGTCGATCCACGAGTACGAGTACGGCGATGTCTTCCTGAGTTCCTGGTTCGGCACGAAGTTCACCGCTTTTGATAGCTCCCAGGGTTGTCGTCGCACGTTTAATAAGTATTGAAGTCCCGACCCATCCTCCTACGGTGAGTCTCCTCAACCGACAGTTTTTACTCAGTGAGGCGATCAAGTCTGGATGTTCTCAAGTGCCGTGCTTTCTCCCAAATCCTGACACGCAATCTCCCTCTGCCGACTCCTTGAGTGCCGCGTCACTTAGAGACCCCGAGTGTTAGTCCCGACTGTCTAGCAATCCTTTTTTCTCAGTCGTTGGGCGGAGTCAGCGAGTTTTTTTTCTCCCTTCCCTGTCTTTCCCTCGTTCACGGAGTTTCGATACGGATCAAGCCGATCGGGATTTGCGGCGTTTTCCCCTTGTATGTTTGTGTTCCGCCAATTTGCTCACTCTGTTCTTTAGATCGTTTGCTGGAACAGCCGAGAACAGTCTGCTTTTGTAAAAGTTTCCATCTAGTGCTTCCCGAAAGTTCGGGGAGGAACTCTTGTATGCTTTTTCGTGTGATAGTCGATTTGTCATAGGTTTGAAGGTCTTATTTCTCCCCTTGCTTACTTCTTTTGAGCTAAACTTGAAGCAGTTCATAAACCTCGCCTTAATACGGATGGCGTCTGCGACGTTCTGGTAGCTGATGTAAGACCTTGCGTCCCTGGCTGGGCTGATTTTTTCGTCTCGGTTAGGCCTTGTAGTACTGATTTCGCAAATCCCTCCTCGTGTCGATGTATGCGCACGGATCCGTTTTGTTATTAAAAATCGCCCTAGAACGTTTCTTTCACGACTGCCGCGATGACAACAGTCCTCGCCCACCTCTTCGGTCGCCCCGGCCCCCTTTTGCCCGTGATCTTCTTCTCTGTTTCTAATGGTGGTGGGTGGCGGAATGTCTCCTGTCGTTCGATCGCCGGCAGCAGCCGGATTCCACCAGCGGTCCTTTTTTCTCATTTATTTGAGCTGCCGCATTCATTCCGAAAGAAGTGGTTGCTCCTGTGGCTCTCCTTTCTTGGTGAAGTTCTTTTTCTTTTCCTGACGAATTTCCCCCCTTCTGAGGCTGTTCCCCCCCTCCTTCAACTGTCCTCTGTTTCGCGGAGCAATTAGGTCGCGGTTCTTTTTTTCCGCCTCGTTTACCTAGTTACGCGTGTTCTTCATCGGTCCCACTCTTTTTTTTTTCGTCTCGCTTACAAACAGCCGAGCCATTTTCCGTTGCCCTCTCCCCCACGCGCTTCGTAGTCCCACGGGTCACCCCCGACTGAATCGAGCTGAATGGAAGACTAACCCCCCGCACAAGGTATTTCGCGGATCGCCGCTCTCCGTATACGCTATACCGTGAGTCTAGTTGACTCGTAGCTCCCCCCCGTATTGACTGAGTTAGCACGCTCTTCCCCCCGATTGTCGGACGCTCGATTGCCCGCTGCCACTGGGTTCTTTTTTCTTTACGACTTCGATCGACGGCTTTTTATCAGCATAATCAAGAAGCCGGTAAGCGGGGGTTGGTCCTTGGAAGCGTCCCGGTCTACTAGGATGACACGCCCTTATACCGCCTCTTCCTCTGCATCGGACCTTTCCCTTCCGAGTTTGAGGAGAGGTCGTCTTTCCAGCCTCCTCTCATTATCGCTCCCGAAGCGATGATCGGGTGCTGCGCCCCCCACTTCCCCTTCGTCAACTCTTTCAGGTTTCGCGCATAGTATGACTAAGCGGCGCCTTTCTTGCCTAACCTGCGTGCGCACCCTTCTCTTCAAGAGTTAAGCCCCCTGACGACTAATTCTTCCTTTGAGCAAGCCCCTCCGGTTCCTCGAGAGATGAGCGCTTTCACTCCTTCATCCTCTTTTAGGAATCCTCGATATTCACTCGCCGGTTAGCAGGCTGATGTTCGCGAGTTGATGCCCTTTTCCTATCCCTTCCTAGGGGTCCCCTGCCCCGCCTCTCTTGTGTCGATCGCGCCCCTCTTAAGTCATCCCTCTTTCAAGCGTCATGTGGTTTTAGATTGAATCGCCTCCCCCGTTTCAACGCCTCTAAGGTTTCTGCACTCCCTGCATGAGATTTATCACTTTCTCCGCGGGGGATCCTTGTACTTGGCGAAAACTCCCGAGGTTGACTGAGAAGAGGTGATATTTCCGCTTAGTCCCGGCCCCTCTGCCGCAGTCTCTCCTTTTTTCCCCGAATATAACGGTAATCTATGTGGCAATCTTCATCGCCCTTTCCCCCGATGCAATGGCCCCTAGTGACGGAACTTTACGACTCCCGCAGCTTATCACATTCCCCCTAGACAAAGTGCGCCCCCTACCCCCTAGAGAAAGGCTTGCATTCCGTCTCAGTTTCCCCTGTTTTTCGTTCGGAGGAGTATGCCCCCCCCCCTCCTCCTGGGACTCCGGTTGGCGGGGACCTTCTCTTCCGCCGCACTCGGTATGATTGACCCTGTATGCCGGTTACGTTTGCTAACTTCCGGAGAGGCCGGAATTGCGTCAGACTTTATTAAGGCGGCTCAGGGCGATCTCCCTGGGTCTACTTTCAGGCTCTCCGGCACTTCGCTCAAGTCTCACCCACCGACCGGGGCGCTCGCCATCAATCAATTCAGAGGAGCATCTTCCTCTCCGTCGCTCACGGAGCCCTTTTTTTTTTTTTTTTTTCGCTTTCCGCCCACGCCCTTTCAGTCGTCGGCTTCTCGCATCGAGTTTCTTCCCTACTGATAGCCACAGGCGCTCGCTTCGTCCGCTGTCGCTGACGCTCTTCTTTGCATTCTTCCCGCTCATGGAGTTTTGACTCCCAAGGCTCTCTCTTTACTTTTGAGAGTGATTTGGTTTCTTGTTCCTCCCCCCCTTCGCGTCGGCTTTTTCTCACCTTTGACGTGACTCAGACAGGTCGAGCCTGGCGCTCTGGCATAGGTCCCCTACCGATCCCGTCGCGCCTCTCGTGTTTCTTCCGCGCTTCATCGCGAGCGACGTAGGTTTCTAGATCGTCTCTGCCGGGTTGTCTCTGCTTCTTCCTACCTTTAGCTTCTTGTCCCCCTTTTTGCCTTTTTCCGTTCGCCGCCGGAATTCGTTGGGTGATCTTGATCCGATTGTCCGCGGCTTCCGAACTGACTCCCCTATCGTTTTTTTTTTTGAGCGTCAGTGTATCTTAGTATACTCATTTTCTGGATGCTCGCACGAAACGCCCTTCTCACTTCAGCGTTGTTCCTGCGATAGACCGGTCCAATCAACGGGTCCGGGTCCGGAAAATAGTCCCAGTCCGTCACTCCCTCTCCGACGGAAAGGTAGCATTGGTCACGTGTTTTTCTCACGGGGTATAGGTGGTCGCTTTTCTGCGCGCGGGAGGCCAATCCGGCTGCTGTGGCCTTGGAATCGGGAATTGGGCGATCTTCCTTCCCCTCCCGTTTCTGTTTCTAGGTACCCTTCTTCTCCTGCCCCCTCCGGTGGTCTTGCTTCCGCGAGTTTAACAGTAACACGTCATTCACCCTCATTGGCTCTGTCGCCTATCGCCTGCTTGATGTCCCTGACTCTGACGTTTCCAGCTTTGTTTCCGCGGCTGCTGCTCTTCTTCAAAAGACTCTTCCCTTTTCTTCGCAGTTGCGCCGATCCTTCTTCTCGGCGTGTTCCGTTTCCTGACCTCGGACCTGCCTCGTTCCCCCAAATTCATCCCTTGAAAATGAAGCCTTCCTCCTGCGTTTGATAGGGGATTCGAATGCGCTGAACCTTCGGTTTCTTGGGCGCGCTTTTCCCCCTCCTGGTGCTATTGTCTTTGCTCTCGACCTTGCGAGACGTCCGTCCGCGCGTCCTTTGCCTAGTTCTTTTAATTTGCTTCCCGAGTCTGCTCCGCTTCGTATCACCTCCTGCCCCCCTTTGACGTCCCGGGGTGTGTGCGCGCACGATCCAGGCTTCGCTACTCTGCTTCGCGTTCACGGATTTAAGTATCTTCCCTAATGTCGCGCCTTTGGGGTCGTCTCCGCTTCGGTTGTTTTCGATGTGGCATCTAGCCCGTTTTGCATCGGTGCCGGTCTTCCGCACCCCCCTGTGACCGTCTTTCTTGCGTGCAGCATACGACCCTCGCTCGCTGTCGCTACTTGCGCCTCTCGCCGCTTCAGGAATTCGGGTCGTCGATTTAGAAATTTCCAATCCTTTTTTTTTTGGAGACATCCCCCTGCAACCTCCCCCCGTGAATGCGTCTTACTTCTCGTTCTCTCTTCGACCTATGTGTCGTTCGTTTCCCTTTGGACTTCGGCCGTTTGTCTTTCGCGCGCCCTTTCCGTCCTACGTTTCCTCTTCTAGCCCATCTTTTACTTCCCTCGACCGACCCTTTCGTCCTTACCCTTCGTGCACGCTGGTGACCGACTTTCCCGCGCAGTGACCCGCGCTTTCCCTTGCTATTTGCTCCCTCAGTAGGTCCCATTCGTTCTAGCACTGGACAACAGAATGCGGCCGCCCAGACTCCCTGCAGACCACGCGTTTTATGCACGGAATGCGTCGCCCCATGGAGTCCTTCTGACTGTGTTATGTGGGGCCTTGCATGCGGTTGACCCCTATCTCCTTTGATGCCGCTACGAGCCCCCCACTCCCCTACACATTGCGCCGGACGTTTTCCCTTCTTGCTCTCCGATCCCTTTGTCTAAGGCGGCGCTTTCGGGCCTCCTTCTTTTTTTTCGGATCCTCGTTTTTCTTGCTCGGCTTTTTCCCACCCTCAAGGTATCGATCCTTGCTTCTGACCCCGAGGGCTGCTCCATCGTCTTCATTTTCACGACGAGACTTAACCTTAATCTCTGTAGGGTGACCCCCTTTCCCTCAAGGGTTCCCATCCGCCCCGACAAAAGTTCCTCCTTTGCCAACAACCATCGTGGTTGCCAGTCCGTCCCGAGTAGTTTTTTTGCGCTCGCTCGTCAAGTTCCTCCCACCGGGGAGCACACTGGTTTTCAAGATGCTGAGTTTAGCACGCCAGCTCGATTTCCATCCCACCACCTTTTTTTTTCCTGACTCCCTAGCGTTTCGACCTTTCTCCTTAGATGTTCTCTGCCCCCCTCCCTCAATGCCTCGTCGGGCTGCTGTTTGGTTTACCCCTGGAGCTCCTCACGCCGCCACGGTGCTTTTGCTCAGTACGCCCGCCTTTTTCGCCTT
>Ga0179591_1495950_pt1 | contig 11611 bp, 14 predicted proteins | sample CZOMad2_1_08_16f_FD_182891 | JGI IMG/M metagenome (GOLD analysis project Ga0179591, IMG submission 182891) | Vadose zone soil fungal communities from Angelo Coast Range Reserve, California, USA - CZOMad2_1_08_16fungal (PacBio error correction) | ecosystem: Environmental > Terrestrial > Soil >... | reverse complement strand
AAGGGAGTTGCGGGGGTGGGGCGCGCAGCGGAGGGGGGCGGAGATCGGGGGGGGGGGCCACCTAGCGGGGAGGGGTGTGGTTGAGTGGGGCGGGGAGTGAAGAACGTTGGGGGTGGGGAGGGTGAGGGGTGGGGTGGTGAGTCAGAACGCAGCACCAGTGAGCAAAAGGGTGCAGACGACAGTATATCAGCACCAGGGCAGGCGGGGGGGGGGGGGGGGGGAGTAGAGGAACGGGGAGGCGGGGAGGGGCAGGCGGCGCGAGGTGACGGGGGGGGGGGGGTTAGGGAGGGGGGGTCAGCGGGGCTGGAATTGAGGGGGGCGGGGTGGGGAAGCGTCGACGTTCGCGGCATTGCGGAGAGGGATTGCAGGGGGGGGGTGGGGCGCGGGTGGGGGGTGGGGTCGGCGGCGGGAGTTCCGACGAATCACTTCATTATCTTGAGCGTAGCGAGATGAACGCGTAGCAGAGGGGGGGTGGAGGGGGGGTGGGTGGGGGGGGGGGGGGTTAATTCTTTTTTTGGGTGGGGTGGGGGGGGGGGGAGTCGTTCATGGAGGGGGGTTTTGGTGGTTTTGGGGGGGGGGGGATGGTGAATGATTTTTTTTTTGTTAAGACGCTGGGACATCCCTTTAATGATCATCGGAACGCTCTTCGCGGGCAATCTCAGGGGGGCTTGGGGGGGGGGCGTGTGTTGGTTGGTTGGGTGTTTGGGGGGTGAGGTTCGCGGGGGTGAGTCACTGTGGAGGGGGGACGTCGGATGAGGGGGTACGCGGGGATCGGGGGGGGTGGTCGGGCGGGTCGGCGAGGGGGGTTCGTGGCGTTGCCGGGGCGGCGCCGAATCTGGGGGGGAAGGGTAGGAGTGGGGGGGGGGTGTGGCAGTGTGAACCCGCAAAAGGGAAAAGCGAAGGCATGGCAAGAACTGCAACTGCAACAAAATGCGCGAACGCGCCTGAACAAACATGAGTTATGGGGGGTGTACCCCGTCTGTATGGAATGAGACTTCAATTCGGTATCGCTGGGAAATGCGGTGGAGAGGCAACAATTCAGTGTTGCTTCACGTGGACCGCACCAGGGGGGAGTGGGGGGGGGGGGGGTGGGGGGGGGGGAGGGGTGGGGGGGGGGGGGGGGGGGGGGGGGGGGGGTGGGGGGGGGGGGGGGGGGGGGGGGGGGGGGGGGGGGGGGGGGTGATCAATGGGAAAACCCTAGAATAGAAAATGGGTTGGGGGGGGAGGTGGGGGGAGGAGCCCTTACTGGGGGGGGGCGTGACCAGTTAAAGACTGCATTAGCGAATTGATCGCTCTGGCGGTAGGAAACTTCATGGCGATTTAAGTAATAGATTTAGCACACTGGGATTTTGGTGGGGCGCCTGGCGAGGGGGGGGGGTAGGGGGGGGGCCTGGGGGGGGGGGGGGGGGGCAACGCGCCAGGTATTTCCGCGAAGGTCCAGGCCCCGCTATCTGCCCGGCCAAGGTTAAAGCGAAAAACGGTGGTACCGTAGCGCGGGGGGGGGGGTGGGGGGAAGGCTGTGCAGCGTCGCGACAGGAGAGTCGATTCGAATGGAGGAATAACACATGAGCGGGTTATACCAACGTAAGGGGGACGGAGGGTGTAGGGGTGGGGGCAGCGAGGGTGGTGGTGGTGGTGGGTGGGGGGGGGGGGGGGGGGTGGGGGGTGGGGGGGGGTGGGGGGGGGGGGGGGTGGGTTGCGCTGGAGGGGGGGGGAGGGGGGGGGGGGGGGGGGGGGGTGTCTGGGGCGGGGGCGGGGGGGGAGACGCGAGGAAGGGGATAAGCGGGGGTGGGGGTGGAGGGGGGGGGGGGTGTTGCCAAGCCGCACCCCGAACGATCACCGGGCGCCAGAGGATTGGGTGCGCGGCGGTGGGTGGGGGGGGGGCGAGGTGGGGGGGGGGATGGGGAAAGCAAGGCGCCAGAACCCACAGAAAGCAAGGGTTGTGGAGGGGAGGTGGGACGGGTAACCACCAAGAATCAGCCCGCGGAAGCCACCAAAAAAGCGGATTCTGCAGATGCGCGGGGGGGGGGGGGGTGATGCGGCTGTCGACGATAAAGGTGAATGCCCTCGAGCGCAATGGTGCGGAGATGGCGTCCTCTCAAGAAAATCGACCAGTGTGGTTTAATCCGATTCTCACTTAACACAGTTTGCTACAGCACGAGGTTTTGAGTTTTATGGAGGGTCATCGCAAACATCGATGAGTTTACAAAGCCTCGCGTGTGGGACCGTCGTTGTGGGTGGCTCTTTTAAGTTTAATGCGCCATTGGATTATGCAAACGTATGTCTGCAGATGAGCGAGCAGCGTCGATCAACTAGAGGCTCAAAGTTTGGACGACGATAGAGGCTGATACATTTTTGTTGGCGATTAAGCTTGGGTTCCCGACACAAGATAGGCATTAAGCCTCTGGCGAGTACAACCTGGTTATAGTTTGGATGCCGTCGCCTTGCGCCCAGTGGTACAGACTTATTGTGGGGGCAACACACACCAAATGTGCCGTTAACTATACAGAATCAAGTGTCGTCGTTTGGTCCTCGTGCTATAAGACAGTCGCGAGCGTGTCAATCTGCACCTGAACAACGACACCCCCCCCCTTATAGTTGATCGGCCGGCAAAAAGAACCGTGTTCGCGTTTTGGAGCTGTGTTCGGTGTATTGGTTTTGTGCCCGTTGTTTTTATTTGTTTTATTTGCTGGAAAAGAGGGGGGGGGGGGCGTCGAACCATCTTCAGCGCTGACAGTGGCCGGGAGAAGAGGCTGGACAAGAGGGGGGGGGGGGGTGGGGGGGGAGCGCTGGACAGGGGGGCCGCTGGGGGCGGCTGGCGGCTGCCAGTACACAGTGGGGGTGGAGAGGAACGGGGGAGTGGCAGGGCGATGGAGGTTTATAGGGAATGACAGGAACTGCGCACCGGCAAGCAGGATGAAAACCAGCACGCGAAGTATTTTCATCAGGGTTCGTCGAGAGAAATGAGAATTGGGGGTGAAAGAGAGGGGGGGGGGGTGGGTGGGGGGGGGGGGGGGGAGTGGGGGAGGTGGTGGGCGCTTAGGCCCGAGCCGCCCCAACCAGCAACCTTAAGCACTCTAGGCCGGAATCGACGATCCGAGAGAGATTAGTGGGGGGGTCATCGCAAATTTATTGAAGTGGTTCAGAGCTCGTTAAACCTCAATCAGGGGGGGTCGGGGCGAAGTGGGGGGGGAGGGGGCGAAGCTCCATGCTGGCTCGGGGGGGTCGCGAGCTTCATTTTCGATCCGCCCTCGTTTCGCCGAATTGAGTGCCCCAGACGGGAATTCCTCAGTTCCAACATGAAACGGTGACTGTCCCCATTGAAATACTAAGAAACATAAGAACAAAGAATGGGCTTACCCCACAATGGCATTATTACATGCCTTGAGCTTCACCAAACTGGGGAGAACTTCCCTTCAAACTCCTATTCGTGAATATACTGAACTATGGGGGGGGGGGGGAGGTGAATGTGGGGGCTGTGGGCGGGTGGAGGGGTATGAATAAATAAACTTTGGCATTTTAGGGGGAGGGTGGGTGGTATTGCTTGCAGGGTACGTCGCTAAGGAATTTCCCGGGTATTGTTCAAGTGCTTATTGATGGAGATTGAAGAACCCCCCACGAAGCGGAACACGTGTTAGGTTACGTCCAAGGCGGGTTGTGGTTGTTTCTTTAACACAACAAAAGGTTCAACAAACCAAGGTCACGCAATGCATTATCCTCACTCTGAGGGGGTTAGGTGGGGTTGAGAGGGGTCGCTCGCGCAGGGAGTGGTGTAGGGGGGAGAGGTAGGGGGACGGGAGTGGGGGCAGGCGGGGGGGGGGGAGAGGTAGCCAAAAAAGTGGGGTAGAAAGTGGCATGGGAAAAGCGAATTAACGGGGGGTTGGGGGGGGCCCAGCCGGGCGGTAGGGGGGGGTTGGAAAATGAGGCTCTGGAAGTACTTGGAAAACTAGCGCGGTGCAGATACTCGTCATGACCGATCTGATGCTGCAGCAAAGCAGGGCGGGGGGGGGCCTGGGGGGAGAGTCTTCGTCGAGGAAGGGAGGGGGGGGGTGGTGGGGTGGGGGGCGGGTGGGGAAACGGGGGGTGGGTGGGGGGGGGGGGGGGGGGGGGAATTGGGTTGTGTTAAAGTCTGGGTTTTTTGTTGACAGACACCAACTCGCGTCAGTTGTCTGGTCCTGGTCGTTCGTATTGGAGCTCTCAATACTGGCACCATTTCGATTCTGTGTTTCGTTTTGTAAGCCTGCCTACTTCGGCTGGGTTGCGGTCTAGTCGAGCTATTGTAAACGAAACCCGTTTCGCATCGAGTGATCCGCCTTGCCCGGTGTTCGCGCAGTGTTGCGATGCGCGGTCTGGTCGCACTGTGCGGCGATAGGTCTGCCAGCAGGAAAAATCAGCTCCTCTGCAGACCGACCGCAAAAAAATTAAGCAAATCCGGACCTGGTTTGGGCGGCGGGTTGAATCTGGTCGTCCGGAAGCGGCGTTATTGCTATCATAAGGAGAGGTTACACAATCAGCCAGGGAAGGTCGGCCTCCACGAGTATTCGCGTTTGGGGTTCGGTGTAGTGCTGGGTGCGAAGCGGGTCGGTGTGTTTGTTTGTTTTGTGGGTGTGTAAGGCTAAGGAATTGGTGGCCGTTTGTGAATTGGGTTTTGTGTTTCGTGGGAGGTTTTCGGTGGATCGTTCCGCTAAGGAGTTTGTTTTTCGTCTCTTTTTGTCGCCGTGGAGGCTGTTCGTGGGCTTGGTTCCCAAGTTGATTTGAAGTCCGAAAAAACTCTCACGGAGATAGCGTGAAAGGGGCGGCGTTCACGGGTGGCGCTGCACGGCAAACAGGGTCTGCTGGTAAGCTGCACGTATATTTGTGTGCGAATTGGTCGTGAGACGTGCTCTTTCGGGTATGAATATCTGCGAAATGCCCTTGGTGGGACTCTTGCAAGGCCAAGGATGCATGCGCGCACTGCATGCAGGGGAGCGTTAGTGGTGTAAAAGCCGGTGCGGGCGTGTGCGACGGGAGGGAGTTCCGCACGTATTGTCCAGCTCAGTCGCATGCAAGCCTAAGTCGACGACTCGCTTCGCTCATCATCGATTGGACGGAGCGTTTCCCGCCAGGATCTGTATTTCAGAAAGGGTTGGTGTTTTTTGGTTTTGTCTTGAACGGTAGGTGAAATGGTCAGAAGTGCTGCACGGGGCGGCTGCGCTTGTAATTGGACGGGCGCTTTACAACTTTTCTTGAAGAGGTCTATTTGTTTTCATACCGCTCCTGGGTTGATTTCGGGCTCTCCCCCCCCTCTACCTCCCCGACGCAAATTCATTTCCCGCCCAACCCCCCCTCGCCAGCCCACACATACCCTTACCGGGCACCACCATTTACGTAAGACCCCTGCCCCATGCCCCCGCACACTGCTGAATTTGCTACGACCCTCCCGGCCCGCCCCCGGACAACCCGCCCCCCCCCCCCGACCCGCCCCCTCCGCAGACCCTCCCCCCGGACAACACCCCCCATGACCGCACCCTCGAGCCCCCCCCTTGCGGTGCCTTGCTGCTTTGGGCTCCCCGAGTTGTCAGATTTTCCATTGTAGCGGATGCTTGCAAGCAGCCTGCAATATCCGGTACACACTGGATCGTTCCGCCCCCCTCCCCTTGTCGCCCCCGACAAGACCAACCCGACAGCTGGTGCCCCCACCCCCTCGCATGGCCACACACTCCGCAGCGGCCCTCCGCCAGACCATTTGCGCACCCCTCACGCCCTCCCCCAGCGCCACCCCACCAGCCACAGTGCGACACACGCCGACCAACCCCGAAGCGCACGCATCTGAGCGACCACTCACGCCCTCGGCACCAACAAACGTCTAATCGAAAACCCGTTGATAAGTAATAACAATGTGGAAGGCGGAAACCAGCGCCTCAAACAAGCATACGGACACAGCTCCTGCAAGGCCCAACCGGCGCACACACTATGACCGGGTGTCTGCACTTCCGTCTGTACGGCCCTACTCCGTCTTTCTTCAAGACCCCTAAATCCAGCTCGTCCGTCAAGCACGCCGCCTTTTTCAGGCGGTTCTGGGGGGAGAGAAGGGGCTAGAGTGTCTCCACGAGTTCGACATGGAATACCCAGTTTTTCACAGGGGGGCCTCGGGGCGAGTAGAGGGGGGCGTGAGAGAGGCGTGGCGTTGGGGGGGTTGTGAAGACATAAGGCAGCGCGGTTGGGCCACCACCGGTGCAATACACACCGGTCGAGGAAAGCCATGAGGGTTTGGGGAAAAAGTCGGCACAGGACACGAGCACACACCATCGGTGTGCCCGCGCCGCTTTGGCAGGCCAAGGGGACAACAATGACATGCTAGCGACTGTGGGAACGAGACTGCAAACAGATTGCTGGCCACGGCAGAGGCAGGATCGGTTAAGACTGCTTAGGGACCCGGGGGGTGAGGGGGGGGATGTAGGGGGCTCGTGCTCTTTCCTCCTCCTCCAGATTGGTGGTGGGGGGTGGGGTTGGGGGGAGGGGAGAAGAGATAATAAAACGCAAGCACCAGAGACGCGCGCGGGATGGCAGGGGGCCGGGTAGGCGGGGGCCAGCAAACAGTTTGCACGCCTCGCTTAGCAGGTCATGTATGACCCTTGCTGCCAAAGCGGTCACGCGGGCCACCACCGATGGGGTGCTCGGTTCCCTGCGACATTTTCCCCAAACCCGCATGGCTTTCTAGGACGGTGGTATCGCACCCAGGGTGGGCCCAAACCGGCGCTTAGTCAATCAAAAGCAGTAGTTATGGCGGGGGAGAGGCTGGTGTGGAAAAAGGGTGGGGGGGGATGTGGGTCGGGGAGGGTGGTGCGAGGAGCTTGGGAGGGGGGGGGAGGGACGGAGTAGGGGTGGGGTTGGGCCCGGAGAGGGGGTGAAAAAGGCCGGCGTGATGAACGAAAGCTGATTAGAGGATTTGAAGAAAAGACGGAGTGGGGGCGCGACAGGAGGACGTGCAGACTCCCGCGCGTTGCCGTGCAGGAGCGGTCCTAAGCTGGGTGGCGCGGTTTCAGCATCCAAATTGTATTGCTTCACACTTTCGATAGTAAGCGTTGTTTTGCCGATGCACCAGGAATGAAGCGGCTTGGAGCTTGTCGCCTGCGGTTCGGGTAGCCGTGCGCAACAATGGCGCGACGCTCGAGTTCATGGGCGGCACCAGTTCGTTTCTTCCCGTAAGGCGTCGGTGCGTCGGATAGTGACAGGCTGCTGAAGCTCCAGGGGGGGTGGGGGGGGGGGGGGGGGGGGGGTGGGGGGGGGGGGAGAGGGGGGGGGGGGGGGGGGGGGTGTGGGGGGGAGTGCCGGGGGGGGGGGGGGTTGTGGGGGTGGTGGGTGGGGGGGGGGGGCGCGGGGAGTCCAATTCAACCTAAAATAAAAACAACAAAAGGCGGGAGGGGGGTGGGGGGGGGGAAAACTATGGGTGGGGGGGCGTGGGGGGAACAAAAAATCCGGGGGGGGGGGGGGGATTCTAAAAGTAAGGGGGGGCGGGGGGAACTGTACAATCCCAAACACTACCCTAACCCCAGTCACAAAATAAATCATGGGTGGGGGGGCGTGGGGGGGGAGACATCAGGAAAACTAGGGTGGGGGGGGAGGGGGGGGGGGGGGGGTGGGGGACGATAAGTGGGGTCCGCTACATGGACAAATTGGCCGGAGCCAGCCCACCGGACCGCCGATCGGCAGTGTTTCCAGGGACTCGCGGCGGGGACGGTGTGAGGCCGCCTCGTAGTAGGCAAGCAAGTGGCGGCATGGCATCTTCGGAAAAGTCCCGGGCGGAAGTTTGCTGCGAAAGGCGGAGAATTTCATCGAAGGAAGGAGTCCCAGGGAGGGGGCGGGGTGAGTGAGGGATGTCTGTGGCGCCGGGCGGTGTGGGGTGACGGGCGGCAGGAGCGCGGGCAGCTTGACCTGACCACTAGTTTCAGGCGGAACTACGATCCTGTGCTGAAAGCTGGCCTGGCCGTGGATTGGCGTGATATTCGTGGATCGCGATGTGGTGTAGGGGCGATGAGCGGATCACGATGGTGCGGGTCGCCTGGCTCGCGTCGTTATGCCGATTCTCGGAGTTTACCTCTTCGCTTCCTGAAGGGCTGCGACGTTCGGAGCTTGTGCTTTGAAGGTCCACGGGCAGTAGGCCTGATTTTTCATCCAGAATAGGAGCGTTCCGCCGATTCGCAGCTTCCAGGCAGTACCATGTTTCTCGTGCAGCGCCACCGGTGAACCGTCGCTTTTCAGTATTGCCGAAGATGTACGGATTCAATCAACGTGGGAAACGTAGCTGATGTGCGAACAGTCCACCGGGGCGACATAAAGGAATAAGGTTTCCCCCCCCCCACCCCCCACCCCCTCCCCCCACCACTTGCCCCCCACCGCCGCATCCCTCACCGCCCCCGCCCCCGGCACCCACCCATGAACCCACTACATATGCATCGGATGCTGTGACACAATTCCTTGCCCGTTGCGTTCTTTTTCGCCCAGACTAATGAACCGTGATACTCGTGGAGGCGAGCCTTTGTGATGGATTTTTGAACTGCGTATGCATGTTCGTTCGGGATCTTGAGCCGAGTTTAAATCCGTACCGAAGCAGGTCGGGTGCGGGGGGTAATGGGTCTGCGGGCGGGCATGGAGAGGCTGGATTTTGCGGAGTTGCTGGGGGATTATCTCTGGAGGGGGGGCGGGACGAGGGCTTGGTGTTGGGGCGGGCGGTGTGCTGGCTTTTAAGTTGTGTGTTTTTCGGGATTAGATCGTGCTGAGTATTTTGTTTTGATGCGTGTGCGTCGCGCGCTTGCGCTGGGATGATTGAAATGGGCGGGGGTTGTCTGTGGGTACGAGTGAGGGGGTGGGTGGTAGGGGCGCGCGGGGCGCAGCGACAGGCCGGTTGGGGGGGGGGGGAGTGGCAGCTAGGCGGGGGGAGGGGGGCGCGCGCGGAGGGGGGGGGGGTGGGCGGAGTGGTGGGGGGGAGACGGGGGTAGTGTTGATGGGGTGCGGGTGAGAGGGTGAGAGGGCGGGGGGAGTGGACCGGGTGGGGGGGTGGGGGGGGGGGGGGCGGAGGGCGTGGGGGGGGGTTGGTGTCGTTGCCACACGTATTGCGAAGTTCCAGGCCGCTGCTTTGCTGCCGGAGGGCAGTCAGGAGGGGGTCGGTCAGGACGATTATCCACCGCGGAGTATCTTCACAATACTTGCCGGGGGGAGGAGGACGATTTCGGCGTTGAGCACCGTAATCGTCTTCAGGCCAACTTTGATTTGGAGAACCGGCGCAGGGTTTATCGAATGCTGGGTTCATAATCAACGATGAAGATATAGAGTGAACGATTGGAGTAGGAAGGACAGGATAGGTAGGGGGGGTTAAGGCGAGTGATAACTTTTTTTAAAGTCATAGGTTATCCGGGCGATCTTGGACGTAGATGCGCCAGAGCGCAGTTGCGCGGTGAATTGGCCGAGTTTATGCGAGCGGGGAGGCAATTCCTATCACAAGTCAGTATATCCACGCCTCGGAGTTTGAAGGAAGTCCCACGTTTGGGAAGCAGTCAGGACAGGAGATATCGCCATTGGTGGGGTAAGCATCTTAGGTTCTTATGGGGGTAGGGGTGTGTGGGCGAGAGGGGGAAATGGAGTAGCACGTTTCATTTGGACCGAGGAATTCCCGTGGGCCCGCAAGTCAGGCGTGGGGGGGGAAAGCGGGGGAGCACGCGGGGGGATGCGGTGGGAGAGAGGGTGGGAAACTGCTCGAACGAGCCCAGCATGGCAGTGTCTGCGTGACTGATTGATGGTTTAACTCGCTGTAGTGAAACGCACTTCATAAATGTTTGGCCGAGGAACGCATATTCGGATCTTGCGATCGCCTACGATTAAGGGTGCGGGTTTGGGCGAGCCGCTCATTTTCTCTCGAACACGATTGAACATACTATGCGCCCGCCGCGGCGGGCGCAGTCCTCCTGTCATTTTCCCTACCACGATTCGCCCTGATCCACTGGTTTTCACCTGTCAGTGCGGAGCCGGCGGCTTGCGACCCGGTAGTGCCCTGGCAGCTTCCACGCCGCACTGAAGCATGGTTACTCACCACCGCGACGGTCTTGCCAGGACCGTCCTTCGGGCACTTCTTGTCATCTTCACCAGAGCCTTGTTCCTTCGCCGCAGCAAGACGACGACCGCGATTCGGTATCGGGAACATTGGGTGTGCAACAAGATAAGTTCTGTACGGCTGGGCGCGGCGGACGGCTTCAGATTCAGGTTGTGATCGGGAGCGACGATCTTGTCGGTGAAGACTTGTGAATGGCCACAAAGTTAGCGCTTCATGCTTCCGACTGTGTAGCCGCTGAGTGATCGAGCTGCTGCTTGCAATCATCGGTAGCTTCGGCGGAATTAAACGTTAAAGAGCCACCACCGAGTCCCCCGCGGGTGTAGAATCAGTTCGTATGTTTGCGATGCGCTCATTAACTCACGCTGTGGTAAACTGGTTTAGTGAGATACGGATTAACCTGGTCGTTGTCTTGGAGGAGCGCCGCCACACGCCGAAAGGGTCAATCAACCAGCGCGCGGCATCGGCAGAATCCGCTTTTCGGCGGCCGCGCTGATCTGGGCGTCGTCACTCGTCCAATGCTTCTGGGTGTTCTTGCGCTGCTTTCCATCGGCACCTTGCGGTTGATCGGGGCGGTCTGCTGGCCAACGTATTTCTTGTCGCCGCAGCCGCCCAATAGCCACGACCCCTGGCCACTATCGTTACTTGGGATGAACCGCGTCATGGGGTATTCTCATTCTGAAGTTTGAGCGGAGGTTCCGTTAGGTGATCAGTTCGCTTTTATCTGGGCCGGCAGACGGCGGGCTGTGACACTTCGCGTGGAAATACTGTGCGAGGCGGGCAGGGCCCCGAATCCCATTGCGAAATCTGTACTTGTAATACGCAATGAAGTTACTCACCGTTTCCAGCAGGTTGCCAATTCGATGAAGTGCGAGTCTTTACTGTACGCCCAAGTAGGGTCTCCAACCAAATGGCTAGGGGGTTTTCCATTGACATCGCGGGGCCGAGAGCAACAGTGAATGCCTCCCGTTCGGCGCTATTTCCTCAGTTCCGATACAGACGATCCCGTTCCAACCGACGGGGTACACAAAATGAGGTTGTTCAGGCGCGTCAGCGCATTATTAGCAGCAGTTTTGCATGCTCGAGTTTCCTTGCGGGTTCAAGGAAATTACAGATTGGACAGGCTCAAGGAGGGCGGGGAGCTGCGGGCGGACGACGCAGACAGGGGTAGGTTGGGGCGGAGTGGGACGAGGTGCGACGCGCTGAGAGGGGATGAGAGTTGGCCGGTTGGAGGGACGTTGGCGGGGGGGGACGGACGGAGCGTACAGGGTATTCATCCCTTGCGCTCTCGCGACGCCTCGCAGCGGACGATACGAAGATAGTAAGGATAGTGCATCTGCGGGAACACGCGCAGGAATTTTGCTAAATGTCGAGTCAGTTCAGGCTAATCGGCGTGGTGCTACGTACACTGGTGATGCTCGGTTTCTACCGCGGATTCGGAGCACCCGGCTCACTGGTCGCGTGCTGACCGACATCGCCATCAAGCAAGTATGTAAGACTGTGCGGCGCGTGCTGGGTGAATCGCTT
>Ga0179591_1343637_pt1 | contig 11611 bp, 10 predicted proteins | sample CZOMad2_1_08_16f_FD_182891 | JGI IMG/M metagenome (GOLD analysis project Ga0179591, IMG submission 182891) | Vadose zone soil fungal communities from Angelo Coast Range Reserve, California, USA - CZOMad2_1_08_16fungal (PacBio error correction) | ecosystem: Environmental > Terrestrial > Soil >... | reverse complement strand
TCTCGGCGTTTAGCCTTTTCAGGGAAGCGATGAAGTTTTTTTTTTTTTTTCCCATTCAGGCGGCAAAGGCGACATAGGCTCTCTCTATGAGTCCTTGCACTTTTCCCCCCCCAAAGTCTCACCCGACCTTCACCCCTCGGGACCACTTTTCCCCCCCCTCGATTGGGTTGCTACGTTTTTTTGAGAAAGAGGGTTCGTCTTGCCTTTGGCCCTCCTTACGGGGACCGCTGTTTTGGTGTTTTGGCGTACAGTAAAACACATGTAATCGCGTTGGCTGCGCCCCCTTTTTAGGTTCGGGATCCTGGCGGTTAATTTTTCTTACATTTCGCACATCCCCAGGTTTTTATCGCTTTTTTTCGGAGTTTTTTCTATCATGTTTGGTCCTTTTTTCTCCTCCAGGTGACTGTGCCGTTTGCCGTTTTATCCGAGTCTTCCCTTTTGCACTCGGTGTCTGCCCCCCCCCCTCCGAAGGGAAACCCACCCCACTCTCGAGACCCCTTATGTAGGCTTTCTAGTCTTTTTGGTAATTTTTTCCAACTCGAGGCACCCCCCCCCCCCCTCTGTGGGAAGAGGCCTCCCGCAGCTTTTTTTCCTTTCCTTTCCGCGGGGTTTCAACCTCCTCGCTCCGGTAACTCCCTCTGTCGTCTGTGCCACTCTCGAGATTCCTGGCTTTTTCGCTTCAGCCCGTCCGGGAGCTTTTGACTTGTTGCCCCCATTTTTTCGGCTTCCTTTTTTTTTCTCACATTGAAAGAGTTTTTTCCCACCCCATGCTGCCCGTACCCATCGGACCGTTCCTGGCACTTTGGTTTGAAGCATCATAGAACCACCCTTTTTTTCCCGATGTTGGCACAGCTTGGGCTCGTTTTTTTTTTTTTGGACCCACGTCACTTTTCCCCTGGCCAAAATCCCCGCTCGACGTGTCTGCGCCCCCCCCCCAAACGGGTTTAAAGCTTCCACGCAGAAGTACCACTCTCGGCGCCTTTGCCCACTGCAGGTCCGTGGTCTATTGGCCTCTTTTCCCTCAATACCCAAAACTTTTCTCCGATATTGCTGTACCTAGGGCCCTTTTTTTGCCTGACGGTCCTTGTTCCTTGGCACAAGTTTTTTTTGTAAGCAGGTACATTTTTTGTGAGATCCCTTCGTGCGACCTTTTTCCCCGATTTTTTCTTTGAAACCCCCCCCCGGCGGTCGTGAATTTCAACCAGTTTGATTAGGGCCTTTTTGGTAAGGCGCACGCCCTTAACCTTCCGGCTAGCACACATGCAAAGGTTCGAGCGGCTTTTCCCCTGAGAAGCTGCTTGATTTTGGGCCCAGGAAACAGTTCCCGTTTTCTCCCCTGTGCCTGTACCCATCCCGCCGCGTCGTTTTTTTTTTTTTAAAACGCCCCTACGGTTTTTCCGGTTTTTTTGGCGAGTTTCGTCCTGTTCTTTGTTTGTTTTTTTTTTTTAGTTCGCCTTTTTTTCCCTCCTGTTTAAAACAACTCCCGTCCCCAGGTTATTCTTTCTCCCTTTCAGGATTTTCCCGTGTATGTTTGGTTTTTTTTTGCCCTGTCAAAATGTGATTCCACACGCGATTTGTGGTTCTTTTTACTTCAGAGTCTGCAATGTCCCCCCACGTAAAAAACTGGTTCTCCCCCCTCTTCCAAATATGCCTTTAAACACGAGAACGGTTCTTTTTTTTTCTTTCTATAAAGTTTCCCGTACGACATTCTTTCCGTGCAGAACCATGCAACCCCCCCCACCCCCCCCCCTCCCCCCCCACACCCCCTCACCGCCCTACCCCCCCACCCCACCCCCCCCTCCCACCCACCCCCTTCCCCCCTCGCCCCCCCCCCCCCCCCCCCCCCTATCCCACCCCCCTCACCCCTCTCCCCCCCCCCCCCCCCCCCCCCCCCCTTCCCACCCCCTCCCCCCCCGCCACCCCCCCCCCCCCCCCCCCCCCCCACCCCCCCCCCCTCCTCCTCCCCCCCCCACCCCCCCCCCCACCTCCCAACCCCCCACCGCCCCTTCCCCCCTCCCCCCCCCCTCCACCCCCCCCCCCTCCCCTTCCCCCCCCCACTTCTCCCTCCCACCCCCCCCCCCCCCCCCCCCCCCCCCCCCCCCCCTCCCTCCCCCCCCACCTCCCCCCCCCCATCCCCCCCCCCATCTTCCCCCCCCTCCCCCCCCCTCCCCTCCCCCCAGGGCCCCTTGCAGTCCCTTCTTTCCAGGAAATCCGCTCTTTCCGACTTTCTCGAGTCGCCATGGGAACCCCCTTAAAAAAGAGAAACTTGTTTTATTAGAACTTTGAAAAAAGGTCACGCCACCTTAATTCCGAGAGTAATTTTGGCCGTGGCACCCCCAAAATACGGGACGGAACCTACGTTTGTTTTGTAAGGGGGGACGCAGCCTAGATCGGGGACCATCCCCAGTACCGCCGAAGCGCGGTTGAGGGACTAGAGGAGCCTCTCTTTCTTTTAGAAAAAGATAAGAATTAACCCTCCCCCCCACAAGACCCGGTTTTTTTCTTTGCGAGTAATATCTTTTTCCCCACGAAGCGCTTTAGGTTTCCTGCAAAGGAGAGTTCCCCCCCTAAGTTTTTTCCGACTTCCCTTCTTCATTTCCTTGTTCACACTGGTCCTTATCTCGATTTGTTAATACCCTTTGGTTTTATAACCCCCCCCCACGGGCAGACTTTTTTTCTTTTCGAGTTTTCCCCCTATCCCGTTTTCGATTCTAAGCGTGCTTTTTCCCAGGATTTTGGCGTCCGATTTTGCCGTTCTTTTCCTTCGGGACTTTTGTCTGAGTTTTTGATTGTAAACCGTTACAGTTTCTGCGATCCCCCTTGAGATGGAAGGCGAGTTCCGTATTGATGTATGCCCCCAGTTTGATTATCTCCTTTACTTGTTCCCGGCGCGGCGCCTCTTTAGACCACTTTTTCCTAGAGAATCCCACCCCCCTTTTGAGGGGTACTCCATGACCCCACGGGTTTAAAGCCATAGAATTCCCTCTAACAATGAATGACCTTCGATGTTTCCGAGACCCGATAGAACGCCTCTATTTTCCGCGTCCAAATATCCTCTCCCGACTTTCTTTGTTGGTTGCTTTCGAACGTAGGCGTCTATGGAATTGGAGGTAGTAGTTTTCTGAAGAACCGCTTGCGTCCTTCTGTTTTCCACCCCCCCTGGGCCTACTCAGCCCATTTTTTCCTTTCTCCTGATACGGCCGGCTGGTCTCCTGGGCGGTTGCTTTTTGTTTTCCGGTTTGCCGCCATGTTTTCGGTTGATTAATTCGTGTGGCGCCCCATTCTTCCCCCCCAAGCATGCCAAACTTGCGGTTTCCCCTTTTTTCCCGGACCAGAAGTTTTTTTTGGTCAAGCTCCCCAAAATAGTCCGCATTGCGGGCCTTTGATCTGAGAGTGCGATTTCGAGGCCAACAACGGTATCCTTCCCCCCGCCCCGTTTCCGGGACCCCCCCTTTTCCGCCGTACGTTTTTGAACCCCCTAGCTTTTTTGTTTCCTTTCCTTCGTATACACGCCTCCTGTCTTTTTTCCCCTTTTCGTCCGACTGATTTCGGAAAAATCTGCGGGCCAGCACACAACTTTTTTTTCAGTGGGCAGCTTAAAAAGCGGCTGCGATTTTTTTTCCCGGGGGACAGGAATTTTTTCCCCGTTGCCAAAAACGAGACTTATCCCTAGATGGTTTGTTATTTCGTCGTAAAGGGCCCCCGTCCGCTTCCCTTAGATGGACCGTTCGCCTGTTGTTGCACTTAGTCCCATCCCGGTGATAGCAAGTCTTACCCCACCTGGCACCAGTTGCCGCCCGTGAGAGTCCTCATTCATCTCTGAATTTTCGTTCGGGTGGAATGAGCACTCTGAGGTGACGATCAGGGCAGTTTGGCTGACCCCGTTGAGGAGACTCGTTTACCAAGTGGGGGTTGCTGAGTCTAAGGTGCCTCGACCCCCCCCCTCGGTGAAGGGCATTTTAATCGCTCCTCCCGGCCCCCCGGGACGCTTAAGTTTGATTCTCTGTAGTGTTGTCATACTTATCCATCAACTGAGCTTCCCTTCCTACTCCCGAGGCAAAACATAAGTTTTTTTTTTTTTCCCAGGGAGCAGGAAACCCCCATTCCCTCCCCCTTCGTGGGACCATGATTTACAGGCTGTGACCCTCGGGAGTACCCTCCCCTAGGATCAAAGAAACTTGTTTTGGACGTGCAACTTCCCCCCCCCGGCTGGGCGTCGCCTGCCCACCCAGCGCACCCCTTTTTCTTTCCGCAAAGTGATCCCACCCCTCGGGCGCAACCGTGGCGCAGCCCAAACCGGCAGGTCTTATGAGGGAGGTGTATCTCGGAGTTTGAGTTTGACCTTTTCGAGCAGGGGAAGGCGACTTTCTTCTTCCGATGGGTAGGGCCCCGTTTAAGATTAATTCAGAGCCTAGTCAGTTCTCGTGCCGGCCCTTGTGCTCTTGGGTAACTCCATTACCATTATCTTCTTTCCCAATCCGTTTTTGTGTTTGATACCGACGAGTCATTTAGCTCTTTTAGAAACGAGGTCAACTTTCCCCTTCTTTGATCGTTCGTTTTTCCTCAAGAGGACCAGGAGATACGCCATACTCCTCTTTCCCACCTTCGTTCAACTTTCCCCCACTTACCCTTCCACCCGTAAAATTTTCGGCATTTTTCCCCCAAGCGGCTGTTTTTTTTTGTTGCTGAAAGTCCCTTTTTGATTTTGGTCCCCCCATTTTTTGATTTTGTTTTCTCCCCTTGAGTCGCCCCATTGTCTTTTGCTGGTTCGGATTGGCCGCCAAAACCCTTCTCATTGTGTAATCTTTCTTGCTTCCTTTGTTCCTAGCTCCCAGTTCTTTGTTTCAAAAAGCACCTTTTTGTTCCCTTCTTAGGCAAGGCTCGTCTTTTCATATTTTCTAATGAGTGTATCGCCCTTTTCCCCTGAGTTTGCTCGGCTACTCAAGCCAGGGTTCCCCCGTTTCTGATTGGTACTCTGTTTGAAAACCCAGGTGTATTTCGGCCACCCTTGTTTCCCCGTTCCTGTTCGGGTCCCGGCTCGCTGGTTTCCTATTTTCCAACACAATGGACCGTCCCTGAGGTTTGTTGGAAGAGTTTTTTTTTTCCCGTTGAGTTCGCCCGTTTTCTTCCCTAAAGGAGGTCTTTTTTGTCCCCTCGGTGTGACGTTTGCAAGCAGTTTAGTGGTAGGTGCCCCCTTCCCCATGATATGGAACCCTTTCGAGGTTGGTGCTTCCGTGTCAATGTTACCAGGACTTCTCCGGATTCCTATCCCATCCCCGTACACGCGTGTCCCCACTACTTGTCTACACACAGCCGCGACTTTGAGGAGGCCGTAGGGGGATTGCCGCAACCCAGGACATCACATCCGACCACCCCCTAGCGGGACCCCCCTCCTTGCGGATTTTTTTTTTTTTTTCAACCAAAGCAACGTCCACATTCTTCGTAATTTTGCGGCTTTGTGAACCAACGTTCCACGAATTTTCCCTTCCGATTTACCCGTCTCCCTTTTTTATCCCGCCCCGCCAAATTAAGGTTAGTTGGAGTTTATTACTCTTTCCTGCCCCTTTGCACCACCTCCCCCACCCTCTTTTCACGACGGCGCAACTAGGTTTTTTCACCCCCGTTTGGGAATGAAGCGCCCCCCTGTTATACCGTTTTTCAGCCGCGTGTGCTTCCTCCTCTTTTCCTTCTCTATTTCTGTGCGCACGCCTCTTTTATTCTTCCCAAAACCAAAAAACGGGGTCCTTTTTTTTCCCTGGTACCACAAGTGGCACAGTTTTACTTGGGTCCCTTTTTTTGAACTGAATTAGAGCCCTACGCCACGGAACTTCACTCTTCTCAATTGGGATTGGCCTCAGCTCGGTCGATAGACGTCGACTGCGTGCGGAGCTTCCGTACCAAAACGTCTTTGACTGGCGTGCATCCCCGGCCGCCCTTTCTAAACTCCCTCCGCGTTTTTTCTTCGAGAATGTAGTGTCCTCGGTTTTTTTTTTTTTGAAGCTTTTCTGCGTATCCTTCTCGTAACACCGCCTTCCATCTTTTCTGCGTGGTTTCCTCTTTCTTCCAGTTGACTTTTGGCGGGCCCTTCACAATGTGATCTTTCCCCACGAGTCTATCCTTTTTTTCTCACCTTTTCCTTTCATGAAAAGGCGCCGTCCCACCTCTTCATTCAGCCATCCCTATGTTTAACGGCACGGTTCCCTCTTCAAAGTTAAATTCCGTTATCGTTTTTCTATCCCCTCAGGCCAAGATTTTTCACTTTCACTAAAATCGAGCTCTCTGAGGTTGCCTTCGCGTAGGTCCCATCAACACTGAAACCTCCCACTTGTGTTTAGGAATCTCGTCGTCCAACCCCCCTTTCCTCCAGACGATCCGAAACCACTTCCTCGTTTTGCCAAAAACCACCTCCTGTGACATCCCTCTGTCGTGCACCCCCCCCCTCCCCGTACTTCTTCTTGACTTTTTTTCCCACCGTATCCGGTTTGTGTGCTAGGGCGTCTTCTCCCCACGATCTAGCCCTTTTTGCGAGATTGGCTTGGGGATTTTCGCTTTTCCACGAGCGCTTTTTCCCGGTTGGCAGAGGCGTGATCACTCATTTAGTAGCTCTTGCCTATCCATGAATATGTGAGACTTTCCTGACTGTCCATTGGTACCCTGCCCCCTTTAGGGTCCCCGGCACCGCAAAGTGTTGGCCGACTTCGATTTTTTCTTTCTGATTGCCTCTCACTGTTGACCCCTTGCACCTGGATTTCCGTTCTGTCCGATTCTTGTTCTCTTGGCGTCGACGTTTCTTTTTTCCCGGTTGTAGTCTCCTCTGGGACCCGGTTTTGGGTTACCGTGATGATATTTCACCATTTTGCGGTACCTCTTCCCGGGCCTTTCGGGTTCGCGTGATTTTCTCCTTCAACATTCCGCCTTGATGTATCACAATTTTGCATGTCCGCCCCTTTCCCCCGGGTTTTGAAACCTCGACCGGTCCCCCGACTCCCCGTAACGGCTTGTTGAACGCTTATGGTCACTGCGCCCCCCTTTTTCTCACGATGATTTCCCTTCCATTATTAATCGCCCATTTTCACATATTTCCCACGGCGTTCAGCACTCGGCCTTCGATTCTTCACCCCTCCCTGACCCGTTTTTCCCCAGGGCCCTGGCTTCCTCATTCTTTCCTATTTTTTCTCTTTCTCCTCCCCTGTCGGCCGAAACTCTTTTTCTCATGGCCCCCCTTTGCGCCCCCGTCGGAGGAACTTGCTCGTCCTTCGGCCGAGACCCACCTCGATTGCCCCAATTTTTTTTTGGGCCCCCACCCCTTACGCCTTTGTTTTCAGAATTTTCCCAACTGGCTTCAACTATTAGGAACCCCTTGTTGACTTTCCACACTGAGAAGTTTTTTAACCGACGTTCTCCACTCCAATGCCCGTTTTGCCCCCCTTCCGCGCCCTTGGGCCGATCTGTTTGACAATTTTTTTTTAGTGTGAAATGGCGCATAGGGATACAACCGACTCCTTTCTGGTCGTGTTGCGCGTTTTGAGATATATTTTCCCTTTGGGGAAGAAATTTTTCGTTCCGTTTTTAACTGGTCAAACGCCGACACGGAGCTTCCTACCCTTTTGTTCGGGGGACGGCAAGGTAGTTTAGCAAAATGCCATCTTTTCCCGCGGATGTTTTTTTTTTTCTGGTTCACCATGTGGCACGCGTATCCGCCGGCCGGTTGCCTCTTTTTTTTTGAGACCACCTCTACTTTTTAGTGTTATCGAAGTTTCCAAAAAGGTTTCCCAACTTTTTTGCGACGGTATCCGTCGACTTTTTTTTGGACAGGCTGCCTTATCGGGGTCGAGTCTTGTCCCCAGAGAAGCTCCTTTTTGCTACAGCGGTCGTGCAGCAACGTTCCTTTGCCTGGTAGGAGAATTATCCCAGCTTTCAGAGGAAGCTCCTGAGGACCCTCTGTGCATTGAGTTTACCGAGAGAGTTTTGCCCCCCAAGGACCCTTTCCCCGGGTGCTGCTTGGTGACTTGGTAAACCTTCCCTTCCTATTAGTGGTTTTGTGGGTCTTTATCTTTAGTAGCCATGTGCCCTTTCCTGCCCTTACGCGTGTATTGCCCCCCCCAGGTCCGGGTGGCAGAGGCCTCACAACTTTTCTCCCTCTCGTTTTTCGCGTGCCAGATTCGATTTCCCTTCCCCTCTCGAACCCAGTTCCATTTGGCTTGGAACATTTCACGAAGGATCCCCATCCCAGAGTATGTTTGCATCCCTTAACCTTTGCGCGGGCAGGGAGTTTCCCCCTTTTGGCAAAAAAACCACTCAACTTTTCTAGTCAATTCTTCACACCACACAACTAGTTGTAGTCTCCCGCCAGCACCCTTCTGGTTTGGTTTCGTGTCTGGTTTTACCTTGTTTCGAGTTGTTTCCCTTTTCTGCCTAGAAGGAAGGAATGAGTCTTTCTCTCCTACCCGGTAACGGTGCCGATGGACCCTTTTTAAGTTTTCCTCCCAAGCTTTTTTGAGGTTTCTTTGGCGAAACTGATCGCCGATCTATATTAATACCTCCTCCGTTGTTTTGTCTTTTTCTCTAAGAATCCGACTTTGTTGGAGGTCACTTGCCACTGGACAAGGAGGCTCGTCTTCGGGATTCAGAGGAAACGTAATCCGCTGATAATGTTTCCCTTTTCCCCTCGCTCTCACCTCACAACTACGGGGAATGTCACCCTTCTTCCTCCAGTGACCAAATTTACCAGAAGTTGATTCTCAAAGCTTGTGAACGAGGTTTTGAACGGTGAGAAGTGTGCTCCCCGTTTTTTGGTAACTGCTGTTTTTCTCCTCACCCACTCCCCAACCCTGCCGTTTTGCAATTTGAGGAACCCCACTTTCAGGTTGGATACCATGCATTTTTTTTTATCTAAGGGGTACAACACTCTGTGGCCCCCGATGGCCCTGCTCGCATTCTAATGTACTGCGTCTCCCCTCCCAGGTACGTAAGTGTGCTCTTCAAGGTTTTCCGCTATGGCGCTGTTGGGATCCTTCTCTCACCTCGCAAGACTGGTTTCCCCCCCCCCCCAGCGACCCACGGCCCGATACACCCCGCCTGGTCGTTATAGTCCCAGTGTTTTTTTTTTGTTATTCTAATTCCTTTTCGAGAATTTTGTTTTTTGCTTTTTAATAAAATCAGGCTGAAATCCTGGTCTCTGTCCCGTTCCCTTAGCCCCAGACTTTCCTCCTGTACCGTCTTTCCGTCTTTTCCTGCTGACAAAAAAACCCTTTTTTTACCAGCAAACCGTCCCCCTCCTCAGCCAGTTCCGCCCTCCACGCCCGTAGCCGGCCAAGTGCAAAGATGGAGTCTTGCCGTTGACCGTAAGGGATGGCGATCCCCCCGGGCCCCCCTCCCCTTGCTAGCGGAAGCGGAAGGGAGGTAAAGGAGGGAGACTCGGTCCACCCCCCCCCCGCCATATTGGTGAAATGTTGTTCCTGGCAACCCCGTACCTGGGGGACGAGTCGGTACCGCCTCAGTGTTACACCTTTATAGACACACACCCCAAAGAGGTGAAGCCGTGTGGGTCTCTTTTTTTTTGGGTGGCCCCAAACCCTGAACGTCAAAGTCCGAATGAAGCCGCTTTTAGCCGGGCAACCTTTTTAATATTTTCTATTGGACGTTATTATTAAGTTACTTTCTACTTTTTTTTTTCGAAGCCCCCGGAACATTTTTAAGAGGGGTCGTGATGATTGTGTCCGACACATTCCCCATAAAAAACCTGCCATCGTCGCTCAACCCAAATAAAAGCACTTTTGCCACCGTTTTGACGGCGTTTTGCTGACGTTTGCGTGTGTACGCCGCCTAGCCTTTCTTTGGCTCCTCACTGGCTTTACTTTCGCTTAATGAGGGTGCAAATTCCTAGGTTTATTGCTGTTTTTAAACCCAAACCCACCCCCTGGCGGTCCACGGGGGTCAAAGCTCGAAGGATCGGCGGCTATGATCTAGAAATTTTTTCTTTTACCACGTTTTTTTTCCGACGTCCCACCCACCACCTTCCTTGACCAACACCTCGCTTCTGGAGACTCCTAGGCTATAGTGGGTGAAGTCTAACTATTCCCCCTCGTAGGGATCTTGAAAGTTTTTTAAGAGGCTCGCAGATGTTCCCGTCCCTTAAGGCGCCCAGCATGTACCCCCCCCTAGTTCGAGACCAACACCGAACCCCAACCCCTTCACCACCCCCTCCTCCCCCCCCCGGTTCCTCCCCTCGGAGAGGTCATTTTTTGACAGCCCTTGGTTCGGTTTCAGCCGTTTTCGGATCACTCCCACCAACTTGGAAATCTCGTCCACGCCGGCAACCGTTCGTCCCGGCACTGCTTAGGTTTTTCACCGGTTTGGCGCGGTGTTCTTTCTTTCCCCCCCAACCCGGTGCTCTCACAACTCGGGGCGAAGAGCCAGCATTTCAGACTTAACAGGGCCTGTAGGCTCCAAATGGCTTCCATACCTCTTATTCGTTCCCCTAGAATGTCCGTAAGCACCAACGTGTTAAAGTCCTCCTTCGCAGACAATTAAAGGAAACCCCCCCCCCGGACTTCCCCCATTTACCTTAGGGCTCTTTCTCGGAGATGGTCCCCTTTTAACTTTCCCAACACTCTCTTCCTGTGTGTAGTTCTCTTTCTCCCCAACGTACCCTTAAGACGGTAACGATCCCTACACCTCTTTCCGTTTTTTCCCCCAAAAATTCGCCCCCCCTTTTGCGCGGTAGCCCGTCGCTCTGAGCGCTTGCTTTGACGTCTAGCACACATTCTGTTCCCTTTGCTCGCCGGCGATTGCCCCCCCCCTTCTTCCACGAAGCAGGCTGGACTTTGCATAATATCTTTACGCTCCCGTCGTGAGATTAGTTTCCCTCCATGAATTCTCGATTTGTTCCTACCTTCGCTGTCCCCTCCCATTAACCCCCGGTGCAGGAGGTCCCCGTTGACGTCTTCACAACTATTTTTTTTCATAGAGTTGAGCCGACGGATTCCGTGATTTCAGATCCTTTTTTCGTGGAGTTCTGAAGTTCTTTGAGGACTGAAGGTTTCCTCCCCCTCCCGCCCCCATTCCTTTTTGCTTGGAAACTTCTTTTGATGCCAGTGTCTGGTCATTCACCCGCAGTGCGGGTTGCTCTTTTTTTAAGACCCTCGCTTGTTCTTTTTCCTTGAGATCACTTCGGAAGCACCTCTCTCCCCCCGGGATGGAAAAACTGACCGCTTTGGACGACCTCATTTTTGTTGACCTCGGTGATTTCATCCTCCCTATGAAACGCCCTCTCCTTAACGGCCCCCCATACATTCTCCTGACAGCGGCGTGTTTGCCTGACGTCGTTTTGATATGCCCTTTTGGAGGAGTTCATTGGGAAATCCGCCGAATATTATCGCCCTAAGCATGCGTTGCAGCAATTCCCCTTGAGTTGACCTTGGCAGCAGTCTCGTTGGCAGACTCGTGTGCCCCCCCCAACCCCTCCCGATTTGTATTTTGCTGCCGTCAAAGTAAGATTCCTTTTCTTTTTCGAATTATGATCCCCAACCTACAAAAACGGCTTTTATTTTTTCATATTTCTAGTTTCAAATCTTTCTTTTCTTATATTCTATGGTTGCTGTGCTGATGT
>Ga0179591_1338478_pt1 | contig 11611 bp, 13 predicted proteins | sample CZOMad2_1_08_16f_FD_182891 | JGI IMG/M metagenome (GOLD analysis project Ga0179591, IMG submission 182891) | Vadose zone soil fungal communities from Angelo Coast Range Reserve, California, USA - CZOMad2_1_08_16fungal (PacBio error correction) | ecosystem: Environmental > Terrestrial > Soil >... | reverse complement strand
CGCGATGTCTCTCCCACCACATTCATTGGACGGCACGGGTCACGGGCTCGGTTCCGGAACCCTTTTAGGCCAGCCTTAAAAGCCCATTTTCGGGTATTTGAGCGCATTCCTTAGCTGGCTCTTACCCCACATTGGGACGTAACCCCCCCAATCGGACGTCTGGCAACTGTTAATGCCTTTTCCCCCCCGTTTTTTACTGGCTGGAACATCAATCTGCCCTTTAACCGTTTTTCCTCAAGTCTCCGTCCTTTCCCTTATGGCGGAAGGATTCGTCCTCGCTCGACATAGAGCTCGGAGGATTCTGGAGCTGTTTTTGACACCTCGGCAGGCTTGCTTTCTGCCCCCGGTTTCCCCGGTGGGAATGCTGAAGGTCTCGGAAATTTCCCCAAGGTGCGATGGCATGGTGGCCTTTGACAAACCCCCTTGGCTTATCCCTTTTTCATTGCCAGTTCCAAGAGAAATTGGCTGCCTTTTTCTTTTTTCTAGGCGGAACACCGTCCGCGTTTTCACCGGACACCACGACAGCATTCACAATACTGCATCTTCCGCCGCCTGAGGATATCGCCCGCCCCCCCCTCCGCCTAAACACTTTGCCCTGTCTCATTGATCAATCATTGCATGACCCTCTCATGGAACCCCACTGAACCGTCCTCTTTCTCTTGGGGTCATGAAGTTCTTTGTCCCCTGCTTTAACCCCCCATAGCCACCTGGAACATTGAGACCCTTTTGGCATACGCAAAGACCTCTATGAAGGGGGTTTTTTGGGGCCACTTACCGCCCGGGTGCGCCTGGCACAAATGAATAACGCAGCTTCTCTTTACCCCGAGACGACTGCCTGACCCTCCCTTTTGCTGATGGTGTTCTCTACAACCACGGGACTTTTGCTCCACGCCCCCAAATGTGGCCGGCCGAATGATGTTTTGGGCTTTTTCCATTTGGGAAAAGCTTAATTCCCTCAAAGTCCTGGCACAATGTCTAATCTCAAACGATCGTTGAACCTTCCCCCAAGCAACCTCCCCTAATCGGGAACTTCCTCCAGACAATAACTAATACAGCGACGTCCACTCGAGTCGTGTTCGCCCTAGGTCGCACCCAAGAATCATATCGTCCCCTGACTTGACACGCGGATCCTACCGAACATCGGTCCATTCAATGGCCCTTCCTGAGACCACCGGCCCCCTCTCTGTTCCTGCTTAAATCAGTATGTTGTCCTCTTTCCGGAGCAACCTGCGACGGTCTTGGTGGTCCCTTTTTGTTCTGCAAAAAAACCCAGGCTCGTCCTTATGGCACTTCACTACCCCCCCCCCCTACCGGGCAGTCCGTAACCTAACGTCCCTTGAGTCGGAACCAACAAAGATTTTTTCCATGTCCGCTCTACACTTGTATCCAATTCCCAACCCTTGACCTTGTGCCGGCTTTTTGCGAGGAACTGCCCTTGCCGAAATTGACCCCCAACCCCCCGCTTAGGTCACCCCCAGCTCCTACAGCCTTATTGATGGCCCACCCCTAAGTGTCCGGATAATTAAGATTCATCATTTCCCGCACAGTAACCCTATTGTCCGGCTACTCCTCAAGTGTCTCAAGAAACTTCCTCAAGAAACTTTTAGGCAAATGGTTAGTAATGTGGTTCCGGGCCCCCTCTTCTTTTCTTCCCAGATCTGAACCCCTTTTCTGACAGCCGTCTACTCAGTTCCTGTCCGATTTCAGTTCGCCTTACCCGTTCCTGATGCGGACGATGCGCCCTTTTCCCTTCCCTTGGCACTTCTTTCCCTATCCAGGGACTTTACTAGTCCCGGACGACTACGCCCACGACGCGACACGATTTTTTTATTTTTTGCGTCCTTACCCCCCAACTCTGACAACCTCAGTTATTTCGGTAGCTGCAGATTCTCCCCCCTTGGTTCCCTCTCATTACGCAGTTCCTGATCACCCCCCACAGTGACCGGCTTTCTCGTCTGGTACACCGCAAAGTCCCCCCCCCCCTACCCCCCCCCCCCACCCAGTAGGGCAATCTCTCCGGCGGCTACAGTCGATTGAATTTACGCTGTATAGGTGACCCTCGGCCCGCGCCCTGCCGAAAATAGACTATGTCTTTCACCAAATTTCGTTCTCTATCCTTCCCCCTCCGTGTTGTGTTTTCCGCACTTGCTATTCTATTTTCGGCGCGGGCGGCGGCCCGCCAGGCGTTCACCTAAAAGCGGACCGGTCCGGTGCCCCCCCTCGTGCTCCTCTCCCTCTAGTTCCCCTTTGCCCCCCGTTTTTCGGGTAAATTTGACTGCCCCTTCATCAAGGGAGCGTCTGTTTTTTTTGCCCCTATAAAGTTTTTCTTCTGGAAAGTGCGCCTCGTCTTCATCCCCAATCGAGACGTGACACCCTATTGCTTACCGCCCCAGACCCAAAAATAGTCCTACCGGGCTGGAGAGATGTCGTGGAGGACCCACAACCGTTTGCTCCCCTTTTTGACAGCGCCCTCCCCGAATTTTTAGCCCATCCTTCCGCGCAGTCAACCGCAGTCCCAGGAGCTCCCCTCTGAAAGGGAAGTTCAGCCCCCACCCCCTCTTATTCCTGGAGGCGGTTTTCGAAGCCGCGGTCGGAACACAGGTGGCCCCCACTTTTCGGCAAGTACCGCTTCCAGGGCCCTCGGAAGTTGGGGCGTACCTTGCATTTTTTTCCCCCCAAAGTTCTGTCCGTCGATCGGTGGTGAATTTTTTTGGACACCCCCCCTCCATTTTAGATTCCACCGCGGAAGGCAGCCCCACTCAACGCTTGGCGACTTGTCTTGCCCCCCCCCCCCGGAACAGGCCCTGTTTGACCCCCTGTCGACGAAGCTGGTGTGTGTCTTCTTCCACACCACCCCAAATTCTCACCATAAATAAGGTCAAGGTTTATTGGATGTCTACACTCCTAGAGGGCAACTTTTCTCGTCCCCGCTTTTTTTTGTGCTCCTGCAACTTCAACCTTAGTAGCGCTCGCGATTGTAGCGGCGTACGATGTCAGTTTTCTATGCTCGAAAAAAGGGAACCAACTTTACTTCCCCCCCCCTTTCGCCCGTTTGGCCTGACCATTCGAGCCCGGGCGGTACGATGAAAACCGCGGTTTCATGGACGCTTTTTCCTCGTCCTCGCCAGGTCAGGCCTTTCAGCCCCCCCTGCCAACCCCTCTGGTCATAAGAAGGTGTACAGCCTGCGGAGACATAACTTAAGCGGTTTTCCCGTATTTCCCCCCGAATTTTTCCAAATTTACTCCTTGCCAGTCGTCTTAGGAAGGCCGCGCCCTGTGATTGAAAAGGACATGCCCTCTGACAAGGGTTTGCTTCTCACTGTAAACGTTCGAGGAGGGGAACATTCCTCCCCATGATTAGTAGGAATGCCTGCACGTTCCGCACCTAAAATTTTCCGGACCCTCTTTTTTTTAGCTTTTCTCCCTTTGACGGTTCCGGGTTCTTTTTTTCAAATTCCCCTTCAACCCCGTCAGTCTCTGCGGGTCACGACCAGTGAACCACCAGTAGGAATCGGTTTCATTAGCCGTCTCCAGGGTACCGTATCGAGGCACGTACTGTTTCTCGACACACAGGGCGGTGGCTTGGCGGGGGTTTGCAACACCTTTCTCCCAAGAGGCATTTTCGTGTTTTTGTCCTGGTGGGGAGGACCAGCTCGGCCCAGCTTTCCGTTGAACAACACTAGTCCCCCCTTTTGGACCAGGTTCCATGGAACAGATCGGGTAACTGGTCCTTTACTGCTAACCTTTGCATTTCAGTGGCGGGTGGCTCGGTTACTTGAGCTCCGTTATATAACCGACCGTCTCCCCTGCTGTATTCTCGAGTATTTTTCTTGCAGACGCAATACCCCCCCGAGTAGCAGTGAGCAGGCGCCCTACTTTTTAGACATCAAATCTTTTCTACCCGGCAACATCTCAGAGAAGTCTCAGTTCGAAAGCTTGAGATAGGACAACGTCCTTTACCAAAAGGGAAAGTCCTGCGAACGTTTAGACAGTTTTCAGTCCACACGCCGCGTCCCCGGGGTAGCCCCTGTTTTTAGCGGGAAGACCTGCCGCAACCATCCCGTCCTCTCCCAGGGGGGCCCACCCACTTTCAGGAGCCAAACGCGACCAACCGGGGGCCTTCCCTTTTCCTTTCAAAGTTCCATCTATTAGGGTGGTGGCACGCCCACCTGGATCGATGCTCGGATGCAAACACTCCCCCTTGCTTTATTTGCTGGGAAACTGTGTTTTGTTTCTTTGGCCGGCGTTGCCCCCCTTCGAAGAACCCCAGGTAAGAAAGCCCTTGTGTTGGAGTACTTCATTCGAGGATCCTCTCCTCCTTTGTTGTAGCGAGATTCCAGCGTCCATTTTCTTCCCCCCCAATCCAATCCTACTGTGTTTCACGGGCTCAGGGCCATCCAGTCTTCAATCCCCCAGCAACTCCCCTGGCGTGCTTTGCAGCATCAGTTGGCTACGATGGTAACAACCAACCCGACTGGCGGTTGGCAAGGTTTCCCCCAACTGCAAGTTTTCCGTTCACCAACTCCCGGAGGACCCTACCGTTCTCCCGGGTCTTCTTTTTAGAAGACCGGATGTTCGTCTACCCTGCCCCCTTCGCCGCCCGATGCGTCAGTACCTTTGATGAGCCGTACTGCGAAGTTTCAATATTTTTCCCTTCTTTCATAAGGTGTTTCTAGACTCTTGCATGAGGGCCTCGGACTCTTTGAGATGCATGGCTTTGCGTAACCCCCCAAGAGTTTTGGCTACTCTCTCTGCTCCGTGCCACGAATTTTTTGTTCCTTTAGTCGCGGCAAACACCGCCGCATCAGGTGAAGCTTTCTGATTCATTGATTTTTGTCTGCATTGAGGAATTCTCACCACCTTCCGCATAACAGTGTCAAATGCCCAGGTCACCCGATGACATTCCCTGCTCTGGGAAAACGGCCACCCCCGTGGTCCATCCTATTATTGCCTTTTCAAGGAAAGCGTCACTCCCTGTATCACTCACCCGAAACCCTTATTGTAAGAAGCCTTTAGTTCTTCGCGAACTGTGACGTTGCCCTGCCCTGGACCAAGATTACTTCCTAACCTTTTCGCCGATGCCCCCCCCCTCCTCCCCGAAAGTTTTCGCTGCGGTAAACCGCCCGTTGCGGGCGGGTTTTGCTGGGGAACAAACGGACAACCTTTCCCAATGAGCTCGTCACCTTTTTTTTCCCCCCCTTCCGGAAATATGCCGTGGCGGGTCTTGCCTAACAGCGGCACGCCATATCATGGCCTCCTAAGGGTCAAACCTGCTCGAACTTCTTTCCCTGCCAGACTCACAGTTTCCTATTCGCCCGGTGCCAGGCTGTCCCCTTCAATTTATCCTACCTACATCTCTTGCGCGCAACCGTGTGTGCCCTTCGACTTTCCCCTGCCACACGATAGAATTGAAAAAGGGTCCTAACACTTTCTCAGTATGACTTCCTTCGAGTCCCCCCGCCCGTTTGTTCATCGACAGACCTCTTTGGAATCTAGGGATGTTGACCCACAAGGCGAAGGATTGTGCACTTGATATTGGACATTTCGCTCAGACCCCCGTTATAGTCATCTCCGTCACAATAAAATCGTACCCCCTGAATGGAGTTTGAAACCCCGAGTGGCCTTCCTTCCCGGTGTCCCCCTTAACACCGTTTTTTCTTTCCCCTTTTGTCCTCACGTGTTATACCATTACCATCCATGATGTGGTGATGAACCCTTTCTTCCCTGACAATCTACAACCCAACCCAAACCATTTTCCCATGACCTTCAAGATTCCCCCCCAGCAGCCTGACTTGGATCGCAACCTTCCTGAAATTGTCCGGACCCTGCGTTTCATTCCCTTTCCCTCGGTTGCAACACCCTACATAAAATCGAAGGCCCCCTTCCGATTTGCTACCCGTTGTTGCGAAAGCAGACACACAGAGACCCCTGTGTGCCGGAATTCCGTCCGAATGGTGTTTATTCCAAAAGGGGGCTCAACTGCTTTTTTTCCTGGTGCCCCCCCCCCCCCCCCCTCTCCTGGTAACTGGTTAGATTGCTCTCTTTTGACTGAGAGGGTCTTGTAAACTCTGCTACTCTTTGCCTTCCTTTCCGTTCACCGGATTACAGAGGTTCCTAACCAGGCGCGCCCCAAAAATAGTCCGATTTTGGTCGGGGTGTCCTTTGAAATTGCTTACTCTGCTCCGATTAGTTTCCGCCTCAGCCCCCCTTCCGGCCTCCAGAACTGTTTTTGAGTCGACCCACCCCCCCACAGCACCCACGAAAGTGGATGCTCTCTAAAACTCCTTACACCGACCATAGGTCCCAATATAGCGCGTGATCTCTCCCGAGGGCTGGGTATTACTTTCTGTGGATCTGAACAGATAGCCCTGCTAGAAGACATAGGGCTATATTTGCTCCCCCAATGACCCTTGTTATCTTTTTCCTCCTCTCCTTTTGGCGTTCCTCGACCCCTCTTTGGAGCCTTTTTGATGTCTCCGCTCTCGTTGGCCAAGATCGCGAACCTCTTCCGGTAAAGTATACCGTCTCGTGCCTTTTCAGCGTTGATCCTAACCACTTTTTTCTATAGTTATGCGGTGGACCCCCCTCTCCATCTTGGTTATTCTGGTTGGATAGATCCGCGTTCGGCGTTCAGCCCTGCAGCTCAGAGAGGGCCGACATAATTCCCCCCGCGCCTTCGTGGAAAAGCATACATTCCCCCTTCCCCAACCACTATTTTCCTCCTTGGGGGCGGGGTGTCGGTTTCCAGGAGGGTACAAACTTTCTCATTGGACGACTTTCGTATAGAATTTTCTCCTCTTTCCATCTTTCTTAGTCAAGTCGGCCGTTCCGCGAGCCATCCTCGACCTTTCGGGTAACAGCACCGCCGTTCAATCACGTGTTTGGCTTTTGCCCGAGCAAGCGGATTCCAAGCAGGTTGTTCCCAAAACAGGCGCCTGGCGTCCCCCACAGATATCCGGGGACCTGGTTTCCATCGTTCCCCCTGCCCAAGGCTAGCAGTCTTTTTGTAGGGCAGGCCTTTTTCCGAGAGATCGCTGCTCGCAAACGGGACTTTTTTTGTGCCCCGACCAATCCGGCCCTTCTTTCGAAGTCTAACTGCCGTTTTCCGATGGTTCGAAGGTCCGACTCTGGTTAAGCCAATTTCTCCCCCTTTGGTAATGGGGCCACGGTGATGCTCCCGGCAATTCCGCTTTCCGTTCCTTTTCGCCGCACCGCCACATGCATGTACCATCCCTTATGTTGAGTTTCTTCAGGTGAGTCCGTCTTTCTTCTTTCAGCCGCACCAATCGGCATTCAAAGCACGTTTTGTTTGCCGCCGCCATTCCAGTCCTATGGATTCCCCCCTATGAGCCCACCTCGTAGTGTGGTCCCTTCTGGGCTTTCTTTCCTTCTCCCCTCTGCAGCCGATGTCTGGATCGCGCACTCCCCGATTTTCTCACGCGACAGGTTGTTGCCCCGTGTTTTTTCCCCCGCTCTTACCCCCACTCGTTGACGAAGGTTCCGAGGATTCTATTTGCCGGTTTTTGCTGATTTTTCCTTGCGATGATGACCGTTGATTTGGGGCCGGTCATATGTTTGCCACCTTTTTTTCTGAACATAGTCATGCCCCAGTCGTGATTGCCTTGTGACATGTCCCGCCCTAAATAGTCCCCCGGAGAGGAGGCTGTTTCTTAAGTAGTGCGCCCCGGGTGTTACGTTCGGGCGTGTCAAACACGGTGTCAAAGGGAGTGATGGTCCGAGTGCTCCACGAACCACACCGGGTAGGTGTTACGCGACGACACCAAAGAATCCGCCTTAGGAGAGGCCGTCAGTTTGAAGCATGCACGACATTGTGCCTCCCCCACGCCTTCCAGGTCTCCCTTTCCAGTTATTTATGCAACGTGTACCCATCGACCTTTGGACGTACCTTCTTTTTCCCCCCCCCTAGAAGGGTTGGCATTCGTGCTCACACCTTAGCACTGCAGCTTTGATGAGGGGTTTTAGATAGGAATTCCCTTCGAGATAAAGCTCGTCCCCCCTGCTATTTTCTGCACCGTCCTGTTTCTTTTTGCAGAGCCTACAGGCGCACTAGTTGCCGCTCGCTGACCCCCTTAGTTTCGTGTTTTCTCTCAAGAAACATACTCCCGGCCCAGGATTAAATGGTTCTGGACTTCACTAGGACAACACCTTTATCCCCAAACTTATTTCGAAGCCTTTCCCCACACGTTTTGATAGCCCGGCTCCGTCGAGGCCGTTTGCCCGAGGAGAGCCTATGAAGCTTGAAACTTCTCTCATCAATTAACCAGCGTGTGAATCGACGAATTCTTTCGTAACCATGACACAAAGGTTCCTTTTTCGGTTTTTCCCCATCTGAGATGATTTTTTCACGCACAGGCTCTTCTTCCCTATCCTGCGCTGTCCTCAGGTTTTCTTTCCATGGTGCAGGTTGCCTCTGGTGTCACAAAGGCCTTTTTTTTTCGCCCCTTAAACAGAACAAGGTAAGTCAGTTTCAGCTAGGGTCTGGTGTAAATGAACCCCTCCCGATGCCTTGCTCCCACCGCTGTTGTTGTTGTGCAACTTTTCGGGATTCCAGGATGCAGCTTCACCAACAAGCTATAGTTTTCCCTGGACACTTTTTCGGTCCCGTTCCCCCTTTTCGCTGTGAAAGCACGCACCATCAATGTTTCCGTCCCCCACGCAAACCTTCCCTCAGGCCTCCTTTTCGAGCATATCTCGGCACTTCGTATCTTCGTGGCCAACTGACGCGGCGTGCACCCTCTCTCCTTTTTTTTTACCCCCATGGACCTTTCATTGTCCGACTCCGGGCGTCTTTCGCATTTCTCCAGGAGATCTCTTTGGCTTCCCGGACACGCTTCCCCCCTTCGTTTGCCGCCTCTGATCGAGGTTCCCTGTCTTCGCGAAACTCTTTCCCTTCCCCTTCGGGACTTCGACTCCTTTTTTCTACGGGTCATTTTTCCTGAAAGGGCTCTTTAACTGGCAACTCCTTGTCCTTGCTTTTCCTAATATGTGTCTGCCCTACCCGCTCTACGGGCTTTACCTCGGCACGCACTTTGCCTCCCTTGGATAGCAAAACCCCCCGCGACCTTCTCCCCCTTTCTGCCTGCCACTTGTCGTGTCTTTGAGCCATCCCAACACAATCCCCTCCACATAAAAACGCTTCCCCTCCCGACTACATTTTTATGGCGCACGAAGCCTGTCCGCTCTGTTAAAACTCTTTCCACTGGCACACGGGTTCGATTGGTGCGGGTCCGAGTTGAGCCGCTTCCCACCGTGAAAATTTAAATTTACCCCTCCCCCCCCCCTTAGTTATTCTACCATGACTCCAGAGACGGCCAATTACCTTAAGTCCGTGACGCCAGGCCACATGCCTCCTCCGTTCCCTTTTTGCTTTTTAACAGAGACAGAGGTCCACACTTTGCTTCCTTTTTGTCTGTGGCCACAAAAACCTCCTTCCCCCTTAAAACCGCCACGCAAGTTTTCCCCCCGTCAATCTTTGCTTGGAGGTTTTCTGGAAACAGCGGGCCCTGCCCAAGACTTTCTGACTCCCGTCGGAAAGACAGAACTGAGTCCCCCTCACGCAACCATGGAGAAGCTCCCCCCACGGGTCCCCCGAAGACAGCGAAACCCTCCACCCCTAGAGCAGACCCCAAGATTCACGAGTCCCGGGCTGGACTACACACACACGATTCCGCCCCCTCCCCGGAAGTGACACACCTCGGATCTCTCCCATTTGATGGCTTCATTAGACTGGTCCCCGTCTAGTCTTGAGACCAGCGTCAACTTAAGAACGAAGTGTTTTTTCCTCCCGCCTATTGTTAGCGAGGTGGGTTAAAGTGATCTTTCCCTTATGGATTTTCCCGATTGCTTCTGGGTTGCTACTCTCCTTCAAACATCTTCCCTCGTGCAAACCCCCCCCGTCAACAAAAGCAAATATATGGTCGGCACCCTTCTTCCCTAAAAATGTCGACCAGTGGCGGCGGCTACCCCCCCTTGACCCCTATCTCATGACCCGTTCCTTCACAGTGTTCTTTCCCCCCCAACCATTTTTGGAGCCAGGTGTTTGGAATTCAGTTTATATTCAGACTTCGACCACCCCCCCCCCAGCGCACTGAATAATTCCCTTTTTCGAACTTTCTCCCGGATTGCCTGTTGTTCCCACTCACGCCCAAGTTACGCTCCCTCCCTCTCATTTCTTTTTAACAAAGCGTGCCCCCTTCACCCTCGTCAAGGCTCTTGTCCTGATTGCCCAGCACTCACACGCAAACATTTCTCGCGCCCAGCAGTGCTGACGGAATGGACGCCATGATTTCTGGGCTCTCCCTTGACTCCCTTCGCAACGCCGTGACGCTTTTTTTTTTTCATGCCTTTTCTCAAGAGATTGCCCATCACTCTTACGGCGCTTTTTGACTGCCTTTTTTTTGCCCCGGATGGGACCTTCGAAGCTGAAATATCCTTGCCACTGATACAGCAGGTGTTCCGTCCCCTACGAATCGGGCCCCCCTCCCCCCCCACATCACGATATTTTTTAGCCCTTCCGACAACTGCTTCCAGCCAGCTTTTCGTCTTCGATTCGCTCGAGCGAGCCATGTTTCGCTGCAAAGACCGTGATCGTCCCCCAAAAACCTGGACCCCTTTTCCCAAGCCCTGGCCTTTTTGATCGTTTGTCCACCGAACCCCTAACAAAAGGGCTTTTTCCTCTCGGCTTTGCTCGAGCCCTCGGAAACACGTGATTACCTTTCCCTCTGGGATCGTGACGATGGACTTGGAGGCCCCCTACGTCAATATCTTTTCCTTCTTCCAACGAAGGCATGTCCCTCTCCGTCCTCCTGTTGTTGAGAGACATTGCTTTCCATATGGCTCTCTTCCTTACTTTCGAGGTCGGACCGTAGTCGAGTTTTCTTTTCTTCCTCTCCAGCCACCAGACCTTTAGTGATAGACAATCGCTTTTTTTCCTTGCACAGCAGTTTTGGGATCAGGTGTAAGTTAGCAAACGACAATAAAAGGAGGCGGCTCTTTTCCCCGTTTTTTGGAGTAGCACACGGCTTTCAGGTCGGCTTCATTTTGCGCCTCCCCCCTTATCGGTCCCTCTCGAAAGAAGCCGCTGGCTTTATTTTTCTTCAGAACAAGAAAACGTGCTATTTTGCGTGGGATCTCTTTTCTTGTATGATCACCCCTCTTTATCATCGTTGGCCCCACCACGCCCGGCACAGACCCCATGACCCCCCTTCCTCTTTCCCTCCTGAGGTCCTTCCTGTGAAGAGTTCGAAATAGATTGACGTTCGTCCTTTCCCCGCCACTATGAACGGGTGGCGTTCTCCCCCCTTGCTTAGGATAATTTTTTTACCCAAACTTTTGTCCCCTCTTTCGCGAGTTTTTTTTTTTTTTTTCTTTGCCCACGGCGCACCTCTTCAGTCACTCTATTTGATTTCTGGTTTTTGCGTATTTCGGTACAGAACTGTTTCGCGGCCGTCCCCCTTTCCTTTAATGTGCTTGGGACCCCTGCGAATTGGCCTATGTCGAGGTCTCTGTGTTTTTTGTTCCCCCCTCCTTTCTGCCCAACTTTTGGTCGGCCAATCACCTATCCTGTCCCTTGGTTCTTTCCCACGGGTGG
>Ga0179591_1347205_pt1 | contig 11612 bp, 9 predicted proteins | sample CZOMad2_1_08_16f_FD_182891 | JGI IMG/M metagenome (GOLD analysis project Ga0179591, IMG submission 182891) | Vadose zone soil fungal communities from Angelo Coast Range Reserve, California, USA - CZOMad2_1_08_16fungal (PacBio error correction) | ecosystem: Environmental > Terrestrial > Soil >... | reverse complement strand
CGGTATCTCTGGTATACTCTAAACTCTTTCTGAAGCGTTGCCTTCATTTCCCCTCTTTCCTTTCTTCAGTTTTACCGTGGAGCCGACACGCCCCTGGAATTTGCGCTTCCAGAAGATGAGAGTCGTTAAGTTTCCGCTGGTGCGTTTTCTTGATTAGCTTATCCACCGATCGGTTTCAGGGTCTAGACTGACTGCTGCATCGAGCACGAACGTTGATTCTGAAAGGTCAGGTGATTCAGTTCGTGTCGTTCTCCCCTCATCTTTCAAGTTCGCTCCGAGCTTGTTTGCAGCGGCTTGACATGAGGTCGTATTTTCCCCTCCTTTTGTTTTAGTGGCCCTTGGAGGAACGAGTAGAGAGCTTCGCGACGTATATAGTTCCTTTTCTCCTATATCTTTCACTTATTCACCGGCCTGCTGTTATGCGCCTAAGGGTTTTATCGACATTGTACTTAAGATTTTTATGAGCCCTGACTTGCCATGAGTCAGGTCCCTTCTTCCGTCTTGATGCGTGGTCTCTCTCGTTTGAATGCACCGAGTCCCTCTTAACGCCAACTCTCTTATGTTCGGAAAGTGCTTCGCACCGGCACTTCGCGTCCCTTCCTCCCCCCTCTTGTCTGCCGCTTTTCTTGCGTTGCTTTCCCAGGCGTGTAATCTTGTTTCATCGCGGTGAGGACATCCCTGGTTTTCCTGACAAGGTGACATACCCGTTCCCTTTTCTGACGTGCATATTGTTTTCCACCCGATCAAAGGCCAAAGGCTCGTCCTGTCATTTGTTTCGTATACCTAGTGTTCTTTTTCAAGTCGAACCGGTCGCTATGTGTTCCCCCTGCCCCCCGTTCTTGTTGTCTTCTTCCTTTCCCCCCCCGACTGACAGATTTCACCCCCGCTACGGTTCTTGGTAGATTTTCCTCCAACTGAATTTTCCCCCTTCTTTCTTTTTTCGTCCTCTCATTACAACTTACTGACCTTGGTTCTCCGATGTTGAATCTCTTGCCAGGGAAAACGCTTTGGATTTGACTCCAGGCCAGTCGAGACGTTGGGTCCAAAAGAACTACAAGTGTTGAAGTAAACAAGAAGAGACTCTCCTGATACGTTCCCCCAATTCAGTCTAATTTTCGATTTTGTCCCTCCCTCCCCAGCCGCTTTTTTTTTCCGCCCTGCGTTTTCGAGGGCGACCCTTTGACTTCAGGGTCTCCCGGACATGTGTGGTCCCATGTGCGTCGCTTTTCAAAATGTAATTCCCCCACGTATTACACTTGGTTCTTCAAACACAGTCTATCCTGTGTTTTCCAGTTCCCTCCCTCCCGCCTGCTTTGTTCCCAAGTCAGATAGAACCCCCAATGCGGGGTTGACAGCTGCCGAATTTTGTCCCGTATGATGACTCTTTCCTCCTTTAGATTTTGAAGTTCTCATATTTTTTCGAGTGACGGTCGACCCACAGTCTCGTGTCGTTAGAGTTTTTTTTTTTTCCCTTAATTCTACAGTCCCCCATTCTATACTTGCTACTTTGTGTTGTTGCTCATTTAGTACATTCAAGCAAACACTTTTTGTTAAGCTTCCTTTTTTTTTTCCCCTTTTCCTTTCTGCATCGGATGTCTTTACCGCTCCGATGGCGAACGTGCTTTTTCGTTGTAACATTGGATGTAACTCACATTTCCAAGCCTTTCCCCGCTTTTTCGGTTTAGTCCGTTTCTTAGAGGAACCGAGTTATTTTTTTAAGTTGATCATTGTTTCTACGCAGTGTCTGTTTTCCTCCTTTGAGTCTTTTCTTACCCTCGTCCCGTTTGGTTGATGGATCTCTGCCCTGAAGTCAGATAGAATCGTCCCATTAGCTTAGTGGATTCCCTCCCCTTGAATATCGTTAAAGTGCTTTTTTACCTTCCTTAGGATTCCCCCGTTCTCCTTGAAACCCATCTTAGGCAGTTGTGGTCCCCCTGTCGCCGCATGCTCACCCCACCTCTTTCTTCTGATAAGATCCAGTCCTGCGAAATTAGGGTTATAGGGTTCCTTCCCCCGACTCTTATCGTGACCCCGGACGTGACCTTTGTAAATACAGTTGATTACCCTACCCCAAACGTCGCTTCACCTTAAGGTCTTGTCTTTTATGGTTTCTACTCCCTCCTGAATTCCCACCCTATACCTTTGTCATCTCCCGAGCGGTGTAACCGGGTGTAATGCCTTTCCCCCCTTTTCATTGAGTTGCACTCCCCCCCCTTGTTATGATACTACGAGCGCTTTCATGCATTTTCGTGCCCTCGTCCCCTTTCCTTGGAGGCCCTCTTCTTTATATCTTCGATTGCCTTCTGGTATAAGATTGTCTGGCATTAATAGGTATCCCTTCTGTTCCGATTGAACTGGTTTGATGGCCTCCAGATGCTCATAAAAGTTCACTTTTCTTTTCGTGCAGTAAAGAAGTCCTTTTGTCAGTCCTCAGAACTCTCCCCTTTTAGCGAGTGATCTTAACACCTTTTCAAACGTGACGTTGCCGATCTCTCTTTAGAGGACCCCGCGTTGAAGGGATTGTTTTTCACCTTCGCTATGTCCCTCCCTTCTTGCGTCCTCCTTTACCACGCCCGTCTGCCCTAAACCCACACCAAAACTACTGATTCCGATCGTTAGCTTTGGTCACATTCCATAAAGCACCCCAAAGAACCCAAGAGCCCCTTATCATATTTCTCCCTCCCCTTTTTTTGATTTAGTTCTTCAGTGCTCGTTCGGGTGATACTTGTCTCACTGTTGGACTCAAGCTAGAAGAATCCGTCCCTATTTAGAGGGTGTTGCTTTTTTTGCCGCCGTGCCTGTGACTCTCCCTCGTAAGCTCGTTTACCACTACGCCAGCAAACAATCGCCAGCTCTCCACCGCTCCCTTAACTGCATTAATTGCCCCCGTCTTGGTGTAAAAACCCCCGCGGGGCATCAATTATCCCTTCACCCTTTTCCCCCCAGGTCGTAGGGAGGCGCGAAAATAAACCTATTCTTCCCCTGACCTATAAACTGACGTTTAGGTACTTGGACATGACTCGAGGAACATCCCTTCCCCCGATTCTTGCCATTAAAATTCCCATAGCTCCCACATTCTTCGTACCGGCAATACTCGGAGCTCACCTGAGAAAAGCTACTTCGGACAACCCCTAATTAATGGACGAGATCTTCGCTTAGTCCCAAACTTCTTCTTTTTTTTGATTATTTTCAGACTAATGAAAATGTCCCTGAGCAAAATACTAGAATGAACCGCCCAGACCCGCCCAGCCGTGCCTACCGGAGGGTCCTGTCTAACCAAGAAAAACCTGGACCCCGGCCTACCGCATCGGGAGGAAGAAGCCTGTGGAACTTGAAAAGACTGCCCGGACCCCCCTCCCATTTGCCTTGCCTGTAGAATTTTGTTCTCTAGTCTTCCTGTCACCTTTCCCACCACTTGATTTAATCGTTCCTCGAACTGCATTCGTTTACACCCGTACCATCGCTCAGTTTCGCTGATGAGCTTCACTCCCGACCACCCCAACCCCTTGTGCGCTCTTGGACAGGAGCCACACTGCCCTTCCCTTATTTGTGTTCCTCCCGTCCGTTTTTTACCGCGCGCGTATAGATTGTTCTCACGGTTACCATTAGTCCAGTTTTTTATCGAAGCCTATTCCCTCCCTATTAAGTACCGCCCCCTTAGTCCCCGGCTACCCCCCCCCCTTCATCCCTGAAATCTTCTTACATATAGACCCCGACGGAAATCTTAAACGGAAGAAAACTTATCGGGACAGAACAACAGTCTTCACTCTCCTGGTTTAAGAGTATTCCGTACTCCCTGGAGTCGAACCTTTTGTTTCAACCCTTTTGTCGAGGGGGCCTGTTCGTCTCCGTTTTCAAGGTTGCCCCCTAACCTTCTTAGAACGTCCACTTTAAGAATATGACCCCTCCTTCCCTCTGAACTTTCCCTCCCCTTCAGGCTAGACTTCGGTACTGAACCAATTCGGCCTTAAGATGTCCCAACTCCCCCCTTTCTTAGGTTCGCGCAGTACGCTGGATTACCAGTTTTCCTCTCAACGTCTTCCCGGTGTGATACTCTAGACAGTCATTGAGATCTACCTCCTCCTTTACTTGACGTCGATGTGGTGTAACCTTAACACCTACAATCTCTCCCGTGACTCTGAGCCGTGTTCATAGAAGGCAGTCCCCCCCAAATCCCCTTCCTGCTCCCCTCCTTGTTCAACACCGTGGACAGGTTACCACACGAGCCGTATTACGGCTGCTTCGTTTATCTTTATATTCCACTCTTTTCGCGTTTGGAATGAGATTCCTTTGACATCCACTTTGAAAGTTAACACTTCCTCCCCCCCCCCCCTCTCACAGCCCTGGCCACTTGGCACTAGCCCCTCCTGGAAATAACCCCGGACTCCCGTCCCCGGCGTAAACTTCCTTCTTTGATTCTCAATTCGACGTGAATTTCCCAAAGGATGCTTTGCCTGTGATACGCAGCCTCCAATCGTCCTGTTTTTTAATCCTGTTTTTGCGGGGCGTGACCTTTGGCTCTCATGGGCCCAAGTCGCCCACCCCCTCCGGGGGTCCTGCGCCAGAGTTTTAGGCTCTTTTAATGTAATTTCGTACTAAAGAAACAAGCCTTTCCCTCTTTTTTTGCAGTCCCCCCAACTCTCTCTCGTTTAATTTTTTGGTCTCTTAGCCCTTTTTTCGTAGCATCAAACGGTTGTCGTTCACATTCCCCATCTCTGATCATTCTTCAGTTTTCACTCTCGGTATAACTTACACTCCGCAAGGAAGATTTCTGCTCCCTCTGTGGCCCTTTCGTCCCTTCTATGGGTAAAGTCAGCGTCCCTATGTTTTTAGTGCCCCACCCTTTCTTTTTGCCCTTCCCTCACCCCTTAATTACATCCGCGGTCTTTTTTACGTCCCGAAAACGCACCTTCAAAAAGGTTCGTACCGCTCGTATGTACTTGCGGGACTCACGAATATAGGGCACTAGTTGGGCGTTGGTTCCGTATTCCCAACTTTTTTAAAATCCCCAACATCGCCCTATAACCCACTCAACCAAGGACCCTTCATACGAAGGCCCCTCCGTATCGTCCCCTTCTCCTATCTTTTAGAGCCAATTTTCCCACTGACCCTTGTCCTCACCCAAGAAAAGCCTAACCCGGGGTTTTATTTATCCTTTGCCCTCCTTTTCTTCTCCCCCTTCCTCGCCGGCAGTCTCCCCTGAGACCCCGATCCACCTTTTTGCTTTTACAACCAACTACGACAGTTCAGACGCGAAAGATTTTCGCAGCCCCAGCGTTTATCACCCCTCTCCCTCTGATTTTTTTTCCTTCCTTACTTTGTTCTACTACCCCCCCGACCGGAAGATACGGACAGGGGCCGTAACCCCGTCTTTTTTTCCTCTTCCGGAAGCCCGGTGCCGCCCTCACTATCCACTAAGTTTTCGTAGAGATCACATCACGCGCGAAGGAGGCCCCCAGCGGACCCCCCCCCTTCCCCTCTATGCGGTTCCGCGTCACACTCTCCCTCAAGTGTCTAAAGGTACCACGGGTTATCCCTTCTCTAAATTCCCTTGCAGCACGTGATCTTTCCACTCTCTCCCCATGTTGGATCCTTGTACAAGTTCTTCGACGGCGATCTCTCTTCTCCTCCCTTGTTGTTTTCTTCTCTCCTTGCCTCCTCGGTCCATCAGGATCCCCTCGTGCCATTGGTCTGTACGCTCAATTGATTTTCTGCTTGCCACTGCCTTCGATGAAGTGCTAGATCACCGCCGGTGGAGACCTGCTTCTTCTTCTCCTTGGTGGCGCCCCCCCCTACGAATCTCCATGTGGCCTTGTCCCTTTTAGACTATGTCGTCATGTAGCGCTTTTGCTGGTCCAAAATATCTGGTAAGTTTGATTTCTCCTTCCGACGGGCGCACCTCCGGTGCCCGCAGGCGTCATTGATTTATGTTGTGTTTGGAGATCGTTAATGAAGTTTCTCTCCCCCTATTTCCTAAACGCTATTCATGAATATTCGGGAGGAGTTTCATAGGAGTTGCACACCCCCCCCCCACACCCCAGTGTACGAGCGTGTTTGATAGAGTTTTTAACTCTCTTCAAGTAAAATTGGGTTGGTCAAAGAGTTCTGTGTTTGCAGCTTTCCCCATTCAGTTTTACCTTTATATTCCTATCTCGCGATGCCTTTCCAGTTAGTACAGGATTTCGTTAGTTGGTGGCTCTTTTTTTTTTTGCTTTTTACACTTGCCCCAATCCGTCCTCTCCCCACAAACGTCGTGCATTTCTTGGTCCGGAAAGTCGTGCCTCTACGGACCGGAGGTTACCCCCTTTTTGGGATGATGAAGCTTATTTACCTTCTACGATAATCGGATCACCCCCCTGTCGGGTTGACCCTAACGCGGGGGCCGCACACATGGTTGCCCCCCTTCCCAAGCCGTATCATCTCTTCACTGATCCCTTTCCTTGAATTTTTACGGTCAACGATCCCCCTTTTTTCCCCTTATGGCATTCTCGTATTCAGGAGGTTTTTGTTTTTTAAACAGTTGTTAGGGCAAGTATAAAAGGTTTCTCTTGTATGAGACCTCTGGTGGGGTGCAAGAATTCCTCCCCCCCCCCCGTTTCGTTACCCCGAAACGTCCTGTTCGATGGTACTTGCACGCATCTCCTTCACGTCTTCGTTTTCGTCTGTATCCCATCTTACCTTTGCTTCTCCTCTGGAAGATATCAGCTGACCCAGTTCTGGGGCGTCCCTTTCCACCAAGTGCTTCCCTTTGTAAAAGAACTCCCCCTTAGTGCCATCCCCCCGAGTAAGTCCTTGTTCCTTACTTGACCCATTAATCAATGTTTTCACCTTTCCAGTCTCGTCTCCTCGATTCGGGACGCCTGAGTTGCCCGAGTGCTGTTCCCCTTTTTGACTGGTACCAGTAAGCTTGCCTCCCTGCCAGTGGATTTTCTCGTCGGGGTACCAGTCTTGTTTTTTTGAGTCCCCTTTTTCTGGGCCGTCCCCCCCGACACCTCTCACACGCGGGATAGTCTCTCCCCCCCGTCAGCCGCTCCTATTTTTTGTCCTTCAAGTCCTATGAGAACCCTGCGGGGTGGGCATCGCCGTAGAAGGGCTTCTGCCTTAACTGTCTTCACCTTCCTCCCCTCGTCGTGTCTTTTAGATATTAATTGTAGTTGGGTTCATTGTGTCTCGACAAACATTTATTAGGGGTAATTACTTTTCGTTATAATATCGACCCCCGGATCGTGATAGCCCTGTTTGCGTATACAGTAGACTGAAAGTTACTGCCCCTATACTTTCTGTTTTCCTCTTGTTCAGGTGACGTGTCCCTAGAATGAAGGCACGGACGGCTCCGATGTAGAGTTCCGGGAGTATAGTCGTTACGGACTGTATAAGACCTCTTAAAAGTTCTCACTTTCCCCCCGCTACTACTTTAGCTTACGACCCACCTCTTAGTTTGGGGGAAATGCGATGCTGATGTTGTTCCTACCCTACTGCCTTTTCCCTTCATGGTGACGATGTTTATACTTTACCGTGGCTGAGTGGGTCTAACTTATTTCTTCCCCTAAGGCTCCGTCCCCCAGATCTTGATCCCTTAATAGAGCCCTTAGATGCACCCACGAGACGTAAGATGGTCCCTCTCCTCGAACTCCCCCCTATCCCGGGCATTGTTGCTCCGTCCCTGCCCTCAGCTCCCCTTTTTCTGGTGTTTCCTCTAGTTTTACCCCCAGACTTCGGTTTTTCGACTTGTTCACTCCGAAATACCGTGGAACGTTATTTTTTTTTTTCCCTGCGGTGTACTGTCTGTTACAGTATCCCTTCCGGAACACTTCCTTAAGTTCCGAGTTCCGGTTCTTTTTACCCCTATTCCCTCACCCTCCGAAGACAACACCCGTTTGCTGTGGCCATCATGTAGTTATTTTAAGATAGTTTACATAGCGGACGTCGTGTCTTGACATCGTCCTTGCCGATTCACCCTAAAATTTTTATAACTGAGGTTTTTGTTCCCCCCCCCTTCAATTCGCTGCTACTTCGTCGTCCTTCTTCTTATCTCACTGCCGCCTCTCCTTTACTTTTCTACCCGATTCCTGGCTGGTCCACGACGATTGTTTTTTCTTCCTTTACTGTCACATTGCATTACTGTAAGTAGTTCTGAGGCTCGTTTTACCCTTCCCCGATGTTGCTTTTTCGCGCCTCTGCCGGCAAACCTTGTGTTCCGACTTTTCTTTTCTCCCATTTTCAACCTGACAACTCCCCCGCCTTCAGGTTCGTGTTTCCCGTTACTGATCGGGATTGGGCTTCCGTTGGTTGCTCCTTTTTTTTTCGAGACTCATTGTTCCCTCTCCACTAAACGTTCCCGAACACCTCCCCCCTTTCTCACGAATCGAAGTGCGACGAGCTTGAAGTCACACACAAATAACAGATCACACCCTCCAAGTGAGATTACCCCTTCCTCTGCTCCTCCTTTTTTGTGTGAGATCTTCTTTTTCCGATGCATGAGTGAGGGCTTTGTTGATCGGTTGTGTTACCGTTTCCTTTCCTCGCCGACCTCCTGCTCACTGTAAGGGTTGTTTGCTGCGGCCCTCGTTTTCTTTTCTCGCGCGTCGCTGTGAAGTCCTCCAGAACCCCCCAGACCCGCAAACCTGCCTCGATACCAAGCCCTCGCCGGGAACCTCCCGAATCTGCTCCTATACCCCTTGTCTTCGCCTTTTACCTAATGTTCTCAATTTATTGACCCGTCCTGCCTTCGGTCGGGCAGAGCGCCCCCCACTGTAACATCTTCCGTTGACCGGAGTCGCCTCACTCCCTCCCCCCTCCGGTGTAGGCAATTCAGTCCTGTCAACGAAATACGTTTTCCTAGGAGGGATCCTCCCCCCCCCTATTACTCCGTCCCCCTAGCCCGACCTTAACGGTGGCTCGTATACCCTCCTTTTTTTTTAATACGCGCGACTCCGTCATTGACCACTACCTTCCGGAGTGCCAACCCCGACTGGCATGGACAACCTCTCTCTTTTATAATCACTTCTTGAATATGCCTCATGGTCCTACCACGAGCCAGATCCCCTCCCTCTACGATAGGGTCCTCCGCTTTTCGGAACCCCCCATCCCCAAGGTCTCGTTTTCTCGCGGTCGAATAAGGACCTTTCCCTCCAAGGAAAAGACCTTTCCTACTTCCCTGTTCTTGGGGTATTTCTTTCAATCGTCTCCTTCTTTTTCATTCGAAGCAGTCAAGGGATCTTACGTTAACAGAACCATGATATTCGGTTTTTAAAATTAACCCTCCCCTGACGTATTTTCGCCGATCTTTTAGCTTCTACATTTCCCGAACCCCCGATTTTCTAATCCTTTCCGACAGGAGCAAGCGAAGATTTTATGCATTATCTTTTTTCGCGGTGAACGCCTTTTGCAGAGGACGTTGATTTCCCTTACGTTCCCACCCCCGCCCCTTTCGTGTGCCCCCCATAAGGAAGTTTTGATATTCGGCTTCGTGCAGCTCCCCGACGCCCCCATGCCGTTTTCCAGAGGACGCCTCCCTGTCCACTTTTTACGAACAACCGTGAGTCTGACGTTATTTTTTAGCTCACCCTCTTGTCACCAAAGGCGTCTCCTTGTCTTGGTTTTTTCCGAACCTTTTTCTCCCCCCAGTATATTAATGGCGTTTTTTGGCAGCAAGTTTTTTCCCCAATTTCTCACCTGCCTCGTGTCTTTCGTTTTGGACACCCTTTTTTTGTTTACTTTGTTTTGTTTTCCCAATGGACGAGTTAACGCCCCTTTGTCCCCCTATCGCGCGCGTTTTTTTTGTTTTTTTCCTTGTATCCTGTGAGCTATGCCAGGACGTTCCCTCGACGAATTTATTTGTAGTTTTTTTTGTTTTTGTTGTTGGTTTTTTCCTTACCGACATGCCCCCCCCCCACACAAAGGAGATTGTCGTTTTTGTAACGTGCAGGACTTTTCCCACACACTGTTTTCCCCCGCGGAATCCCCGTTTTATCTCGAGACGAAGATGATGACTATTGACTCCCTCTTTGCAGTCTGTGTTACTATCGCCTCACGCCCCATTTCGTTTCCCCATCGAATTTTTAGATTCATCAGTAAAGGAAGCAACCCAGAAACGCTTTCTCTTTCCTTCCCCTTGGTTTCTAATCCCCGTCTAAACCACAAAGAGTCCCAGATATTCGTGCCGCTCGGGTCTACTGACTCCCTCTTTTCGAACTCCAGTGGTCCCTTTGGGGAGTTCCACAGTGAATCACAAGTCCACTTTCCACTTCCCAATACGATCACCTTTGCCGGAAAAGTCGGTAGCAAAGAGTTTACCACCCTCCCCTCGAAAAGTCCCAACCTGACTGTTCAAGAAGGGGCTTCAGCGGGTTCTATCTACCCCCCAATCTTGAATGATCCGTCCGTACTTTGTGGATTCTAGTCTACTAGGACCATCTGCGTTTCGCACACAAGAGTTTCGTGGCGTGGCGGTTTCCCACTGTGCTGCCCCTTCGCCCCCCCCCCGAAAGGTCCGCTGGCACAGATTAAACCGACGTCAGTCCCCTTTCCACTTTCATTTTTTTGCCCCCTCACCCGACGGCGACGTTGTAAGATTTTTTTCAGCTCAATCGCCTTTTTCGTATAGTCTTGTCTTACCGAGATCGGGTCCGTTCTGTTCCGTACTTCACCTCCACCGGGCGTTTCTGCTTGAAATGATCTTAGACACCTTCGACTTCCCGACTCGGTCTACCGCCAACATTTGCCAATGATCTCATCCGTCCGTGAAATTTTCTCATCCCCCCATATGCCTTCGCCATCTTCAGCGTCTGACCCTTGTGATTTTTGCAACCACCGGTATGTTTGGCGGCCCGGGCGATTACCCCGCCTTTATCTCTGGAGTTTTACCATACCACTCTTTCGCACCAAACGTCTTGGGCGTACAGAAACCGGTTCGTCCTCACGGCTGCGCCACATACTTTTTCCGCATCTCGTGTGTACCGTCTTACCTTTTCATGTTCTTCCAAGTTCAACCCCCAACCCCCTAGGGATACTCCCCAACTTAACCCCCCGGACCCTCCTGTTTCTACGGCTTGCTCCAGACCTTTTGGTTGGGAGCAGCTCTTTCCTCTAGACTCCAATTCTAGGAACTGCTTCTGGAAAGCCGGTGCATGAACAGTTCCCTCACCAGTTTATTCAGAGATTTCTACACCTCTCTGGATACCTTTGCCCGAGACGAAGAGAAGACCCCTTTCACGGTTTGGTGTCCCCCCCCTACCTCCGGAGACCAGTCCCCCTTAGTCCAGAGACGCACAGTTATCGGACAATATCTTTCTTTCGCAACCTTTTCCTTCAGTGGATCTCACCAAAACCTCTTTTGAAGAGGAACTTTCGATTTTTCTAGTTCTAGGTATCCTCCGTCGGCCGTCGACACTTTTCACCGCGTAACCCGATGGTGTTTCTGAAGATCGGCACATCGCCCGAAGGTGAAACATCGTACCTTCGAGCTTGACCGGCCACACTATTTACTTTCTCCCCCCCCACCCCCTGCTTCCCCCTTTGTGCTTCTCTACCCCCCGACAGAGGCGTTTCCAGAACCTTTTTGTAGGTTAAAAGCATACCTCCACTGCTAGGGGTCTAATGCCGTAAGTTTC
>Ga0179591_1302795_pt1 | contig 11613 bp, 10 predicted proteins | sample CZOMad2_1_08_16f_FD_182891 | JGI IMG/M metagenome (GOLD analysis project Ga0179591, IMG submission 182891) | Vadose zone soil fungal communities from Angelo Coast Range Reserve, California, USA - CZOMad2_1_08_16fungal (PacBio error correction) | ecosystem: Environmental > Terrestrial > Soil >... | reverse complement strand
ATAGTCTGGGACCGGGTTTTTTGGGATGTTCCCGCTCTTGGACCTGGTGTAAGTGCAGATAATCCCTGTACTTATAAGATTGTTGACGCACCCTCACTCACCATATAGGAGCTTTTGACGAGACGGTTATTATACTCAACTTCCGCGGATTTAGGTTACATGAGGGATTTCTTGATCCCTGCACAGATAGATGAGTCATTCTCACCTGATCGCCTTATTTTTTTGTTCCAAGATTGTAGACTAAGAACTGGCCCTATACCCTCTTAGTTATGACCCCGAGGTTCTTACTGAGGACAGCTCCAATTCTTACCGCTCCTGGCACTTATTGGCTTCGTGTTGCTGGGCTCCTTCCAGGGCAATAATTTCAACATTCCCTAGTGTTAGTCCTCGTTCACCGTCGTCCTAAGATTAGGATAGTTTTTAGATTGAGTTTGCCCAATTTCTTCGTATCTCAGGAAATAGCGAATCGTCGAAGGACCCCAGGCCCCGCCGAATGAGTTTTCTCATGGCAAAATTCCAGAACAGAACAGACTAGAGTTTGAATTCTGTCTACCTCCCCTCGGCTTAATGGTCTCCGTGTTTTTATCATAGCTCCCCTGTCCTGGTTATGGACGCTCGGCTGTGTGTTCGGGTGATCGTTTTTCGTTTTCTCACGGCCGAGCCCCCAGTAATCCGTTCATCACTCCCCGAGTGGGCCATCACCCTGTTTCCAGAAAGTCCTGCGAGTTCTGAGCGGCGCCCTATCTTTACTCTTCTTGTGGAGAACTATAGAGGTCTTTTTGCCTCCATCCCTTTTGATGAATTCTTTTTCACTCTTGCTGCTTTCTACCGAGCCTTACAGACCATGCTGGTTGCGGTGAGGTGTAGATCCAGGCTTAGTTTTTGTCTTATTTTAGGGACTTCTCCCGAGTCCTTGATCTATCCGGTTACCTCGAGATGCATTTTAGATGCTCACTTACGTTTTTCGTTGAAGGAGGGAGGTCGTCCTTCTTTTGCCCACCAATGCCCATACTCACTGCCGTGGCAGGATGGGGAAGTGTTAGTCTTTCTTTTATTGAATTTCCCCCTTTCGGCGAAGACCCCCTTTAGGAGTCCCTCCAAGAGAGTGAGTCGAAGTGACCCCGTCCCCTTTTCTGTGTGTCAGTATTCCGTTTCTTCTCAAATCGTTGATTTGTACGGTTGACCTGCTTGAGGTCCTCTCTTTTTTCACTTTGCTCGACTTTCTCCCCCCATCGGTGCTCAGGATTGAGTTCGGCGGGGTTTGATTTGGACCTTTCCTTCGATTGAACGAGCGATCCTTCTCAAGTCTTGGCTTTATCGCCGAGGAGATCTAAATTTCTTGAGCCTATGAGGATACGAATCTGCCTGATTCCCTCTCTTGCTCGTCTTTTCTCCCCGATTCACTGCCCACATCGCCAGACACGGTCGTAGGACCTTTACCGGCATCTTCTGCTTATTTTTTACATGGCCAACCCGTTTTTCAATGCCCGGATTTTCTTTAAATGGCCCCACCTCTCTTCACTATGGCGTGATAGGGGTGTAAAAAACCACCCTGCGGACCTTGATTTCGACTAGTTCGATTACCCCTAATCCATATTCCATCCCTCATCCTTTTTGGTTGGGTATCGAGATGGTCCTTTAGCACAAGGACCCTGCAAGCAAATCTTCCCAACTGCAATCCACCCTGGACCTGTCAACCCGTGAGGACGTGCTTCTTTCTCGTTACGGACGGAAGAGAAACTGAGCCGCGACTCTTCAATCAACCCATCGTCTAGCTGCCGTTGCTTAATTCTCGCACCCTCGGTGGGGTGGGGACGCATGTGGGCACCAGATTCCTCTCACGTGGGGGGTGTTGCTGGGGGGCGCGTTTTCCCAATATTCCCGATTTCCTTCTAGTCGAATCGGGACGGAAGATCTATTGCCCCAGGAGATCTGACTTTGTCTGTAGTGACCCGTTTTTTACCTGATCTTCCCCAGAAGCCGGAAGAGGCTTTTAACCCGATCCTCTCTATTTTTTTCATTATTTCCCCCCAGAACCGCTCCGGTTAGGCGAAGTTCTCGGGGCCCCGTTTTATGTGTACAGTCTACAAGTGAGCCTTGCAAACTCTTGGTTTCTAACACTGAGTTAATACTTTCGTACCTCTTTACCCGTCCGTAACCAGGAGGAGGACCCCCCAATGGGACCATCTCCCTCTAACCGAAGAAGATACCGAACGGTCAGCCGCACCCCCCTTCCCCGCAAGTGTACTGTCCGTGGACCTGATGCTTGCTTCGTTTCCTTTGATTTTTGACAGGACCCCCCCCCCCCCCCACCCACCCCCCCTATCGACATCCCCGGTCCCCCCTGCAACACGCACCACCCAACAGGGGACACCCCCCTCCCCCCCCCGTCCCCCGTCTCGCCCCGCCGTCGGGGGAGTTTTTCTTTTTGTCGCAGGCTAGACCCATTACCCAATTTATGAGATCGTAAGCGTTTTTTGACTCCAGAGCTCGGCTTGCTTTTTCTCTGCGTCGCCAGATGCTTTTGTCCGATTCTTCCCTAATCTTTGCCGCTTCTTTTGTCAGTAGTATCTTTTTTTCTTAACCGTAGGACTGCCCCCCTTCACCCTACAATAATAGCGTCCCCAACATCCCATGTAGTTCCTTTGTGTTGGTCTTGGTATTAAATTTTGAAGAGCAACGAAACTGAGACTCCTTTTGATATGCCTTCGAGAGTGGCGAGGCTGGTCTCCCTTCCTCTACGAAGGGTTCTGCTACTACTGAACGCGTCCCCTTGTGTGGCTGGCGTGAACAACTCCTTCTCTTTTTTTTGGTCCAGTCTTGTGGTTCTCGTTTCTCCGAAACCCAGCAGTGATTTCCCCGAATCATTCGAAAAGATAGAGACATTAATTCGAATAGAATACTCTTTTCTCCCCCTAGGAGCGTTGGACCATGTAGGAAGGTGCCCTAGGCTACCCTTCTGAAGAGGCTTGTTGACAGGTTTCAATTGCCCCATTGTCGATGTTTTTGCGAGCTTCTGGTGTCTGAGGGACCGCCCCGGAGTACGCCGCCCCCGCCGTCCTGACATATTAAAGGCCCCCAAGGGGTGGGTGTCTTAACTTTTCCTGTTTGACTTTCCTTCCCTTAAGAAGTCGATTTTTCTTTTTTTGCTTTTCTTGGCCTCCGTAAGACTGCCCTTTGCCACCCTGTCTCTCGGTTCCTGCTGCTCCAAGCCCAGAACAATATGTTTTCCCCCACCCCTGAGGGCCTCCGCCCTTCTCGTTCTTCCGGACTTGCCCATTGCGGGCTCTTTTCCCCTCCCATCTTCTATTTTCAGTAATAATCGAGATGGATTGAGGCATGAGAGGAGACCCCCCCTTTCAACGTTATCCTCGGCTTTTGCTGGGTACTGCCAGGTGACCACCCTTTTTATTCAACGTCCTAATCCCGTTCCTATCTTGGGGGAGTTTAATTTAATACAGCGCGGAAAAGTCGCTTCCCTATTTACTCTGCCCGGGGTAAAAAAGGTTCCTTCTCCACCGAAAAAAATGAACCCAGTTTCTCGGGAAATGAGAGAGGCGATCGTCTCACCCCCCCATCAGGCGCGTTTGGGGGTTTTTTTGCAGTCTGATGGTTTTTTCCCCTGAGATTCGGTTAGGGTTCCAAAGATTCTTCCCCGTCCACGCACCCGCGGTAATTTCCACTTTTGCGGAGTTGTGCGTTTTTCGCCGGGGTCCGGAAATCGGAACTCTAAGCCTACTAGTTTCTCCTATTCCAAAGTTGGACCTTTTTTTCCTGAGCATTCTCCACACTTGGTAGCACCGCTCGTAGCCGGTGTGTTTTTTCTTAAGTGCGAATTCCCCCAACTTTTTTTGAGAAGCTCGATTACCCTACCCCCCCCCAGATCAGAAAGAAATAGATGATAGCCGTCTACGCTCGTTCATGGTGAAAGCTGACCTCAGTTTCAAGGTTTTTTTAATATGATGTTTTCTGGATCGATTGAAGGATTTATACCCCCCCCCAATTCTGCCTTCATATACCCCTTCGAGCTTTCTCCCCCCCTCCCAACTCTCCCCCTCCCGACTCGTGGTCACAGGCGCCCGATGACGCGATCCCCACTTGAAGCCAGGTCGTTAATAGGTGGGTCACTAACGGTACTCGTGACTCTTTAAATATCACAAGGAGCCTCAATCCACGTCTTAACAGCCTCTGGGATCCTTTTTTTTTTTACTCGACTTCTCCCCCCTCCGTCTGTCGGGTGACAGTTACTAGGTGCGTTTGTTATTTCTTCAGTACCATGTAAATGAAAAAGCTTCTCTTTTACCTCGTCGTTAAAATTCTTCCCGCCAGCCGATCCCGGACGCTTTTCAAGTTTATTTGTTCATCGGAACTTCCTTCAACCTGGCAGATTTCCGCCCCCTCCCTTTTTGTGCCGTCTTTCGAGATCCAGAAGCTTTTAGCAAGCCTCCTGGTCTTCCCCTGATCTCGGGGAGGGTTGGCGAACCCTCGTTAGCCCCGGCCGTACAATCGGTCATTGAATGTTTGTCGGCGGACGATGCTTTCCTCTTCACCTCCCTTTTCTCTTGGACTTTTTGCGCGGGCGCGGATTCCATGAAGGACAACCAGTGACCGCGACTTTTTGTCTCTCACCTTTTCCTTTTTTCCCTACCACCTGGTTGGGACGTAGAGTGAATCAGAGCAATTTTTTACGTTCTCCCCGGTCTAGGAGAGTATTTCTTTGTACCCACCCACACCCATCGCAACGCGGACAGGTTTCCTGAAGCGTCCGTTGGTGACCAGCATTCGTAGAGCCAAAATTTTTAGCTCGATGATATTTGTCTACTTCATTTAGGCAAGTACGGACGATAGTCTACCCTGGTGTTCGGGATTTTGAGGGCATAGTGTGAGCTTTTTTTTCATCGGGAATTGAGGGTCTGGTACCTCAGGGTCTGGGTGTAATGGACATGCCGTTCGACTTTAGGAAGCCCTTCCCTTGGTGCCCTTCGGTTACGATTCTAATAAGGGTCCGTTGGAGTTCTCTTTTCCTGCGCATCCCCTTTTTGACCTCCCATCCGCACGGTAACAGATCCAGGTTTTAGACTAGACTGCGCCTGGACCCTTTTCTGCTTTTTTCGCGACTCTCCCCTGCTGGTGTCAATATTGCTGGCGGGACGGAAGCCCCCTTCCCTCCCCCCTTTCTTTTCCCCCCCCTTCAGGAGATTCCCCCCATCGATCGCATTTTGGGCCGACTTTTCTCTTTTGGACAAATCTCTTCGTTCCAGAAAAGATAAGTCAGCTGTTTTTGTGGAAGGCGAGGATTTTCTTCTTGGAAGATTTTTTGGAGTAGGAGAACCTTTCAGGCGGTTTTTCTCTGCTACCCTGGAGTGTGACTGGGGGCTTTACCGCCTCCCTATGGCTCGACTTTCTCTGAGTTTCTTCTGAGCGGGAGATATTTAAGGTCTCTTGAAGCTTCCCATGAGAATTTGAGGACCCTGGACTGCTACATCTCCGGCCCAAGAGTCACTCAGTGGGTTGCCCTCCTCGTGAGGGCACCTTTTACGTGAAATCCTTTTAAGAAACCCTTCCTTCCCCCCGTCTGTATTCTCCCCATGCTCTTTGTTCCCCGCTGCCAGGAGCCCCTTAACCTCGCTTGGCGAGTTTCCTCCCCGGGCGTGTGGTAAGGGGCCTGGGTTTGTTGGTCTCTCGGTAAGTTCCCTACGCACAACTTCCGGCTAGTTCCGCTCACCAATTAAAAAGTACCCGGGTCTTCTCCGGGCGACTTTTCGATATAATTCGTGCGACAGCTAGTCCTAGTTTGGGTCTTGGGCCGGAGACCCGCCCACTTTCGTGGCGGGCCCCCTACCCCTCTAATCCTCCTCCTCCCCCCGCCCTACTACATCCCCCCACCCTCCCCCCACACCCTCCCCCACTCTCTCCTGCTAGAGCACCCACCGTCCACTCTCCCTACCCCCTTCATCCCCGCCTCTCCAACGGTCCCCACCCTCCTCTCCTTTACCCGGTGCTCGCCTCCCTTTTGAACCCACCTCTCATTGTCTCCAACTGTTGTTGTTAGGCCCGATAGAGGAAGGATTATGTCTTCCAGAGGAGGGCAGCAAGTAACCAATGGTTCTCTGGATCCCTGGGCTATGCGATCCGCTCGGCCCCCCTCCCTTATGACCTACGTTTACACCATTCGCGTGCGGCATTTTTTAAGATTCCAGGCGTTTTCCTTTTTACCCCTCTTGATCGCTTCTTTGTTTGGGACGGAGTTCCTTGTATTTTTTGCCGCACAGGCCTCTTTTGCTCTGCCCTATTGGCAAGGCGTCAGTTCGCTCTTGGTTAACCCTTTTTTGCGTTGTCCCTTTCTCCGTGCCCCCGGGGAATAGGTGCGGGCTTCTTTCCCCCTCTGGCTTTCAAGCGAATTTCTTTAGGCTGCTTGCAGGTTTGTCCCCTGCCAGTCTCCCATCTTCGAGTGTTCAGGTCCCTTTGCTTCTTTAGGTCGGTTTTTTTTAGTTTATTTCATCGTTCCCTGTTGGCCAATCTTTTTGATAGACGGCATGACCTCCCTGATTAGAGTATTTCTCTGTGGTAGAACTTCCCCAGTGTTGCAGTTCAGGCCACCCGAGAGATTTCTTCCATATAAAATTGTTTCGGGCTAGTGTTGCGTCCTTCCTATGTTTTTTTTTATTGTCTTCCGCAGAAGCGTCTTTTTAGTTCTAACCGTTTTTCATTTCTTTCTTCCTAAGATCCCATTCAGAAGGTTCGCGGCCCAGTTGGTTTAAGACAATGTTGCAGCATGTTGGCGTCTTATAGTGGACCCTCCCTCCCTAGCTCATAGTGTTGCAGGCACTGGAACGTGGCCGGTTTTTTTAGTTTTCTTTTTTCCACCCTTCTTGCGCGCCTTTGTTGAGCCTTTTCCTCTCTTTTACAGGGACCCTGACCCCTCCGGTGTGCATCAGTGGATTTCTTTTAGAGACGTTGCTTTTGATGATTCCGTTGAACCTATTCTGCCTCGATACACCGCTATAGCCATGTAGAATTAGTCTTCGTTTTAGTACTGGAGTCGGCGCCCCCCTGGCGGGTGGACGGGGGGTTCAGGTCCTAAAGACGTCCTTAAGGACGAGGGATTTTTGTCCTCTTAGTGCCCGTAATTTTTTATGACGTTGAGTCTTAGCTTGAATCTTCCGCTCCAACACAAGTACCTCCCTGACCTTCGGAACATGTGACCCCCCTTTTCAGGGTGGGCCGGTTACATCTCGACAGGATTTTAGTGCCGCTTGTACCCACGTGGCCGACTAGGGCGCGTCTTTTTTGAACGGTTTCTTTGATTTAGTATAATCCAAAACCCCGTTTTCCCCACCCGGAACTTGGTCGTAGCAAGTAGTTCGAGCCTCCTCCTCAGCTTTGCTGGTTCCCTTTGGGTTGGGAGTTCCAAACGTGTATTTTACGCTCATTTCAACGTTTCTGTTTTCTCCGGTACAATCCGAGTTCTCGATCAAGATCCCCGTGGTCCCTCCTAGATATTACTTCGCCAAAACCTCCCTTAAGACCTGGAATCAGCAGCGTCCCCGACGGATAATCGTCCCTTATTTCCAAAGCAGTTCCCGCAATGGCTAAATGTATCCCCCGCAAGAGAGTAGTTTCTTTTTTCTCTTTCTCAACGTTTTTTTTTTCTTTTTAAGGCTATTTCTCCGAGTCGCCGTTCCTCTCTCCCCTCCCCTTTGTTCTTTTTTCGAGTTATTTGGGGGGATTTTCTCTCTGAAACCGGCGTTAGCGATTTTTCCGAACTTTTGGTAAGGTCTCTCTCTACGGGGGTGGGTTTTTTGAGTCAGTTTCGCCCTACCCTTGTTTCTTTTGACTTGAATAAAATTGTACAGTGCGTGACTGCACCCCCTCACAGGCCTCTCACCACTGTCGCGCCCCTCAACCACCGCGGACGGCCAACCGCCTCGTCGACTTGGACCTCCGAAGCTCTCTCCTTTCCTTTCCGCGCCCCCGAATGTACTCTCCCCATCTTCCCTCTCTCACCCCTTCAATCCCTCTACCCACCCGAGTGGAGTTGGAAGTCGCTACTCGGCGGGGGGGTCAGGGTAGCGGGGCGCGCCTCGGGGTGTTGCGGGGGTCCCCGATGTCGACCCAACACAAAAAATTGTGCCCCGACCAGTATTATTTCCTATAGTTCCTCTCTGGTGTTATCAGGGTTTCTGTGCCCTTATCCTCCCGTTAGGATTCTTGGCTGTATTTTTTTCTTCCATCGTCCCGATATGTAACCCCCGATTGGTGGGAGCTACACTACATACTCTGGTTACCTATCCACCTTTATATCTCGACCCACCCAGACCCCAGTGTTTAATCGTATTCGGTCGCGCTCACTTCACTCCTAAGATTTAGAACCAGTGCGTTTTAGACTCAATGTAACTGAACCGTCTCAAGCTTCCTTGACCAAGGGACCATCCATATGCTTCCCCTTATAACATAGTGCGTTTCAAAAGCCCGTGTACCTGACGAGGTTAACTCCGAACTTTAACGCTCCCCTAAAGGGTTCCCCCCTTCTCAGTGACACGGGATTGTTACATTGACCATCCTGAAATTCCTTCCTTTCCCCGACAATTAGTACGCCCCTTCAACCCTATCCCCCACTCCCTGGCCCCCCTGCCTCCCCGAGTTTCGTGTCTGTTTGGGTTACTCTACGCCCCACCCCCTTCTTTAGACCCCCCCAATTCTTCCCTGAGGTTTCCGCACCTCGCTAGGTCTCGTTTTTTAGGACTCAATCAGTCCTTAGAGCGCGAACGCCGGTTCCCCTAGCGCCTTTCCTAGAGCAACAGGCCCTGGACTGTGTATTTTCCTGTACTACCCACATACTCCATGCCCTTTCTCTCTTTCCGCCTCTTTTCAGGTAGCCCTGCAATCTCCAGTCCCATGTGGGGGATCCGTAGTGATTCCAGGGTTTTCTTGGATGAGCCCCTTAGCTGAGTTTAAGAATAGTATTCTTTCGCTTGCAGCCTATCTTTACACCTTTTTACTTTTGCTTGCATTCCTTTCGACTGGCCACGGTTTCTTTGTAGATTTATTCGAAAATCACTGTATGTTTCCGGCGAATGTTTCTTCACAGGTGGTCCAACTCCCCAGGTGTTTACCAAACGCCGCACATTCAATGCTTCCCTCTTGGTGACTCGCGTTCAGTCCCACCGATCGTTTCTAGATCAGGAATATGTAGTTGTCCCATCCGGAATGCGGTGGCCTACTTTGCCTGCCCCAGTCATCCCCGAAGATGTTTCGTCGTGAGGAGTGCTCCATTTCTCTAGGTGAAGATCTATCCCACTGCCCGACCCCATAAAGGCCGATCAACCCCCACTACTGAGAGTCTTTCTTCTTTTTTACCTTCATCCATCCTTCTTAGCGATGATCAAGATCACCCAGTTTGTCCTCCTCGTGATCGATGCCCCGGTTAAAGCTCTCCCCCCCCCCCCACCGCCGCATAGTACCCCAAGCATCTGCCTTGACCCTTCAGAATTGCCGTTCCCCCTGTCCGCGGCAGCCTATTTGGGCAGACCCCAACTTGGCTCGCCCCAACCCCTCTATCATTTGGTTTTGGGACTCAGTGAAGGCCCGAGAGGCTTATTTAATCTCCCCGTTTCTGTTCGGACCGTTAGCTCCTCTTTGCTGCGGCGGGTATAGTATCGTCCCCTTCTTATCCAGCTCCCCGCTAGTTCCCGGTCGCAGATATTTGGGTTACCCCCTAACCCCTAGAATCGGTCCTTATTTAACCCCGGACAATTCGCGATACAATCCCTGTCTTCCACCGCCTTTTTTGTTCCCCCCACGACCCAACATTTCCCGCCCCGAGGTGTGTTTGCGGGTCGTTTGGAGCCCCCCCCCCCTATTTGCTGTTGAGGCTGAGCCTCTTTTCCTTAGAGATGGTTCGTTTCGTCACTTTTTTCGTCATAAGCATAACGTTGAATGGAACACGACACGTCGCCGGCGATGTCATCTTGCTAACGTGGAAATATGCATTCTTTCGTGAGGAGCAGGTAGTTTAGTGTACACGTTTTTGAGGCCTTTGAAAATCCCGGATCTCACCACTCCTTCCCGGTTACTTCAGTCGTTAGAGCCGGTAGAGTGCCGGCCTCGTCGACATGGTTTTTTCAAGATTGCTCTTACCCTACTAGATGAGAGCCATTCCTCACCTCCTCCCCGATTTTTTCTCAGATTTCGTATGTAGCACCGGTAAATGTGCATCAGGCAAGTTACGTTTGCTCGTCTAGTGCCCTTTGTCAGTTATAGGAAGCGGTCTACCCGTACTCCCTTTCTTCCTTAGAGTCAGCTCCATGCCCCAAGCCCTTTCCCGACCCGGTGAGTGTTGTGGAGACTGCGGTGTCTCTCCAGAGTTCTGCCATTTCTTCGGCGATCCCTCACTCAGGTTCGTAGATTCCATATCTGAACCCTTTCGGTCCCCTTCACGTTATTTGTTGTGCAGCAGGGGTCGTGCTTACCAAGGAGGTTTAGACAGTCATTCAACTCGTTCCTTCTGTAGCCGAAGAATTTTTTCTGGGCCACATGGAAGCTATATTCTGTTTCCGAAATTTTTTTAGTCGGATTCTGAAGAAGTCTATTTCTCCCTCCTGTCGTAGCCTGAATTACCCGTCCATGATTTCCCTAGAAAGGTTTTTTGATCGAAGACGGCTCCCCTCGATCCTTTTTCAACCGTGATTTTTTTAGCTGGGATTTATCCTTTGCATTCAACACAGGAACCTGATATTTCAATAGCAACTGCGGCTCTTCAGTTTCAGAAACAGTCACGTCCTCAATCCTGTGACGCCTGAGAGTGAGTTTTTTTTTCGTTTTTTACTTCTTTACCCCCCCGTGAGCATTCTGGGGCCTCCTCGCGGCGGAAGTTCTCATGTTATCCTGTATGGTCCTTGTTGGTAGAGGCTAGTTGCTTTTCCTAGATTCTTAGCCTACCACCCCGGAGCAGAAGCCTATCTCTTCGACCCTTTTTAGCCGACCCACGAAGGTGGTTTGTGTGGAATTCTCCATATGCGTAGCCCGGAGGGACCTTTTCGCTATCTCCTCCCACGAAATCGCGCGGACCCAGCCGTTCCCCCCCTGTCTCGGTTGAATATTCTTCGAGTTTCTCCGCGCTTCCGGTGGTAGATTAGACCGTCGCTCTTCGAAATTAGCTTCTTGCTTTGCGGCTATTTTTTCGGTAGCTTGCGAGACTTTGTGAGACTTGGGGTTCATCGTCTGGGGGCAAGTTTCACCTGGCCCCCCCCCCCCCCCCTTTTTTTTTCAATCAGGATGTCTGGCAGTCCGGTGGTGGATCGCCGTTTTTGAGCGCCGTGACGCCCGTTCCGGTTCATTTCTTTCTAGGTTTATGGTCTCCCTTCCTAAGCCAGTCACTCAGCCGGTTCCCCCATAAAGAGATGGTTTACTGACCTGCGGTCTATGTCTTTCAATGGATGATAGTGCGTAACGTGAGCTTATGGTAGGTTCCCTCTGGCTTCTTCGGAAGAAAACCGGCTCTCAAGGGTTTTTAATTATGATTGATTCCGATTTCCTTCCGTCTGGTGTTGGGATTCCCGAGAGATCGGGGTGGGTAAATTTCTTTTCTTCTCCATTTGCCCTAAATTTTGA
>Ga0179591_1243712_pt1 | contig 11614 bp, 14 predicted proteins | sample CZOMad2_1_08_16f_FD_182891 | JGI IMG/M metagenome (GOLD analysis project Ga0179591, IMG submission 182891) | Vadose zone soil fungal communities from Angelo Coast Range Reserve, California, USA - CZOMad2_1_08_16fungal (PacBio error correction) | ecosystem: Environmental > Terrestrial > Soil >... | reverse complement strand
TTATTCTCTTTTCGAGCCACTCAGCGTTCGTTTCTTGTTTTCCTTGTCTACAGTACTCCCAATTTTTGCCCGCCGCTTGTCCCTATGTCTGCAATGCGCGATTGTTCCCATCTTTTTTCTCCCCCTTTTTTTTGTTTCAAGAGACGACCCCCCCCTTTTTGCCCAATCGTTTGTAGGTGTACGCTTCTTCCATTTCTTTGAAATTATGTCTTTACTTTTTTCTTCCCGTTTTTGAGCATCCTCACGTGCTCTGATTTTCTGTCCCTCATGTCCTATGCCTTATAATCCCCCATATTCTTTTCTTTTCCTCCCTCCCGTCTTTTATGTGGTCTTTCTTTTCTTTGTCAATGACCCTGGACCGGTTCACCTGCGTGTGGTAGTCGCTGTCGATCTCTGTTTCCTCTTACTGCCTGACGAGCTGACCTTCCCTTCTTTCTATTCCTTCTGCCCCCCCTTGAGTCCTCTAGAGTGTTTGATATTCGCCTCTATTTTTGATCGCGCTATAACGTTTTTTGTCACTTGCTTTTCCTTCCGTACCTGCATTGGGTAGGATGTTGCTGACCGAGTTCTAGGTGTTCCAGCCTGTTTTTCTACCCAGTTCGAGTCACTCCCAGCTCTTTTAGGACGCTTCTTCCCCCCACCCCTCTCCCACTTAGGGTTGGCGGCGTTTCTTTGCCAACGTCACCTCTCGTCCTTCTTCGCCTTATGTACTCCCCAAGGGTGCTGAGTGGTCGGCGGAAATTGCGGTTTATGCTGTTATTTCCTCCCACTCCCTAAAATTTTTTCGATCAGAGTGCTACCTTCCCGTGACATGGGCGCGGATGAGCCTTCACGTTTTCCTCTCTTGCGCGGTTGCTCAACTCCCAACCAAACAGCCGCCATGTGTTCGGTTCCTCTTGCTTTCCCAACCCTTCCATTTTTTCTCCCCCGTTAGAAGGGGATATTGTCTTTTTGCCCGGTTCGATTCTATCTCTTCTTGATTGCTGATCTTTCTTATCGACTGTTCACTTCGTTTAGCTATTAGGAGAATCTATTCCCCTGCGTCCTTTTTCCTGTAATGGCCCCGGTCGTTCTCCCCCCCCTTTGTTTACGACTCCCAACTTTCCGACGGTCGCCCGCACTACTTTTATTCCCTTTCGTTCTCTCCGACCCCCGATCGCGTGTTTTTTTTATCCTTAAGGTCCTGCTGTTTTCGCCCTTCTCATCTCTCCCTTTTCCTCGGTGCCGTGACTCAAATGACTTGGCCTCTTTTTCTGGCACAACCGCAGAGCCGTATGCCTTTTTCCGTCCTCCCCTTGTCATGATGACCAACGAGCGTTTCCTCCCTTTTCTTCCCCTCGCAATCCCCCGATTTCCGAGTCCTGACGAGTCTTCTAACTTTCCGACGCCTCCAGTGGGCGTTTCTTTTTTTTGACCCTCCTTTCTTCGTGTAAGAAAATTCTTGGCGCCCTGCCCTTTCCCCCCTCCATAGCACTCGCGTTTTTTCTTTCCTCGCCAACCCGTGCTGACCATTTCACATTGACCAACCATTTTTTTACCCGCCTCCCCCACCATCTTCTCTTTCAGTCGTTTTCAGCTCGCCTGCAATTCCCGCTTTTCCTTTTTTTCGTCCAGGCAGGCCTTGCGTTTGCAGGTAGCGTTTCCCAAGCTGGTCTGTTTTCGCAATTTTTTTTTTGCTGCTCTTTTTTATTGTTCTCTACCCTTTCTCTTGACCTTTTTCCCGAGCCCTGCGGTGATCGACACAATTTCTGTCGAAACCACCCCCTATCTTTTCCCCCCCGATTCCGCGCAACGTTCGGGCACAATAGCGCCGGCTTCCCTTTCTTGCCCCCCAGTTTTTTCTTCTTTTCGCCTTCTGTGTCGCGTGGTTCTTCCCCCTCTTCCCCTGGCACACAACGCGGCTCAATTCCATCCTCCCGCCCCTTGTCTTGCCCGGTCTTTCTTTATTTTAGTCATGATGAGAAATCCTTCGCCTGCTTTCCTTGGTGATGACGTCGTTTCTCGATGCTTTTCCGTGTCGCCCTCTCCTCCTTTCCCCGGGATTGCAGCGTACGACGGTGTCGTTTCCCATCCCCCTTCTCTCTCCCCCTTTTTTCCTACACTCTATTTTTCCCTGTTTTGTCGAGGATTCGTTGGCGGCTTTCCGCATTCCGCGCTTGCATAGCGTGGATGCGAATTCTGACAGGACCATCACCAACCGGCATTCCATTTTATACCTCCTTTCTCCAGTTTCTCGATGCGCTTTTGCCCCCTTACCCGTATCCCCTCTGTCACCTGACAGCGGTGTTCTTTTACATGCAGCATTTTTCTTTTCTTCGGCGCTTCGCAAGTCTTCACGACTTTCCCACCATGACAACTGTTCGCCTCCCTTCTCCCTCTTCTTGCGATGGCGGGCCGAGGCGGCCTTCTCTTCCCTTTTTTTTCTATTTGTCCGAAAAGAACGTTTCTTCGTCCCCTCTTATTTTTGGACCAGCTACGCCCCCCCTCATGCGTTGTGCATTGTGTCCTTGCCTCACCGTCCCCCCCCTACTCTTTCGTCTTGATCATGCTCCCAGCGCCCACACGGAAACCTGAAAACTTTTTCCCCTCGCCCGACCGAACTAAACACCCCCCCTAGGACATTGAAAGCTTTCTGCAAAACGCTGAAGCTTCGACTGTCCCTCGTTTGAATATTAACATTCCCTGTGTATTTCGCTGTTGCCCCCTTTTGTTGACTCACTGGTTGTTTTCTCAACATTCCCTGATTTTTCTCCGACGTGACGTGCTTTCAAACCTGCAAAAACCCACTTGTTTTCAGGAAGCAGCTTCCGATGTCTCTTTTGACCCCCCCCACTTTTTGCAACTCCCATCGCGCAATTATCCTCCCTTAAGCTTCTTAACTTATCTCCCCCTTTCGGTTGCCAAAATTCTCCCGTGAACTCCAGCTTTTCGAGTCCCATTCTTTTATGCAGGGTGACCACGCTTCCCTTTCTTTCTGGTTTTTTTCCACCGCCTGCGTCCTCAGTCAGAAGTTCTTTTTTTGTAGATCCAATTTTTTCTGTCTCATGTCCTCCCGGATCATTCACCTCTGAGGTCCCATTACAACCCAACGCCCCCCCCCCCCTCACTAGCCCTTGACCCCTTAAATCGTCGTGCTAGGAGCCGAACGATCGCTAGCCCCTTTTTCTTTTTTGCTCTCGGAAGTGTCGGCCTTAAACCCCTTTCTTCCTTCTCTCCGCGTTTGCCCTAGGATGCCCTTGTAGGACCGAATGACATTTTTTTTTAGATTTGTGACAAATCCCCTTCCCCCACAGTCCTCAGTCCCTCGCAGTCGCGTCTGCTTCCCCCCCCTTCCCCTTCGCTCAACCAACCCCTTTCTGAGCCTTCCTTTTCCTTACCTTCTGTGCCCTTTAAAGACGCCGACCCTCATTCTCAGGTGTGTTGAGGTTTTGATTGTCCTGATTAAGCGTGAATGCTCCTTTTTTGCAGGAATGTTTTTCTTTTTCTTTTGCTTGACTTCCCCTCTATTCTGCCCCCGTTTTGGCTTCCTGGTGGGGCGCCCAGATCACCTTCATGTCCTCCTCCACTCGCCCTTGTTGCCCCCCTTGAAGAGCTGGCTGCCATTTGTGGCTTTTCCCCCCTTCCTCAAGGTGATTTGATTCGTTTCAGATCCCTCTCTTATCATCGAGTGTAACGAAGTCGGTTCACCCTTTCCGTCCCTCTCGATAACTATTTGATTCTTCCCCCACCTTCTCCCCGCACTATCGGGTTAATTAAGGGTTTCCCTGTTCGCTCCAGCTTCTTGCTCCATAGGTTCCCATGAGAGTCCGCTTCTCACTCGTCCCCCACATCCACCTCTCTTTATCTCTCACCTTGTTTTTTTCCTCTGACCCTTGTGACGGGAGCCTGTTCTCGGGCCCCCCACGCTTCAGATCCGAGTCACTGCTCCGCCACATCCGCATGTTTGTGTTTTTTTTTTTCTTTTTCTCTTTCGTACAAGAACCTTGCTTCATGGTTTAACTTCACCACCCCTTCCGCCCCCCTGGACCGAGACTGTCGTCAGCTCACTACATTGGCTTTCCCATTCTGAGCCAATTCGCTTGAGAGGATCCCCTCCCTCAGCGGCAGTGGCAGTTTATCGACGAGGTAATACCAGCCCGTCAACCCCTTTCCTCCCTTGTCCGTCGGCGGATCAGGACTGCGTTCCCCCCCCCCCCCTCCTCTCTTTTTTCTCATTTTTTTTTTTGTGCTCTCTCTTCTTTCGCCTTTCCTTCCGCTTCCTCGTCATTTCTTGAAAAATGACGTGCTTTATCCCCCCTTCTGCCCCACCACTTCCCCCTCACTCGCACGCTTTGCATTTGTTCTTTCCTCGTGCCCCCCTCTTCCATAAGGATTACTTCATCCCCTTCTGTTCTTTACTGCTTGCTCCGATTTGTCGTTGTGTTCCGCCTCGGGATGTCACTGACCCAGGAGAGGTTCATATTTTTTTTTTTCTTCCTCCCTTATTACTGCGTGATTTTCATCTTCATGCCAGCCGAGAGACTTTTCACTTCTCTCTTTTCCGGCCTTCTTTGACGTAAAAGATTTTTTTGATTACGCGATGCTCCGTCATTGCACTTTCTTCAACTTCGGGGATGCCCCCCTTCCTCACCGGATTGTGGTTCGAAGTTTTTCTAAGAGTTACTTTCTTTGCCGTTCACATAGTCCGTTCTGCTTCCACGCTGTCTTTGCTTTTTAGTCTCTCTTCAACTCACATTAGGTCGGGACCAAGCTCACCCTGTCCTGCTGATTATGCTCTCCTGGCCATTCGTGTCGCCGGCACTTTTGGCGGGCGGTAACACCTTCTTGCCCAAACCGTCTCCGATCAGGTGCCATCTCACTTTTCACGACCTGGAGCGAAGAAGCAACCTAGCCCCATTTCCCTCCTCACCTGATCGCTATTGTTGCTTCGTTCCCTCCCTCCCCTCCCCCAGAGCCAAATTAGAAATCGTGAGGCGTCGTGATTTAGACCTCATCTCGCTCGAGTTCATCACCAGACGCGTTCATTCTCCCTTTCGCGTTTGCCTTGTCGGCGGACTCGTGATAGCTTTTACCTCTTTGTTTCAGAGTTTCCCACTAGCGTGGCCCTTTCCTTTCCTTTTCCCCTCCCTGCCCCCGCTCTCAAGAAGCCCAAATGGTTCGTCGCCCTGATCTTCGCCATCTTACATTCTATTGTTCGACGGTGTCCTTTCGCTCCGACGATCGGCGTTCTTTATTGGCTAAAGTTAGCCTAGTTAGTTCTTCTTTTCTCCTTTTGCTTCTCGTCAGCTAGTTTTCGGGCTTTTTTTCGCGCGGCTTGGCCTTCCGCCTGCATCCGTTCAAGATTCTCTCTTTTCGAATATCCAAGCTCTGCCCCGTGTCAGCTTTTCCGGTTGATCGGGTCCCTTGCGCTTCCGTGGGCGAGTAGTTCTGTCCTTCCCCCCCCAGGTTCTTGGCCTGCGAAAAATGCTGGCGCCTTTCCCCTTCCGGGGTCGAGACTTCTTTTTTATACCCAACGTTTTCCCCGCCCCCCCCACCTCTTACTCCTTCAGCACGTTACATTACAAACAATCTGTTGATGTTGTTTTTCCTCGTCCTTTTTCACTGGTCAATCTTTGTGCTTGTTGGAAGTTTGCGCCCGCTGTGTATCAGATACCCTTTCTCTTGTCGCTCACCCCCAACTTTGCCTGCAGAGTTACTTGTATATTACTTGATGCTGCTCGTCTCAGTCTGTCTCTTGTATCTGGTCTTCTGTTATCGACCAGATGCTTTAGTCCTAGCATTCCCCTTCTTCATCACTTGCATGCCCCCGCTATTGAGCCCAGCTGGTTTTTTCTCTTTTCGGTTTGCCCGTTTCCTCTTGTAGAGCGTGTTGTACTTTCCCTCCCCCGCGTCTTGATAGCGGAGAACCATCCTTGCCGCCCCACAGATGTTTCGACGTTTCCCCCCCCTTTCTCTTTTCCTTGCCGAATTCTTCTATTTCTCCTTTTTTCTTCGTCTGCCCTTTTCTTTTCTTTTCTATGTTTTTTCACGTCTATCCAGTGTAAGACGCAACTGACCTTCTCGCCCTCCTTTTGTTTTTTTTTTGTCTGATAATCTCTCCCGTTTCCTTCTTTTTGCGAAAGCGTCGCGCCCCTTTTTTTGACTCGTGTGCTGGTGCGCATGATTCGTTCCTTCCCCTTTCGGCCAATTGCGTTAGATGTTCATTTCTTCGCGTTTGCACTTTTCCTCTTACCCCCCCCTGGAACTAGCCGGCGGGTGACTTTTTTCTCTTATGTCAGTGATTCGCCTCCTTTTTTTTCCTTCTTTTCTTCCCCCTTCGACGCTTGCTGACACTCATGATTTCCTCTTTTCCCCCGCTTTTTTATGTTGTCCTCCCAATTACTTGTTTTCCGTTGTTATTGCTCTATGTGCCAGACAAATCGTTCTTTGTCTTCTGCTCCCTGCTTTTTCTCCCCACGTCCCTAACACCCCGAATACGTCTTTTCCTCTCGACACGCTATCTGCGCCCGTACCGGTCAGCATGCCCGCGCACCGTTTTATGCACCGCTTCCTTTCGGCAGCAACAATTCACCCGTTCTTTTTGAGGTCCTGTCCAACATGGGCCGCTCCCCCTTCCTTTGTGTAGATGTGTATTCTAGACAAGGTAGCACTGTTGGCTCCCTTCCCGGTCTTTCTTCGTGGAGTTCCCCTGGGCCAGAATTTTTCGCTCTTGACCCCTTTTTTTTTTAGTCCAGCGAAACAACGCACTGGCATTCTGGTTATTTTTTTACGTTAGGGTGAATCAGCGAATTCCCCGTACTTCTCAATCAGCAGCCGTTCAGCGTTCACGGAAAGCGACCTTCCTTCTTCAACCCCCTTTCTCTTACGCAAGGCCGTCGCGGGTTGGTTCCACCTCCTTCGACGAGCCCAGGTGGGAGGTACTTCCACGTGCTGGGCTTGAACCCAAAACCCTTCCCTCGACCCCTCGCAGGATTCTTCTCGCGATGCCCCTGTAACATTTTCTAATTTTTCTTTCCGTCTTCGGAAAAGGTGTAGTCGCCCCCCCTTGTCTTGCGTCCAGAAGGCGGGTGTCCCTTTGCTGTTTTTGCAACTTAGCTCTGCCGCCAGCCGTGTCACGTAACCAGTCAGATTAGTCCTAATCCGAGCTCGCCCCTTGACTAAGCAACAACTATTACCTTCATTTTAATTCGACAGATTCTTTTCAATGAGGGAATGACAAGTTGCGGTTTGTTTGTGTATTGAGAGAGCCCGCGGCTCAGTCTTTTCGGGACCTTGATTTTAGCTTTCTGTTTTTCGGATATCCCTCTATCTCCTTTTTTTCCTGGTTGGCTCCTGATAAAACATTTCGGCCCCGTTCCCCTTCCGCCCGTGTTCACTGTAGCAGAGCTGGCGTGCAAGTTTTTCTTTTTCCCAAAGACTGAGATGTTTTTTTCGAGCTGGCGCGAGGGAGCGCGTGACTGCCCGGTCGGCCCCCCCCGGGCAAGGCCAAGTTGCTATCTTTTTTCGGCACAGAATAAACAATAAGGTTACTGGGTTTCCCCCGTAACTTTGACGGTCCCGGTGACCCATGTCTCAACCCTTCCTTGTGTACGTCCTCCCATTTCTATCAACGTGGTGCTCCGTCTTTTACTTCTGCCTTTCGCCGTTGCATTATTTTCGATCGCAGTATACAACTTTCAGGCGAAAATCCGAGCCCTTTTCCTTTTGGTTCATCCCCATTCCCTCCGACTCCAGACCGATCAGGCTTGTCCCCTCCGTCAAGAAAAACTCCTTGGTCTTCATTTCTTTATTTTTGAGATTACCTCCCAATCAGCGCTCTTGAGTTTCTTTTCGACTGGTCATAAAGCTAACAGTTTTTTTCAACCCTTTTTTTCCATCGCTTTCTTAAGGCTTTGTCTCCCCCCCCCCCACTTCCCCTCCAGTTTGGTTTGGTTGCTTTGTTTTGCTCTCCCTTCGTGTCTCCTGCTCTGGGACCACTGGACCTTTTGCTTTTTGCTGGATGAGATCCCTCGCTCCCCTCTCCGTGTGATGGCCTTTTTGTCCAACATTATTCCTCCTTCCTCCTTTTCACCCCCATGATTTTTTTTTTCCCAGTTTCGACCGACGTTCGGGGCTGCTTTTTCGATGGATGGGTAAAGGCTTTGCGAGCTCTTCAATGCTGTTTGTTCGCCTTCTACTGGATATGAGACGATTCCCTGCCGAGCTCAAGGTCCCTTCCCGTTTTTATTGTAGTCTTAACTTTGAGAAGAAATCCGATTTATTCCTTAAGTTTTTGTTATGTTGAGCATCTTTTTTCACTGGTCCTTCCCTTGGTTGACGCGTCGTACACACTGAAGTAGGCTTGTGTGTTCTTTTCCGAAGCCAATCCTGCGTCTTTATCTACGTTGGCCTGTTTCCGTTTGTGTCGCTCGTTCCGCGTCCTAGCTCTCCTTTCTTTTTCGCTTCTCCCAACTTGAGCTAAGGGATGACCGCTATCCCCGTCGCCATGCTCTGTGTTGAAACAAGGGGAGTTGCTTCGTGACCATGATGTGTCTTGGATCCCACCCCCTTCTCGGTATTGCGTCCCTCTAATATTTGCACCGGGACGCGTTCTTCGTTAGTTTCCTCTGCTCTCTTTTTTCGCGGGATCGACTCACCCCCCCCACCCCACGCCTTCTCGTCTTCCCAATTTTCTTCTCAATTTTGACTGTAGGGTTTTATCATTGTTTGGGGCTTTAGATGTTGTGCGATTGGCGCATATTTGGGTCTTTTTTCTTTTCCCCGATTTCTATCGATCGACTTGTTACCTCGTCTTTCCCTTCTTTTCCAACCTCTTCCCCCCTAAGTTGAAGCTTGTTCAACCCTGCTATTTTTGCAGACTGCAAGGTTTCCCCACCCCCAGTGTCTCTAGTTAATATCCACTTTTCTAAATCGAGTCCGGTCTCCCTGCTTCTCCCCATGATTTCGTCCTCGATGGATTGGAAAAGTTAGACGTGTCTCCCTAGCCTCGCCGTGCTTCGCTCACAAATCCCAAATCTCTTTCATCCTCATTTCTTTTGACACCCCAAGCGAGCTACCTTCCCCTCGAGAGTCGCGTTCAAGAGAAGAGGGTGGCCCGGTATTTGCTTAGCAAAACTTTTCATTTAGGATATGCCCCAAATGATCCCGCCTCTCTTCCTGCGTTATCGTTTTCTTCAATTGCTCCGCATGCCAGTGTCTCGAGTTACTTCCCCCCCAACCCGCGTTTTTTCCTCAGTACCTCCCTGTTTCCAATCCAAGAGGTTCTCCCTTTCTTAATGTTATGAAGCCCCCCTTCTCCATTTTACATATAACTACCCTAATCACCCACGATCGGTGTCGATTTCCCCTCGTTTTTTTTCGCTCCTTTTTCCATGGTCCACGGTGTTTGCTATAGAGCGTTGGGGAATGTGTTTAGTTCAGCCTGCGCGGCCTATTCAGTCTCATTTTTCACTTTCCTGTTTAGTCTGACCCAGTTGTCTGTTCTCGATGTACCTTGTCCTTGTTTCCTGACAGATTTTTCTCTGGTTAGGAACACCATCGTCCTTAATTTCGAAATCCTCGCCCCTTCCCCCTCCATCTCCCACTCGCTTTCTTCCAGTCGGGGGCCAGTTTTCTTTGTCTCCTTCCTGTGTTGTGAGGCTGCGAACGCCTCTCCGGTCCCTCCGCTTTTCGAAAAATCGGTCCTCTTTGCGTTGCTTTTTTTCTTCTCTGCAGCGATTAGCATTCCCCTTCTGCTCTTTTCCTTCCGCCGTTCATGATACGGTTTCCAGCTAAGCAGGTCACGGCCTTCCCCTCTCGGCTTTTAGTTGAAAAAGCCAACTAACTCTCTCTTTTCCCCCGTGTTTTTGTCTCTATATATATTTTGCTTATGTACGGAATCCGTCCCTCCTTCTTTTCCCTTACCTTCACCATTTATCTGTTGAAGGAAATGCGAAGTCTCTCCCTTCTTCTCTATGCGTACCAATAGACACTTTTACCTCTCCTTCCCCCTCCGCGGTTTTCGGTCATCCCTATTGCGCCTGTTTTACAGGAGCTCCCAACTCCCGCTCATCCGGACTTCTCCCTGACCAAAATGCAGACTCCGTTAAACTTCTTTTCTCTTTGGCAGGCGGTCTCTTTACGTAATGCTATTTCCGCAAGACTTTCTGTCGGATACAGCTTTTTCTCTGTTACCCGTCCCACCCCGAACAGTGTTATTCGATCGCTCGCAAAATACTCTCCGAAAGCGGCCAGTCTACAGACTCCAACTTGCACGCCGGCCCTTCTTCTCCCTTCGACACCCCCGCACCCGATCCCCATTCTCTGGCTGAAAACGTGACTCCTACCCTTTTTTAACGGAGCTGTGTATTTCTAGGTGCCAACCGTAGAGTTGGCTCAATTGCCCCTCTTAGCCTTTTGTTGACCTATTTTCTTCCCCTCCCCATCACGCGTTTCGTGCGTTCACTAACTTCCGCCCCACTTTCAGGTTTTCGAAATGAGAACGATTCCGACCTTGCTGCTCCCAAATTTGATTTTTCTCTCTTCCGTTAATTGTCCTAACACTGTTTCTCTTTTCGCCAAGTTCCGTTCTCGCTGTTGGGGCCAAGCCCCTCGCTCTTCTCCTGGTTGTCGCGTGCCAATTTCTTCTCTGGCACCACGAAGTTTTTTTTATCAATCTCAAAATCCTTTTCTTCGGATCAGATTCTCTGTCGGTTACCGATGATTAGAAAGTGTGTCTCTGCTTGTGCCCCCAAATTGAGGAGGAGATCGAGTGGGGGCCTAGGCGCCTTCAAGCTTCTCGAGTGGACCCCCTTACACAGTAGTCCGATACAATCCACCCTTCGCTGTATCCCCTCCGTCCTCGCCCCCCTCAACTTCACTCGTTTCATAATTTTCTGCTGTCTTTTTCCTAGCTCTGCCCACCGAGCAGAACTTTTTTTTTTGTTGCTGTATCCCAGTGATTATAGCAGAGATTCTCTATTTTTTCGAGCGTTTGACTCCTCCTCGCCAGTTGGCTGAAGTGGTTTCGTTCACGATCAAAATTCCTTGTCCGGCGGATAATACGTGTGCACGTTGCCTAGTCCCTTTTCTCCAGGGTGAGCTTGTTCCACCTTACCTCAAGTTTATATGGATTGGAAGCCAGCCTGCACGTTGCTTCAGCTGCGATGACCTTCCGGGTGCCCCCGCACAAAACTGGGGACCTTCAACTTCCTTCCTTAGGAAACTCCCCCCCCCCCCCTTTATTGTTTGTTTACTTCTCTGTTGTCCTTCCCTTTTTAGATGATTTTGCAAATTGGCTGTGCTGCCTTCGACCCTCCTTTTTTAGCCAATTTTGTTTTTTTTTTTTTCGACTACCCCCTGTGACTTTGGAAATTTCTTTCTTAAGTTATTTGATTTGTCAATTAGACCTCCACCCCCTACGCGTATTCACTTTCTCCTGGTATTTACCACCCCAGCATCCCTCTCCATACTTTTCTTTTTCGCGTCAAGAGCTGTCAAGTCAACCCCTTTTTTTCTATCCTGAGTTATATATTTTTGCCACGACCTCTTTCTTGAGGATTCTCTACTTTTTTCCCCCCGAACTTAAATTTGCACATCAATGGCCTTATTTTTTCAATGCGGATTGTCGACCCAA
>Ga0179591_1358527_pt1 | contig 11615 bp, 11 predicted proteins | sample CZOMad2_1_08_16f_FD_182891 | JGI IMG/M metagenome (GOLD analysis project Ga0179591, IMG submission 182891) | Vadose zone soil fungal communities from Angelo Coast Range Reserve, California, USA - CZOMad2_1_08_16fungal (PacBio error correction) | ecosystem: Environmental > Terrestrial > Soil >... | reverse complement strand
TCAGCACGTGTTTTTTACTCCCCCTGCTCGAACCGAGTTCAGTCTTGCGCGCCCTCCCTCTAGGCCCATTTGAGACTTTTTGCGGCCTCTTTTCCAGCTTATACGCTACCTTGCCCCATGCGCTTCCTCGTCTGTCAGCGCCTTATTTTGCTTGTGACTTTCCTCTGTTCCCCCCCGAAAAAGCAACAGGGCATGGGACCTCTTACCTCAAATAGCAGCTCCGTATCGTCAATTTCATTTTCGAACAGTTCCCTACACGCCTTTTGTATTGGCAGGCGCCCCCCAGCCCCCCTCCACTATTGTTTATAGCCCCTTCCCCCACACCTTCAGACGGCCTTTCCCCCCCTTGCTTCCTTTCCGCGACGAATCTAGATCGGAGAGGAACTGCCGGTTGGGACCGTCCTTCGCTTATTTGAAAACAAAACCACCACCCCCACCAAAGGCAACCCCCCCTCCCCCCTTCCCGTTTTCTGGTTTTAAGGTACTGGCAACTTTTGTCTCTTTTTGTTAGCGAAGTACTCCAGGTTTTTCTTTCTTTTTCTTTTAACCATCGGGGATCGCCTTGCCTGCTTTCCGTTTTAACCGTTGACTTCCGAGTGCACTAGCACAGGCAGGGAACCCGGAATTTACTGTGGCCCTCGATTTCTCTTCTCTTTTTTCTAACCATTTCGACTCAGAAGCGCTTTCCCTCTGTTTCTCCAAACTTGGGGAGCAGCTTTTACCTTGTAGATCGCGATAGACGATCCCCACTCATAGAAAACACCTCCTTTTCTGCGATCTGACACCGACAATGGTCCCCGCCCAGAAGCCTCGACACCTCCAGACCCGCGCACTTCCTGTGGCAGTGTATTCAGCCCGCCCGGTCTTCCCTGGACCTTTCCATCCATTATTCTGATTTGGTCTGCTTCTTTTCCGGTTATGTTGGATTCACTGGTAAGCTAGAATTAAACTCTTGGCCGATCTGCCGACTCGCGGGTCCAGATCCTCACTTTCATCATTGGACCAGTTTCTCGATTCGACATCAAGACGGCGTCGGGGTTTGATGCGCGATCCCCGTGATTTCCTGATGCTCTGGTGGTTGGCCCCCCGATCCCCCTGACGTTTTTTTTCTTCTTTCCTGTACTGTTTAATTTCTTCCTCCTTGTCCGGTTAAGCGCCCAACCTGCTTCAATCGTGGGTAGCACAGCATGTCTTGCCCAGCGCAATCTTCTTTTTTCCATGGCCCCTTATTAACAACGCTCATTCGTTTTCCCTCCGCCTCTGCGTTCCTCGGCTTTCGCCTTGCAGTTGGCGCTTTTTTGCGGTCCGCGAAGCGTTATAAGCACCCCCCAGGCTTTAGCCCTCTTTTTTGGCCGTCCTCTTTAAGGGGACTGAATGAATAGCCTTTTCCCTCTGTCATCGGACAAACCCCGGTCTTTCCTTTTTCTTTGACCGTTTGCGCCAGCCATCCCCAGTACCCTAATCGAGGGAGCTCTGAGCCGACGATCAGCACCGTACATCCAGGTCCTTTTCATTCCAGGTTCCTAAGTTCATTCCGTCCCTTCCCTGGCCCCGAGTTTCCCCGAGGCTTCTCTAACAACCTTCCCACCTTTCTCCAAATCCCCGTTGCACATAAAGCGTTGCACGTTCCCCGCAGGCTCCGTTTCTCTTTTTCTTAACTCCCCCTCCATCCCCCGCGTTCCCCACCCCCGTTACTTTATTTTTTTTCCTCTTTACATGGCTCGGTTCGTCCGCGCTTTTAGAACGTTTTTCTTACGTCTAGTGTGCCCTCCAAACCCTCCCGTACCGCCCCCCCCCTAATCGTACCTCGGCGCTTCCAGGTTTCATCACTTGCAGCCGGGCCCGTGACTTTAAATCTTTCTTGTACGGTCAGCTCCTCATCACCTCCGAGTGATGGCCGAGCCTTCCCCCTCGCCTCACATTGCTGATTCAGGCGAGGGAATACCCACCTCTTTCTCTGAGTGCTCCCCTCCGGCTGCATATTCAGTATGACACCGTTTGGCACCAATGACCTGTTCCGCAGGACAATTTCGTAAAGCACTCGTTCCCGGTCGACCATACCCCTTTGGGGTGGGTTGATAATCACGCTACCCCCAAGTGCCGCCGTTGCTGAATTCATGCCGATTCTTTTCTTGTCGTGATCGATGGGATTTAGCTGTTCAGCCTCTCAATCGTCTGAAATGTTGTTGATGATTTTTCCCCCAAATATTGCCATTCTTCTCCCGTTCCACCTCCTCGGATTTTTTATCGACACCCCGCCCCTATTCCTCCACCGTAAGCCCCCCCGGATACCTTTTTCTTTTCCTCCATACGTTTGTTCGATTCGAGTCTAGGGCGCGCTTGCCCAGTTTGGTACTTGACGTCGGGGATTTTTGTCGATAACCAACATACGAGGGATTTCCTCTTTCATAAGGGTTCAGTACCTCATCAAACCCCTGTTTTCCCGACCCCTTGGATTTAGAGGTGTGTCCCAATTCTCTTCTCCACTCACCTCGACCGACATCGGCATGGAGTAGCAACGGCGGACGGTGAGCGATGATACGAGCACGTGTCGGTGTGTCTAGGTATAATCTTTTCTGCCTGACCTTTCTTGCCAAACCGCTTTTCCCCCCCTTAGTATGGCGTTTCCGGCCAAGCTTCAGCTAAATTGTAGGCTTACCTCCCGCCTCTGAATGTAGTCGTTTTTCCACCCTTCGCAATCCTGCTAACGGCTGTGGCAACCCTTTTTTTTAGCTCACCACTCTTCTTTTCACGTTTTTCGGCTGCAGTGGCTCCCCTGCCTCAATCGATCCTCTTCAGTTAACAGTTAGGCCTGTAGTATTGGAGTCTGGCTGCAATTTTCACCGATGATCTATTTTCTTTTTTTCCTCCCGCGCTCCTAATCCGGAGGAATTTCGCGGAGAAGTCTGACGTAGCGGGCTGGGTGGTACGAGGAGCGGACGTTCTTTGCGAAAAATCTCGTGCGTCTGCTTTTGTAACATTTTGAATGTGTCCTTGCTTCCTTTTTGCGCAGTTCTTGTGGCTGTTTTGAGTTTCCTTCCTACTCTGGCCCTTGGCGAAATGACTGTAGCCTGAAGTTCTGCATGGAATAGTACCATGATCCCCCGTGGGGCTTATGCTCCCATCCTTCCCCCCCGGTCTAATGTCCTGGGTACCCACCTCCCCCTCTTGACCATTTGACTCTTGGCTTTAAGGCACTGCGTGCCATTCCTTCATTCGTCCCTTCAGAGTTGCTAGCTTCTCGGGAATAAAGCCCTGTGAGGTTTCTTCCCCCCTCTTTCTGGTTTCTACAGCAATCACTCCTTGCAAACGCTATATCTCTGCCATTACAATGCCGGACGCATAGATATAGTGAATCCCGAAGATGGTTTTTTTTTTATCCAATTTCGTGGTTGCTTGGTCCCCCCCTCTCGTTGTCCCCCACCGTCCTTTCTTCCGGGCTTTTCGCTACCACCCAAATTTTCATGCAGATTACCCGTATCAGTCACCCCCGTCTTTTCCCCCAGTTAATCTCTACCTGAATGTTGCTATCCCGACCCCACCACGCCTTCTCTTTCGACAGTTTTTGACGTACTGTTTCCTGTTATTGCCAGTCTGAGGATCTTGCTCATTCCCTGTGACGCGTCCCTTTCCTCCCCAAATGTTTCCGTGTTATCTTTACCCATATACGAAAATACCGTGCAGAAATCGACCGATCTCTCTGTCTTCCTTTCTCAGGCTTTCTTTCGGCATGGACCCTCCCCCTCCCGCGTGGATTTTCCCAGGAGATCCTTATTGGCGGAGGCCCCTTGTATGTGTCAGGAAAATTCGTGCGACGTCAGTGTGGCCTCGTTTCTTTCTTATTTTATCATCTTGGGGTTTATTCTCTTCAACATTTTTTCGAGATTGTCTCCTCGTGTGCTAAGACATTTGTATACCCAATCGCCTGCCTATGAGCCCGAACCCCCCCCCCCCCAAACATTTCCCCCCCTATATGTTCCCTGCCTGTGCTTACTCTGATCAAGGCGCGTTCCTAGGAGCACCCTTTCCTGTCTACCGCCCGATTTTTTCCGTTTTTTCCCAAAACCTTTCCCTTTTAATGCCCGTTTCCCGAGACCGATGAACAAGAGAACACGGCCCATTATGGGCACAACCCCCCCCCCCACCGCTCAATGATTTTGTTTTTTTCTTTGTTCCGAAAGCCCACATCAATCGGCTCTATTTTGGGTACTGCGGTCCCCAGGTTTAGTCTGTTCGAATTTTTTTCCTGATCAGATCGAAGCGTAGCCGTCGCCTTTTGGTGGTTGACGAGCAACACTGGCTGGCGGTTTTTTCTTTGCGTGCATTTCGACGAGCGGTTTCAGACCCTGGTTCTGCGATTGGTACCGTTCTTCTAAGCGTGCCCGCTGCGGTACTTTCAGTCCCCCCAAGTTGTTTTCCCAATTTTCCCGTCATTTTCCCGACCCCAGGACAGCTGAAACCATAGTTCAGAACCGGCATTGTTTTGCTCCTGGACCTGGCCATCTTCCGTCCGATAGATCACACATGTTTCTCTCGTTTGTTTGGTTCTTTGCGCGCAGCAGTCGCTTTCTTTTTCAATGCCTAACAAGACGTCCTTTATTTTCTACCCCCCCGTTGTTGTTGTTTATTACTCATAAGTCGTCTATTATCGCTTTGACACATTCCCCTGGTTTAGAACGGGAAGCACACCGCCCTAGTTTTCTTCTCGGTTCTGCGCTGAAGTCTCAGCTCAACCTCCCTGAGACAGTAGAACCGTCTCCTTTTTTTCCCCCTCTCCGTTATTTTCTTCTTTGATGTATACTTTGTTTTCCCACGTAAAACAACTGCCCCTGAATGGGAAGCCTACGCCACTCTTGCCTGGGTCTTTTCCCCTTCGACCACTTCCACACGCACGCTTCGATCTTTGCGTCGCCAAAGCCAACGCCATTTTGCTGAGGAAAGTCCCACAATTCGCTATTTATCTCTCCTTAGCTGTTAACTGCTCTTCCTTCAATATTGTTTTTTTTGACGGTACACCCTCAGCATATTGATTCTGGACCCGGCCCCATTACGCGTTTGGCTTTTCTGTTCAGAGTAACGGCCGTTGTCTCTGGTGGAAGCCGGTCTCGGTTTCCCCCCGTGCACTTCTTAATGTTGTTCCCTCCACACCCTCCGGGGATATCCTTTCCTCGTCGAAGGTTTGTTCCCAACAGAAGAACTTTCGTCCCCCTTTATGATTCTAAAACGAAGTTGTCAAAATATCGATCTGGTTTTCTTCATCCGATATCAGTACCCTTTTTAACCCTTTTGAAAGATGGCCCCGTCTTACAACCTGGTTTCTGCGGAGCGAGACCCCATGTGCAGAGACAGACCAAGACGGGCACCCTGTTCCCCTTCGCAATTTCTTCCCCTGAGCGGCCGTCATTCATTTTTCCCTCATAAGCCGCGCTCTCGTGGGCAACGCCTCCCCAGTGAGTTGCCTTGCTTCATCCGTTACCTGATCCCCCTTCCCTCCCCCTTGATCGATTTGGTTTTCTTCCTTTTCCTTTGCCCGGTTAGTTCGGTTAGGATCACTTGGTAGCTAAGCATAACCTTTCTTTTGCGAACCGGACCGCGGCCTTGAATGACGCGTGCCTCTTCCCATCAATCATGGCCATCATTTAGCCAAGTTGCTTTCTTTTTAGACCTTTCTTTAGTAAGTAGTCCGTCTTCAGGAATTGGTGATCGCGGAGCACTTTATATGTTTGGGAAGATTCCTCCCCTTTTTCCCTGGTTATTTTTGCGGCATACCAATTGGTCTGGTTACTGTCTAACCTGCAGTCCCATCGCTTGGAAAAAGGCCTGTTATTGACAGCCACCTCTTCTTTTCCTGCATTGGAGAGGATTTCCCCGAGAGCGCCTTTCTTCTCTTTTTAATCTTCTGCAATCCTAGGCCTTCGCGTTGCAGATTTTTTATTCTCCGCGCCCCTTAGTTTTTAGACTCAGGGCTCCTTCAAGCTCCTTGCGATCTTGTTTTCCCCCCCTGGCGGCCGCCTTCATGTCTTGGCCCGGGAACAATCGACACACCGTCCTTCTGGTCCGTTTCTGCACATTCATTCCGAATCTAGTAGAGCGCTCTTCTTACTAATACCGTCCATAGGGAAGGGATCGTTCCAACGTATTCCGTCCCTAGTGCCTTTTACCTTCTTCCCTGAAGCGTATTTTCTTCGTAAACTGATCTAACCGCCACACGGCGGCGGTCAATCCTGCTCTCAACCCCGTCTCCCCCTTTTTCATTGCAGCGCGGCCGAGATCGGGCCCTAACCCCTCCGCCCCTGCTCCCTTCGATCCCAACCTCCGTTTTGTTTTTTCCTACGCTTGACCTTTTGGCCTCTTTTCGGAGCCGAGTCGTCGTAACCCGACCTCTCCTAGACCCTTTAAGTCTTACGTGTAAGAAATCCCGACTCTTCCCTCTCTCGGAGGGCTCGGATTCGGCGTCTGAAAATTGACTCCGGGCCTTGTTCACCCCCTAAAGAATTTTCTTTCCTACCTCCCTCTTTCAGTCAGTTTGCAGGATGGAGTTTTTGTTCCATCGACTTCCTGCTGTATTTCAGGCGCGTAACACAACCCGTTTTAGCTGTAGATGATATGATCAAGGAATACTCTTATGTTCCTCCCTTGGCCTAATCTGTCGCAGACCCCCCGTCACTCCCCTCCCTCTGTACCCACTGCTAGCAACAACAAGGGGCTGCGTCTCTTTCCACCCCCTGTCGTGTACGCCCGAATTTTTTTGGGGAGTTTTGTTATCTCTTTGTGAAATTGGGCACTTCAGCACGCCCTTGCCAACCTTCTGTTTTGATTCTTATGAATTATATTCCTTCCCTCCCTTCCCTCGTCGTTGGTAGCGACAAACACCTCAGCCCCGTTCGTCACAATTCGTTAATCCCCCATCGCGCTTGATCTTTAAAGTAATATAATGTGTTGTTGGAGAACGGCCGATTTTTCTCCTTTTTGATCTGTTGCTTGATTTCGATACCAACCGCGGCTCTTTTTATGCTGGAATCAAGGTGGAACCTCATCAACCCCCCAACATCTGTTCTGCCCTCATCTCCGCTGCGTGGCCCCACTCTTTTCCCGATCAGTCCCTTCGACCCTCCCCTCGTCATGTTTTGGTAGTCCCCCTCGTTATTTTCTGTTTGAGCGATGCCCCGTCATCACCCCGTTGTTCGTTCTCTGTTTCCTATTTCTTCTTTTTTACTTTCTGCAGGAAATTCTGGCAACTTTGCTCCCCTATCGTTCTTTCCCTTTTTCCCGGATCCAGCTTTCCCCCGCGGTTATTCTCGCCTTATCGTCTCTTCTCCTGAACCAAGTATCCCTCTCCTCGTTTTTTTCTTCCCTCTTTTTTTTGTTGCTCCTACCATTCATTAATTACACGGCCCATCAAGTTTGCCCTTCTCTTTGACAGGCATCAAGATACGCGAAATCGGCCATAGTCCGGTATTTCTTTTGAGTTTTCAAAGCCCCTACCTTGACTCTTATTCTTATGCCTAGATAGGAGCCGAAATCATAGCCAAATTTCGCCTTTCCTACTCGGTCAATTATTCGCGGAGGGTGGGTTCCTCTCGATGGTTGAGTCTCTTTTAAGGGTTCAACTCTGAGCCGCTCTCTTTTTTCCCCTTTTTTGATCATAGGTTTAGAGAAGGTTTGACTCGAAGTGTGGATGTAGATCGCCCTTTCACGTCGACTCTGTCCATCATTTCTCCTGTTAAGGTATCGTTAGTAGTTCTGGACTTGTCAACATGATAAACTTTTTAACTTTACGTCTGATCATTTTGCTCCGCTCTCCATCGTTTTAGGGGTAATGGCATGCTTCCCCCCGTCTCCGTCCTTCTTTTGGGAGCGTTTATTTTTTCCCCCCAATGAGGCAGCCACAATGAAGCATTGACCAACTTGTCCAAGTTCTAATAGAGCTTAATGTCTCCCCGCTGTTCTTTTTTATACTTCTTATTCTCCGCCTTGCCAAATCTCAAAGATGCCGAGCCCTTTTTGCAGATACCCCCTTCAACGCATCGCATCTTTCACCTCTCATCTCCCCCCTTTAGTTCAAATCGAGGGACGAAAACACTTCTTTTCTCCCAAGACTCTTTTTGAGTTCTCCACCAGACAACAGGATTCCCTAACTAACATTCGACCCCCCCGTCTTTGGATAGGCAACACAGAATTCAGATCTTATCCCGTGCTCCGTTTTTTCTATCCACCTTGCGCTTGTTTGAACTCCGGTCCCCAATCCCTTCCGTTCTCCTCGCTCAGGTCAGTTCCTCCCCTCTCGTTCTTCCTTGAGATCACCTTATCCCCCCCTCCACCTTACACTCCTCCCCCCTCTACCCAAAATAGATAAAGAATTTCAAGGTACGCCCTTCTTCTTTCCCTCCCTTCCACATAAGGAGATCTTTATTGTTGCATCTTGTCCTCCTCCTACTTGTTTTTGGGTCTTTCTCTGAAATCCGTGCGATCCCCGTTTTTTTCCCCTCCTTCTTCTCGGATATCCCCGGTTAGATATGCGGGAACACCGTTTTTAGCCCCGAGGGCCTGCTTTAGCTCCCATTTTTTTTCAGTAAAAGCCAATTCATCGTATCCCTCCCACCCCAATTCCCAGTGATCTCACGTCCCCCTGTAGCTCATCCTCGGACGATCCTTCTACCCTTCCTCTCTCAACCCTCTGAATGAGGAAGGAGATAAAGGATTTTCTCCCCCCCCTTGCGTTCCCCCTCCTTTCCAGAGACAGCCCCCCAACACCTAGTACTGAAAACGGACAAGTCCGTCCGAATACCTTCCCCCCCTTTCCCTCAACTCCGTCCCCTCTCCTACCCTCCCTCCTCAAGTTTTTTCACCTTCCCTAATCATCCCTTTTCCTTTCTCTCTCCTCCCCTCCTCCATCTTACCCCCTCCCACTCCCTCCCTCTTCCTTCCCCCGACTCCCATCCCTCTCATCTCCCCCCTTCTCCGTACCTACTTATTCTTCCCCCACCTTCTCCTGTTTCCTCATAACCCCCCCTCTCCCAAGCCCCTCAATCTTCTCTTTTCTCCACTACTCATCTCTCATTTCCCCTTCTCCCTCTTCCTCTTTCTACATCTTCCCCCCCCCCGAACCCCCCCCCCGCTTAGCATGGTGTCTGGTACGCCCTGACTCCCATAGTCTGGTTTTTCTCTCCCCCTGTCTGTTCCGATGCTTTCCTCGTTCAAGCGTGCGAGATCTCCGCGGGCCCTCATTGTTTTTTGATGACGATTCCATCTTTTTTTTTTCTTTGCGTCTTACGATAAGATTCGGCTTGTTTTCCTGACTACTTTGTGACCGTTTCCCGTCCCACCCCCCCAGGGCGTGTTTGAGGATTCGGCCTAGCCGTGTCGGGTTTGTTTTATGTTCAAAGGCCGTTCCCCCCTGCCGACCAAAACCGTCTGACCCCCCTCTTTTCCCTTTTTGACCCTGAGACAGTGGTTGCCTCGTTAAGAAATGCAAGCGATTTCTGCCCCTTCTCTCTCCAATTTTTCTGAAGATGTGATTCCGCAGCTTCTCACCAGGCGTGTCCCCAAGTGATCATACAACCTCGCTGCCCCCTCTTTGCATAATGTTTTTTGGAGAGACACGTCGGTTTTCCCCCCCTTTTCCCTTTTCCCTTTTTCCTAACGGCTCCCCCCACAGCTTTTATTTTTTTTCTCTTCTTTGCTGCATTCTGCCAGTGTCCCGCTCCCCTCGCGCCGGTATGAGACAGTCAGCCCCGTCATTGTTTACTTCTTGGGTCCACCGACAAAACCCCCTCAACAGGCGTGGCCTCCCCTCCCCCAGACTCTCTTCCGGTGGCTCCGGTCACAATCCCTCTTCTTCCCAGTTTTCACCCCCCGAACGCTCCTTGATTCCGGCGCTCCCCCCGCCCCTTCCCCTCTTTCAAGCCCCCCCCCAAATTCGTTTTATAACACCTCCGTTCGCCCTGATGTAATCTAGGCCTAGTGACCCCACACCCTCTCCGTATTTCTTTCCGCAACAGACACATCCCTTTTCCCGGTTGTTTTTTTTTCCTTTTTGTGGTGCGTTGATTTTTTGGACAGAGGGAGATTCCCTGGTGTAAACTTCCTGGATCGCCGGGGTCCCTTCCCTGCGCGTTTGCTCCTTCCCCCGACTCGATAGTCCGATTTGCCGCACAGGCGGACCCCTTATCGGACTTATTGGTTTTTTCATTATTAGAGTGTGCCTTCTTCCACGTTCGAACAACGCGCGGCCCTTGAAAACTGTGGCCTCACGAGAGACCCCCCCCATTGTGCCATGATCTCCCCGCTTAACGCAGAGCCCACTTGTCCTCCTTCTCCAGATTGCTGACCCAAGATTAAGAGGTAAAAATAAGGCGATACGGGAAAATCGCAGCGAAGGTGAGTTCCCCGTACCTGACTCCCCTGGCCTAGAACTTTCCATCTAAACTTCAATGTGGTTATTTTTTCTTTTAATTGTTTGTTTGCGGATAACTGCTACTAACCCTTGTATAACCGTACGCGGCACGAACATTCCGAGATAAAATACATGTATTTCCACCATTGCGGTTCGTTCCCGACAGTCGATATTTTCGGCAATTGGTCGTGCTCACTAATCACGTACTGATGATAGGGGCCCGCTTTTTCTGTCCTGTTTTCCTTTTCGTTTCCTCCCTTTTGTTTCCTTTACGCGAAACCTTGGCACCATGCCTTGTTTTTTGCCAAGATTGCGACAGCCATCATCTTTTTCTTTCCTGCATCTCTCTCTTTTTCCCAACCTTATGCGTTGCCGCTGGTGGCTTCCTGTTTCTCTTTCCCCTCTTTGTTCTTAACGAATCCCTCCCCCCTCCAAGTTAAGCTTGGCTCTCCTTTTTCTGGGTTTTTCCTTTCCTTTTCTCCTTGAAAGCTTTCATAGACACATCCGTTTTTTATTTCCTTGTCTATCCTCCCCCCCTTACGGCCTGCGAGCTCTGCGCACTTTCCCCCCAGTCCCCTTCCTGGTCTTCCCAGCAGGCGCTGCTACCCCTTCTTCCTTCCCCTTTCCCAGAGTCGATTCTAATGAGTCCAGCCCGGAGCATCTCTCCCCGACCCCTTCCTGTTTACATGAAGAGCAGAGAATCCTCTCTATTTTCTCCTCTGCCTCTTCCCCCGGTCCTACATTTTTCTTCGCTTCCCGTCCCTTTGCCTAGATTTTTTGTCGTCTCCCGTCAACGATCTCTCTAGGTTAAGTCTGTGACTTGTTCCCAAGCTCCCTCTTCCCTTCAAGACATTTATTTTCTCTTTTGGGGATAATTTGACGTTCTTTTTTTCCCGCAATGGCAGTGAATCATTGTAGGATTCCCCAACCGTTCCCCAAGCCGTTAGCTTAGATGGCCGGTATTGTTTCCCCTTCCATTCCGGTTTTTGGTAAACGCCAACTCTTTGATATTCTCCTTTTTTTACTCTATATCTGTAACCGAACCGAATAGTTTCCGCGACCTTTTTCCCTCCCTAAATAGATCCACGTTGCTCAAAATGTTGTACCGCTTTCTACGATGCTACCCCTCCCGCTGATTTTTCGGTGCTCATTTCTTCATCGATGCGGACGCGATGAAAAAGTTTATTTTTGTTGATGATGTTCCCCCCCCTTTGCCCTT
>Ga0179591_1328806_pt1 | contig 11615 bp, 18 predicted proteins | sample CZOMad2_1_08_16f_FD_182891 | JGI IMG/M metagenome (GOLD analysis project Ga0179591, IMG submission 182891) | Vadose zone soil fungal communities from Angelo Coast Range Reserve, California, USA - CZOMad2_1_08_16fungal (PacBio error correction) | ecosystem: Environmental > Terrestrial > Soil >... | reverse complement strand
CCAACCCCCCCCCAACCCCTAGTTTTTTTCACCCTTGGCAGCCTGCACCCCCCCCAACCGCTTTTTTCTCTGCACAATTTTCCAACCCCTCAGCCCATCCTTCTTTGGCCCTGAGTCCCATGTTCTTTCCCCACCCCAAAAACCGGGCAAGATTTTTTTTATTTCTTCCAAAAAGCCCCTGGCATTTACTCTTTCTCAATCTTCTCCTTTTTTGGGAGAGTTCCTAGAAGGAGTTACTGGTTGGTCAAGTTTTCTGAACCTTTTGCTTTTAGGTTCCCTTTTGTTTTTTTTTTTTTCCGAAGAGCTAAGACCTCTTTCCCTAGTGACTAAGTGTTTCTGCATCTCAGATCCACGGAATTGAAGAAGTGGGCTCTTTCGACCTTTTTTTTCTTAGGCTTTCCTGGAGGGATAATTGTTTAGCCCCCCCCTTTGTGGACTGGAGCCCCTTGGGAAAGCGCTTCTTTTTAGGATAGGTGCTTTTGGATACCCTGGACTTTCCCTTTTTTTTTTGACCCTTTTCCTTGTCTCTTTCGTCTTCAGTCCGAAGGTTTCTTTTCATCTCTTTCTGGCGATCCTCACACCCTTGGGGGAATTCTTCCCTCATGTGCCCGTCCTGGAGAGCCTCCTCCTTTTCGAACTCCTGGAGTTTGCCAGGGATTCAACCTTCCCTGCACTAGTTTTTTTCCCCGCACTTTCTCGGGTTTCCCTTTTTCTGACAAAAACTGAGCTTCTTTCTTTGGTGTTTTTTCCCAGTCTCTTTTTCTTTGTTAGGGCCCCCTGTTTTTGTTCTTTCTTCAAAGCTTTTTCTTGCCCCCGGTTTTTTCCTTACCATTTTTCTTTAAGTCCCCCGGCCACTTCCCTGTGTGGGTTCCTTCTTGAAACCGATTCGGAAGGCTTCTCGGGCTTTGACCTCCCAAAATTGTTGACTGTTTTTCTCCACAGAGCCTTTTTCAAGCAAGTCTTCGATTGAGGGGTCTTTTCGTCCGTTTCCCGCTCTTCCCCTCAATTTTATCTTTCTTGGTTTCTCCATTTTTGGTGCTCTCAGCTTTCCCCTGATTTGATCTCCACCTGGTATTGAGACCTCTTTCTCTTTCTTTTTCCTGTTCCCTACTCCCACGCCTTCATTTTTTTTTTTTTGTCGATGGCGGCTTCGCAGATTGACCTTCCTTTCTTCTCGTTTTGCCCAACATTGCTTTCACACAGCAATACTTCTCCTTCCCGAGGTCTTGACTTTCTCCCGAACCTTTGTAGTGTTCTTTCTCCCCCCCGCTTTTTACGGTTCTCTAGGCCTCTTTCAGGTTCCCCAACAGGTTTCTTCTTCCTTTTCCCTACTCTCGTTGTGGTTTTTTTGGTCACCTCTATTTACATTTTGTTTTCTTTTCTTGAGGTTTCCTTCATTTTTTAGCACGATCCTTTTTTTGCGAAGGCTTTCCCGAGGCACAACAGGTTTGCTTCGAAATTTCACACTTTTTCCCTCTTTTGATCGGTTTTCCCCTTTTATCTTTCTGCCTTTTTCCCCCTTAGGTTTCCGTGCTTTTTTTTTTTTCGTGCACAGAGCCCCCAGTGAGGGTTCGCTCCCCCTTGGACTTCCCCCCTTTTTTTCCCAAACTTTCCCCCTTTATGCCTTCTTCCAACAGAACCCCTCCTCATTTTGCGGCTTCCCCCTTACTGACCCCCCCTTTTCAGCGTTTCTCTCTTGGATTTCTGACCCCCCTTTTCTTTCTCTTCAGAAGCCTTTCATTGAGTCCTGATCCGACTTAGTGTTTTTTTTTTCCTCCGAAGACCCCCTTCTTACATCTTTGCCCCACGCTTCCCCCTTCGACCCCCCCCCTTCAAAATGCTGCACACTCCTCCAACACCTTTTGTCCCCCCCCCCCGAGTTTTTTCAAAGACGCCCCTGTTGGGTCTTTCCCTTTTTTCAGAAGCCTTGTCCTTCAGTAACGAGGTCTCATAGTGTTCCTAACTTTGATCCCTCGGGAGTTCCCCCTAAGACTTTCCCTTCCATTGCCCTTAGTTTCAAGATTGGAACATAACGTTTTTAGGCCTCTCTTTTTCCCCCTACCCCTCCACATTTCGCCCTCGGAATCTTCCCTGTATTCTTCTCGAGTAATCTCCAGAGTTTTTCTCCTAGCCCTAGCTTTTTTAGCGCACGGGGTTCCCTTCTGGATTTGAGAGCATTCGTCTCTTCCCCTCCGTTTTTGGTGTCCTTATTTTTTTCGCGGCTTCTTCCCTTTCGTCAAGCTCGGTGAACACCCGTAGTAGTTCCCCCCTTCCGTTTTTCGACCCCTGTTCTTGTCTTTCCTTTGGTGCGCCCTCCGACCCCCAGTGCCCCCCCCTCCGGTTCACTGCGCTTCCCCCCCTTTATCAACGCTTTTCCTTTTTTCCCCCCTTTCTGAAATTTTCCGTATCTTCTTTTTTATCTTTTTGGGTTTTCTTCCAAAAGCTTTTTATGCCTGGATTTGCTGATGCTTTCCATCTCTTAGGTTTATTGGTTGTCCTTTTTCTGTTTTTTCCCTCTTTTTCTATGACCTTGTGGTTGGTGTTGGGTTCTTTTTTGGTTTTCTCGGGCTCTTACCCTTTTATTTTCCTCCTCTTTCCCCCCCCCTCAATTCCTTTCTTTTCAATTACTCACGAGGTCCATGTGCACCCTTTCTTTTTTGTCCCCCTGAGCCCGACTTCCCCCTCAACCTGAAGCCCCATTTCCCCGACTCAACTCCGCTGGCTCGTGCCCAAATGCCCAGACCCCCCCGACCCCGATTTCTAAGTCCCCCCTCCAAGCCCCAAATTTTTCGTCCGGACTCCCCGCCCCCTCCCTCCATTGCTTTGTGTTTCCTTCACGTCTCCCCCCTTTGTTTCGGATTTAAATTTTTTTTTTGAAAACGACATCTTCGTCGACAGACCCCTTTCCGTCGCTCTTCTTGAGGCATCCTTGGTTGTTTTTTTTGCAGTTCGACTCTCGTTTTATCGACTTTCGGGCTTTTTAAGCCTCTCATTTGTGACCTTTTTTTCAAATTCTATCTTTGTGATCCCTTTACCCCCCCCAAGGGGTTCTCTAGAGTCGTCCGGGGGTCTCCTACTTTTTTACTAGACCCCCCCCCAAGACCCCTGTGCTTCCAGAAGTCCACAACTCCCGTTTGATCCTTTTGACGCCCTTTACTCTTTCTAAAAAGCCCCCCCCCCCTCCCTCAAGATCCCACGTACCTCCTCAGAAGCTCCCTCTTAGGCCACCAAAGCCCCACTGTAGTTTCCCGACTTTTCTTTTTCTTGTCATTTGAGTACCTCGACCCTTATAGCCCATTCTTTTCATCTTAGCGACACAACCTCCTCCCGGGTTTTTTGAAGCCCCCCCTTTGTCCTTCTTCTTTCCTTCGTTTTCCAGGCCTCCCGAAGTTCTTTTTCTGGACGAACGCCTTCCTTAGCGCTTTTAGGTTCCTAGAACGACCAAAGCCCTCTCCCAGAAGTCAACCAAAAGCCTTTGAGGACCTCCCCCCCTCGAAACCCTTACTTTGTCTTTCCTGTCAAGTGCCCAAACTTTCTTCTTTTTTTTTTCCCCCCAACCCTTTTTACTCACCGAGAGTTTTTGTAGTTCCCCCACAAGTCCCTTCCCCTTTCCCCCTTCTTTTGGATTTCCCCTCTATTTTTTAGAGTGCCCCCATCTTTTTTTCTCCGGCCAATTAGGGCCCTTCACGGTCCCCCACATCCTGGTTCGCGCTTTTTTTTCAATCCACTTCGGTTCTGATCTTTCCCACCCTCGATTCCCCCCCCCCCCCCCTTCCTCTCCTTTCCCCCCTCCGATCCCTCCCCCCTGGCCTCCTGTCCCGCCCCATGGGAGAAAAGCTCTTGGGTTCCCTCTCCTCCCCAAGACCAATTTCCCCAGCCTCTTCGTGAGCTAATAAGTAGTAGCCCCCCCCCCTAAGTTTCCTTCAATTCTTCATCCAATGTGTTTTTTAGACGATAACCCCCCCCAATTTGGATCTAAAACCCAAACTAGACTTTTCGGCTCCCAGTCAGAGTCCTGTATCCCCTTCATTCTCTTTTGTTTTCCTTATCCCCAGTTCTTTGCGAATTAGTAGATTTGTAGAGCCTTGTTTTTTTAACCGCGAGGGTCAGTTCGCGACCGTCTAGTCCCTCCCGGCCTTTTCCGTTGTACCTTCCTTTAGAGGTTTAGGGATTTTCTGTTTCACGTTTTTTTTCTTTTTATGCTTTTTGGTTATCTTGTTGTTCTTGCGCCCAAACAGCTCTTCCCTTCTACTGCTTTTTTTCCCTCTACTATTCTCCGGACTGTACATAACATACAACATTTCTTTGTCATTTTTTTTGGTTTTTGAGTTTCCTCCCAAACGTGACATCGTCCTGTATTTTTTCCACCGCCCTGAATTTCTTTTCCCAATAGCACTTTTTTTTCAAAGGTCGTTCGCGGGCTTTTTAAATCGTCTATGCTTTTTCTTCATCTTTTTTTCTTTGGTCCTTCTTTTTTTCTCTGATCCTTTTTCGGCCCTAGGCCCTTCCCCCAACTCTCCTCGCAATTTTTTGTGGCCTGTGTTTCAGGTCTATTAGATATCTCTCGTTCTTTAACCGCTGGGACTTTGGTTTCTTTTTTTCTTTTTTTAACGGGGGGGTCTTCGATTCAAAGGGACTCCTTCTCCTGGAGATCCCCTTTTCCGGCTGTCCTCCATTTCTTGGCGCGTCTTGTTTTTCCTTTAGCTTGCGACCTTTTTATATGTTTCTTAGGCAGACAAGTCTTTTTTTTTTTTCATTGATTCCCGTATCCCCTCTTAAATGTTTTCCGTGTTTTTTCTTTTGCACGCGAACACCCTCGATGTTTTTTTTGTCGAGCCTTCCTACTTGATTTCTCTTTTTCCGCTTTTTTTTCGTATCGCGCGACAACCTTCTCAGCTTTCAATTTCTTTTTTCAGATCCTTTTCCGGTGGACTCTTCTTAGCCACCCCTCCTTGAGCCTTTCTTACCCTTGGTCTCCGTTTTTTCTTCCCCTTCAAACTCCCTTTCTCCCTCCTCGCATCCGAGTTTTGGGCGCCCCCAACATTTTGAACCCTTCTTTGGGGTCTCCTTTCCCTCGATTATTTAGACTCAGTCCCAAACCTTTTTTTCTAGACTTTGACTGTTTCATTCCCCACCTTTTTTTTCTTCAGCCCTTCCACGTTTGGGGCAGCTTTGATATCTTTTTGGTTTTTTTTGTGCCCCGTTCTTGGTCCCTTCCGACCCCCCCCGATTTGTCGGTTCTTTTCCTCGCCTCCCCCCACCGACTTTTTCCCATTTCCTTCCCCTCCCATTGTCCCGACAAGTACTTCTGCCCCCCGGATTTTTTGAGTTTTTACTTTCCCCTGGGCTCCCCCCCCAAACCCCTGTCCTCCTGCTTTGTTGTTCGACAACTTTCCCCCACACCTTGGGTTTTTGATTTTTCCCGTGGTCCGTTTTCAACTTGCAATTTTTCATTGTTTTGTTGCGTCCACTCTTCTCGAGAGGCCTCGGGGGGTCTTCTTGTTCTCCCATGAGAGAGCACGTTTTTGGGACCTCTCTTTGCAGGTTTTGCTTTGCCCTCCCCTTTTTTGTAGAGCTGTTCTTTCGCTGACCCCCCCCCCTATCTCCCTTTTTTTCTTTTGAGCCGAGTGATGACTTTTCCCCCTTTTGGGCTTCCCCTTTCTTTTTTCACGGTCCGTTTTTTCCACCTCCCGAATGGACCCCCCCCACCCTTTTCGTTCCATCTTCTTTTTCCCCCCCCCTTTAGAATGTAACTTTGGTTTTGACCTGACTTTTCCCATCCACCCCTTTCTCCCGCCAAGCTTTCTGATTTTTCCCCCACCCTCCGTAACTGGAATCCACCCCCAAAAGCCGTTCCCGTGGTTTCTTCCGTGAATAGTGATCTTGCGGAATTCCCTCTTTTTTCTCTGTGCCTCGCCTCCAGCCCCACCCATTGGACTTCTCTTCGAGGCTTTTTTTTTCTCGCTTATGGACCCAAACCTACACCTTCCTCGGATTCCTCTGGATCACTTTCACGCCTAGTAGTTTTTTTTCCCTCTCGATAACCCCTTCCCTCCCTTTTTGGAGACCTGCAGCCTCTCTAGGGTGACGTAGTTATGTCTCACTTACCTCCCCTCCACTTCGATTTTTTCCGAAGTTTTTCCCAGTGGTTTTTTTTTATTTCTCCAGAGAGTCAAGCTGTACTCCAAAGAACTGGAGAATCTTTCAGTTCTTTATGGCCCTTTTAAGATAACTACGGTTTTTTTACTGAGAGTCCCCCTTCTCTCTCCCTCAGACCAAGATCGATCACCAGTACGTCCTGTTTTCTTCTTCGACAACTCCTCATTTCTCTTTTTTTCTTTTAGAAGGATTTCTGTTCCTGAGTTCTTCTTATTTCAAGCTTTTTTTTTTTTTGGTCGTTTTTCTCTTTTCCTCCCTCTGGGTCCCTGGTTGTTTGAAGGATCCTGTAGGTTTCTTCCCCATTTGGCCCTTTTCTTTTAAGGAATAACTTTTTTGACCCATCCCTTGTGACAACCTTACCTGTGCTAAGAAACACTCTCTCTTTTCTTTTTGATCTTGAATACCAAGTCCCCTTGCTTATGATGCGGATTTTCCTTTTAAGCTCCCTCCGGATTTCTTTACTCTTTCTCTCTTCTGTATTCGCAAGTTAGCCCCTTTGATTTGTTTTCCGTTTGGCTCTTTGCTCCCCCTTGGAACATTCGCAGTTGAGGCCTTTCAGCTTTTTTTTTGTGCTTTCTATTGTCTTCGCACTTTTTTCCCCTCTTTTGGACTCGGCACTTTAATCTAGACCAGATCCAGATCTAGTCCATGTCCCCCCCCGTTCTATGTTCGATTTTGGTTCAAAGTTCTCCTTTCCAACTTCTTCCCTTGTTCTCCCCTTGATACGCCCCTTTCTGACGTAGCACGGGGCAACAACTTTTTTTTTTGAGCGTTTTCCTTCAATACTTTAGTAGAGATGTCTTGGGTCTTTTTTTTTTTTCGAGGCTTTTCCTTTTTCTATTACGTTTGCCTTTCCTTTTTTTCCTTCTACGAGTTGCGAGCCTTAAATTTCCCAAGTTTCTCCTACCCCGTTTCTTTATTCTTTTCCCAATCGCCTTTCTAGCCCCTTGGAAGCGTTCTTTTGCGGCCCCGGTTTGATTTTGTTTTCAAAACGTTCAGAGAGTCTCTTTTCGCGCACCCCTTTTGCGCCTTCTTTATGGCATTTTCCCCCATCCCCCCTTGCACAAGCGTGAAGGAGATGTGGAACCTCCCCTCACCCCTCCCCTTCCGGTCCCGAGTGTTCCCCTTTTTGCAATCGGTCCTTTGTTTTTCCAGGCCGGGCCCTTCAAGGCCCCCTCGAGCTTCCCCGATTCATGATATGTTCTTTTTCCCCCCCAAATGTCCTGGTGGCCGGGTGCCTCTTTCTCCATCCAACCTTCTCCCTTCCCCCAACTCCAAACCCCCCTACGTCAATTTGTAGTTGACCCTTTCCGAACTTCTTGACTAGTTTGACCCAGTCTCAGCTCTTCACGCCTTCCCCTCGAGGCTTTTTGATCACCAATTTTTCCCCCCGTTCCTTTTTTTGGAGGGACCCTCTATGGCCCGTATCATATCTGGTGGTCTAATTTTTAAACTCGGAGCCAAGTGCCGTGTTCAACCCTTTGCCCTTCGGGTCCGATTGCCACTCCGTTTTTCTGGTTCCTTAGATCTTAAGTTTTTTTAGTTTCTTCTCCTTTCCCTTCCGACGTGTACGTCTCTTGGACCCCCAGACCTGGGTACTTTCGGCCGTTTCTCCCTCTGTTCTCGTCGACTCAAAGCGCCCTTCCTCTTACCTTTGTTTCTGTCTTGTAGTACCCCCAGCTTTGATGCGTCTAACGAATTCCGTTTCGTTTTCTTTTTGGCGCCCCACCCGCCTTTTTCAAACAACAGTGTTCTCCTTGTGACACAGAGACGGCTTTCTCCTTCCTTTCTCCTTCTTTTTCTTCCGACCTTTCTTTTTGCAGTTTGTCTTTCCCGAAACTCCCAAGTATTGCCCGGTCTTGGTTTTTTTCTGAATTTTTGAATTTTTTGCTTTGGTTTCCCTTCCTTTGAGAGGCCCCCCCCTCAGTTGTTTTTTTGGTTCTTTCTCTTTTTATTTTTTGTTTTTCCAGGGGCTCGACCTGTTACACTTCCTCTTTTTTCCCCCGTTTAACCTTTTTCTTGCAATTTGCCGGTTTCTAATGTGGCGGAGACCCCCCCTCAGCCTCCCCCGCATTTCCAAGTCCCCCCCTGCCTTTGAGCCCCACTTTCCCCTCGGAAACCCAAACTTAGTCGTCCCCCCTCCCTTCTTTTTTCTCCACTGGCCCCTCTGCTCGTTTAAGTTCCCTTTTCCCGTGTCATTCCCCCGCCACTTCACAAACTCCTCACTCTTTTGATTTGCCCCCCCAACGGCTGAGGCCAAATTGAAGTTGTTCCCCTCGGTAAGGTTTCCTTCGTTTCGTTCGGCTTTTGACATTTGTTTTTCATCCTCCTTCTTCTTTTGTGTCTTTTTTTTTCCGACCCTTGTTTGGAGTGGATGTATTCTCCTGGTGAACCCCCCGAAAACCCTCCCGGATTCTGGTTTTCCAGATGTCTATTCTTCCCTCCCCATCTTCGAATCCCCCGAAGTTCTTTCATGTTGTTCACCACAACCCCCACTGTTTTTCTTCCCGCAACCCCACTCCCTGCTCCCCCCTTCACATTTTCCCTCCCCCATGCTCCCCTCACTGGGAGCTCCCCTCCCAAAAAACCCGTTAGAGACCCCTTCACAGTTCTTGAATTCTCTGTTTTTCCCTTTTTTTGGCAGACCTCCCCCCTAAGCCATCGGAATCTTGCACCGTCTCCCTCCTCGGTTGTGAAGTTTTTTTTGATTTTCTCCTGCTTTGGTATTAGATAGAATTCCTACCATTTCCCCTGACTCCTTGGTTGTTCCCTCCTCCGGACGTAGCTTGGTTTTCTTCCCCTACGCTCCCCCTTTCCCCCCCCCGAAGCGCCCCAACGACGCTTTCCTTTCCGTAAAACCTTTCCCCCCAATTTTTTTTTCTCCAGCGCCTGCCTTCCAGCTTTTACGTTCCCTTAGTTCCCTAGAACTAACCCCCGTTTCCGGGCTTCATAGACACTGACCTTTTGGAACCCTTCTTGTTTGCGAACTTTTTAGACTGAAGTTACAGATTTTTCCGTTAGTCCCCCCCTGAAAGGGCTTCGTCCCTTTTCCCCTCGTCCAGATTTTTTTAGACCCCCACAATTCCCCTCTCTGACCCCCCCTTGCCACTTTTTCCTACCCCGGACGTGTAATTTTCCAGAAGCCACGTCAATCGAGAACGCCTTCTCTTTCTTTTTTCCTTTTAGGTTTTAAACCCTAACACCCAAGAATTTTCCCCGAGTTCCCTTTTCATTTTTTTTTTTCTTCCCACCCCCACCCGTTAGAGTTGGGTTTTTTGCCTAGAATCGAGACCCCCCACTCCGACCTCATCCACCAGTCCCAACCCTTACGGCTTGAGACCTTGTTCTTGGTCCCCCCCCATTTTTTTTTGTTCTTCCCCTTGATGCCCTTTCTGCGGCACGTGATTTAGCTTTGTTTTGGAGTTTCGGGTCTGGTTTTTTTTTTTTTGGTAATTTAGCCCGAAACCCCAGTGTTTTTCCCTTTTGAAACGTTTTCTTTCTTCTGGTTCCTTCTCCCCGTACCTGAGGGATTGAGGTTTTCTCCCTCGCGCCTATCGTCTCTCTTTCTCTCACCTATCTTTCTCTCCCTTCACGGAGGCCTTCCTCTGAATCTCCTCACCTGTAGGGTTCGAACCTCGTCCCTCCCTCCCCCTTCTTCTTCAGCTCCCCCCCACAAACGCGAGGTACTTCCTTTTCTATAGGTTTGGTAAGTCTTAGTCTTTTCGCTTTTAGTCCTTTCAATCAGTGGTCCTAGTCCTCTTAAAGATTCCAGGGTCCCCTTTGGACTTTCTTTTTTTGTTTTCTTTCATACATGTACGGATAGTCCATTTTTTCCTTTCAATTGTCTTTTGGGCCTGACCTTTTTTGATTTTTGCTGTAGGCCCTAGGTTTTTTTTTTCCGCCCTGGTTTCCACGTTCTCAATGTTTTTTTCCAAGTTTTAATTTCGCTAACCCCTCTTTTCGCGGGACCGGTCCATGCTCCCCCTGGGATATCTTTTCCCTTGATTCTGATGTAGCTTAGGCTTGCGGTAGATTTTTGTTCCCTCTCTTCCTCTTTTTTAGGGTTTGTCTGCTACCTTTTATTGTTCCAGATTTGTAGTCGATTTTCTTTTCCCTTGATTTTTTTTTTCCTGAATTCCTATCTCTTAAGGACCTTCTCCTCCTTTCTACAATTTTACCCTGCATATCCTTCTCGGATTATATTTCGTATTCTTCTGGTCTCCTTTTACTTCAGTTCATACCTCCACAGATTAACGTCTGGGTGTTTGACGAAGTTCTTTGTTCATGTTTTCTTGTAACCTGACTCCTTATGCCTCCCCTATCCCTTAGCTACCCTTTCTTGTTAAACCGAGCAGGAGTCGGAACCCCCCCCTTGTTTTTTCTATCTTTGAGTCACTCCGAACCCCGTCGGGTTGGGGTTGGAATTTTCGACTCCCCCTTGACGACCGGGTTTCCTTTGATTTCCTTGAAATCTTTTCTCACAACCCGAAGTGGCTTCATTTCTCGCATTTCTCCTTCCAATCCTGCTTCGCCTCCCCATTTCGCGCTTTGTATGCCTGAAATCTGACTTCTTCTGGTGCTATTTTCCCAACCCCCTCCTCTCAGGACCCCCTAGTTTTTTCTTTTTTTTTTGGTCCGGATCCACCCTCTTCGGTACTTGCAGCTTGTTTTTTCACGTATTTTGCCTTTTCACCGCCACCGCAGACCTTCAATCCCTTAAGTTCTAGTGTCCGTTGTGTCTACCCTCCTAGTCGTTTTTTAAACCCCACACAGTTGTGTTTTTAGTTCTCATTCTCTTTTTCTCCCCAGCTGTTTTTTCTCCACCTCGGCCGGAAACTTTAATTCCGTTCCAGTTTTTTTTCTTTTTTCATGCCACCCTGATGGCCGGGCAACTTCAAATTTTTTCATTTCTGCTATAGGGTCCCCTTATAGTTCCCTGGAAGTAGATATTGAGTAGTTCTCGGTTCTATCCCCCAAATAACCTTTTAGTACTCCTTCTCTCTATGGTGTTCCCTGAGTGTTTTTGACGTATCCGGTTATGGGTATTCTTTAAGTTTTGAAGACAGTGCACTTTTCCCCCCCAACCCCCCCTCTCTTGACTGCTTCTTCTTGAGTGTCGCCGTGATTCCTCTTTTCAAATTTTTTTTGTTACCTTCAGGGCGCCCCGGTCCGGTTCTAGTCACTCTCCCGGAGAGATTGACACGAGCCACCCCACCACCAACACCGCAGTAGTCATTATCCTCCCCCCTGAACCTGCGGCATCTTTACCGACGCCCCCAGCAAATCAACGGTCCTTCCAACGGGTTTCTTTTCAGCATTTTGCGGGTCGCCCCCTTTCTTTTTTTTACCGACCCCAAAAACCCGTTTAGACTGACGATTTTTTCTGTTTTTTAAAACCCCCCTTTAGTCGTGTGTTTTATGTCATGGATTACTTACCATTTAGCCATTTTGTGCCT
>Ga0179591_1231460_pt1 | contig 11615 bp, 7 predicted proteins | sample CZOMad2_1_08_16f_FD_182891 | JGI IMG/M metagenome (GOLD analysis project Ga0179591, IMG submission 182891) | Vadose zone soil fungal communities from Angelo Coast Range Reserve, California, USA - CZOMad2_1_08_16fungal (PacBio error correction) | ecosystem: Environmental > Terrestrial > Soil >... | reverse complement strand
TGAACCATCTTATTTCCTTTTTTCCTAAGCGATCGGCAGAATGGTATTTTGATTCCTTTTTTGATCGTCTCGTGTCTTTTTTTCTTTGCGAACTGCTCCGTTATGCCTTTTACCCATAAAACTTGCTGGTACTTTCCTTTCCCTCTCTTCGTCCAGACGCGTTGTGACGACGCCTCCCGGAGTGCATATGGATCCCTCTTTCCTGACGTGCTGATTTCTCGGTCCGCAACCCAGTGATTGCTGGCGTTTTTGCTCCCCTTCCTTTCCGCAGTTGCGGTCCGTTCTACTCGTTGATGAAAACCTTCCTTTTATACCCTGATTTCTTCTCGTGTTTATGCTTTTTTTTAAGAACAGCGAGCTTTTCCTGCTTTCCCGTATTAATACTGGGTGTTTTTCCTCCTTCCCTCCTTTCCCACCTCAGGTCTCCCATTTCACTTTACCCCCAGGTGGTAAAATGTAATCATTCTCATCTTTTTTTTCTAGGATCTTTTGTTTCTTCTCAGGCTTTGTCGACCAATTAACCGGATAGGCCTTATCTCGCTCTTCCCTTGAATGGTTCGTTTATCATCTTTTCGTACCAAGATAATTTCCTCTCATCGTGTCTATTGGCGTTTCGTTGTCCTATTCCAACCAGGACCTGACTTCAGTTTTTCCGCATTTTGATCTTCTCACGGACTTTTCCTCTCTTTCGACCTTTTTCCCCCTGCTTCCCCCGTCTCGTACCCTATTTGGAGATGTTTCTCGCAAGTTTATTCATCGGGTCCTGTTTATTTCTTTCATCACTGAAGCCATGTACTCGTGGCTGAGAGTGGGTTTTTGTCTGATCCTTCCATTTACAAGGCTTTTACTGCGAGGTTTAACATACCTTTCACGTTGTCTTTTTTCGCCCCCCTTTCCGAACTTTCTCGTCGGCCGGGCGGTCGGTTTTTGCCTTCCTCATTCCTGTTCTCCAATCTTATCGCCTGGTCCCCCGAATCAGCCAACTCTTGACTTGTTAAACTCATGTTCGGTTTTTCGGTCCCCTTCCGTGGTGATTCCGTTCATTTATCAGTCAGGTTCCTGATTTCCGCGGTTCCGTTGCTAACCTGCCTTTTAGAGCTTTCTTCCCCCTCCCCGCCTGCCGAGTTTCTCCGCCCCAGGCTTCTAGGGCATCTTCTTTAAGTTCTTTCCCCTCCGTCGTTCGTTTCTTAATGTTTTCGATCTTTGGTCTTTACGCTTCGGACTCGTCCTGGGTGGATGGCTATTGGGCTTTGTTTTGGATTTCGTTAAATGGCATGTTTAGTCGATGAGTCCTATTCGGTATCTTTCCGGTTTCTTGATTGGAGCGATGAATCTTCTACCCCGAGTTTATTTCTCTTTACTACGGAGCTCTTCTTGTAGATGCCCGGCGAAGATGCGTTTCCCGTTTTTCCTTCGTAAGATCCGACGGTCCGGAACGTTTCTTTTCAGCGGCCCCTTTCTTCGCCGTTCCCCCTTCCTTTTGAAGTCCTCTTCGGTACGGTGGTCTTTTTTTCAGGGTGCCGCTTCCAGACTGCCATACATTTTTTTCAGAGTCTTCCCCCTGGTTGGTCTTTCTTCGGCTTGTTGGTCGCACTCATGTCTCCCAACTCACGAAGTAGGCCCATTCCATTTGGCCTTTTCCTGTGATTACTCCTCTCGGTGACCGCTCCGAGGCTTCCTCTGGGATCCACCGGCCCCCTCCGTCAGCGGCTCTGTTTTTAAAACCCAGTTTTTTTTGTTCGATAATTTGCTTTTTTGGCCGATTTGGGAGTTGATGCCTCTTCCTTTCTCCCCCCCAGGTTGCGGATCGTTATCACATAAATCCCTTGGAAGGGATCTATGTTATGGAGGTTGGTTTGCAGATATTGTCCTCGAGTAGTGTTTTTTTTTCCTTCGAGCACCACTTGATTCCGAGGGTTCTTCACGAAACGGATTCCGCCCTTTGCGGTCTTGTAGGGCTCTTTTCATAATCTCGGAGTTTTTGGATCGCTGCTCTCCAGAGTTTATACTTCATTCCGTGAGCTGTCCACCCCCTCTTGGGTGTGGGAAGCAATCGATTTGGCAGACCAGTTTTTGGTTTTATGCCCTTCATTTGTCACTCTCTAGTTCTAGGAGGTGCTTTTTTTTGCTGTCTTCGCGACCCTTTGTTTGCTCTTGCGCGCGTGCAGGGTAACCATTCGATACCTCAGCCCATCCTAGCGATCAGGAATTTGGTGTTGGTCCTTATTTAGCTCAGGGTGCGTGTCGGGATTCTGGCCCGCGCTCTTGCCACGTCAGTTTGGACGTAGGTAGCCCTCTGTGGCTTCTTTTTTTGGTCCCTTTTTGCGCATTCCCCTTCCCCTTTTGGACTTTCTGCGTTTTTCCTACACTAATCGTGAAAAGATGGGCTTCCCCGTTTTCTCGCTTCTTTGGTCTTTTTACCCCCGATCCGCGGTTTAATTTCTTTCAATAGCTTTCCCGTGTTCTTTTCCCCTTTCCTGCTTTACTTTCAGCAGTGCCCCTTCGTCCGATGGAAGCGTTTTCAGAGCATTCCCCTGCTGCGGCAGGTCATGGCGAGTGTGCGACCTTCTGTCCCTCTTCCGTTGAACCTGAAATTGTGGCGCGCCTGCCTTTATCTTGTCGCTGTCATTTTCCAGATTTCTTCTTCTTCTGCCACGTTATGCGTCCCTCCCCTCTGAGGCCCTTCCCTGGCGAACCCCTTGTTCGGAAGCTCTCAAATGTTCCCGCTAAGCCATGTCCCCCCCCAAAGCCCAGTGACCGGGCGCGGTGGTGTAAATCTGTTGATTGACCTGCTCCTTTGGTCCTCTTGTGTCCCGTTACGACGGACCCGTTTTGCCCCCTCCTTTCCTTCCTCTTCTCGTTTTTGCCATCGTTTGTGTTGCACCTTCACACGCCATAAGCAGGGGAAAGTTCCCCGATGCTTTTCCCCGTTTGACTACCTTTCTTTCTTCCGGTCTACCCCCCTATCTTTGGCTCGCATTTCTCTTTCTTTCTCCGCTATTCTGGTAATTTTTACGTGACTTTAGGGAAGAGTGAGAAGTTACTTTTTGAGCCTCGACTGATCCCCTTTTGACCCAAAGATGTATTAATAAAGTTAGGTTTTTTGGCTCCTCCTCAGAAATCGTCCCTCCATTGAATTCCCCCTAGCTGCTATCCGAAGAGCACAGTCGTGTGGGTGGGTTCAGCGAAGCAACCAGCCCTTTGACTCAAATATCTTGACCCTCCTTTTTATTTTCTTCTCTTTTTATTCAACTCCCGCTATTACAGGATCTTTCTCTGAATCTCCCTTTTCAGAGTAGTTTTTTTGCCGTCGTGAGGATGGGATCATATTCCCCCCACCCTCTACCTCTTTCCTCTCCTATCCACCATTTCTCTCCTCCCTGTCTTAGTGGCGTTCTTCACACCCGCCTGATGCCGGTCGCTTCTTGTCCTCTGCCGGAACCCGGTTCTGACCCTCTCTCACGGAGAACGCGGCGTCACTCTTCCCGGTTTGTGGTGACAATAGATTTTTTTTGCCCTATTCTTTCTTTGTACCGTCAGACTCCGACGAAGACCCCATTTGACACTTCTTACGTTGCATTGGTGACCGGTCGTTGACTCCCTCTCTGCTTTAACCTTGATCGTTTATGCCGCCCTTACCGGCTCCTTTCCCGTATTTCGGCCTTTTCGTTTTTTCGAATCTTCTTTTTCTGGCCGCCTCTCCTTTTCATGGCCCTTTTCAGGGTCCGAAGGGTAGTAATCTTGCGCGTTTATGCACCCGTGTCGAACACTTTTTTTCTTTTTGATTTAAGTAGGCTTTGCTTGTCCTTCTTTTCCCGCTGGTGGACCGCATTCTTCCGCACTATCGTCCCGCCCTCTTCCCAACCATATTTGCCTACCAAAGCTTTTTTTGCATTGTCATGTCTCGTTCTGCCGCCGCATAGAGCCGTGTTGTCCAGCCACGGAATTTTGTTCTACGCACTCCTAGTTGGTTTATTTCCTCAGGTCAACCCTCCTTCTTTTTTCTTCGCTTGACCGACGCAACTCCCCCCTTTTTATTGTTTGTCATTTTTCAAGTTGCCGCCCCCCCATGTAGCCCTTTCCCCCCCCCGCCCACAACACACCTTTGCCCTGATTTCCCCTCCCCAACACCCGATAGAGCACATCCCTTCCCCATATGCTGTGCCGAAACTCTCTTTCCTTTTTCAAAGTTCAAAAGCGATTCCTTCCTCCTCGTTTTTTAATTCTTCAATGACCCTTTAGGTGTTACCCAATCTGTCCCCTTTGTTAAAATTTCAGTTTTGACTAAGCCCCCATGCGGCTCGCTCGACTCCGTGCTCCGTTTAATTCGCCAAATTGCACCCCCCCCTGTCACCGAGGGTTTTGGTCTCCTTGATGGCATTTTTTTGGGCGTTTTTTCCTTATTTGGTTTCATGACTTTGTGCACTTTTACGCTTTTCACAGAGAAGGTTGAACTTTCATATCTTTTTTGTGAGTCTCTTTTCTCTTGTTGTTTTCCCCCCTAGACTCGCCTCCCGTCGCATACCCCGCCCGCCTTTCTTACTCTTCTCCCTCTGCCGTTTCCCTTCCGTTTTGTTATTTTTTTGCTGTTGACAATGCGCGGTCCCTTCTCTCTGGAGTCTTTCTCGTGCTGCGCCGGCTGGCTTTCTAGTACAACTTAATAATATTTAAAGCGTTGATTGTTTGACCCCCCACCCCCCCCGTGTTTTTTGATATGTAGCGTGTTTGCGCTTTTTTATCGAGGGGCCCCTTTGAGGTCAAATTGTCCTCCTCTTCTTTTCCTTGTTACCCTCTTTTTCCCGATGTGTGCGCTTTTTTGTTTTTTTGTCTGCTGGCCTTTCTGTGGGTTGGCGTTCAGGGTTTTTTGCGCAGCGGACGGGGGGTTTGGAAGACCACGTGTTCATCCTCCCCTCGCCCCCCTTGTGTCGGTCTTTCGTCGGTTTTTTGAGACCTTTTTCAGTCCCCTCACTCGGTATTTTTCTTTTTTAAGGCCACTCTGGCTTTCCCCCTTCTGGTCGGACGGCCTCGTCGTGGCAAGGTGCTGGACCTAAGCTCCGTGTCCGTCCCGTGTTTTTCTCCACCTGATGGCCTCTTTTGTTTAGTAGATGCATTCTGGTCTTTCAGTTCTTGCGCAGATGGGAGTACCCCACTTTGCCCCGCCTCCCATGTCCAATTTTTTTCCCTTCTGCGCTTCGCAACAGGGTTGTCCAATCACGCGTCCTTTTTATTTTCCCGACAAGTCTACGCGGCTTCCCACCCAACGTCCTCCTTCGCGTACAGAGGCTTGCGGTCCGCTGTCCCTTCCTTTTCCAGGTTCTGTCCGCAACTCAAGGTTTTCTCTTTTCTCCCGTGCAATTCTATGCATTTTTTAGAAGGAGTTCTCACTAGGTTTTCATGTGGACCTGATGGAGGGTACTTTTCCCCATCTGCGTTGAGCTGACTTTCCAGCTCCCATCCTTGCAGCTCCATAGACCGCTCTGGCGCTTGCACGACCACGACTAGGATTTTTACTTCTTTTCTGTGTTTCTCATGATACTTTTAGGCACGGTGCAAGTACTTTTTTCGCCACCCGAAATGACAGATTGAGTTTTTTTCCCCCAAACCCCATAAAGTCAATATGAGAAACGGTGTTCGAGTCCCAAGGCGGATTTTTGTCGTACCGGCCTTCTTTTGTTTTTTTGACGTGGGTCCCCCCGTCTTAGACGTCGTCCCCAATTGTCCTACCCTTTTCTTTCCGTCGGAGAAGCCTTGGGTGAAAAAAACGATCTGTGTTCTCGCCGCGTGCGACCCTTCCTTCACACTTGGTTTGTCCTCACTTGCCCCGAGAGGTTTTTTTTGGGCGTTTTTCACATTCCACTACGTGGGGTGGCCCTTCTCTTGTCAGACATCACATTCAAGCTGGCTACGCTGCGTCCATACCCCAGGTCTTTCCGACCCGGTTGATGGATTCGCTCTCTTTGTGATGATATGCTGGCCCACTGAAGTTACTTCGTCGACTTCCCCCGTTCTACCCATCATTAGGCCTTTTTTTCACCGTTGCGTCGCCCGATTAGGTGGAGCTATCTTCCCTCCTGAGAGGTCGCGATTTTCCCACACGGGTGTGCATCTGTCTGGTTTACGGAAGGTCTGGTCGTGTCGCAGGTGTTTTACCACGCTGTCCTCCAACCCCCTTCGTTCCCAGGAGGTTTCAGTGAGACCCGTTCCCGCACTTTTTTTTTCCCTGCCCCTCATTTTCCTCTGGGCACCAATAGCTTTAACCATTTGGCTGACTCGGCTAGCTTGGTCCTGGAGCTTCCTGAGTAAGGCCGCTCTTTTCCCCTTCTTCTCCCTCTTTTTTTCCTTTAGGCCATCTCGGGCTGTCGGTCCGTGACCATCTGGGCTTTTTGCAGCTGCATTTCTGATCTGATCATTCGCGCCCCCAGTACTTTCCCGGTTTTTTCTGAAGGCTTCCCCCCGGTATTTTTCTCGCGTTTTGAACTGATGCGACCTCGAGCTGATCATCTCCAGGGTTTTTTACCTTTGTTCTTTTTGACGATGTTTCAAATCAGCCTATTCTCCTCTTCCGTCCATCATTCCTCCGCGGACAACAAAACTCTGATATTAACTGCCACAAATTCCTTTCACTCTTATTTTGGGTTTTGTGCTTTGACCTAAAGTCCCTTGCGTCTTTTTGTCCCCGCCTTCGGTAGGACTCATTGCGATCGGTGGCTACCGCTCATCGCGTTTGTACACTTTTTTGCCTTTTTCCTCTTCACTTTATTCGCAACCTTTGACAGTTTTTTTATGTCCCCTTAATTGCTATCGCGGCTATCCTTGGTTACCCGTTTTTTTCTGCATCCCCAGACCCCTGATCTAATAATCCCGAAAAAAAAGTCGTTTTGAGGACTCCTTTGCTTTGGCGGAGAATTAGTAACCTTGTTTCTATTTACTGTATGACCTCTTCTGCCACCTGATCAGCCTCCCCCCTCATGCGCTCGTACCGGGAATGGCCCCGGAAATTTAACTCTGGGCGGGCCCCTCTTCATGTTACAAATACACACTTTCTAGCTCCTTTGAGGAGGCGAATGGCTTACGCCCTTCCTCCCGGCTTTTTCTTCCCTGCGATTCCGATAGGACCAAATCATGCCAGCCTTACGCTACCAATTTCCCGGCCTGGCCCTATTTCCCATTTTGGACCTACCAATCCTGGACCCTGGGCCGCCCCGCACGAAAAAATCTAGAATCCTAGCTTTGAAACCCCGGGCATCTAACTCCCCAAACTGTCTGTTGATTCTCCACGATAACGCTCCCTTACCGCCATGAGAGTCAGTTATTTCCCACTCTTAGGACGCCCAATCACTCCCTGATCCCGATCACGAGACCCATGATTCTTTCCCCACCCGTCCTCCGGCGTAGGGGGTTTCTCCGATGGACTTCCGTCTTTTTGATCCCGTTTCCATATTGATTCACTTCGAGTTGGACCCCCCCCTCCCCCCCCTCCCCCGTTCCCACTTTTGCTCCCCTTTGGGCGACCACTGGCACCCGACCTCCGTCACACAATACAGCGTTTTGTGGTCTCTTTTTTCGTTTAGCAAGTCTTTTCCTTGCGCTTCCCACTCACCAAGATCACCCCCCCACGAAAATCCGCTTTAAGATGAAGGGTAAGCGATCCCCACGAATCTCTTCCTTCTTTTCTTAACCTTAGTCTGACCCCGAAAACCGTAGGTACCTCTTTTTACTGTTTTTCTCAGATTCCAGTATTACGTCTTCCTCCGTGTCATATCCGTCCCAAGATCACCCCAGTTAGGAGCTGTATAAGTCCTTTGAGCTTTTTGGACAACATCAAGCGAATGGTCAAACGACCAGTTCCACCGGCCTACATGAGCATCATTTGAAATTTTCTTCCCGCTTCGTAGCTCCCCCTCTCCCACCACCGACGATCGAATTCACCTGCTTCCTTATTCTCCTCTCTCTTAATTGTCTTTCCCTCGTTTCGCCTTGCAGTTACCTCTTACATCCTGCCGTCCACCCTCTTCCGATGAGAAGAAGGGCCTCTCCTCCTCTGACCCTACCCGGGCGGTAACGAGACCGCAACCGTATTCCCGATAAGAGGTGGTCCCGTCCCCTGCCCCCCCATTAGATCCAAGTTTTGACCAGCCCAGGTACCGATGAGTGGCCTTCCTAACTGGGTGGCAAGGCATACGTAAGTCCCGAGTCGTTTTCGCTTTTGATCCGAATCTCGTGAGTTTCCGCCTATTTCAGGCTCAATACTGTGTTTTACTTTTTTTGCCCTTCGCAGATCCCTTTAGACCTTCCTCCTGTCGACAGGCTTATCTCCCCCTTTGTCCCAAGCTGTCTTACACTTTAGTTGGCTTGCCAGCGCCTTTACTGACGGCTTTTTTTGATCGGTAGGACTGTTTTTATTCCTCGCTTCTGAGGGAACGAGGAGCTGTATTCCTCTCCCGTCCCCCCTGCCTAGTAGTTCTTTTATGACCCCTAAATCATTTCTTCTTTGGAGTAATTTTCTCTTGTCGAGCTTGCTCTCCCAACAAAAGTGAAGATGAACTTCGCCACTCTCTTTTTTCTTTTGGTCCCACCATGTTTAGTCCCTTCCGACCGCCACGGCTAGATGTCTGATGAAGAGACTCTTCCTAGTGATCCCCTTTTGACACCTTAGGCCCAATAGATTTGGACCTTTTTCGTTGGACGTCGTCAGTCTCTTTACCCCCCCTTCTCCTTAATACTTCAAGAAGCATTGGCGTCGTATGGGTTTCTGCTGACTTTTGCCTAAATCGTGGGTTCTTCATAGCATTCTGTCTTCGCCTAGACATTGACAACGCTACTCCTTTAGCTTCCTTGTGAGACCCCTTCCCCCTCCTAATCCAGCCTCTTCTGGGTGCGTTTCCTCTCATTGATAAGACGATAGCGTTTTCCTTATTCGCGTTTTCGGCGGTTCCCAGTTCCCCCCTTTCTCCGCTTTCTTAGTCCCCCCCAGAATACTCTTTTACGATTTCAGCTGCCGTTTACTTATGAGACATGTCGACACCGCCCCTCCATTTGTAGACGTTTATCTCTTCCATTCCTTCTTCAGTCAGATGAGTTTTTCCCAACTTCAAAGCCCTTTGGCCAATCCTCGGGTAGTTTTCATTGCTCTTTTTCTTCTATCCGGCGGCGCCAGCACAATCTGATGAATCGGATCAGCAGTATCCATGGACGCTTGTCCTTCTTTTTTATCCCCTTTCTTTTTTGAGAGAGTATGAGATTCGCTATTCTGTAGAATTATCCCGTTATTTCTCGCAGCGGATAACCCAACTTTCACCTTTGAAGAAAGCCCTCTCTCGGAAACCCCTCATTCTTTGTCGGTCCTCTGAGGTTTCTCCAGCTGTGCTTTCCTCCTTTGTAAGGCTCCCCTCCTTGCCTTCGTGCGGGACACTTTCGAATCCCCTCCCCTTACACATGTCCTTGGCTGTTTCCGCCTGTTTTTTCGTAGCGCCTTTTCTCAGTCTTCGTTTCTGGATCTCGATCAATTAATGCGATTCTGCTCTTCTCAGCCCTCTTTGCACCGCCCCTGTTTTGGGAGTTATAACATGGGGCCTCCTTTCCTTTCCGTCTGCTTTTACGGGGCGTCATGCTCAGGGCCGGCTATATCTAGCTCTTTTTTTTTCTTCACCAGTCACCTAATCTAAGCCTTCTTTCTGTTTGACTTCTTTCCTAGGGGGTGGTTCCCCTACGGAGTTCCAATCCCCTCTTCTAGTCTTATCTTAACCCCCCGTCATTCCCCCGGGCTGGGCACATGGTAATCCCGCGACCTGATCGGCTCTACGTATTCGGTCCTTTTGCCGGCGCATGCCTCCCTCCTTTTACAAAATGGTCGCCCCCCCAGTGACTGACTTCTTTTATCTCCTCTCTTGCAGTTTCGGATCGCAGTTCGAAATTCTCCTTCACTACGCCACCCTTCCCCGTGCATCCCCAGCCGTCGTTTCTACACCATCATCAGGATAATGCCCTATGGGTGCCCTAACTCCCTCCCCCCCTATGGAGCGACGAACGATTTCTCCCTCGGCAAGGCCCCAACCTTGACTTTCCCCCCACTTATCGACCCTTTCCTCTGGCTCATATACTATGCTTTACCGAGGATTTTCCCCTTTAAGGCTAACCTTTTTGCACTAGCCGGCCCCTAGTTTTCTTTGAGATCCATTTTGTTTTGTTAAAAACACCCTAGAATTCCCCCGCCTTTACGAATCTCTCCCCTAATACCGGTCACTATATGCCCCTTCCCTTTGTATCCTTCTTCCCGTACGAGGCAATGAGTTCTCGAAACCCCCCTATTTAACTTTTTCAAGAACCCCGGAGAATGTCCCTCTTTTCCCTGCATTTCTCGGGTCCCCACTTTCTGGCTGCCCCCGCTGGTGTTTTTTCAATCCTTTCCGGTCCCATTGGTTTTTTTCTTGTGAGTTCTTCTTCTTTCCGCAATGCCCATGAGTTTTTCGCCCCACTTAATCGGCGGAGAATCCTCTCGGTCCCTCCTGCGGATTCACTCCTCTTGTAGTTCTGGTATGGGTCGATCTTGTTCGGCTTACGTAACGGATAGGACTTAGCGTTTCGCGTTCCTGTCATCTGGGCGACTGATTGGCCTATGCTGGTTTGTCTAGTAATCGCCGCAGGGATATGGGGATGTCCCTCTTCTCGCGACGCCACTTTTCTTAGAATCGAGTTTTTTTGACCCTTTTTTTTCTATTCTTTCCTTTTTATCCTGGGAGATTTCCAGGTCGCAGCATTCGGCATTCACGGGCGTGGTTCTCTTTTTTATTTCCGGTAACTTTTGCCCGACCCTCAAGAGGCGGATACGGAAGTAGACCCTGCCCGCCTTTGCTCTTCGTATTTAGTGTGGGCAGCTTACTCGGGAGGAGAGCAACTTTGACCCCTTGTTTTCTCCCCTCCCTTGCATTCGTTCCTGATTGTTGGTTCCCTTCTTCGTTTTGTTCGTTCCAAGTTTGAGAATTGTCAGCCCCCAGTCCTCTTCTTTGTATTTGATTTGTGGCCGCCTTTCAGGGCTGAGAAACCTCTGGTAGATGCTTTATCGCGTAGGCTCCAAATTTTATTACCCAGTTCCCCCCCCCCCCCCCCCGTCAGTCTGATTTTAAACCCTCCGTGTGAGTTGATAGATAAGTCTGGTTGGTGGATCGATATTTTTTCCCCCCTACCCTACATTTTTTCCCATCTGATGATAGTAGAACCCCTCCCCTTGGATGATTTTGAGGGAAGTGGGGGGGGAGGGGGTTATCGGGAATTCCTAGAGGGTAGTCGTCTTCCCAATTTCCATTGTGAGTTGGTTAGAAGCCCATGTTTTTGGTACTCGATCCTTTCTTTCTAGACCTCGTCTGGAATCCTCTTCGTCTGGCCTGCGGCAAGACTATTTTCAGGAAGTCCGATTTTCTCTTCCCTTTTAAATTAGCCTCCTTAGGTCTCTTGTTCATGCAAATTGGTTCTCGGTGCTGGACGAAAGTTCAAGTCGTCGTGGAGGTTTTGATTCCAGAGAAATGGCCTTTTTCCTCACTCGTTTGGTTTTGTAGTCTAGTCTTTTTAGTCGATAGTTAAGCGTCCAGTCGTTGGAGAAACGGTTCGGTCCAGCAGTC
>Ga0179591_1377875_pt1 | contig 11617 bp, 10 predicted proteins | sample CZOMad2_1_08_16f_FD_182891 | JGI IMG/M metagenome (GOLD analysis project Ga0179591, IMG submission 182891) | Vadose zone soil fungal communities from Angelo Coast Range Reserve, California, USA - CZOMad2_1_08_16fungal (PacBio error correction) | ecosystem: Environmental > Terrestrial > Soil >... | reverse complement strand
CTACTCCTTCCTTTCTTTTTCCGTTGTCGGCGCCCTTTGTTGACTCCGATTTCGATTTTCCCCCTCCCCACCTATGAGTTTATTTGACGCTCACTAAAACTCCTTAGATTCGGGCCCGCCCCCTGGCGCTGCTGGGAAATCAGATTGAACCCCCTCTCCTGGCCGTCTCTATTGCCGAAGACAGTTAGATTTTCTCATTTCAGGCCAAGCGATAGAGGCCTTCGCCTCTCCCTTTTTTCATGATTCCGGTGCCGCAGACTATCCCCTTGTCGCCGCTTACCGCCCCCATAAGTGAAAGTCCGATCTGTCTGTGCCGTTTTGCCATCTTTTTTCGCTTAAACACGTTCGGTTTGTCTCCCTTTCCCGGCGGAATTTACTTTTTTCAGGTCTTCGACTTTCTTTTTAAAATTCGTTCTGATTTGGTTCTTCTTAGCTCGCAGGAACTCTTCAGCGCGCACCTTTTCTTTTCCTTCTACCCCGGCGCACGCACCTTCCCCCCTTCTTCCGAGGTGTGGACGGCTCAAGCCGATCAATTACCTGAATTCTCATTCGCCAAGGTGATACTTCCTGCGTCTCCTCCTTTTGACCCTTCGAGAGACGCACGTTCCCTTTTTACCTCCCCACGCGCAGCTCGACAGAGTCTCCCGCTGCGCCTTATGACCTTTCAGTGTTGATACTAGACTGTCGCAAGTTTCGGTCTTCCCTTTTTTTCCTGAGACCTCTTCTCCTATGTTTTTTTTTTTATTACAACACCCTTTCCACTCAATGAGCCCTCTGCTTTTCTTCGACAGACCTCTCCTTTCCCTCGAACTTTTTCCCCCAGCTCACTGCTCATGAGTTTTCTTTAATACCCCCTTTTATGCCTTGCAAGTAGAAAGGTTATTTGCAAAGCAACTACCTTTCCAGGCGGTTCTCGAACTTCTTTCCCTCTTTCCCTTTCGATGTGATAAGAAATAGGTCCTGTCATGCGACATGTTGAGAAGAGGCAAGAGGATCTCGTAGTATTCGGAATCCGTTCCTGGAGGGATCCCCCCCTTTGATTCCGTCGGAGATCCAATTGAAGCACCTCTTTTTTTCACCCAGTGAACATAGTCGATGCTAGTGCGTGACACTCGCTTTTTCCGATACCGGCGGTGAGTAGCCTGTAGAGGAGAGAATCATTCAGAAATCCCTTCTGAGGCTAGTCTTTTTTTGTTGAGAAATCCCATAGTCTCACCTTTAGTCCTTTCCCCCCCCTCTGCACTCTAAGCCTGCTTTTTTCACTCACTGATACAGCCGTCAGAAATTATCTGTCCGCTCAAGGTTTTCAAAATCAGAGACTTTGTCGCCAATAAACCGGCCTACAACTCCGCGTTTAGAGGTAGTCACCTCTCTTATACCCCCCTCTCCCTTTTTCGAATGTTTTTGCTTGGTGAGCCGTTGAGTGGTTGCCTTTTTGCCTTCATCAAAACGCGTCTCTGGAAGTCCGTTTTTATGTCATTCTCATTCAGGATGTATCTGTGATAGATGTGCCTTCCCACGGTCGGATGTTTGGTCACGCGCCGCGTCCTTCCTTAGGTTACTGGCCTTCCTCTTTTTTACGAACTTCGGTCCCCCCCGATCTCGGCTGATCCACTTCACCTTGCCGATAGGCCCAACCTATTATTTCCCGGAGCGATGGAGTTTGTTTTGTCCAAAGCGCTATTGCCAATCTTAGTTTGGCCTCTCCCCATTCGATCTATTCTCGGTGTACTAGGATCCGCTACCAGTGTGGTGTGGATGATTCCATACCCCTCTTTTTCCTCCCCTTGACCCCTCCGGCGGCGTTGATGCTGTTTTAGAGAGCATAATGCAGTCGTTAGACCTCGGGTCATCGAAGCCCCAGTCCCAGTACACCACAGCCTTTCCCTTTCCTTTTTTACTCCCCCCTTGTTCCCTTCAGTTTTGCACTTATGACTCGAATTATAGATGAGGAACCGTCCGTTGCGCCTAGTGTTCGCCCGCAAGATTTTGGTTACCACTAACGTTTCCCCACTTTCCCACTCCTCTTATCCCCTTCTCCGGCATTACAGCTCAGTTTTATGGCGTTTATGATGAAAGCGAACTTTTTTCGCCAGCTCAGCTGTTCCTTGCTCCAGGCGCATTGGCACGATACGAGAGTCCTAAGGGCGGCGCTGTAGAAGCATTTATTGCACTTGCTTTTTCGCCCCCCCCTTTTGAGTGGCTTTTTTTTCATGCACTGTTTCCTCATCACTAAATGTTATTCGTGAAGTTTTACTATGTACGTAGAAAGTAGGCTGCAATAGACCGTCTAACCTTTTCGAACATCCGTTACTTGTTCTTTCGTCCCCCTCCAGTCTTGACTATGGTAGGAGCTCAACCCCCAACTTATCTGGACGTCAACCCCTGAGTTTTTTTCCTTTCTCTCACGGGCAGGGTTGTCCAGCTCCCTCCTTCTTTCCCTCTCGTCCTTAGCGGTCGAATCCCCTAACCTTTCCAATTTCGGTTGGTTTCAGTTCGCTTGGTGGGGCCTCTGGAGTACTATTTTCCTTTACCCTCACCCCCCCCTCCATAACAACTTCACCAAGACAGGTCAGAACCCCCTTTTCCTTGTTTTTTGGTCTTGTGATTCTTGTCTCTGGGTTCACAATGGAGTCAAGAGCCTGGCCCGATCCTCCGCTTTCTTCTCTGTTCCCCTCTCAAGCAGAAGACATGCAAAAAAAAACTTTACCCTCTTTTATAATCCTCAGTTGCATGCCCCATCACTCCTCAAGATTACAGCCTCATGTCGATAGACACCGTTCCTGCCAAAGCCTTACCCCCTCTAAGGTTAAAGTTCAAAGCCCGCCCACCTTCCTGATCTACTTTTTCGTGCACATTTTCTCATCTCGTCCCAGTTTTTATTGCCCCGAGCCTACTGAGCGAATGTTTAGGATCACTGAGTCGTTCGTGGACATCATGATCGTTTCCCCAACCCCAGCGGTTTATGCGTCATTCCAACTGTCATTTCAATGAGTGAACTTGAATCCTCGAGCCGCCCTCATCCCCCCATACGGCGCTGCCTCTTTCTTCGCTTCTTCGTATCAGATACGTGATTTTTTAATCTCGAGAATATTCCGTACGGTCATAGACCTGCCCTGGCATCTCTCGGTTTAAAAGGAACTCTGCGTCTTTAGTTTGTATGTTTATCGCTTATGTACTTTAGCGCGGCCCTTTTATTCTTCCTCGACATCTAACAGCTGGACATATCGCCCAAATTGCAGGAGGAACAAGGGACAAGCGTGGCCTGCCTACCCATTCCCCTTTTTCTTCTTGATCAGTCTTGGCTTGAGCGTTGCTGTCCTATCCTCCCTTAATTTTTTTGTGCAGACTCCGATCTCGGAGTGAGATTCTGAGGATTTTTCTTGTGAGACCATCGATATGAGGTTCCAGTAACTCCTCGCCGGTCGATGCGATCTAGACAGCGGCAGTCTAGCTGCCTTCTTCGCTTCTTCCCTTGCCCTCTTCGCTTCGTCCTTGCACATTTTCACTTCTGGCGTAATATTGGTAGGAATCTCTTCTCCTCCCTTTGTTGTTTGGCCTATACCTTTCTCTTTTTGTTCCCCGTCAATGTACCCTGCCAACGCTCGAACGATGTTGACGTATCGAAGTCCGAAGCCCAGTCAGACTGCTATCTCTTACCTCTCGCGAGAGCGACCCTCTTTTCAGCCGTACTCCGCCTTCCCTCGTCTCGAGGACTGGATGCCTGTAACCCCCATCGAAAGAAGCTGTGCGCAGACACCGAGAAGAGTTCTTTTCTGTCACAGAATGACAACTTGCTGCCCCATTTTGCCAATCCAGCTCCTGCTTCCTGCCTTCCCGTTTTTTAAAGGCGGGCCACTTAATAAATTAAGCCTTTCATTCTTTGCACCCTGTCGCATTCACTCGTTCCGATCCCTCCCTCCCCAGTGGAAGCTCCTACGTCCATGCTCTTGCTTTCACCTTCGATCAATTTGGCAGACATTTTGACCACTTATCGTGCCTTCTCTTCGAGATACCCAAACCCGGATGAAGGAAATCTGTTGTAAGCCCACCACTCCTGGATTTTCTTTTGCTCTATTGCCCCGTTCTCTGTCTCTTCAGTTCGAGTTTCCCCCCAGCGCCATGGCTTCTAGATTGCTGAATGAAAAGATGACCACATTTTCTTACCTTCTAAGACGGACTGGTGTCAACGCGTTTTCACGCGGTTTTTTCCGACTCTATCCTTCTTCGGTTCCTTTCGGCCCCCGACCACTCTCGACCAGTCCGTATTTAGTTAAGCATCCTTTTTTTGCTACAGACCTGACTGTCCAGGACGCTTCAATTCTATCGGTCCAAATTCAGATTTGACCTGACCCTATCTAGTATTTTACCTCAAGAGCTTGTGTGTAAGCCTAAGATTTTCGAGAGCGTTTAATCATCCCTACCTTTGAGAGCAGTTAACACCACGCATGTAGAGGATTGAGCGTGTAAATTACTTAGGGAGATTTTCCTGCTTTGCGGGGCATTCGGTTGCGCAGAATGGATTCTCTTAGCGCTTAGCTTGATCCATTTTTGGCCCCAAGCCACCCCCATTTTAATACATCTCCAGCGCCCCCCCCCCCCTTAATTTTCCGCCAGGTACATGCCAACAGAGTCTGTCCATATTTATTATTTGATTTAAATTGCATGTTCTTGTGACAAGAAATAGTCCCCGAGTCACCCACATGTCACCTTCCCAACCCCAACCAAGATGGAAAATTTGACGTATCAGTCAAGGCTTGGCTATAGTTTTCCCCCCTGCTTTCGGACAAGATTGCCGCTGACTCGAGGTATCAGATTGTTGTCGAGACGCTTCCCCCCTCCTGTCACTTTCTTTTTCTTTTAGGTGGTTTGTGAGCCAACGCTCCTTCAGCCGAAAGTCGCCCTTCTATTCGTCTGGACGACAAGTCGTCCCTCTCCTTTTCCCTTTACTTCCCCCCCCCCGCGTTCGTCAGGGTTTGATAATTTGCTCTACCCCTGACCCCCAACGAGAGCCCTTGATGTTTGGCCCCCTACTTCTTCGCCATTCTCCCCCGAAAATAACCATGATAGAGAAGAAACGCGGTTGTCCCTGAGCTTTATAGAACTCCGGACATCGATGTTTCCCCTTTTGCTTCCCCTCCTCAGGTTGTGTCAGTCGCTATCGTGTTAAGTAACTGGTACTTAGTGGTCACGATTATGTCCCTACCGTTCTCGCGAGTGTGAGTCAAGCGCACTAATCCCCCTTTTTCACCGCCACTTTTTCGCTCTCAACTCCGGTTCTTCTGAGAATTAGATTTTCACGTCGCGCCACTTTAAGCGATTAAAGTCTGTGGGAAAAGCCTGCCCAGTCCCCTCTCTATCTATCCGAGGTCGAGGAAAATGACTTCCCCCAACGTGTGGAAGCGTAGCCCTCCCGCGTTCCTAGTGTCGTTGATTTTTTTGCACGCTTTTGCACATCATGAGACGAAGTAAAGGACGCTAAGGTTGTGCAAAACGACTCCCAGATTTCGATTCCCCGAGCTGTTCTACTGAACTAATGTCTGGGCCACCCCCCCTTCGTCCATTGGGGGTGTTTGGTAGAGGTGGAGGGGGGAGCGCTTTCATAAGGGATTTCTTTTTCAGTTTTTCTTTTTTTTTATTGCTTCTATTTATCAGAGTATATTCGCCTCTCCCTTTTTGTCCTAGAGTTCATAAGGTATATCTACCAGAGGCCGGGAACCGACAAACAGGCCTCGGACTTTAGAAAAAAGAATTGGCGGCTACGCTCCGGATAAGATGTGAATACATTTCCTTCTCCGAAATTAAAACTTCAGACCGCAGTTTTTTCTGGAGGGAACCTGAAGTGATTATTTGTCCTAAAAATAAAATTCAAATTAGACTTGTTTCTGCCAGTGATACCTTTTGTTCCTAAACTATACAGTGAGTGAGGATTCGCAGTCTCCTGGGTGCTCTTCTCAGAGCCCACCCCCTGGACTTGATGTGTGAACAGAATGGAAGTTCTAGCCCGTCAACCTCCCCTATCATGGTTGCGTTGATATCGTCATTATCCTGAATTGCCCTAATCCCCTTCTTGAGTCCAGTTTCGTCTTATCTTTGTTGACCTACTCCACGGTCTTCCCCTTCAAGTCGTGATCGAGATGATCTGCGCGCTCCGCCCCCGAAACTGAACGTTCCTTTCGTCCCCCCCCTCGATCCCCGCTGGCGCCTCCCTCCCTCTTTCTCGCGACTCTGATAGCCGGCAGGAACGTGTTTCATTGATTCACCTTTTCCATGCAAAGACGGCCACTTCCTTCTGCCCCTTCCTACCCTCGCTATCCTCATTCTTCCCCGCGCTTTTGCCAAACTTCAGACACTAGAGCTGGTCCCCCAATGCTGCGGCAGCCTAGCCGCGACACGTCGAACGAACCCTCTTTACTCCCTCTAAGACAATGGCGTTGTCCTTTCCGCCAGTCTGACTTGTAGCTGGCTTATCCCTCCTAAAGAAACGCTGCGACAATGGCTTATTATGTAAACCCTTTCAGTGCTCCCGAGTTAATTTGTCTTACCACCCCTAAACTGAACGCCACGCATTTCCTACTACGGTTCCCGACGACCAATGATTCTCCAACCCAGCTTGCAAAAAAGTCAGAATACCCCAACCTTTCTGTCCACGACACTTCATGTTCTTATAAGTCCTCTTTATCCGGTGATATTACCCAACCCCAGAGAACCAAGACAGTCCACCCCATCCCTCCCGATGGCGAGTTCTTTTTGTTCTTAGCATGTCCCTTTTGTATCTCTAATGGCAGAAGTGATGAAGTCTCCTTTTCAGTTTGAGACTTTAAACGTTTCCCTCCAACATGGCTTCCTTTTTTTGCCTCCACCAACCGGCTCGACGGTGTATCAGGAGTCGCCTCTCCTGTCGAACTGATTCTCGATTGCGCGCGACGTTTTCGCTCTTTTCCCTCTCTTAATGCAAAAGTTGCGCTACCTTACGATGAGACGAGCGACCCCCAGAGATGATAACAACTAGAGGTCGAGGGACCTGGCGACAGCACGGCAAACACCACCTCATGAACTCTCCTCCAACCCAACAAGAAACACAAGGAAACAGACCCCTTTTGTGCATCATCACCATCCTCTTAAGATGAGACTTTCCCCTCGAAGAAAAGAGGTTGTACAAGATGTAGATCTGAGGAGTTTTGTTTTGTGGGTCCCACCCCCCCCACCCCCCACCCCCCCCCCCCACCACCCCCCCACCCCCCCCCCCCCACACCCCCCCCCCCCCCCCCCCCCCCCAGGTCCCGTTTTCGTCCCTCCAGCCCCCCCCACGGCTCTGAATTTCCCCTAGTTCTTCTGGATTAAGAGTGACGACGAGGGCCGAGGACCAGATGACCATGTCCGAAGCGGCTTCCCCCCCTACTTCTGCCCCCCTCTCCTCAAGCGGCGCCCCGATTTAAAATATATTTCTTCAGCGTTGAGTTCTCCTGTGTACAGTGCCCAAACCAGACCGAGGAGGGTATAGACGGGCCGTCTAGCGATCCTAATGAAGAATACATCCTTTTTCCACATCCCATTCTCCCTCTGATCTTCTCTTTCAAACAGGGACCTCCGAGAATCCTCCAATAATAATTTAAGATCAGGCAGTGTGACTTGAGAAATAGTATATCAAGACCTTATCCCCTCTCGGATGTTCACATCTTCAAAAGGCCTCCCCACTATTTTTTTTTCCCCCAGACATCAAACTCGCCTTACCTTCCCGCCAGAGAGCGACCTGTCGATCCAGTTCGCCGGGATCCCCCCTCTCTACGTCTTCTCGGGCCTCACGCGGAATCGCTTTTTTCAAATACCGACTAGGGCATCGTTAAATGCAACTCCTTTATTCATTTTGTTCCATCTCATTCCCGGCAGGCCGCGAGTCAGTTTGTAGTTAAGTCTGGCAAGGAAGAACTATTCCCCCCCCCCATTCTTCGCGCCGGTCACCCCGCTAAGAAGGAACTTCGCCCCGCCTTTCGATTTTGTCTTTAAAATTCGCGGGTACTCCTTTCGAATCTTTTTTCTCTAACACCTTTCCTTCCCTTTTCTTTCAGATTGCTTATGAATTCGTAGCTTTTGCGTCCCCGATTAAGAGCTCTGCGTAGATCTTGTTCCTCCCCCCTAACTCTTTCTCTCTATGCAAGAAATTTGCTTCCTGTCCTTCCCCTTTTCCGGTCTAAGTACAGGAGTAAGATTGGGATGGCGAGAATCACCTGTCCCTTTTGTACTCAGCTTGGCCTTTCTGAGAAATCTTCCTGAGACACTGCGAACAAAAGTTCGCCACGCGGTTCGACACACGCCCCGCCTCCGTAGTAACCTCGTTCTACTCCTGCGTCCCTCCCGCGAATACGCTTTGAGCCGATCATTATTTTCCTATTTTTTTTTTAGAAACGTTCGTCACCTTGTCCCCCTTGCTTCCTCTTAAGAGCCCTTCAGTTGGAACCCGTCTCTGCGCAAAACCACTGCGTCCCCTGTTATCACTCGTACCCCGTCTCAAGTGTTTTTTTCAAGATACGGATCATTCTAGTTTCCTACCCCCCCTCTTCGATTTTTTTTGCATATGAACTTTCTGGAATCGCCAGTTTGAAGGCTTCGCTCGACTTCTTCCTACGTTGTTTTCTTTGGTTTGTTGCATGCTTCTCCCCAGGTAACTGGGACAGCAGTGTTTTCCTGCCAGTTTGCGTCAAGAACTTTGTGTATCCCCCCTTGTAGCGAACCATAAGGGGTAATTGGACTTGAGTTAGTCGACCCGTTGACTCTTGCCCTAGGCTCTCCTGCTATCTTCGTACCTCTTGTTCCGGCAGTAGAAACTGCGAGGTCCACCGAGCCCCCGTTTCCCCCCTAAAGAATTAGTCTTTGCACCCGATCGCGTTTTTCCCTCCCTGCTTCTTCTATCCACTATAAGAGAGCTTTTTGTAGTTGTGCCCCTTTTTACATCGCCGTCTTTTCATTATCCCTCTCCCACTTCACTCTGAAGTCGATAAAGAACAGAGAATGCCACCTTCTGTATACCACGGGGAGCCCCCCAACCCCCCTTTCTTTCGAGAGCCCTCCCTCGAGCTCTCCTGCAAGAGGCTCCTATCCAGTTCCTCCTCTCCACTTCTCCACCCGACTTAACGGATGCGCGAGTTCCTGGTTGAGTTTTCATATGCGACCTACTCGAGATTTGCAATGGGCATCTCATCAGTGGAGTAGATATCACTGCTAATGCTCACCGCTTCCCCCCTCCCCCCTCTTGCTGCTCATGCCCAGAAAGGTATTCTTTTTTGGCTGACGTGACTCTCCCCAAAGATTCTGTCTATCACTGTAAGACGCAAAATATGAACCTAGCGTCCCTCTCCTTCTTGTGGTTTCTTCTGTAAAAGTCTCTAAATCGGAGGGTTTGTAGCCAGCTCACGACGCGTTCTTGGCTCGTGCTCTGGCGCTTTTTGCCACGTCCCTGCTCACGACATATCTTGCACGTCTTCTTGCTTTTGTAGCGCGTCTTCCCTCAACATAATGCGGCCCGTAGGCGCGACCTCGCCTAGATCGGAAGGCGTTCCCCCAACAGTTCCAGGTATCGAAGAATTTGCGCTGTTTTCCGAAGTCCGGTTTGCCCTCCTCCTCCCAGCTTGGCCCTTTTCTTATTTTTTTTTCTCCTTTTGTCCTCCTATGGACATGTTTTTTTCCCTGAACTAATTTCACACTCGCTCCGGAGCGTGAAAGGAGCGAATCCCAGATTTACGACAGGTCGCCACGAGGTCCTTTTTTCTCCCCGTTCATTTTTTCCACCCTTCTCCGAGGTCTCTATATTGCAGGAAAGGGGTTAGGCTCATTAGGTTATTTCGAGTTTGCGGATTGGGTAATGCGGTGTCCTCCTCTAAATTTCCTCTTCCTTTTTAGTTTAGTAGTCACGCTCCCTGATGCGATAGAACCATTTATTGATACTAGCCCCTCCCCTTCCGCGACCGATCTTGGATAAGAACCTCTTCCTCCCCCCCCTGGGCCCTTCCTTCCCCCCCCCTTCCTCTTGTCTTCTTATCGCGTCGGAAGAGTGCTAAGCGATGAAGCATGATAAATGAAGTTTCTTTTTCCCCGAAGACTCCCTAAACCGCGCCATTTTTTTTTTCTGTGGGTTATTTTTTTTTGTAGTATGGTGGGTTCTCCATATGCTTGACAAAAGACAAATCCAACCCTTTTCCCACCTCAATCTCCCCCCCCTCTCTTCCTTTCTTTTTTGTGATTCTTGGTGTTAGTGTGTGACACATGGCTTAAAGCTGAATGTCCCCGAATCCCGAAGGAGTGTTTCCTCCTGTCCGCCCCCGCCCCTACTACGAAACCAGGCAACGACACAGTTGAACATCGCCCTGCCTCTCTCTTTTAAGTTAACCCCCCCTTCCCCCCTCCCAGCCTCTCTTCCTGCTCCCTGTCGATTGCGCAAGAATAATGCTACAGACTTAGCCAATTACGGTTTTTTATCCCTTCCTCACATGGCTGTATCCCGCGTTTCTCGCGCCCCCCCTTTCCGCTCGTCTTGTGAGCGTGATGACTTTTAATCACATGCTCCCCGCTTCATTCTTCTGTTTGCCTTCTTTCCCCCCCTGATCGACGCCACACCAGTCTTATTCTTGCCTTCAATTCTTCTCCCCTGCCTCTTTTGGTCATTCAGTTCCAGAAGTCTTAGCCTCCCCTTTTTTTTTGAATTTCTGTCCCCCCGGATCATAGTAGGTGAGATCCAGTTTCACTTCGTCACATAGGTTACCCTTTTTTTATTTTCTCTTCTCCATATGGCAGTAGAAGATTTCCCACGTTCTTCCCCCTGTTGAGTTTCTTCTTTGTCCTATTTCGTGTTTGAATTCAGTGCGGCGGCCTTCTTTTTTTCCCTCAACCCGCTGATAGCGAGAGGAGCAACGTCTCGTATCGGTAGCGCGGACATGGAAAGGAGGCTCCGGAGTCCTTGCCCCTTCGTCCTTCATGATAGCCTGAGAGTGGGAGACGCCGATAAAGTTTAATTCTTGCAGCATTCCTTCTCTCGGCTTTACTTCGTTTCTTGCAGATCTGTCTCCCTTGAGTTTTCTTTTTCGATAGTTGGCGTGGATGTAGCGTTGGTCGTCATACGATCGCCTATAGATCTAATTTCCCGATGAGACACTAACTGAATCCCCCTCCGCTCTCCTGATCCAGATTTCTGAGCTATGCCCTTTACACTTCCTCGGATTCTTTCCCACTTTCTACTTACAGCTTGAGTTTTCACATTTGTAGATCTGTATACCTATCTAGTTGTTGAGGATCTGACCCGCTTCTGCCCTACCACCTCCCTCCTTTTCAGCACGCACCGAGATGAAAGATTCTCTTACCTGACGAGACCCGATCGCTCGCCCCGACTGATTCCGTTCATTCTCCTTCTCGCCGATTCTCGACTTCAGACTAAGGGTGGCGTAGGTTATTGCCCACCTCTTCGTAGTTATTATGAATGTATGCTAAAGTAGTTTTCCCCCACTTCACGACGCACCTATTCTACGCCACCCCACCCCCCCCGCAACTTATTGACATAAGAAAATGCCTTGGAACCTATCCTTCTGATCAATCTCACGAAGAACACCTTGATCTGATCGCACGTATT
>Ga0179591_1232641_pt1 | contig 11618 bp, 9 predicted proteins | sample CZOMad2_1_08_16f_FD_182891 | JGI IMG/M metagenome (GOLD analysis project Ga0179591, IMG submission 182891) | Vadose zone soil fungal communities from Angelo Coast Range Reserve, California, USA - CZOMad2_1_08_16fungal (PacBio error correction) | ecosystem: Environmental > Terrestrial > Soil >... | reverse complement strand
CCCTCCTTTCCTTCTTCCTTTTTTCCTTTTTTACGTCATTCCGTTCCTCCCCCGTTTTTCCCTTCCCCTGAACTCGATGTCGCGTGAGGCCCGAGCCTTCAGTCCCTTTTTGAAGCTTTGCGCGCCCTGGGCCCCTTCCTCCCCCTTAGTCTGGTCACTTGTGGTTTGATTTTCGTTTTTTCTGCTGTGGATGGTTTTAGCCCAGGTTCTTTTCATCTTTGCGCGGCGGATTTTCCCTCTTCAGTACCTTTGATTTTTTTTGTTTGCAGTACCATTTTTTTTTCAGTGCATTGTTCTATAACCTCTTGGCGATATAGTGGGTTGAAATTACCGCGCACCTTCAGCTTGACGGTTTGTTGAGATTGAGCTCGATGGAGGTACTGAATTTTCCTACTCTTCTTCATATCCCGTTTTTAAAGCCGACCGCCTCAGTCGTTGTGCCACCTTCGTTCTAATCTGCCCAAACACTCAGATCTTTGATGTCCCCTGATTGGTATGTTGTTTTTTTAACAATTCCCATGATCCTTGAAATTGAGCAGTCGCTCCGTCTAAGTGATTCCGAACGGGTCTCTCCCGGTCTCCAATTGGGCAAAGGACGTTTTCTCCCATTTCCAACCACCCTGGTGTACTGGCTTTTAGGACCCCTTTTTTGGCGACCAAGTTTTTTCGCTCTGACACCATTACCTCCCCCCTATCCCCTTTCGGTCTGCGACCTTCCCAATTTCCCCTTTGTCTGTATACGTTCTTACATTTGAACCGACACCTTTTATCTTACTGCCTTGCCGTTCAGTACACTACCAAACGATCACGCGGTATTTTTCTATACCCTATTTGCAGACCGAATCTCATAGCTGGCTGGTGAGGCATACGCCCATATCCTCCGATTCATTCCGATGCCTCCCTTTTTTTTTTTCTGCCCCCGGGATTTGTTTTTCTCTCACCCTCCCCGATTTTTGAGAGAACAACCCATTCTTACCCTTGCTGTCATCACTCTTTTTCTCCCTTTTCAATTGATTTTCGCTCTGCGAGCACAAACGATCGTATTTGATGGAGGATGTGATTTAATTACCCCCTTCCCCCTTCGCTTTCTACTGAGCCACGGCCATTTCCCCTTTTGTGGGCCTCAGGAGCAAAGCCCCCTACGGCGACAGCATGGGAGCCATGCCAATTCTCTCCTTTATGGGTTAACGAATCACCGGTGAGCAACACTTACCTTGATGCCGACCCCGGTTCAACATTAGTTGTCTTCAATTTATTAGGCTATTTATTCTGAGGAGTTGATTCCCGTTTTCCCTCCGCTTTTTGAACTCTCTGTTTTTTTGTTTTTGATGCGAATACTTCCCTTTTCTCCGAATCTGCTCCCTCTTTCTTTTTTTTCAAATTCGTTTAGTTTAGTTTGCCTTTTCCCCCCCCAAGGCCCCCCCTTTGCCCCCCCCCCGTTTTTTCCTTCCGTGGTCCGGACGATACCCTTTCGCCAGTTTCGTGCGCTACGACTCCTGGCCCCCCCTGTCACTTGATCTTGATCTCACGCAGCAGGCTTTTTTAAAATTTTTTTCGGGGACACGGTGGCCTGCCTTAGATGAGTTGGCAGCATTTTTTTGCTGAGAGTTCCTCCGTCAAGATGTTTTTCCCCCCGGTTATTGAGCGCGCTTTAAAACAATCCCCGCATGTCAGGCGTTTCTTTCTAAGTCACTTCCCGGCCTAAATAGACTTCCCCCCTTCAATTTGTTCTTTCGGCTTAAGTTTCTTACCAAGTTAGTGGTTTCTTTTAGGTGACGTCCCGCCCTTTATATGTCCTTTCGTTTTAAAGCACGCCCTATGGCCCTTAGGTCCCCTGGAGCCGCGAAGATTATCTCTCATAGCGGGTTACTAGCAGCCCGTGCTTATCCCTTCTCTCCTCCTGCCGCTTTCACTCCTAGCTTTACCTCTGTTGCGTACGGTATTATTCTCCTATAGACCAACGAGCATGCATCGCCGCTTTCTCCCTTTGAGACTGTTCCCCCCCGTTTGATTTCCATTATCCGCCGCCCTTCCCACCCCTCGCCGTGGAAGAGCTCCCCTTTTAGCAGATAGAGTTCCAGTATCCATCCGCCTTGTCTTCCTTGTATCTCTGTAGCGCCCCCCCTTGTCGCAAGTGTCACCCTACGGTTGTCCTCTCCTAGGTAGGTTTTTGGGTGTTATGACCAGTGCCACCTTCCCCGACAGCCTTTAAACTTCGAACGTTTTTTTTTTTTTTTTTTTTTTTTTTTTTTTTTTTGGGGGATGTGGGGCCTGCCATGTAAACCCCTTTTTTAATGTAGACAGCCCCTTCCGTTTTTTCACCAAAACATTTGTTTGCATTGGTTTGCTCATGATTTCTGTTCCAATTTCTCTTTCTTCCCCGTCCCCTTCGAGTCGGTTCCCCCTTTCTACTTCAGACATCTCCTGATCAAGACGATCACGTTCGTCCGGATTGCCTTGTAACTTCCCATGCTAAACTGATTTTTCGTCCTTTCCTCGAGTGTCGCTTTTATGTTTTTTTTCACATCGTGCTCTTTCTTGTCATTGAAGTGACTCGAAAAATATTCTGATTGTATTGTGACAGGGATGTCCCATGCTGCCGGCGAGATAACCCCACCCGCCTTTTTGCTGGCTTGCCCCAATCTCGCCGTCTGTTTCCCATGGATAGTATGAATCCCCTCCAGGCAGCAGCGCCTCCCCCCCTCTTCTAGTCAGACCATTAATGGTGACTTCTGTCCCTTTGAGCCACCCCCCCCTCTTTCCCCGCCCAATGGTTATATAATTTTTTAGTAGCCAGATCCGTCCTCTTTTCTCTGATTAGTTGATTTTGCGGTGTCTTTCTTGCGCTTTCTTCCTTTTCATTTGCATCTGAAGCTATGAGAAATAATCTTAGTCCTGAGCTACGTTGACATCACCCTGGGGAGGGGTTAGGTGTGCATCCCTCTACAGAAGACGATTGAGACCTTTCCCCTCGAGAACTGGTTCCCCCCCTCTCCCCCCCCCCTAACCATGACTAGTGGCTCCCATCGGGGTGTTTTTCAGCTTTCCTAGCCGGTGGTGCCCCGTCGTGGGTCCGACAGTTTCCTACTTGTTTTGTCCTTCGCATTACGTTCCCCAACTTGCATTCCCGCCCACAGGGTTTCGCTGCCCTCTTGTTTCGCAACACCGTCAAGATGTCGCCCCCTCCCCCAACCCACTTATTCTGGGGTCTCATCCTCACCCCGAACCCCTTCTTCTCCGGTATTTATTTCCAGGGTCCCATTTTGTCTTTGTTCCCAATGCCTTGATGGCTTTTTTCATTTTTAAAGGAAGTCCCCCCCCGTACTCCTTTCGTTTTTATGTCTCTTTATGTCATAAATACCCCCCTTTTGTCTGATCATTAGGTTCCCACCCGTATTGACTCGTCCCACCCCCCCTGTCCTCTTGGGTGGCCTTTCTTTTGTCCCCCCACTGTACTTACGTAATCGTTCCCCCTCTGCGTACGCCGGAATTTCTACCTTGTCCCGGTAGTCCCGATTTGACCCCCTTTTGTTGCTTATTTTTGGGTATGGGGATATCCTTTCATTGTTTACTTTCTTGAAACCTCCTCCGCCGGTTCCGCTCGTCCTTTCAGCGTCCTGCTTTTTTTCTTTTCCCCCCTCCTCTTTGTCAACGCACCCATCCCCGATGATTACCTTTTTTGTACTGCCCTCCTCTGCGCTGTACGCTCTTTTTCCTATTGGAACTTTTCAACATTTTATCTTGATAAGGCTCACCCCAACTTAACGACCCTTGTGTTTTTTTTTTTCCTTCGCTCTACCTCCGGACCCTTCAACAAGGATTTTCCCTGTCAAGTTCCACCGCTTTCTTAGTCGCTTTTCCGTTTTTCTGATTTAGATTAAAATGGTCTTTTTATTGTCTTTTCTCGACTCACCCTCCCTTTTTCTCGCGTACTTCCCCGCCTATACCCGGTCCCCCTAGATTTTATTTTTTATTTTTCTATCCAACGTTCGCAGGGAACTTCCTCTCCAACATGGAGATGAAACCAGGGTTGGTTTTTGTTTTTTTCGTTGAACCTCGCTCTCAGCGCCCTCCTAGGTTTTTTGTATGTACTGACCAAATTGAATTTTCCCCCGTTCACCCATTCCAAGTCGCCCCCCATGCAAGGTGTTCTGGGGCTGACGGACCCAAGGAGTTGACCGACCGTTAGATAAGTTTTGTCTCCGTCTCGGCGTCGCATCAGCTCGCACAGACATCTGTTTTTTTTTTTTTTTCTCATGCTGCGTCCAGTCTTTTGCGACGCCCCCCGTGATCAAGGCTTTGCCCCCCCCCGCGGTGTCTCCCCCTGCTTTCCCCCCACATGACCACGTCCCCCCCCAGGTTGCGGGTTTTTTCCCCTTTTCACGCGTCCTTCATGCTAATTTTTTTTTCATCGCCCAGCGCTTTCCTTGTGGCCGCGGTTCGTATGTCACGACACACATGTTCCCTTCCCTCCCCGGGTTCATTCAGCGTCTTACTCGTTACCACGTCTTCTCCAACAATTATCCTGACCAGCTCTCTCCCCCCCGTAGGTTTTGACTCCCACTAGCGCCAGTGTTCTTTCCCCCCCCTTCCGCCCCCTCACCAGCACACTGTTGTCCCTCTACACCCCCCCTAATTGTCCCCTCCGTAACCGCTTTTCCCCCTCCCCACTACCTTTTCTTATTTTTTCGGCTGTTTCTTCTTAGAAAAGCCCCCAACGGTTTCCTGCGTTCCTTTCGTAAACGTCTTAATGCCTTTCAGGTCTCCCCTGCCCATATACATCCGCGCGTACCCTCGCTTTACCCCTCTCCCTTCCACCTACCCCCCCGTGTTCCCTTCCAAATTGGTGTCCGCGACCTCTTCTCTTTCGTCCACATTCGTGTTCCCGTCTAAACACCTTCCCCCCTTCTCCTCCGCGAAGCTCTTCAACTTATGAGTTAGGGTTAGACTAGGTTCCTCCCTTTGTTTCACAATGAGGTCATCCCCTCTCCCTCCCCCACTACCCCCATCAAACCCGTTTCCATACGAAAACCGGTTCAGATCGGCACTCCGCGTTCCGACCCTTTCAGCATTACGCTGGCGTATCTTTTTTGCACCGTCTTCGATGCCTTACCTCTTGGGCTTGTCCCCCAGCTCTGTGCCCTGCCTCAACCTCATTTCCAGCCCGTTCTTCCCTCATCGGGCCCTCCCTGTATCGAAATCCCCCACCATGGAGCTTTTTCCCTCCCCCGGATCGCCATGCCCTCACTGACATGGAGTCTGTTTCTCCCCTGTGTTGTCTGACTGCCCCCCCGGGAACGGGTTCACGATTGTTCACCCTTTTTTTCGCCCCATTTGTTTTTTTTCCATTCATATACGCGGCCGATCGTGTTTCTTTCTACTGATCTCCCCCAAGACTTTTCTCTTCTCTCCTTTCTGTTTTCTCTATCCCATTCTGCCTGTATGAAATACCCCAACCAGGGTGCGGAAATCCGCCCTTTTGGAGAATTTCTCCTCCATGGGGCAAGCCCCCTTTCACCGAAGACCAACACTACCAATTACTTCCCCCCCTGTCCAGTAACGTTTTTCTCTTCTAGGAACAAACAGAATTTAGAAAATTACTTCTTCTGGATCTCCACGTCCCCCCCCTGATTTACTGCAAGACTTCCCTCTCCTGTATCACCCTTCTCTGAACAACTCCCCCCTGTTTTTATTTTTCCCCCTATACCTCTGCCTCTATTTCTTCCCCTATCTGCCGCTGTTCCCCTAATCGCATCACCCATCCTCCCCGCCCTCCCAGGCTCCCCCAATTCTGCTCCTCCGACGACCGTATCTTCTCTGAAGTAGATCGATAAGCATCTCCCATTTTCCTAGCGTTGTTTTTTTGTTCCTTCCCTAGGCTTGCCCATTGTTGTGATGTTTATTCCCGCGCTGGCATTCTACCCTGTCTCCTTTTTGCTTTTCCGTTTTTCTCTCCTGCTAAAACCGACACATTCTAGGCCGTCCGATCGTCAATCTGGGTTGTACTATCTCAAGCCTAAGATATCTCCTGCTCAAAAAGAACTTGTCAGCTAGACCTATGGGTCCGCTTCCTCCTTTCCCAATCTGCATGAGAGTTCACTCGTTCTTCTCCCCAAGCCCCTTCCAGAATTTCCAAGGCGCTCGGAAAGTACCGGTCCATCCAGTTTATCGATGCCCAAACCTTCCCCCCTTTTCGCGGATGTTGCGCTGTTATACGTATGTCACGTCCCCAATTTTCCCCCTCTCCACTTTCGGCGCCTCAAAACGCCTATATTTTTCATCCACGGCACCTTGCTCTTACCCCCAATTGCCACCACCCAGGTGCCCTTCACAAAATCGCGGTTTAGGCTTTTCTTAATGTGTATAACCCTTAAGAGGAGCGTTTCAGTCCAACCCCCAGTAGTGAGTTAATGGCTCCCTTTTTTCTATTTCTTCTATTCTGAGATATTTTGCCCTTCGTAGTGCCCCCACCCACCACTCAATTTCCTCTGTTTTAACACCGGGGACAATTGCCTCTCCATAACTGCTGGAGAGATTCATTCTCATCGCGAAAAGTGTAGTTCCAGGGTATTTAGACTTACACGCCCAGCCTACCCGCCCCCACCCCCCTCCCCCCCCCCTCCCCCCACTTCCTTTGCGACGTATCTTCCGCCCTGCAGATTTAACCTTTTACTGTCTCCTCCCCCCCTCTCCCCCCCGCGGCTTCTGATTCTGGATGAAGCCCCCGACCCACAGTATAATCCGTCTCCTCATGCTCTGGTTGTCGAAGTCCCTCCGTCCCGAACTGCATTTTCCTCGTATTGGTAGATTTTTTTTCAGCGGCCCGTCGTATAGGGCTCCGCCACGGCGGCTATGATCCTGCGATATATCTGTTCGCGGGCGCCGTGATATATTTCCTGGCGGTTGAAAGACCAGCCCCCCGATTAAACTTAGTGCGCGCCCTGATATCCCCCCCCCCAACGTTTCTCCTATTCCAACTGGCTTGATTCCCGCCAGGCAGGCTGCTTGAATGTTTATTACGTGTTTTACGGGCTCTTTCCGCCACATCGGGCTTTTATCTTTCTTTGTCCCCCAGAGTTTTCGGCGCCAGGGCGGTTTTTTGCTCCAAGAAAAGACATCATGCCAAGCAATCAGCCCCAAACCACTATTGGCCAACGGCATCTACTTCTATCCCCATTGGGCTCCCCCCTGAACCACCTCTTAAATCCGAGCTTATCCTCTTCATTCTGAGCGCGAGGTCTTCCCGGTCCATTTCCGACCCCCTTGATTGCCGCGTCGGAAATCTCGTCCGATAGCAATCCTCCGGCGCGTGTGATGGTGTGTGTTCATCTGCTACCCCTGTTCTTTGCGGCCACCACGACTGTTCCGGGTATCAAAGATCAGGCGATTCACTCCATTTAGTCACGCCATCGACACCAGTTTTTCCATACTGATAAACCATCTCAATTCTCCTTGATCATTGCCAGGGCATCACCATAGATTTACCATTATCGCAGAAAGACATGTGACTCCGCTGGAAGTGTTGTGGTAGTCCCTTTTTTAGATCAATCCCCCCCTCTATGGCGCCAGGGGCAGCTTTCCACCCCCCCCTCCAACGCGCGGAATTTTCCCCTTTAGCCAAGGCGGCGCTTCTCAAAGGGTCCCCCGATGCTGGTCGCCTCCTTCAGCCATGCAATGGAAGTCGCTCCCTCTTTCTCCCCGCCAAGGCTTCTGTGCTGAGCCATTACTACTAGGTTTTCAAGACGCACCTTTTCTCTTTGTCGCCGGCAGGCCCCTCTCAAATCCCCCCCCCCTCGCCGAACCCCCTTTTATTTGTCCCGTTAACTCGCTCCTCTGCTGCAGCCTGTTGGGCTTTCCATCGTGGCTTGACCTTCCCCAAATTCGTTTCTGACAAACCGCTGTCGGCATCGCTGTTCCTCCTTCTTCGCTTTTTTTTCCGCCACCTCCACCAAATTTCCCCTCCCCGGTCTGAGGCAAGGTCAGTCTGTCCCCCTTCTTTCGATAACCCACTCGTACCCGGCGTTCTGAAGCGTTCTTTGTCGTGGGAAGGTCCCCTTCCCTCCTCCTTTTCACGTGCGGCAGGGGTTCCTGTCGGCCCTCTTTTACCCAGTTGCCAAGGGCCAGTTTCAGTTTCTTTTGTCCTGACTCGAGGCATGACAGCTTTTCCCATCCTTAGTTTGAATTTTCCCCTAGCGACTCGAACACCCCCCTTTTTTTCACGGTTCCTCCTACCCAAGCCTCCACCGCTTTTTCCCCTATCCCCCCGCTTGCCACAGCCGACACAAGAATGGTTTGCAAGCCTCCGCTTCTTTCTTTGACCACGGGCCTATGGAGCCTGCCCCTCCTTTCTCATTTCCTTTTGCATCACTTGACCTTTGGCCCCCCCCTCCCCAACCTCCCCCAATCCGCCCCTATCTGATTGCTTTTCCTTTTTCCTTATCCACGGTGTCCACCAGACTCGTGTCGTCCCCTTGGCTTCTGGCGCTTACTGAGCACTGATCTTTTGTTCCCCTAGTCTACGCCTCGCGCTCAATTCAACCCCCACCTTTCCGCTGCCCCAAAAGCGGTCCTCTTATTTCAACCCCCTATATTTTTCTTTCTCCTAGTTTCTTTATTCAACTTTAAATCGACCCGACCCTTCCCGATCCCCTCTCCTGGGCCTGAGAATTTCATACCCTTTTTTACGATGGAAAATACGCATATTCTTCTCCTGTACCCTTCTCTCCCCCAGCCCACCTGACTCACCCTTGCACCCCAATTCGCGGCCTCCCATGCAAATTATGCCGTGTCCCATACCAAAGTTCTTGTTCGATCCGCCGGGAGCTGCCCAGGTCTTCTCCGTGCCCCCCCCCCCCAACTCCCTTAATTGCAGAATGGTGTTTCCTTTCCTCCGCGACCCTTATTTCCTTTGGATCTTGTCAACCAGCACGGACGAATTTTCCTCCTTCCCCCCTGTCAATTAGTCCCGCCCGGTCAGAGCTTCTCTCTTTCCCTCCTTTCCCCCCTACTCCCGTTTGTTTTGTGTGAGTCTCTATCTAAAGCAGCTTTCTGGGCGGGACTGAAGTGACATTTCACTCTGCAGTACTTCTTTTCGTTTTCCCCCTCCCCCCCCCCATTACAGGTTCTTACGGAGGCCCTCTCCACTTCCTCAGAAGCTTTGCCCGGCTCAGTGGGCATGTCGCCTTCCTGCTCCCTCCCCCCCTTTCCCTGGGTGATGAACAGCGGCCTTTCAGGGTTCTTTCTTCTCAGATTTTGTTGAACAAGGGAGTACTAATTTTTTCGGTATCTCTCGCCTCCCTCGTGCTCTTTTCCCGGCAGTCAATTTGCTTAATGCTCCTGCAGGCATCCCCCTCTGCTTGCTCTTTGTCGATGCTCCATTTTGAATTGATAAGCCTTGACTGGTTGCTCTAAAATATCGTTTGTGAAAACTTCCCGCTTCCCTTCAGGTTCCCTTTTTTCGCTGTCTGCGATGTCCCGGCAGGCTTCCGCACCCCCCCATAGCCTGCTCTTTCCGTCGCCCGACCGAGCCGACAAGATTTTGTGTATACCCTTTTTATTTCACCTTTTTCCCGCTTGCCCAGACTCCTTCAGATCGGGCTTGCGATTGGGTCCTGTTTAGGTCCAACTTCAATTCTGTCACACAATGAGCCGTTGTCCTCTTCTACATAGGGTCCCCCCTCCTTGTACTCGTAATAGTTCTTGCCACTTCTTTTTCTTGATGGTGGTCGTCTTGCGCCATGACCCCCAATCGGTGTCGGCTTTTTCGGAAGCCCGGTCCCTGCCTGTTTTTTTTTTGTCGCTGAAATGCCGTTTATCTTTTCCTGATGCCGTTTTTTTTTCCCTTAGACCCCCTTTTGGGAATATCTGCTCTTTCTGCCTGGCGGACACCCCTTCTATCACCGTGGCTTGCGTTACATTTCCCACGTAACACCGCGTCTTCCCCTCACGCCGGGCTTTTTCTTCTCAGCCCTGTCACTGACTGCGACCGCGGGACATTTTGTGAATTGGCCTAGCATATCCGGCAGCTGCACCCCCCTCTTCTCCAAAAGCGGTTTTGCCTTACCCTGCCTGGTTTTCCGTCCGCCCCTTTGGCGCCGTCGGTTTCCAGCGGTACTCGCTGTTCTCTTGAAGTACACAGCCTTGGGGTTCGTCACGGGGTTGCGTTTCCCCGTCGCACGAAACGGTGGCTCCGTGGCGGCCTTTCAGCACAGACTTCGGCTTAGAGCAGATATTGCGTTCTCCATTGCTTGCGGCGGCTTCTCTTCTTTTGCTTTCACCCGTGCCGGCGCGCGTGATGGTGGGGAACCGCATGCACTGGCGCCATAGACTTTGGATTTCCTTCTCGCTTTTTTCGCCAACACGGTAACTTTTGTTCTTAGGCTATGCATTTTCGGCAAGCTCTTTCTTTCCCTGCCCCTCCGGCGCCTTGAGTTTATCTTGTCGGGTGGCTTCTGTTACGAAGGAATGATCGCATATTTGACTCCCCCTTCTTGCTCGTGGTGGTGCAAAATTTTTCCGGGCTTATCCCGACCAGTCCCACTCTGCGCCGGCTCTTTTTACCGAATGTCCGACGCTCCCTCGCACTTTTGTGCGTGACCGCCCGGACATTTATTTCGAGAATCTCTGTGCCAAATTTTCTTTATTAGCCATGTTTCTCTACGGAAGATTCGTTTTGTATTGTGTATGTGCTTTTCGGGAAACGTTCTTCCGGTGAGATGCCGCCCCCCCTCGCGCCGACGCGCGTTGTAATTCGATAGCCGGAGATTTCTCGTGGATCGCAGTCCCCCCGGCAACGATTGCGTCCGGTCTGTGGCTCGTGATGACGGCGCGTTTTTTTTTCTTTTGGTCGTTGACGCCCGACGCCTGGTAGTATTTTTCTTCGCGTCGCGTACTTGCAAAGTCCCCTTTCCCCCTTTTGCACCCCACTATTTTCCGCGCCTGGCGGATATCCCGCTTTGATTTCCTCGATACAATCGGGCGCTTGCACATATATCCGGGGGCGGTTTGCTTTGACTGCGCGCCCAACAGGCATGATATCGCCCTTGAGATTACAGGTGAGTCACTGTGCCGTGGATTATAAACGGGCCTTTTTCTTTTCAGGTAGTTGGAGCTTACCCTCGCAATTCGTCGTTTCCTTTCAGACCCCACCTTTTGTGATTTCTTAAGCTGCCCAGCCCGCAGTTAGGGCGCAGAACCCTTTCCCGCCGGTTTCCATTATGACATAGGATGTTTGGTGTTGTGGTCTCAATCTGGCACCTCGCCTCTCCACCTATATGCGTGTTAAAGGTACGACACTCTGTGAGGGTTGGCTGAAACGCTTTAGTCCCAACCCCAATTTCCAAACTCCCTCATTCGAGCTGGTGTTAGTTCCCCCTTCCATTTGTTTTTGGGGGAGCATGCCCTTATTTGTTGCCCCTCTCTTCTTTTGTTCGCCATCCCGTCCTTGTCGTTTTCATTTCTTTATCGTAAAAGAACTTATTTCAATCCTGAGACCGCGAAGTGATCCCCTTGGGCCCTTGCATCTCTACCCTTTTGTTCTTTTAACTTTTTACGATACGGTTTCCTTATTTCTTTTTCCTCCCCCTTGTGACGATCATTGGCTGGGAGAAGAAGTCCCC